>MDTE01002062.1_pt1 | contig 12451 bp, 7 predicted proteins | sample 811231 | NCBI WGS metagenome assembly MDTE01 (sample SAMN05326651, study PRJNA326480) | marine metagenome | isolation source: seawater | place: Indian Ocean: Red Sea | collected 2010
ACGACGTCTTCCGATCTCGATCAGCATCCGGTTCGCCTCGTGCTGAAGGATTTGAAGATTCCCCTCAGGCGGGTTTGGAAGGGAAAAGAGGGAAAGCTCGGTCGAGCCGCGATGGCCGGTGAGGCGAAGGGTCCGCGTGAACAGTGAATCGCCATCGATCGGGAGTGCCGAGGGGTGATCCAGGATATGGGTTTCCCCAAGCCGATACCGAAAAACAATCTCATCCCCATGTCGATAGTAGCCCAAATAAGCGTGCGCCTCCCCCTCCAATCCCGCCTCGCCAGACCGGGTCCAGGCCAAGCCGGACGGTGCCACAAGACGCATGGTTCCCCCCACTCCCAGGTTGCTCATCATCCCCCATCGCCGGGTGCCCAGCGTCAGGAAGCCGTCTGACCATACCGCAGGATAGGTCAGCGTGAGCGGATCAAAGCACGTCGCCAACCTTCCGCCGGCGAGCGACACCGTAATCGCCTTCGTCAAGACCCGCCCGCCCGGCCGGATCACCCCACCCAGGACACTCCCGAAATCCATCCGACGCCAGCGCGTGTCGGAAAGATGGAATTGCGAATACTTTCCCCAATGTCCAAAGAGGCCAGCCTCCATCCCCGGATGGGCCGGAATCAGTTCAGGAACCTCTTCCGCTTTCAAGTAGTAGTCCGCCTGCCGGGGATAAAAATCGTAGAGACGAAACTCATTGACCGCCTGATCATTCAGACGATAGCCCTCCCGCCCCTGACTGGGATCGGCATAGGGGTGCCACTCGGGCCGGGCGAGATTGGGAACCGCGACCCGCATGCCCGGACCCGCAGCCTCTCCTGTCCCAATGCTCCCTCCTCGCTCTCCTGCTTCTCTTGCCTCCTGGGCCCAACCGGTCAGCACGACCAGCCACCCCACACACAAAATCGTTCTCATCGGCTCGTTGACAGTAAGCCCTCAACCGCAGCAAAGGACAAGAATCATCAGTCCCCGAACCACCGGACGGAATGGATGAGGACGACCCGACTCGACTCAACGAAACGCGGGAGACCTAGGCAAGCAACGGCGTCACGACATGGCCATGCACATCCGTGAGCCGAAAGCGTCGACCTTGAAAGCGGTAGGTGAGCCGCTCATGGTCGATCCCGAGGGCATGGAGCATCGTCGCCTGGAGATCGTGCACGTGCACGGGTTGTTCCACGACGTTGTAGCTGAACTCGTCGGTCTGGCCGTAATTGATGCCCGCCCGGATGCCCCCACCGGCCATCCATATCGAAAAGCACTTCGGATGATGATCGCGCCCGTAATTCTCCCGCGTCAGATCCCCCTGGGAATAATTGGTACGACCAAATTCTCCCCCCCAGATCACCAGGGTCTCGTCCAACAAGCCTCGTTGTTTCAGATCGAGAACGAGCGCGGCCGAGGCTTGGTCGGTATCCTGGCACTGGCGCTGAATCCCCTTGGGCAGGTCATCGTGCTGATCCCAACCTCGGTGGTAGAGCTGCACAAAACGGACCCCCTGCTCCACCATCCGCCGGGCCAGCAGGCAATTCGCGGCGAAGCTTCCCGGATCGCGCGAAGCCTTTCCGTAAAGCTCGTAGACCGACTCCGGTTCATTGGACGTATCGGTCAACTCAGGCACGGAGGTCTGCATTCGAAAGGCCATCTCATACTGGGCGATCCTCGCCTCGATCTCGGGATCGCGAACCCGTTCAAACTGCCGTTGCTGGAGGGTGCGTAAGACATCCAACTGGACCGCCCGGTCTCCCCGGTTCACCCCGGCCGGATCATTGAGATAGAGGACGGGTTCTTTCCCGGTTCGAAATTGCACCCCCTGATGATGAGACGGCAGGAACCCATTGCCCCACAATCGGGAATAAAGCGGCTGACCATAACGTTCCTTGGTGATCAACACGATGAAGGCCGGCAGATTCTCGTTTTCACTCCCCAATCCATAGTCGATCCAAGACCCCATCGAGGGACGTCCTGGAAATTGGGATCCGGTCTGAAGGAACATGGTGGCGGGATCATGGTTGATCGCGTCGGTCTGCATCGAGCGAACCAGACAAATCTCATCCACGATCTTGGCATGATGCGGAAGCAACTCGCTCAACCAGGTGCCCGCTTGCCCGTGGCGCCGAAAGGAAAACTTTGATCCCGCCAGAGGGAATGAAGATTGACCCGCCGTCATCCCCGTCAACCGTTGACCTCGACGCACGGACTCGGGCAATTCCTCGCCAAACCTCTCGTTGAGCACGGGTTTGTGATCAAAGAGCTCGATCTGAGAGGGGGCTCCGCTTTGAAAGAGATAGATGACCCGCTTGGCGCGGGGTGCGAAATGAAGAAACCGGGTCCCCTTTTCCGAAGCCGCCTGGCCGGTTGCCCCGGCATTTAGCAAGGTGGACAATCCGACGGCTCCCAATCCTAATCCCGAGCGGGCCAGGAATTCGCGTCGGGTCGGAATCCATTGATCGTGGCTGCCATTCTTCATCGTTCCTGATTCTCTCCCTCGTGACGGACGCGCTTCACCGACTCCCGTGGTCAGCGTTTGGAAAACGCCTCATCATAATTCATCATTGTATTGGCAACCATGGTCAGGGCGGCGGTCCTGACCGGATCCAGATCCGAAGGCACCGGATCAACCCCGACTTGAAGCAACGCGGTCATCGAGGCCTCATCCCCACGATAGCGTTCGCGAACCGTCTCGAAATAGTCGGTCAGTACCTTCAATTCAAAAGGATCCAGCTTCCGCCCGCACAGCAGTCGGAACCCGTACTGGATCTGTTCCGTCACCGCAGCGCCGCCCTCTCGTTGCATTCGCTGGGCCAACACCCTGGCGGCTTCAACAAATTGCGGATCATTCAACATCACCAACGCCTGCAAGGGCGTATTGGTCTGTTCTCGTTTCACCACACACACCGACCGATTCGGCGCATCGAGCGCGATCATTGCCGGGTGAGGGGTGGTGCGCCGGATATAGGTGTACAAACTTTTTCGATAAAGACGCTCTCCCGAGTCGGCCTGGTAGCGACTCCCCGGCCCGGTCTTCTCCACCCACAGGCCCTCGGGTTGGTAGGGTTTGACACTTGCCCCTCCGACGCGACGAGTCAACAATCCGCTCGCCGCCAGCGCGTTGTCCCGGATGAATTCCGCGGCGAGGCGTTGACGGGGGCCTCGCGACAGGAGCCGGTTTCCCGGATCCCGTTCCCGCTGCTCTGCAGACGGGACCGAACGCTGTCGATAGGTGGCCGATGTCACGAAGGTTTTCAACAGGGCCCGGACATCCCAGCCCGTGTCGATCAACTGCAACGCCAGCCAGTCCAATAGTTCGGGATGGGTCGGCATGGCGCCTTGGGATCCAAAATCCTGCGGCGTTTCCACCAATCCCCGCCCAAAGATGAGTTGCCAGTAGCGGTTGACCGTCACCCGCGCCGTCAGTGGATTCTTCGGATCGACCAACCACTGCGCCAGCCCCAAACGGTTTCGAGGGTAACGATCCGGGAAGGGCAGAATCCGCCGGGGCGTTCCCGGTTCCACCGCCCGCGTGGGCGAATCATATTGGCCGCGTTCGAGAACGAAGGTTTGCCGCCGCATCGATTGATCCGCCAAGACCATGATCTCAGGCACTTCCTCGAGACGCTGTAACCGTTCCCCGATCAACCCCCTGAGTTCACTGAAAAGCCGCCGGGCCTCGGTGCTCTGGCGATGCAACCAATGATCGCGTCCCGCCTCCGTCCCCAGGACGCGATCCTGCTTCAATGGCCCCGCTTCCGCTCTCCACCAGGCAAGGACCTCGGGCTCGGTAAGATATCGATTGTAGAAGGCGATTTGGTCGATGCTCCCCCGGAAGACGCCGTTCTCGCCTGTATAGAAACGCCCGCTGCGCCCCACCATCACCGGCTTCTGCGGCCAACCCTCCTGAGCATTCCAGGAATGAACAATCGTCCGGTAGAGCTCGTCGTAGTCGGTCGTGGTTTCAGCCGCTTGGCCATCAATGAAGAGTCGAACCCCGGAAGCCCGACCCAGCCCGTCATAGGTGAAGGCGACGTGGTGCCACGCTCCGGGTGTCAGGGACTGGCCCGTCGTCACCTGCAAGTAATTGTGGGGCCAGTAGCCGGTCAACCGGATTGACAGACGATTCGATCGATCGAGGAAAAAATCCCAACCTTTCCAGGCGTTAAGCAATTCCCCTGAAATCCCCATCACCGATTGGTTTTCCCCTGACACCTCGGTGGCAATCCAGGCTCCCGCGGAAAACGGTTCGTTCACTTCAAATTGTCCCGCCGTGCGAAGAAACACCAGGTCATACTCCTGATCAAACCGAAGCGCCTTGCCAACGACCCCCGGGACCAGTTCCGGTTCTCCGGAAGCCACCGAATCCGCATTCTCATCGACGATCAGATCGATCGGCGTGTTCCGAACCACGCGATGAATCGCTCCCTTCACCGGAACCGTTTCCTTCCGAAGGGCATCCAACGGGAAGACGGCATCCGCTTGAGGGGCCCCCAGGGCAACCAACGCCTCGAGGGAGGCCAGCGAATCACCCGTCCCGGGATCGGCCCTCAGCCCCGCCAACTCGTCGTGCAGTGAATCGATCCGGGCGGAGAGGGCATCAACCGATGCTGCCGCCTCGTCATCAGGCAGCAAGAGGACCGGGCCAGAGGAGCCTCCCCCTTCGGCAACCATCCCGATCTCCTTCATGTTGTTGAAGAAGGCCGAGAACTGGTAGTATTCCTCTTGGGAAATCGGGTCAAACTTGTGATCATGGCACGTCGCACATTCGAGTGTTAGCCCCAGGAAAGCGGTCGCGGTGGTGTTCACACGGTCCTGGACGTATTTGACGCGGAACTCCTCGTCGATGATGCCTCCCTCCGCGGAGACGGGGTGGTTCCGATGAAACGCGGTGGCGAGTTGCTGTTTCCGACTGGGTTCCGGCAGGAGATCGCCCGCCAATTGCCAGGTGATAAAATCGTCATAAGGAAGATTGGAAGCGAAGGCCTCGATCACCCAATCCCGCCACGGCCAATGAAACCGCTCTGGATCCCCGTGCATCCCCTGGGTATCTCCGTAACGAGCGACATCCAACCACTCCAGCGCCATTCGTTCCGCATAGTCAACCGAGGTCAAGTAGCGATCCACCAATTGCTCATAAGCATCGGGGCTGGGGTTCGATACGAAGGCCTCCACCTCGGCCACCTCCGGAGGCAACCCCCGCAAATCAAAACTCAATCGTCGAATCAGTGTCTCACGAGACGCCTCAGGCGCGGGAACCAATCCTTCGGACCTGAGTTTCCGCTGGATAAACCGGTCAATGGGGTTGCGGCTGACCCAGTCCGGATCGGCCTCTGGAAAACGAGCCGCCGACACCGCCGGTGAAACAAAGGCCCAATGCTCCTTCCACTGGGCGCCCTCCTCAATCCAGCGCCCGATCAAGGCACGTTCCTCCTCGGAGAGCTGAAGCTTGGAATCGGCGGGCGGCATCCGCTCGTCGGCATCCTCTGAGGTGATCCGTTGCCAGGCAACACTCGCCCTCAAGTCCCCCGGCACGATCGCCGCTCCGGAACCTGAGGCCAGTGCCCCCGTCGCCCCCGACTGGAGATCCAATCGCAGTTCCGCCTTTCTCACCTTCTCATCCGCCCCGTGACACTGGAAACAACGGTCTGAAAGAAGCGGTCGAATTTGGGAATTAAAATCGATTCCCTCCACCCCACTCAAATGAAGCAGGCTCAGTTGAAGCAGGCCCAGAGTCAGCACGCTCTTGAGTCCAAGAACCCTCGGCCCCACCGGGGAATCTCTGCCAACACAAAACGGTCGCGGCGCATTGGTGCTCATCTAAACCCCTTTAATTACTTACAAAAGCCAGATTAGAAAAGCTCAACCGAAAGTTCCCCGACCGTTCCCGACTGTCTGAGGACCGGTTGACAGAGTCTTACGAGAGTCCGTCGGGCTTCCAGTCAACCCGGTCGGCGGACCGGAGTCACTTTCAAGAGACGATGATTCTCGCTGTCTCCGATCAGCACGCTTCCATCCGCATCGACAAAGATACCGTGGGGACGGTCCGTTTCGCATTCCCGTGGGTTCGAGGAGAAGCGCCCTCCCCGTTCGCCCGTTCCCAAGAGGAGTTCCACCGTCCCTTTCTCACGATCCACATAACGAATGGAATGGCTTTCCGTATCCGCAAAATAGACATTACCCCCAGGGCCTACGGCGATTCCTTTCGGCCCCGAAAGCGTTGCTTGCCTGGCATCCCCCCCATTTCCGGTGAACCCCTTCTTTCCCGTCCCGGCCACATGGTGAAACCGGTTGGCGCGAAGGTCCAGTCGATAGATGGCATTGCCTTCCCTCAAGGCCAACCACAGATCTCCCGCGGCATCAAAGTCGGCGGCTCGAGGACCATTGAGCGATTGCCCCTCGAACGCCGAACCGTCCGGAGTAGGCCGCCTCCGACCATCCCCGACAAATGTTTCAATGACCCCGGTGGCCACATCGATTCGCCGAACGCGATGATTCCCGATATCACAAATGAAAAGCCCACCCCCATCCGGGCTGAACTGAATGCTGTGGGGTCGGTTTAACGCGGCGCCAATGGCGGGTCCCCGATCGCCTCCGAATCCTCGTTCGCCGGTTCCCGCCACCGTCGAAATCATTCCCGTTCTCGCGTCGACCCGTCTTACGAGATGATTGGGCATCTCGACAAAGAAAAGATGACCCGCCGGATCAAATCGAACCTCATAGGGTTGATTCAACTTGGCCAGGGTTGCAGGTCCCCCGTCCCCCTCGTAGCCCCTGATCCCGTTCCCCGCGATGGTGGCAATGATTCCCTCGGGATCGATTCTTCGAATGACGTGGTTATCGATGTCACAGAAATAGATCGCTTGATCCGGCCCCCGCACCAACCCGTAAGGGTTGTTGATCTGTGCCTTCACCGCCGGTCCGCCATCCCCCGCATATCCCTTGACTCCCGTTCCCGCGATCACGGACACCGTCATCCGCGTTCCCGCAAGACCCACCGACAGCCCCAAACCAAACTCCAGCAACAAAACCAAGAACCTCATCTTCATCATACTCAACCCATCAAGCGAGGCCGCCACCAAGCGGCCATCCGGGACAAGGCCGATCCAAGTTCACTCTCCGCTCTCAAACCTCCCCCTCAATAGTAACTATGCCAATTCCCCGAATACCGCCAACGAAGCTTCGCTCGGGGCCGGGTTTCGACGTGACCATCGCCAAACAAGAGATTCACGGAATCGACTTGTCCCTGATAAGGGTGCCCCTCCCCCGCTTTGTTCACATCCGGGGCACCATCGGCAGCGGGATTCTGACAACGATCGGTCAAGATGGGCTGCCGGGAAACCCGATAATCCTCCTGAGTCAGAGGCCAACCCTCTTCATGGAGGTGTTTGTTTCGTCCTTTTGCCTCCTTTGGAGCGGGAAACCAGGTGTTGCCCCCGGCGGCACGAGGCACCCACCAACTGTGGAAAAAAATCGCGAAACTCCCAAAACTCCGTCGATGAAACTGATTCAAATCTGTCACGTTTCGGATCCCGTGACCCTCCTTGTTGTTCTCCCGGAACCACTCATCCGCGGATCGAAAATTCTGCGGACGGGTGGGACAAAACCACATCGGAACGGTCAACCCGTAGGGCTCCACAATCAATGGAAACTCGACCCCCACATCCCACGGGTTGAGGCCCGTGTTGGGCATCTCGGCCGATGGAAACCGGCCCCTCTCATCATCACCGGCATACATCGTCACCGCGATTGCCCATTGCTTGTAGTTCGACGTGCAATTTGAGACTTTCGCCTTGAACTTGGCCTTCCCCAGGGCCGGAAGCAGCATCCCAGCGAGAATGGCGATGATGGCAATCACCACCAGCAGTTCAATGAGCGTAAAAGCGGAGTGGTCTTTCGTTTTCATGACGAGCTCGCGTTCCTCAAGACAGTCCCCTCCCCTTCAATCCGGTTGAACACCAACGCACCAGGGAACCCTCGCACCCTATGCCATCGAACTCGGCACAGCAAGCCCTTAACTCGCAACAGACCGTGAACACCGTGGGGAATCGTGTTCAGGGGAGGCAAGCAACCGGATGCCAAAACGACCTTCTCACCGCCGATCGACCTCGGGACTGCCATCCCCGCTCCGATCAATGCATGTATCAGTCTCGATCGAGTCATTCGCCACCGCTTCCGCCGTCGCCAGTTCAACGGGTTCGGTCAACACCGGTTCGAAGCCATCCGCCTGTGCTCCCATCTCCCCGATTTCAAGCGGTCGCGTTTTCGTCAAGAGCGACCGCTGCAGAGCATATGGCTTTTCCCTGCGGACAACCCCCGCTCCGTGCCACCGATCAAAAGCGAGCCCTCCCCCCGCATTCGAACCTCAAATTACCGAAACCAAAGTCTTCTCGACAGGTCTTGAGCAACCAGGGACAGCCCCCCATGTCGCCCAACCCAACGGATCGCCTCACAGACCCGATATCCCCCTGGAGAAAGCAACCATTCGTCTTGAATGAAGCAAGGACAGCCCTGAAACCGACTGACGAGTCCCCGATCTGCGTACCTTAACAGAGAATGGTGTCGCGATTCTCAGGAGCGCCACCACCGATGGATGATTGCGGCCGCCCACGAGAGGGCTTAAGCTTCCTTCCAAGAGCCTATCATGCGTGACCGCTCCCCCTCAGAGTCCACTTCGCAAGACCGTCAGTACATGAACCGTGCGCTGACACTGGCGCGTCGTGGCGTGGGGCTCGTCTCTCCCAACCCCGCGGTCGGAGCCGTCCTGGTGAAACGTCGGCAAATCATCGGAGAGGGTTGGCACCGGGGACCGGGGACACCCCATGCGGAAATCAATGCCATCCGAGATGCCGAAAGCCGGGGCTTTTCCGGTGCCGGGGCAACGCTCTACGTCACCCTCGAACCGTGTTCCACCCAGGGGCGGACCCCCCCCTGCACCGAAGCGATCATTCGAACAAAGATTGCTCGGGTCGCGGTCGCCGCGCGGGATCCCAACCCATGCCACGCAGGAAGGGGATTCGATCTTCTTCGCGCCCAGGGAATCCGGGTCGATCCCGGAATCTGTGAATCCACCGCATGCGCCTTGAACAAGGCATTCAATCATTGGATCGTCCACCGCTCACCCTACGTGACGCTCAAGGCGGCCATGACCCTTGATGGAAGGATCGCGACGGAATCGGGCGAGTCGAAGTGGATCACCGGGCCACGATCCCGACGAGAAGCGATGAGGCTAAGGCTCCGTCACGACGCCATTCTGGTTGGCTCCAAAACCCTCCTCAAAGACGATCCCAGCCTCACGGTTCGCATCGGACGTGAGGGCCAGCGGACTCATCCGACCAAGCGGCTTTCACGAATCATTCTCGACACGCGGGCCCGCACCCCGTTGACCTCAAGGGTCTGCCAGGATGATCAGGCAGCCTTGACCACGGTCGTCGTCGGCAAAACGGCCGCGGCCAGCCGGGTGAGGGCCCTCAAGCAACGGGTCAATGTGATGCGATCGGCATCAAGCCTCATCCGGCTTGAACCGCTTCTGAAACGCTTGGGCCGAAACGAAATCACCAGCCTTCTGGTGGAAGGCGGCGGACGGGTTCACGCGTCATTCCTCGAAGCCGGACTCGCCCATGAAGTCGCGTTCTTCTACGCCCCGAAAATCCTCGGTGGAGAGAAATCTCGGCCGGCCGTCGGAGGCAAGGGGTTCCCGAAGGACTTTCCGAGACTCGAGGGCCTCCGCTGGCGACCATTGGGAGACGACCTCTTGATGACGGGCCGTCTCCGGTATGACCATCAACGATCTTAGACCATGTTCACAGGAATCATCGAAGAGACCGGAATCATTCTTGCCTTGGATCAATCTCCCACGGGAATCCGCATGAAACTCAGGACGCGAACGACGGGAATCGATCTTAAACTCGGGGATAGCCTGGCCGTCAACGGATGCTGCCTCACCGTGACCCAGCTCAGCGGCCGGGCCTCCCGCCGCATCGTCTCGGTGGATCTGCTCGAGGAAACCTGGACCCGGACAAGCTTCAAGCACCTCAAAGAAGGGGCCCTCGTCAACCTGGAGCGTCCGCTTCGAGTCAACGGACGCCTCGATGGCCACATTGTCACGGGACATATCGACGGGGTGGGCACGGTCACCCAATGGCGCGAGGTCCATCAGGACTGGTGCCTCGAAATCAACCCCCCGCGAGCGCTTCTCAAATACATCGTCGAAAAGGGTTCCATCGCCATCGACGGGATCAGCCTGACCGTCGCCAAGGTCCTGCGGAACCGATTTCGCCTGTGGATCATCCCTCACACCCTCAAGGTCACCCGGCTGGCGTCGCTCCAAGAGGGAGACGAGGTCAACCTGGAAACCGATCTGCTCGCCAAACACGTCGAGCGCCTCCTCGCCGATCCATCCTCTCTCTGATGCCGACGGATTCCCGCCGCCGCTGCCACCCTGAATCTCGGGGAAACCCTCCGATGCCTGGCATGGGACATCTGCTGAGACCCTCCGGCCCGAAAGGGTTCCCGGCTCCCAATTGACGCAGACCTTTCCCAAGGCGGTGAGTCCTTCCAGGCACACGACCCGCTCAATCACCTGGCTACCCTCTCCGTCCGTGGCCGGCACATGAACCCTCTTCCCAGGCGAGTCGATCGGAGGCCTCGGACGAAAAGCCTTTTCAACCAGGGACACCGGTCCATACTTCCATTCGATCCAGAGACACTTCAGAGAATCCATGATGGAATCGAGACCGTGGCCTGTGCTCTTCGCCCTTGCTGCCTTCGCGTCGCTTTACCCGAGCTTGATCGCGTCCTCCTCAAAAGGGCTCACCTTCTTCGAAGAAAAGATTCGACCGGTCCTCATTCAGGAATGCTACAAATGCCACTCTGATCGATTTGGGAAATCGAAGGGAGGCCTTCAGCTCGACTCTCGGGATGCCCTCATGAGAGGCGGTGATTCGGGACCCGCAATCCATCCCGGAAACCAAGCCGACAGTCTCCTGATCCGTGGGATTCGTCATACGGAGGATGATTTTCAGATGCCGCCTGACGAGAAGCTTCCTGCTTCAGTGATTCGAGATTTCGAGCAGTGGATTCAACAGGGCGCCCCCTACCCCGCACCGGTCGCAGGGAGACCTGATGGGCTTGCCTGGTGGGACGAAGCGAAGGCATCAACGCTTCTGCGGGACGATCAATCCATCGCGACTGTCATCGACCACTACGTGAACTCCAAACTAGCCGCGGAGGAGATTGATCCCGCCCGCGAGGCCGCGGAAACCACGCTTATTCGCCGAGTGACCCTGGATCTCGCAGGACGAATTCCTACGGTGGGAGAGGTCTTGGCCTTCTTACAGGGCGATCCAACGCTCAAATGGCAACGCTTGGTGAATCGTCTTCTGGCCAGTCCGGAATTTGTGAGCCATCAAGCAGGCGAGACGGGCTGGTTCCTGGCTGGGAAGAACGATGCAGAATTCCGAGGCTACCTGACGAGGGCCTTTGAGAAGGGACATTCCTGGGCCCAAATCTTCCGGGATGTCATTCTCGCTGAAACCGGCTCCGAAAGCACAAAGGGCGCCGACCGATTCTTGAAGTCCGGAGTCCGTGATCTCGACCGACTCACCAACGACATCAGCGTTCGTTTTTTTGGGGTGAACGTCAGTTGTGCCCAATGCCACGACCACCCGCTGGTAGCCGATTGGAAGCAAGATCACTACTTCGGGATGAAATCCTTCCTGAACCGCACCTTTGAGAACGGCGGATTCATCGTTGAGCGGGCCTATGGGCAGGTGAGTTTCAAAACCACGAGAGGCGAATCAAAAATGGCACACTTAAGGTTCTTATCTGGATCCGCCATCGACGAGCCGGATTCCCCGGAGCCCTCGAGCGAGGAGAAAAAAGCAGAGAAGGCCCTGATTGACAAATACAAGAAAGAGAAGCAACCCCTGCCCCCACCCAGCTTCAGCCGGCGCAAACAGCTGGTTGAAGCCGGGTTGAGGCCCGGCCAGGACGGCTTTTTCTCACGGGCGATCGTCAATCATCTTTGGGATCGATTCTTTGGTCGCGGGCTGGTCGAGCCCCTCGACCAACTGCATTCCAGGAATCGCCCGAGCCACCCCGAGCTCTTGCTCTGGCTGGCTCGCGACTTGGTGGCACACGACTACGATTTGAGACGCTTGATGCGAGGCATCGTCCTGAGCGACGCCTATCGCCGGTCGAGCCGCTGCGCGTCCCCCGGCCGGCCGGCCGCCGAAACGTTTGCGGTCGCCGAAGTTCGGCCACTGACCCCCAGGCAGCTTGCATTCAGCCTCCGCTTGGGCGTGGAGCACCCCGAGAAAACCGACCCTTCGCTTCCGGATGAATTGTTGCGGGAATCAATCAAGAAAATCGAAGAGCGCGCCGCTTCTTCCGAGCACTGGTTCGATCGACCGGCGGACAACTTTCAAGTCTCCTCTCAAGAGGCGCTTTTGCTGAGTAACAA
>MDTE01044256.1_pt1 | contig 12451 bp, 5 predicted proteins | sample 811231 | NCBI WGS metagenome assembly MDTE01 (sample SAMN05326651, study PRJNA326480) | marine metagenome | isolation source: seawater | place: Indian Ocean: Red Sea | collected 2010
AAAAGTTTAGCGAGCGCGTTTTCCCTCATCCGACGCCCCTCATCGCGCCCAACCCGCGCGCCTCGGGGATCCATCGCGCCTGTACCCCCCGCCGCCGTACCCTCGGTCCCTGCTGCCGTCCCTCTCCCTCCAGTGCGACTTGCGCGCGTCCCTGCTCCCGCTGCGGTCCCCGCCGCGCCGGTCGTCGCAGCGATACGGGTGGTCCCGGTCGCGGCTCCTGCTCCGTTGCCTGTCCCTGTCCCTGTCCCTGTCCCTGTTCCTGTTCCTGTTGCCGTCCCTGTCCCTGTTCCTGTTGCCGTCTCTGTCTCTGTTCCTGTTGCCGTCCCTGTCTCTGTTCCTGTTTCCATCCTCCCGGCTTCGGTCTCTGTCCCTGCGCGACGGGTCGATGCCTCGGCCTCGCTCGGTGACACCCGCCATGTGCGGCGCCCGTTGCCCCAGGTTCACGCTCAGCGCAGCCTTGACGCTGGGGGGCCTCGCGCCGCTGGGTGCCTCGACCCTGCGCGATCCGCCGCACCCGCCGCATCCGAGGGGCTTATCCCCGAACCCCAGCTTGACGATGCGGTCCACGAGCGCTCGCCTCGTCACCTCCGGGCACCTCGGGAAGATGGTCTCGAAGTAGTACTGGTCGAGTACGAGGTCCCGGACGAACGCGCCGATCGTGACGTTCTTGCCGCCGGGCATCGGCGCGAACTCCTCGTCGTCCTTGAAGAAGGGGTCGAACCATCGCCCGAACTCCTTCGGGTCGCGCACGTACCGCACGTACAGGAACCCGAGGGCGCGAATGTAGGGCGAGTCGCGGTGGCGGATCAGGTGGTTTACGTTGCGGTCGTCGAGCTCCATGGTGAACAGGCGGTACAGCAGGCAGAAGGCGGTGGACGGCCCGCGCGCGTTGCCGCTCATCCACGGCTCCACGTGGTCAACTTCGTTGTAGATCTCGTCCACCAGGTCCATGAAGTCCTCGATCTTGGAGAGCTGCACGAAGTAATCCGAATTCAAGATGTTGGAGCGCAGGACCCTCTCCATGTTGTAGGATTTGCCGTTGTCGCGGCCCGTGCCCGCGATGGGTATGAAGGTGGCCATTTCGCTGGAGGACTGCGCGTCGCGTGAGCGTCGGCGAACCTTCCCTTCAGTGCCCCAGCGCCCCTTCCAGTGAAGGCACCTACGAAATTTGTCCGCGCCTTTCCACAGCGCACGCAGCGCGAGATTTGCCCTGAACCCTCAAGGCCTATCCCAGCCGCCGCCCCGAGTTGGTCTCGAGGGTCCTCCCCTGCCCGCCCGGGCAGCACACCCCGCCGCGCGAGACTCAGGTCCCCGCGCCAACGGCTCGTCTCGCACGCGTCGTAACTCCGACGCGCCGTCGATCACCCAGGAGGTCGCCCTCCCATCGCGTCGGCGCCGCCCTCGCGCAAGCGACCGAGAGAGGAGCTCGCCCATCGCGACCCGTCAGATCCGCACGACATGGCCACCGCGCGCCGCGACCTCCTCCTGGACATCCAGGCCAAGTCGCAGAAGAAGTGGGCCGATGAGAAGATCTTCGAGGTCTCCGCGCCCAGGGACGGTGCGTCGATGCCTCAACCCCGTGGACCATCCTTCCCCCCCCCCCGCCGCGATCTCAACAACCAACTCGAAGCGTCACCGCCCGATCGCTTTTCCGGCACCCGACTCTGACCCCGATCCCCTGTCGCCCCCGTACACGAACCGCAGGCTCCAAGCCCCCAAAGTTCTTCGGCAACTTCCCGTATCCCTACATGAACGGGATGCTCCACCTCGGCCACGCCTTCTCCCTCTCCAAGCTCGAGTTCGCCTCCGCCTACCACAGGCTCAAGGGCGACGAGGTCCTCTTCCCCTTTGCCTTCCACTGCACCGGGATGCCCATCAAGGCCTCCGCGGATAAGATCAAGAACGAGATCGCCAAGTACGGCAACCCGCCCGTGTTCCCGGTGATCGACGAGGCCGCCGAGGCCGAGGCTGCCGCGCAAAAGGCTGCCGAGGCTGCCGAGGCTGCCAAGAACGCGGATCCCACCAAATTCGCAGCCAAAAAGAGCAAAGCCGTCGCTAAAGCCGGCACCGCCACCTACCAGTGGGACATCATGAAGTCCTCCGGAGTTCCCGAGTCCGAGATTCCCCCGTTCGCGGACCCGTACCACTGGCTCGACTACTTCCCGCCCCTGGCCAAGCGCGACGTCGCCGCCATGGGCTGCCAAGTTGACTGGCGCCGTTCGTTCATCACCACCGACCACAACCCCTTCTACGACGCCTTCGTGCGTTGGCAGTTTAACACGCTTAAGAAGATCGGCAAAATCATCAAGGCCAAGCGCATGGCGGTGTACTCCCCGCTCGACGGGCAGCCCTGCGCGGACCACGACCGCGCCACGGGCGAGGGCGTCGGCCCGCAGGAGTACGTCCTGGTCAAGATGCGCGTCTACGACGAGTGCCTGGTGGGCGAGCTGTCTCCCCTCGCCGGTCGAGACGTTTTCCTCGCGGCGGCTACGCTGAGACCCGAGACGATGTACGGGCAGACGAACTGCTGGGCCCTCCCGGACGGCGACTACGGCGCCTTCGAGATGGCGAACGGGGACGTCATGGTGATGTGCGACCGCGCCGCGCGTAACCTCGCCTTTCAGGAGCACACGAAGGAGCCCGGCGTGGTGAATAAGCTGCTCGGGTTCAAGGGTACCGCGCTCATCGGATGCGCGGTCAAGTCCCCGCTCGCGGTGCTCGAGAGGATCTACTGCCTCCCTATGATGACCATCCTCATGAACAAGGGTACCGGCGTGGTGACGTCCGTGCCGTCCGACTCCCCCATGGACTTCATGGCCCTCAGCGATCTCAAGGCCAAGCCCGCGCTTCGGGAAAAGTTTGGCGTCAAGGATGAGTGGGTCATGCCCTTCGAGGTTGTCCCTTGCGTTCACATCCCCGAGTTTGGCGACGCGTGCGCGCCCATCGTGTGCGAGCAGCTCAAGATCAAGAGCCAGAACGAGAAGGTCAAGCTCGAGGAGGCCAAGGGGAAGACCTACCTCAAGGGTTTCACCGACGGGATCATGCTCCTCGGCGCGCACAAGGGCGAACCCGTGAAGCTCGTCAAGCAGAAGATTCGAGACATCATGATTGCCGACGGCGGCGCCATCGTCTACTCCGAGCCCGAGAAGCAGGTGATGTCCCGCTCCGGCGACGAGTGCGTCGTCGCGCTCACCGACCAGTGGTACCTCGAGTACGGCGAGGACGCCTGGCGCGAGCGCTCCGAGAAGTGCCTCGAGGGCATGGTCACCTACCACGACGAGGCCCGGAAGGCTTTCCAGCACACCCTCGGCTGGCTTCGCCAGTGGGCGTGCTCCCGTGCGTTCGGCCTGGGAACCCGCATGCCCTGGGACCCCCAGTACCTCATCGAGTCCCTCTCCGACTCCACCATCTACATGGCCTACTACACCGTCGCGCACCTGCTCCAGGGCGGGGACATGTACGGAAAATCGAGGCCCTCGGTGGACCCGGAGGCTATGACCGACGACGTCTGGGACGCCGTGTTCCTCGGCACCGAACTCAACGCCGACTCGAAATTCCCCAAGGACCTGCTCGACGAGATGCGCGCGGAGTTCAACTTCTGGTACCCGTTCGACCTGCGCGTGTCCGGCAAGGACCTCATCCAGAACCACCTCACGTTTGCCATCTACAATCACACCGCGATTTGGGAGGGCGACGAGAGCAAGTGGCCGCGCGGCTTTCGCACCAACGGGCACCTGCTCCTCAACGGCGAGAAGATGTCCAAGTCCACCGGCAACTTCAAGACGTTGAAGACCGCCATCGAGGAGTACAGCGCGGACGCCATGAGGTTCGCGCTGGCGGACGCCGGCGACGGCATCGAGGATGCCAACTTTGTCCACGACACCGCCAACGCGGCGATTCTCCGGTTCACCAAGGAGCTCGAGTGGATCGAATCCATCCGAGAGGCGTCCGCGCAGGGTAAGCTCCGCGCCGCCGACTCTTCCGCCACCTTCGCCGACAGGGTGTTCGCCAACGCCATCGACACCGCCATCGCGCGCACCAAGGACCACTACGAGAACATGATGTTCCGCGAGGCGCTCAAGTCTGGGTACTACGACTTGCAGTCTGCGCGAGACGCGTACAGGGTCCAGTGCGACGGCGACGCCGGCATGCGCGCGGACCTCGCCGCCAGGTTCATCGAGGTGTCCACCCTGCTCATCGCCCCTTTCACGCCGCACACCTGCGAGCACGTCTGGGGCGCGATCCTCGGCAGGGAAGGTTCCGTCACGAAGGCGGGCTTCCCCGTCGGCGACGCGCCGGACCCGTCTGTGGCCGCCGCCGGTAAGTACCTCGACGACCTCGTCAAGACGGTGCGCGGGGGCGTCGCGAAGGCGACCGCGCCCCCCAAGAAGAAACCCGCGGTCCCGCCGCCCCCCAAGGTTTGCGACCGCGTGGACTTCTTCGTCGCGGAGAAGTTTGGGGGTTGGCAGGAGGTGTGCCTGGGAATCCTCGCCGACGTGTACGGAGCCGACGGGACGTTCCCCCCGGTGAGCGACATCCTCGAGAAGGTCAAGGCGAGCCCGCTGGCGGCGCAGGCGGACTTCAAGAACGTCATGAAGATGGTGATGCCCTTCGTCAAGTTCAAGATGAACGAGGCGGCGGTGGCGGGGCGGGACGCCCTCGGAGTTCGATTGATCTTCGACGAAGCCGGAGTGCTGCGGGAAAACTCCGAGTACGTCGCGAGGGTGTGCGGCTTGAAGGAGGTTGGCGTGTTCGCCGCGGATGCGGATTCGCCGGAGAAGGCGGCGGCGGTGAAGGGCGGCGTTAAGGTGGACCAGGCGACGCCGGGGAGCCCCGGCGTGAACTTTGTCGTGACGGAGCTCAGCGTGGAGGGCGTCACCATCTGAGGCACGGGCACTCCCCCCACACGTTGAAAATATTATGACACCGCACCGAAGAAGAAAATCCAATCGAGACGCCTTTTCGTAAAACGCGTGAGCCCCTTTTCTGCGGCGGCGCCCTTCGCTCGAGTAGCGCGAGTCTACCAGTCGAGAGGCGCGATGGCGGACGCCAAGTATGTGTTCATGAGGATCATAGCCCCGCTGCTGGGCTTCCTCATCGCGAACGTCATGTTCTTCTCCGGGGTGCCTGGCTTTCTCGAACGGAAGAGGCAGGGTGATTTGGGTAACTTCAACCCGCTGCCGTACCCGGTAATCCTCGCGAACTGCGCGTCCTGGATCGCGTACTCGCTGTACATCGACGACTACTTTCTCTTCTTCGCCAACGCACCGGGGATGCTCGTCGGCGTGTACTTCACGATGGTGGGCTACGGACTCTCGCCGTACGGAGGTAAGACGCGCGACGCGATCGAGCTATGGACGGTGAGCCTGGTGGGCGCTCTTCTCGCGCTGACGTTGTACGTCGGGCTGGTGGCGCGAAAAGAGAGCGACGAGCACAAGCAGACGACCATCGGGCTGTTTTGCAACGCGGTGCTGCTCGTGTATTACGCGTCGCCGCTCACGACCGTCAAGGAGGTGCTAGAGAAGCGCGACGCGTCCTCGCTGTATTTTCCAATCTCGTGTGCCAACTTTGTCAATGGCGCGTCGTGGGCGACGTACGGCTTGGCGCTCAACGATTGGCTGCTCTTCGCGCCGAACGCGATGGGCGCGGCGCTCGGCGCGTTGCAAATGGCGCTGATTCGCGCGTATCCGTCCGAAGGCGTCAATCGCGGCGACGGCGGGAGGGAGATGAGGCAGACGCCGAGCACGACTGACCTGCTGTCAAACCCAACCGGCCCAGGGTTGGTGAGCGGCGGCGGGGACGCGGCGCTGTAGAAGACGAGAACAGTCCAGTCGAGGGTCGTTTCCGACGCGACGTGATGTGACGAGAGTCCTAACACTTAGAAGAAGAAGTAGAGACGTAGTGCTGCCGTGGCTAGATGGACGACGTCATCGCAAAACTTTGGCGCGTGTATTAAACCACAAACTGTATTCCTCCTCCTCCTCTCACTTGCGCTGCTCGGGGCTGCACACGAGCCCGGTGGCGTCGGCGCCAACCTTGCCGAGGTTGCACACCGGGCACACCGTCCCTTCCTGCTCCTTCACGAACCTGGCGCCGCAAGTGGGGCACGCGACGTCCGCCGTGCCCCTGTAGATGGGCGTGAACGTCGCGGCGCAAACCACGAAAGGGTTTCGGGAGTCGTATTCGAGCTCAACCTCGTCCTTGTTCTCGCGCTCGCAAGCCTGCAGCACCTGCTTCGCCTGCTGCGCAACCTTGACCGGGGGCGACAGCTCGAGCAGCCGCCTGGAAAACTCCGCGGCGGTGTTGAAGTTCTTCAGCTTGAAGAAGATCGACATCGCGGACCTCAGGGACAGCGAGAGGTGAATCGGCTGCATCGCGCAGTGCGTAAAGTACGCCGCGAGCTCCGCGGCTCTCTTCGGGTCGTCCTTGTACTCCTTGCGCTTGATCTCGATGCGAAGCGCGCTGGCGTACTCGCGGGCGATGCCCAGAAGCTCCCGCACCTCGTCAACCTCGCGCCTGGTCTCCACCAGGAGAACCGCGATGGAGTGGATGATACCCTGGAACATCTTGAGCGCCTCGCCAAACTTGCCCTCCGTCGTCGTCTTGTACGCAACCTTGAGCCTATCCTCGAGCAGGGGCAGCGAAGAGACGAGCGCGGGAGCGCAGCCCACGCCGGGCGCGAGGTCGCTGTTCCAGTTGCGTCCGAGCGGGAAGGAGAGGCTGGGCGCGGAGGTGACCCCGGACATCGCCGCGTGCGTCGCGAGCGCCGCGTCGATAAAGTGCTGACGAAGCGGAGCAAAGTTCACCACGCCGAGCTGCCTGTTCAGCAGCTTCATCGCGCTGTCAAAGTCGCCCGCGGCGGCGTGTTCGCCGGGGATGGCGGACTTTTGCGTCCATCGCCTCGCCACGGGCACCCCCGCGGTGGGCGCCACGAACACCTCGGAGACTCCCGCGTCCGCCCCGTCGTCTGCGCCCGCTCCGAGATCCGCCGGGAGCTCGAGGTCCTCCATGTCCCAACCCGCGTCGGACCCGTCGTCCTCGCCGTCGCCCTCGCGCTCGTCGTCGTCGCCCAACCCGAGCCCCGCGAGGGGATCCTCCTCCTTTTCCTTCGCCCCCTCGTCCCCGCCGAGGTCGAGGTCGAGGTCGTCGCCCCAGCCGGCGCCGGCGTCCTCGCCCTCCTCCATGACGTAATCGCTCGCCGAGATATCCCCAGCCAGGACGCCCTCGAAGAAGCCCTTGGAGACGGTGAGCAGAGGCCAGTTGTCCCCGAGGGTGATGGGCTCGGGGGGCACGAGGAGCACGCCGGTGCCGTCAATCTCGGGGACGGCGCACCCAGCCTCCGTCAGGATCGTCTCGAGTCGAGTGGCGTCCTCTTCCATGCCGTGGGTCTTGGCGGTGAGATACGCGAGAGGGTATTGGCCAGACTCCTCCAGGATGCGCAGCCTCTCCGGGATGTCGCCGAGGTACAGCGCGTTGTGGAACTGGCCCATGACGTCGCTGCGCATCTCCGCGATTTTGAGCATCTTCCTGAGCTTCTCGGTGTTGCCGGTGATGAGGTACAGGAAGGAAAGGCGCTCGAAGTTCTTGGTCTTCTGGTACGCAAACTCGACGATCTGGTAGTTACCCTGCCTGAGCGCCTGGACGCCGAGCTCGTGCCAGGTGTCCTTATCGTCGAGCTCCTGCGCGGCGGCCAGCGCCACCTCGATGTTTCCGCACTCGATCGCGAGGTCGAACCGGGTCCGCTCATCCTTGACAAAGTGCAGCGCAACCTCGGGGAAACCCTTATTCTGGAGGTACGCGATGATGCTCTGACCGCACAGCGCGCCAGACTTGATCATGGCGAGCACCTGGTCGTACTTGCGCTGGATGAGCGCGAGCTTGAACATGTACTCGGAGGTGTCGATCTGAATCTGTCTGTTGCGACCGTCCCTGTCGAGGCAGTACACGACGCCGCCGAAAACCTTGGTGAGGTACACCGGGGTATCCAGAGTGCGGATGATGCCCGAGTCTCCGTTTGGCAGGGCGTACTTGATGTGGTTCAACGTCGTGTAGACAAAGACGCCGCTGTCGTCCCACGCGCCGGACTTGACCCTGATGGTCTCGTGAACAGTCACCGCCTGGCCGAGCTTGCGGTTGGCGATGACGATCGCATGCTTGGACAGCATCGCCACCAGGGACATGTCCGAGGACCAGACGACGTACTTGATGGACGGCGTCGCGAGCTCCGCCATCGTGGACCTCTGCTGGACGTCGTACAGTATCATCTTGTCCTCGCATCGGCACAGGAGGGTGCCGGTGCCGGCGTAGAAGATCCCGTCGCACGTGGTGTCGGGCAGCGCGCAACGCTTGGTCACCTCGTTCTTGAGGTTCTTGATCTGAATCTCGTGCGCCGCCTTGTCGAGCGTGGCGAACCGGTTCCTGGCGACAAAGACGGCGGAGGAGCCGACGCCGCGGCGGGAGTCCACGGGCTCGGCGCCGCCCCCGCCCTTGGGGAGGACGTGCAGCTCGTACGAGCCACCCTCCGCGTCGAAGTTGACGAGGACGGCGTTCTCCGCGGGGTTATAGCTCATGGAGCGGGGCGCGCCGGCGTTGCCGCCCCTCGCGCCACGGACGGAGATGAGCGGGCTATCGCGGTTGGAGCCGTAGTCGTAAGCCCTGAGGTATCGATCCTTGACGTAGTAGAGGGTCCCCTGGTGCTGGGCGTAGGCCGGGCGCTCGCGCTCGAGCTTGAAGACGATCATGCCCGAGTCGTGGCCGGCGGCCAAGAGGTTCACCTCGGGGTGCGCGGCGAGGATCCAGAACCTGTCGTGTTCCCTTCGGAAGGTCTGCACCCCCGTGCGCTTGGACATATCCCAGATGCGGATGGACTTGTCCTCCGAGTTCGACACGATGATGTCCTGCCTGGCGTGGAACATGCAGCACGAGACGTTGTTGACGTGCCCGCGGAGGGTGTCCACCTCCCAGGCCTTGGTGTCGTTCATGCGCCACAGCTTCACCTGGCGGTCATCCGCGCCGGAGACGATGAGCGGAAGCGACGGGTGGAACCCCGCCCAGTTGACGCCCCTGTCGTGACCCTCGAGGACGTACTTGACCACCGCGTCGCCGCCGCCGAACAGGTCGTCGCCGCGCATCTCCCTGGGCATGTGCCTGCTGAAAGGATCCTCCCCGCCGGGCGCGACGCTCTTCTTGCGAAGGCCGCCGATGTCCCAGACCCGCACGGTTTGATCCAGCGACGCGGACACCACGAGATCCTCCCTGACGTGGAAGGAGGCGCACATGACGTAGTGGTTGTGGCCGGTCAGGACGCTGATGCAGCTGCGTGACTGCCAGTTCCAGATCCGAATGGTCTGGTCGTCGGACGCGGAGACGATCCACGGGTACTCCTGGTGGAACTGCACCGTGCGGATGTAGTCCAAGTGCCCCAGCAGGGTGAAGAGGCATCGGCGCAGCTTGTAGTTCCAAACCTTAATCTTGTAGTCGTCACCTGGGTTGGACAGGGGTTGGACGCGGGGAGACATCGTCAGCGTCCGCGGCGTGCGATCAATCGCGTGAGAGCGACGGTGGATGGGAGAGCGATCGAGAAGCCGCCGCCCGGGCTTGGAAGGAGAAAATCCTAAAGTCCGACTCGTTGTTTGCCGACGACGGACGTAGGGTTTTTTTTGGGCGTTGGGGGTCGCCCCGATCCTCGGGGCGGTCGGACGCGATCGTCCGGGATCGGGACGGGATGACGAGATGTTCTCACCTCCTGACACGAACAGCGGCTGGGAGCTGTGGAAGCTGACGCCGCGCACGGGACCGTCGTGCTCGTCGAAACGATCGATCAGGGTACCCATGCGATAGTCCCACAGCTGGATCACACCGCTGTGCAGGGACGCGAGGATCCATGGGCGCTTCGGGTGGAACGACAGGCCCTTGACGCGGTTGCTCTTGGTCTGCGATGGGTGGATATATGATCCGAGGTCAGCGACGGGTTCGAACGGAGGTCGATCCGGGGAACCGGGGTCCGCGGAGCGGGTCGAACCGAAGCGCTTCCGGCCAATTTCCTCAGGTCCGTTCGACGCTCTCCGCTGCGTTGAGTAGTGGGTGGGAGACGGGGATACGCGCGCGAACCTCGAACTTGGTGAGCATGGCGACAGGGTTCAGGCCGCGCCGGGCTCCTCCCTCTTGTGGTTTGTTACGCGACGCGCGAGAACTCCTCCTTCGCGCTGCGCACTCGCGGCCTCCCGCTCCGCGCGCTTACCGCTATGGCGCCACGCCTGGTGGCGAGATGACTGGAACCGCGATCCGGTTTTTTTCGAGTTCACAACACGCGGCCTCGATTTTCGGACTGTTGAACGCATAACTTTTACGGGTTCATCAACTCATCAATCGACGGTCTAATCGTGCACATACAAAAACGTTGTCGTCGAGAGGCGCCTTTTGGCTTGGAGATCGGGTCGGCCAAAACAAAGCTGGACGACGCGCTTACGCGGGGCGTCACAAGCGGTTTGGGAACGTTCAATTCGGGAGAGGGGGAAACGAGCAGGGGGAAGGAGGATGAATCCCGCGCGGATATAGACCGCAGGTGACGATACGTGCGAACGGAGGGGCATCGAGCGGACGCGCCTGTTCGAGGGAGGAGGACGCGTCGCGAGGGCCGAATCTTATTAAAAGATGGTGACCCGCGCGCACCGCGCGCTTCCCCTGCCGGCGGATCCGAAATACCGACTGGTGCACATAGGCTTCACCTCACCCGGTGGTCCCACACACAACGTCGATAAGGACGCGCACGGATACCGCTACGACTCCATCGGCATATGCAACGGCGTCATCAACGCGGGCGCGTCCTGCGTGCGGCTGCAATACGACCCGACCGATCCCGAGCGCATGGCGCGGGAACTCGCGCAGTACGACGGGTACATCGTGCGCATCAACCCCGGGCAGCTGTCCAGGCCCGGCGTGCCCCAGGGCGCGCAGCGGGTCTTCGACGAGCTCATGAACTCGTTCGTGCACGCGGGTAAGCCGGTGTGGTCTTCGCCCCAGGTGCAGAAGAGCATGGGAGCCAAGGACGCGCTGGTTCGGATAAACAGGATGGCGTGCGGTCTGTCGGACACCCTCGCGTACTACACGCCCGAGGAGTTCAAGGCGAACTTCGTCAAGACCGCCGCGTTCCAACCCAGGGTCATCAAGCAAAACAGGGGCAGCGCGGGAGAGGGTATCTGGCTGTGCTGGCTGGTGGACAAGCCGTATTGCAAAAAGTTTGGCGACTCCGAGTTGGACATGAGTGATAAGCTGAAGCTCATGGAGATGAACGACGAGCACGTGGAGTACCACACGGTCGGCGAGTTCATGGAGTTTTGCGTCAACGGTCCGGAGAATAAGGAGCTCGCCGGTGAGTGGCACAGCGTGTTTCCCGGGAAATACCTCACCGGCCAGGGTTCGCATCTGGTCGATCAACGCCTGATGCCGCGCATCGCCGAGGGCGAGGTTCGCATGCTGATGGTCAGGGACCAGCTGTTCCAGATCATCCACAAGAAACCAAAAGCGGATGGGGGCATGAGCGCGGTGGGCGGGAACAACGTTCCGACGTTTTACAGGCCAGACGCGCCTGAGTTTGCGGGACTTCGTGAGAAGTTCATCAAAGAGGACGTGCCGCACCTGTTGGAGGTGATGGACCTCCAAGACCAGCCCCTTCCCCTGCTGTGGACCGCGGATTTCATCCCCATGGACAGCGACGACGTTCCGGGCGAGACGGTGTACAAGGTTGGGGAGTTCAACTGCTCGTGCGTGGGAGTGAGCAAGTTCATGGCCAGCGCCAAGGGTGGAACCATAGAGGACGTCAGCGACGACGATTACGCAGAGGCTATGTCGCTGTGTGACCTCATCGGCAAGCAGGTCGTCAAGGCGATGGACACGCACTGGGCGGCGCTGCAGAAGGATATCGCGGGACACCCCGGGCGCGGCGGGGGATAAACAACATTCATTATTGCGTACGTTACAAGAACATGAAAGGAGGAGAGACAACGTTAGATGGCTACGCCGCCTCGTCCAGAAGACCGCCTACGAAATCCGGCGATTAAACGTCTCCATCTTCTGCGCCAGGAGCTTCCACACCTCTTCCCCCTTTAACCGCTGCTCCAGCGTGTACCCCCGCGTCCTGTCCGGGTGATACCTGAGCGCCGCCTTCCTGTACGCCCTCTTCACCGCCGCCGGATCGCCCTCGTCCACATCCCCGAGTCCGAGCGCTCGCAGAGCGCCGGGCAGGTCCTCGCCGCCGATGTCGTCCTCCGCGCGTTTAGCGGCGTCCTCCCGAAGCTCCTCCGCCCGCTCCCTCGCCCGCTCCCGCTCGGCGCGCTCCTCGGCGGCGCGTCTCGCCGCCGCTTTCATCGCCGCCTCGCGCCCGGCCGCCTCCGCGGCCCTCGCGGCCCTCGCCGCCTCGTTCGCCCTCCTCGTCGCCTCCCTCTCCCGCTCC
>MDTE01060719.1_pt1 | contig 12451 bp, 14 predicted proteins | sample 811231 | NCBI WGS metagenome assembly MDTE01 (sample SAMN05326651, study PRJNA326480) | marine metagenome | isolation source: seawater | place: Indian Ocean: Red Sea | collected 2010
AAGATAACGCCAACTCATTGCATACCAATGCCTATGATGAAGCGATTACCACTCCAACCGCTGAATCAGTCAGGAGAGCTCTAGCTATTCAGATGATAAACAACAAAGAGTTTGGATGGAACAAGTGCGAAAACCCGCTTCAAGGGTCGTTCCTCATAGAGGAATTGACTGACATGGTCGAAGAGGCTGTGCTCACCGAGTTCGAAAGAATCAGTGAGCGCGGTGGGGTTCTCGGTTCGATGGAAATGATGTACCAACGCTCAAAGATTCAGGACGAATCAATGCATTACGAGCACCTCAAACACTCAGGTGAATTGCCGATAATTGGCGTAAACACCTTCCAAAACCCTGAGGCAGAAGCGTATGACGAATCAGCGGCAGACTCGTTTGACATGGAACTCAGCCGAGCTACTCCGGAGGAGAAGGCGGGCTGCCTGGGGCGACTGAAGGAGTTCCACGAAACGCACTCCAATGAGGTAGAACCCGCACTAGAGCGACTACAGGAGGTCGCTCGAACTGGTGGTAATGTATTCACTGAACTGATGCAGACCGTCAAGGTAGCCTCCCTCGGCCAAATAACAGAAGCTCTGTTCGAGGTTGGCGGCCAGTATCGCCGTAACATGTGAGAGTGGACAAATGGGGGACCTACGAGTCTTACTCGGTAGTGGGGGGATACGAGGAAAGGAGAGACTGGACACCTACCATGAGGAGGTCGGCCGTTGCTTCGAAGAATGTGAAACCGTATTGTTCGTACCTTTTGCAGGAGCTAACCACGATAGAAAGACCGAACGTATGGCGCAGTTCACTTCACCAGCGGGTGTTGAATTAATCGGAATTCACACCTTCGAGAACCCTGTGGAAGCGGTTGAGTCAGCTGATGGGGTCTATGTCGGGGGAGGAAACACATTCCTTCTGACCAGAGACCTGCATCGCCTCGATCTAATCGAACCAATACGTTCCCTTGCCCTCGGAGGAACGCCATACATGGGAGTAAGTGCCGGTGCCAATGTGGCTGGACCGACAATGCAGACGACCAACGACATGCCAATTGTAGAGCCTATATCGTTCTCGACTTTCGACATCGTTCCTTTCCAAATCAACCCACACTACTTCTCCGGCTCAACTTTCAGATTAACTGACGGCGATATCAAGGAGCATTACGGGGAGACTAGGGAGGATCGTTTGAACGAGTTTCACGAGCAGAACGGGACACCAGTTTTGGGATTGTGGGAAGGTGCTTACCTACGCTGGGATGGTCATACTGGACTCCTGACTGGCAACGACGCTACGATACACAAGCCGGACGATGACCCATTGGTAGTATGCCCAGGAACTAAGTTGACGGGTGATCTAAAGCCAATCGAATGAACATCACCAAAACATCATTTCCACAATGGCCAGCAAGAACATATTGATGATGAAAGCAGGGATTGCCCCCACTATCATCCCAGTACCTTCGTTGGATTTACCTCCTTGGAAAGATGATACTACCTTTCTAATCCAGAGGGCAAACATAACCAAACCCATGATGCCAGACAAACAAGGCATGAAATCTTCAACGAACTCAGAGTTACTCCTTGGCTCGTATTCGAAGTAGAGTTCATCTGGAGCTGAGGTCCCATTGGGTAAGATGAACTCGCCGAATCCACTTTCATAATCCAAAGTACCTACCTCTATATCCTCCCAAACATAATACGACATGGTGGGACAGTTGGGTAGTTGACCGTAATATTGGTACTCAGGATAGTAGTGATGATCATTGTAGTAACCTTGACGCGCCCAATTACTCATGTAGTTTCCATCAGGGAAGGTGAGCGGTACATGGCATTCTCCGACTTGTGACATGTTGGCTTCAAACTCCAAGGGGGTTAGATTTCCATCGAAGGTCTGTACACCCAATGACATCCTGTTGTTCCATCTGTAGCCAAGTGCGGGTCCAACCTCATCACCTGGTTGAGAAACGGATGTTGGATAGACGATGAGAGTACCATTGGCAGTGTCTGAGCCGTCCCCTGGAATCCAGCGAGCTGATTCAAATTGGTTTTCCATAATCAACTTCCCAACATTGCTACCTGAGCACATATCGTGCCCGTAGAAGCGATCAACATCCCCGTAACGTCCATCGTCCCAACTCAACGAGCAGTCGTGTATAGGAGCACTAGAGAGCTGAAAAGATCCGTATTCGCCACCTGCATTCCACTCAACTTCCACGGGTTCGTCAACCCAGTAATAACCGCCTCCTGAGGTCATCATGAGTGAACCAGGAATGCCCATGATGATGAATCCAAACAACATCGACCACATGGCACCCTTGAGCCACGAATCCTTCACTTTGGTTTGCATCTGAGATTGCCATATCCCTGAGTCGAGGGTGCTGACACTTCCGGTAAGGGTCGTGCCTGAACTGGGTTTAGCAGTCTGTGGCATCTGTTGCTGCACATCAGTGCTGAGGCTCAAGCCATCTGCACTGCCCAAAACGAGAGGGCCTGTTGGTTCGGCCGGAACTGTATCCGATGTCGGAGAACCCCCCCACGGTGAGGAAGTATCCCTCCCCGGTTGCTCCATATGAAACCCTACATGTGCACTGAGTTATCACGATTGGTGAGAGAGTCACTCTTCATCGGCCATGATAAACCTGTCATAGACGACTGCGCAGAGGCAGGCTCCGATGATGGGACCAACCCAGTACATCCACGCCTCAGCCATTAATCCCTCAAATACAGCCGTTCCGAGATGTCGTGCAGGATTCATTGCAGCACCAGTCAATGGGCCACCCATCAGAATATCTGCAGTAACCATGAGACCAATTCCCCATCCGCCGATAGCGGGTGCTCTGGAGTCCACCGCAGTTCCCATGATAGAGAACATCAGGAGGAAGGTCAAGACTACCTCAATCAGAATGACATGTGAAGTTGCTAAGGCAGCCCCTTCAATCACTCCTGGAGTAGGAGTGCCACCTAAGTTGTCAGCTCCGAATACAGAGAACAGAATGCCGCCCGCAATCACACCACCGATCAGTTGAGCAACTATGTAGAGTCCTGCAGTCGTCTGATCGATTCTCTTGGTTAGAAGGAAAGCTAGAGTGACTGCAGGATTGAAGTGAGCGCCTGAGACATTCATCACCGCGCTTACCGCTATTGCTAGAGTGATTCCATGTGCCAACGCGACAATCAACAGCGATGGAGTCTCTCCACCCAGACCTCCGACTATAATCGACCCTGCTCCAATAAATGTGAGGGCGAAAACACCCAATGCTTCTGCTACCAGTTTGCTTTCCAACTTGGCTTCTGACATACGACTCCACCTATGACCTCAAGCCCGATGAGGTAGTCTTAGATGGTTGCGCAGGTTCTGTACGAATATGCTTCGAAACAAAAAAAGGGGCACGAAGTGGAGCTTAAGCCCCACTCCGTGCCGTTGGCAATCTTTGTGTTGGCAAAGTAGGCTATGCCTACTCTTCTTCGCCGAGAACCTTCTCGCCGAACATCAGTGCCAAGTAAGCACCGATACCAGACAGGATCATACCGCCGAAGACGCCGAGTATGTTGTCTCCTGTCCATGCAGAGTCGACGAGCATGCCGCCGACATCTCCTGCGCCAGAGATAGTTGCGCCACCGGCTGCAACCATCCATGCTAGGATACCGACTTCCCAGCCGCCACCCTTGCGCTCGTATACCATCATCAGCAGGAATCCTGCGAAGATGGAGGCCACTGCTCCAGTTGGTGCCAATTCAGCGACGCCAGCCCAGGTCATCTCGCCAGTAGCACTTGTCTGCCACCATACGAAGGTGTACGCGAGTACACCACCCAGTATCTGCATGAGGAAGTCTAAGGCGCCTTCCTCTGCGCTGTCTCGGCCTGTGGCCATCTTTGCCAAGGTGAACATAGGCAAAATCGTCCCACCCATTGCGATCATGAAGATCGCGAGGACAAGACCAGTAGCCATTGCTCCACCACTAATGGCGAAGAAGACTACAGCCAAGCTGCCCACCAATTCTGTCAACATTCTTTTTGTATCCATTTCGAACACTCCATTTCTTTCTTTATCGCTCTTGGCGATTATGGTCCTGTGAATTGGTCGACTTATAATAGGTCCCTATGGTGAACTCCATTTTTCTTGCATTTTCGCACAAAATCGAAACTGCCGGTGTGTCTATTACAATCAAGTGTGCCCAACTACACCACTTACTTATGGCGGTACTTCCCACCATTGAAAATCAAAATTTATCATGACCTTTGGCAACGAGAGCAGTAGAATGTCGATCTACCCCCTTGAACAATCCTACGAATCGTACCTGTGCACACTTTGCCGAGGCAAGGTTCACCTTCCCGACCATAGACTTGGAACGAATGAGCGAAATACCCTAGGTCGCCATCTACGGAAGCGAAATCGGATATGGTCGAGCCCCCCGCCTCTATCGCCTCTACCAGAACCTGCCGTATCTCATCAGCAATTCTGGAAAGGCTAACTCGGGGTATGCCATCCTTACGTACCAACTCACCCGCTAAGGTGTTCGGGGATACACCTGACCTATGGAGGATCTCACACACATAGATGTTACCAAGCCCCACTACGAGACGCTGATCGAGTAACGCCGTCTTGATGGGCGACCTTCTTCCTCTGAGAGCGGACGCTAAAGCTAGGGCGTCGAATTCGTCAGACAACGGCTCTAGGCCAAGGTGACCCAGCAGCGAGTGTTCATCCTCAGCCCCCGGAGAGATGATATCCATGATACCGAATCTTCTGGGGTCGTTGTACACTGCCACCTTCCCTGAAGCAGTATGTATCACAACATGGTCATGTTTGATTTGTCCTGGCACCTCGTCTATCGAGTTGTAAAGGGTGAACTTGCCCGTCATCCCTAGGTGAATCAACCAAATCGAACCTGCGTCGAGCCGAACCAAGAGATACTTCGCCCTCCGATCAATTCCAATCACAGTTCTTCCTTCCAATGCGGTAGCCATTCCATCTGGGAACGGAAAACGGAGACCTTCTCTGTTCAGTTCTACCTTCGATATCCTCTCACCATGCAGGTGTCGTGAAAGCCCATTCCTGACGGTCTCGACCTCAGGTAGTTCAGGCATGACCAATCACGCGTGCGCGAGAGGCAAAGAGATTGCGAGAGCGTTTGTTGCTCATTCCTTGACCAAATGTTCCAAGTCCTGTTGGAACATCGACGGATCCCAATCGGTACCGAGCCACACAGTACGTATCTGGTGATCTCGATCAATCATGTATGTAGGCAATACATGGTCGATTAGGTACTTCCTTTCATCCCCTGTCTCGACCATCTTCAGGTCGACCAAATAGTCACCCCACACGCCTTCAAGGTCTGGATATGTCCTGTTCTCGTCCCCGGCGTCGGGACTGGTCAAGTGAGGCCAGCCTGATGACTTATTCTCGGCAAAAGAGGCGGCTACTGCAGGAGTGTCACGCCAAGGGTCGACAGTCACAGAAACAACTGACACCTGAGACGCATTCTGCTCACCCATCTGATCGAGCACGAACTTGATGTTCAATGACGAAGTGATGCAGATATCGGGACAGTTGGCGAAGAAGAAAGACAAGACGGTGACATTTCCTTTGGTCGATGAGAGCGAGAATTCATCTCCATTCTGGTCTATGAGAGTGAAGTCTGGAGCCTTCCCCGTAACCATCGGCTCCCCACCGTTGAACTCGTAGTCTGAACCCGAGGTGCACCCCGGGATTAGCATGGTGATGGATAGGATGAGTGCCAGAAGTGTACGCCTCACATGCTTCCCCCTAACCTCGGTGAAGCCTTCCCGTGGAAAAGGTGGCGTTCCACCAGAAGAATCGGAGATGATTCTCAGACCCCCCAGTCAGTTGGCGCTACTGCATGGATGAGGGCATGTTTCTCCTCCCATCCGGTCAGTCGAATCGTTTCCTTGACCTCAAGACCCGCCGCTTCTATCCTTTCCTCCGCGTGGCGATAGTGGCTCTCAGCATCTCCTCCACCGCGCTCGGATTCGGACTTCAAAGATAGCAAAGCAGTGCCACCTGGTGCTAAATATGCTTGCAGAGCCTTGAGGAAGAAGTCTACTTGACCCGCTTGTGAGACATCTTGGAAAATCCATGATACCTTCGAAGTCAACCATGGAGAAAGTGAGAATGTATCCCTAGCATCTGCCATGACGGGTATCAATCCTGGCCTCTTGGCAGCGAGGCGAATCAATTCTCTTACACAACGAGGAGACACATCTACGGCGACTATCGAACCACCTTCTGTCCCGTTCTGGCCGCATAGGTGGTCATAGAGGTGTGATACAGTGGTTCCATGGCCTGCTCCAAGGTAGAGTGTGTTCGACCCGGCGGAAGGAAGGAGTTCGGTTGCATCGCCCTTACAGCGCAGCAATCCCGCACCCAACTTGGAGTGACGGGGAGACCAATTGCGCCACTCCTTACCTGAGAACTTGCGTAGGGATTCCCCCCTCACCCTCTTACCAGGTACCGCATTGAGGCTCCAAAGAGCTCGACCCTTGGATTGAATTCTTTCTGAGATTCGGCGATGGCCTCTAGCACCCTTGGGCATTCTTTCACCTACCAGCGGGTTGCGGATGTCTCTTCCTGATTTCATCGACCTTCGCTTCGACCTCCGCCACCTGTTCGGCTGTCCAAGGCGTCCCGCCATATGCATCAATTCTGGCACAGATCGATACCTTCCCCGCCAATGTCCTAGCTATCTTACCTCTTACCCACCTAGGGGATCTTGAAATCCAGGGGTGCTGGAAGATATGGCCATGCTTGGGAACTGGTATCCCATCGCGTAGATGGAGGAAGAAGCTTGACTCAGCACCTAGAACCTGCACAGTTCCAGAAGGGAGCCTCGCGAGGCGTGCGAGCCCATGCGCCTCAGTACACATCCTAGCAGCCAGAAGTGGACCTATCAGAGCCGAGGTCGAGGGGAGATGTTCAGTGGCAAGTACCCTCGTGGCGTTTTCCAACGAAGCGAGCCTCGATTCCACTTCAGTTACTCCGAGAGCCCAGGAATGGAGGGCTTTCCACTCGCCCTCAGAAATACCAGCCTCTGCAAGATTAGCACCCAGTTTAGAGGCGGCGTCATCGGGAGATGCGGATTTGGCGATAGCAGCGGGAATCCTCGACCTCTCGGAATCGAGATCGAGAGTCGGAAGGAACAGACCCGCCCATTCCACTACCCTAGCCTCAAGGGTCGTCCAGTTGGAACGCAACTCGTCGGACGCTCGAACAAGGTGCTCGAGTCGCTTATCAGGATCTGCAGCTGCCGCCCCCACACCCTTCTGGGCGAGAACGATACTCGCTTCGCCCAGTAGCTCGTGCTCCTCATCGTCGAATGGTGGCCATTCCCCCTCTGCGAGAGAACTAGTTGGTGTCCGTTCTGCTTCAGGAAACCGTTCAGCGAGTGTCCTCGCTTCCTCAGTCATCCTACCTCTGCCGATTAAGTCAAGGCGTTCAGCCACCGATGAAGGGTTGCGGCCGCGGCTCCAAACCGATTCGTCAACGACCGAACCCGAATCGTCTAGGACACGAGCGAGGCGCCAGTCCCAGAGTAGACGCATGGACATGGGACGCGCTACCCCTTGAAAAGGTGCGAGGCGAAGGTTATGCTTGTTAGCAAGTATGAATCGAACTCTCATTACTAGGGCGGCGCTCTTAAAAGCAGGTTTGTTTCCCCTTACCTATCGGAGAGTGATGCAATTTTCTGTCCAGATTGTGGAACCCTAGCCTTCCCTGATTCCAAGGGACACATCCGTTGCCCCAATGGTCGCTGTAGTTACATCGGCCCGGTCAAGAAAGAAGTGACCCTCAGTAGCGGTGAGAAGGTCGATACGAGCGATGCTAAGAGTACATCCGAAGCGAGTGACCTCAAGCACCTAAAGGAAGTAATAGACGATGCGGATCAACACAAGGGTGTGTTGACCACAGACATGTATGTCTGCCCAAAGTGCGAAGAGACCGAAGTTTTTGCTGAGTTGAAGCAAACTCGCGCCTCTGACGAGCCAGAGACTAGAATCCTTACCTGCAAAAACTGCGGTCATGGATGGCGTGAGTACTGATTGTCCTCAGACATCGCCCTCTACTCTTGGTGCCAAGAAATAGATTACCTTGCCACCACCATCGGCGAATTCAAACTCCAAACGAAGTGGCTTGTTCTCTCCGAAGTTGGCAGTGACGGACTCAACCGATGTCTCAATCCTCTTGGCCAATGGGAGTAGATATTGCAAACTGTACTGGCTCTTAGCCGGTTCACTGCAGTTCAAATCCTCAAGTTCTCCTGCCTCGTAACTGACATTGACTGCATCGGAGTCAGCAGATACGGTGACGCTGAACTTGTTTGGATCTATCGAGAAGGTAGCAAGATCTCCAACTTGGTCGGCAGCCTTCAGAGAACGAGCGAACTTAGGACCCGACAGGGTAGCAGAATTGCTCATCTCCACACCGGGAAGGTTTGGCTCTGGAATATTCTTCTCGTCAAGTGGACGAATGGTTCTCTTAATCTCCCCTACTTCAAACTCAACTCGCCCTGCGGTGTCGTTGAATTGTATGTCAATCAAGTCACCAGGAGCTGCGAGTTGAACCAACTTGGAAATCTTAGGGAGAAGTAGTCCAAGTTCGGTTTCGTCTACCTGCCAAGCCTCAAAAGCAGCCGAGTCGACTTCCATGCTAATCATAGCTACATGGGATGGATCGATAACTCGAATCTCGAGTTTATCCTCCTTGAAGTTGAATTTCGCCTCTTCCACAAGTGTGGATAGAATGTCTATGACCATTCGGATCGTGTCCTGTCGGGCTGTGATGTTCATCATGTGGCTCCCGTCCCTCTAAGATAGTCGCCCTTCCCAAAGAAGGCTCAAAAGGCTTCGCTCAAACTAATCATCGTACATACGCTCGGCCTATGACCGAGTTCAGACCCGCTTGTCAGTCTCTCGGAGCAACTCTGGGCGTTCAGGATGTGACTCGTCGTCAGACTTGTCGCCAGACTTGTTTGCCATCAAGAGTTGCTTGCAGCGCTCTATCTCCTCATCTGTAAGATCTGCATCGGCAAGCGAGCTCGGGCCTCGGTATACCTGATCCCCATCCTTCAACACCTTCTCGGTGCCGAAGTCGAGACCGTAGTTGAACTCCTTCTTGACGGCCTTCTTCGGCTTGTCCTCGCCCGGATAGATTACCTCTGTGCCACGAGCATCGATTCGAATAATACTAGTCTTGCCATCTTCACTGGTCTTGATGATGTCATAGGAAGTGCCGAAGTTACCTTCTCTAGCCACGACAATTGTTCCATCATCCATGAATTCTATGTGAATTTCAGGTTCTTCTCGATCTTCGCCCCTTTCACGGCGCCACTCATCGTAACCCCTCTCTCTCTCGTCATCGTCATGTGAAAGACGGGCTAGCCAACGACGGAGCTCCTCTCCGTCAAGCAACTCTTCGTTGATTTGACCATCATCGGATTCCCATGTGAGAACATATTCACCGGAAGCGGTTCGCTCGACTTCGACACCTTCAGGTAGATCCCACTCGTCATCCTCCCCTTCGTAGTATCCTCTTTCGACATCAAGAACTTCGCCTGCCGAATTGACATCGATGCCGTACAAAATATCATCACGTACAACCACAACATGATAGATCAACGAATCGCCTTCGACATGCCTCTCTACATCGATGACCTCGCCATCCGGCACCTGATGTGCAACGGCTCTAAGCACGCTGTCAGGCAGGTTGCGCATTGGCTCTTCCTCGTCCTCCTCTTCGACATCACTGTCGCGACCCTCGGTCTTGACATCAGCTATCCTCAACTTGGTTGCATCCATTGAAACGGATTGGTAGGGTGATTTACCTAACGAGTAGCAATCATTGACATCGAAATTAGATGAGGCTGCGGAGTCCTTGCTCTCTCCAGAAGCATCACTGGCAGATGCATCATTCAACTCTAGGGACGACATGGACGCCATCCCTCCCATCACCATTAGGAAGACTAGCAACACGCTTAGTGCTCCATTCAATCGAGTACCTGTGCCTGCCGACATGACTACCGTTCATTCCACGGGCTGTCTCGACTTCAAATCCTTTCGGTTAGAGGAAAAATAAGCAAAACACCTGCGGTGACTTCATTCAACCCTCTACGGCAACGGTTGGCCAAGGTACGCTCCTGACACACATCACCCTTGAAGAGAGGGGGGTGGTCGGAGGTACATGGCTGAGGGTAAAGCATCACCAAAGGTGAGCGTGATCATCCCTAGCCTGAGAAACCCCGATGAACTCGGAATCGCCCTTGATGGACTTGCCAATCAAACATGGCCTATGGATTCCAATGGTTCCCTTGAAGTGGTGGTCGTGGGGCCGGGGGGAGATCCCGGAGAAGAGGTTGCGGCGACTAAGGGGGCGCGCTTCATCGACGACGAGGGTTCTCGCACTAGGGCAGACGCGTGCAATGTAGCTCTCAGGCAGGTCGATTGCGACTTCATCTTCTTCACTGACGACGATGTCTGGGTTCCTGAAGACTGGGTCGAGCGTCTGGTGAAATGGTTCGAAGACCCCGAGGTCGCTGGAGTCGGCGGACCCAACTTTGCACCTCCCGATGAGCGCTCCACCTTCTGGCAGAGGGTCATAGATGTCACCTTCTGCTCAAAGTGGGTGACTGCTGGAACCAACTATGGAAAGCGCGGCAAGGTGGCATTGGAGCGGGCTGAGCAATTGCCGGGAGTCAACGCAGCCTATCGCAAATCGGTTCTCGACGAGGTTGGTGGTTTTGACGACGGTGCGATTGGTTGTGAAGACGCAATGCTCGATCACCGTATCGAGGCTGCTGGTCACAAGTTGTGGTCCGATCGAGAGGCAATCATGTGGCATCGGCGCAGAGACCCAAGTAGAGTCCGGAAGCAGATCCAAAACTACGGCTTGGTGAGGATATTAGCGGCACACCAGCACCCAGGGATGAAAGGCTGGAGTCATATTGCCATCGGCTTCTTCCCAATCTTCGAAGCATGTGCCCTGATAGCATTCGTATGGGGTTGCCTCAACGGCGGCATTGCTTGGCCAGAATTCTGGAATATATCACCCGATATCGTGCCATTTGGACTGGCGAGGACTGCGGTTCACCTACCCGTGAGCATCACCGCTTTCTATCTCCTAATCTGTTGGCTCGGTGCAGCGAAGGGGAACTCACCCTCAAGATCCTTGATGACCGTCCTTTTCGCTCCGGCCATGACTTATCTGATGCACATGTCGTACGGCATGGGCGTCCTTAGGGCTTGGTGGAGAATTCATGTGTCCAAGAAACCTGGATTGCAGGTCGACGACAAGGATAGAGCTTGAAGGTCACTCAACCTTCTTGATCTGGCCGCAGTTCCTACCTATACGGTATGAACCACGCTTTGGGCGCCACAGGAATCCAGTAGAGAATCCAAAGACCAAGCCACCGAACAATAGGTTAAACCATCCAGATTCAATATAACCTGGTGACGAGAAAAGGTAAGCCCAGCCGAACGATGGAAGCACTCCGAAGAGGAAAATCAAGAATGCCTCGGTGAAGTGACGAGACTTCGGAGCTTCGGCAGGCAGCGAGTGAGGCGGGTTCTTCGGCGCAGATGGAGCTCGCACGAAACGGGTCTTGCTCTTATCCAGGGATCTCCCTTCAGAAGTTGTTCCCGGAACCGCACCATCCGAACTCCATGTTCTAGTCACACTGACTTTGACCGGATGGTCAGTCGTCCTCGGGTGTCCGTCAACGCGTTGCCCCCAGTAACCTGATGTCGGTCGCTTGTCGCTGAGAATCTCCCGATCGCCCTCACTGCCATCCAAAGCACCCGCCTTGAAGGCAAGTTCCCACTCTGCCTCGGAAGGGGCTCGAACCCCTGATTCGTGAAGAGCCTTCCAATCTTCGATAGAGCCCATTGACTGCTGCTCAAATGTGTCGTACGCCTTGCGGGAAATCTCGAATGTGTATTCAACGAATACCTCGTGCCTTGGAAACCATTTGACCGGGTTGAGGCGGTGACGGCCATCATCGGCACCCAGCCATACATAACCCGGCTCGACTTTGACCCATTCGATGTCAAGGTTCGACATCAGGAGGCCCCGGAATCGATCTGACCAGTCTGGATTGACCACTGTGAGGCGTAAACATTGTCGTTCTGAATCAAATGGTTGTGAGTGCCGCTTTCCACCACTACTCCGTCAACCATGGCAAGGATGTCGTCGGCGTTGCGAATCGTAGCGAGACGGTGGGCGACAGCGATGGTCAAGCGAGATTTACCACTCCCACCTTCAAACAGTGATTGTTGGATTCGCTTTTCGGTCTCGGCATCAAGTGCTGCAGAGGCTTCGTCGAGAATGAGCACATCCGGATCCATCAGCAGAGCGCGGGCTAAGCTGACTCTGGCTCGTTGTCCACCAGAAAGACGGACGCCGCGATCCCCAACCATGGTGTGCATGCCATCCTCCATCTCTGAA
>MDTE01154764.1_pt1 | contig 12451 bp, 19 predicted proteins | sample 811231 | NCBI WGS metagenome assembly MDTE01 (sample SAMN05326651, study PRJNA326480) | marine metagenome | isolation source: seawater | place: Indian Ocean: Red Sea | collected 2010
CACCACGCTACTGCTGCCAATGGTGACTCCACCACAGGAAATCGCACCACCGGTTGTGGCAACGGGTAACCCGTTAATGAAAACCGTGCTTGAACCGGAAGCGATAGTACGCGGATGAGGGGAATGCTTGGGTTTGGAGTGCGGGGCAAGTTGGTCACCTACCCGAGCGACGGGCTTGCCGTCGATGAGTACGTCCGGGGAACCATTGACTACCGGGGTGGGCGGAAAACCCGCATGATCCGTACCCAGGTCACCCAACAGCACCACCTTCTTGCCGCTCATGGCTTTGCTCCTTGCTTCTTCCTTGATACCCGATATTCCAGGGGTTCCTTGACGGGCACTCCTGCCCTTATGCCAACTTCATTAATACCGCATGCGCTCCTTATTGCTGTGGAGCACAGTGTATCAGCACCACTCTCCCATAAGGAAACATCTACTATACAATCGGATACTAGTCACAATAGTAAGTGAAGGAGTTGCTTGGAATACAGCACCGGGCAATACCCAAGTACCTAACAACATATTGAAAGTGGAGACTGGACCTCCCCCACTTCAATGGACACGCATCGATAACTCCAGACCTGAACGGAAAAGTGGCATGTTCCATTTTGGAACGTGCCACCCAATAGGGCTCAGCCGAAGCAGAACCCCACCTGTGGCTGCATCGATCATCAAATTACCGATCGTAATTGATTACAGCATGCAGAGCAGTCTGCCATGGTTATTTTTGAGGCTCAATCCACGCGCCCGCGAGGGGCGCGACCAACGCCTACGCAACCACTCAGCCGTATGAGTGGTTTCAATCCACGCGCCCGCGAGGGGCGCGACGCCGGTGCTATGGCTCGGTATGAGGCGGTTATTTGGTTTCAATCCACGCGCCCGCGAGGGGCGCGACCTTCAACGGTCTCCAGCGCCTTGGTCACCATCTTGTTTCAATCCACGCGCCCGCGAGGGGCGCGACCAGGGTGCGCACGTGCGCCCGCTGAGCCCCATCAGTTTCAATCCACGCGCCCGCGAGGGGCGCGACTAGATCCCAGCTTCCGCGAGCTTCACACGCTGGAGTTTCAATCCACGCGCCCGCGAGGGGCGCGACAACCTTTTTGGGCGTGACAAGTAACGGCGGCAAGGTTTCAATCCACGCGCCCGCGAGGGGCGCGACTTCGTGAGTGGTCAGGAGTTGGCGGTTGCTGCAGTTTCAATCCACGCGCCCGCGAGGGGCGCGACGCTGGCAGAGATTGAGCGCCAGCGTGCGGAGCGTGTTTCAATCCACGCGCCCGCGAGGGGCGCGACTCAAGGGCCATAGCCAGGCTGGCAAGCCGGTCGTGTTTCAATCCACGCGCCCGCGAGGGGCGCGACAATACCAGATCGCCGGTTTTGAACCCCTTGTCCCGTTTCAATCCACGCGCCCGCGAGGGGCGCGACACCCCGATGAAGTTCTGGACCAGATCGAGCAATGGTTTCAATCCACGCGCCCGCGAGGGGCGCGACCAACGCCAACCATGGTGCATTCCTCACCGAGGGTGTTTCAATCCACGCGCCCGCGAGGGGCGCGACTACTCGAACACTCCCGACTTCTCATTCTTGATCTGTTTCAATCCACGCGCCCGCGAGGGGCGCGACTTCCGGAACTCGACAAAAACCAGGTCACCAGTCTTGTTTCAATCCACGCGCCCGCGAGGGGCGCGACCTGGCATGACTTCGCGTATTGATGTGATAGGCCAGTTTCAATCCACGCGCCCGCGAGGGGCGCGACAAACCCCCAGTACGCCGAGCATATCGACGACTGGTTTCAATCCACGCGCCCGCGAGGGGCGCGACTACTGGCCCTCGCTGGAGTCGGAGCAGATCGAAGTTTCAATCCACGCGCCCGCGAGGGGCGCGACGACGGAATAACCCGGCATGGCGTGCAGGATTTCAGTTTCAATCCACGCGCCCGCGAGGGGCGCGACGCTGACATCAAACTGATCAGGGTTTGGCCGTCCGGTTTCAATCCACGCGCCCGCGAGGGGCGCGACGACATTGTGGCCGCCTGCACCATCAACGTGGATGAGTTTCAATCCACGCGCCCGCGAGGGGCGCGACGAGGTTTCCCTGTCTGCCAGTAGTTCATAATCAGTTTCAATCCACGCGCCCGCGAGGGGCGCGACGTGGCTCGAAATTCAGGATGAGGACGAGCGACGGTGTTTCAATCCACGCGCCCGCGAGGGGCGCGACCGCTCCTCTGCCAGCACCGCCACACCGTTCTTCACGTTTCAATCCACGCGCCCGCGAGGGGCGCGACCTCCAACATAACGCCACTCCCGTGCTAACAGCCCTGTTTCAATCCACGCGCCCGCGAGGGGCGCGACCGCCGCCGAAGTAAAAGCCAAGCACGATAGCCACCGGTTTCAATCCACGCGCCCGCGAGGGGCGCGACGCCGGTTGTGATTAGTTTGTGTGCTTGCTGTCTGTTTCAATCCACGCGCCCGCGAGGGGCGCGACCATTGCTCTTTGCTCTGGACGGGCGGGGAGGCGAGGTTTCAATCCACGCGCCCGCGAGGGGCGCGACCTTGGAGCAACTACCGCCAAGGGTGTCCGAACTTGTTTCAATCCACGCGCCCGCGAGGGGCGCGACCTGCCATGGACCGCACACTGCTGAAATCACAACTTGTTTCAATCCACGCGCCCGCGAGGGGCGCGACGGAACTTGCGCTTGAGCGTGAGCGGATTGCCCAGGTTTCAATCCACGCGCCCGCGAGGGGCGCGACCTTCCGGCCATCGGAGGCCTCGCTGGCGGGCTGGTTTCAATCCACGCGCCCGCGAGGGGCGCGACATTTATATACCAATACGTGTTAACTGGCGTGCCTGTTTCAATCCACGCGCCCGCGAGGGGCGCGACTCCAGCCGACTGATGGCGCCGCTGCGGGCTTTATGTTTCAATCCACGCGCCCGCGAGGGGCGCGACCCGCGACCACTGCCACGACCACTGCCACGAGCTGGTTTCAATCCACGCGCCCGCGAGGGGCGCGACTTGCCGGTAACGCCACAAGCACCGAGATCTACGTGTTTCAATCCACGCGCCCGCGAGGGGCGCGACCCCGGTGTTCGCCGTAGCCAAACACCTGGACCACGTTTCAATCCACGCGCCCGCGAGGGGCGCGACTTTCACGACCTGCTCACGAATGGTGTCCACTACAAGTTTCAATCCACGCGCCCGCGAGGGGCGCGACGTCTTCAGCTTGCTCGGGTCGTTCTTCGCTTTGAGGTTTCAATCCACGCGCCCGCGAGGGGCGCGACCCAGCCCGAATACCCTTTTTGTTCTCCAAGCCCGTTTCAATCCACGCGCCCGCGAGGGGCGCGACCTGATGTTCTCGTTTCTAACCTGGGCATTGGTTGAGTTTCAATCCACGCGCCCGCGAGGGGCGCGACAATGAAGTGCTGCGGTCGGGTCTTGTCCGGATAGTTTCAATCCACGCGCCCGCGAGGGGCGCGACCGCGGGGCTGTCAAAAGACTACCTGGCCAGTGAGTTTCAATCCACGCGCCCGCGAGGGGCGCGACCGGGCTGCAGGTTGTCGAACACTACCCCGGGTGCGTTTCAATCCACGCGCCCGCGAGGGGCGCGACGAGCAAGACGTTAACGCAGTCGTGAAGGAAATCGAGTTTCAATCCACGCGCCCGCGAGGGGCGCGACGTTATTGGCTGAATGGGTCACCGTTGGCGGTTTTGTTTCAATCCACGCGCCCGCGAGGGGCGCGACATGTGGTGATTATGAGAGCGGAGGTGTCGGCATGAGTTTCAATCCACGCGCCCGCGAGGGGCGCGACGGGCACCAACGGCCTGCCATACTACTCCAAGGTAGTTTCAATCCACGCGCCCGCGAGGGGCGCGACAGGGGAGTAGCGTGGTGTACGTCGGACAGAGCGTGTTTCAATCCACGCGCCCGCGAGGGGCGCGACACCTTGATAGGCGGGCTTTTCCAAGGGGGATTACCTGTTTCAATCCACGCGCCCGCGAGGGGCGCGACTGTCTATGGATGATAAGGCACAGATCGCCTTCTATGTTTCAATCCACGCGCCCGCGAGGGGCGCGACTCATGCCCTTCATTTGAAGCATGTAATTGACGAGAGTTTCAATCCACGCGCCCGCGAGGGGCGCGACTCTGACGCATGACCACGGCGGGCACGCCGGACGGTTTCAATCCACGCGCCCGCGAGGGGCGCGACATGACAAATGAAAACCAAGTGACTCAGCAACAACGTTTCAATCCACGCGCCCGCGAGGGGCGCGACCTGATTGGCACCCGCCAGTCAGTGACCTGAAACGTTTCAATCCACGCGCCCGCGAGGGGCGCGACGTTTGGCGTCAGCAACCTAGGGGCTAGCCAATGCGTTTCAATCCACGCGCCCGCGAGGGGCGCGACCTGGTGTTGTGGGTGGCGCTCAAACGATGACGTTTGTTTCAATCCACGCGCCCGCGAGGGGCGCGACATTTCGTAGTCATACATTGCCTGCACCATTTCTTGTTTCAATCCACGCGCCCGCGAGGGGCGCGACGCCATCCTATGCCTGTGATCCTGCCGAGGCGGTGTTTCAATCCACGCGCCCGCGAGGGGCGCGACGCGGGCTGGTTGTGCGAGGGGTTGGGTTATTGGCTGTTTCAATCCACGCGCCCGCGAGGGGCGCGACGCGGTCATGCCGAGTTGTTTAACATCGCCCGTGGTGTTTCAATCCACGCGCCCGCGAGGGGCGCGACGATCGACACCGAACTGACCTACGGTCTGCAACTGGTTTCAATCCACGCGCCCGCGAGGGGCGCGACGCGGACAACAAACTCCATTCCGTACGGGAACGTGTTTCAATCCACGCGCCCGCGAGGGGCGCGACTGTGCGGTTGGTGGACTGGTACGAGTACGACGAGTTTCAATCCACGCGCCCGCGAGGGGCGCGACGCCCCCTGGAAGACACAACACTGGCAGGAGAATCAGTTTCAATCCACGCGCCCGCGAGGGGCGCGACCTTCCTGCCTCGCCTCTACAGCGCCATCATCACAGTTTCAATCCACGCGCCCGCGAGGGGCGCGACTAATGGCTACTTGGAAACCTAAGTTGATACCAAGGTTTCAATCCACGCGCCCGCGAGGGGCGCGACCTCTGAGCATGCCAGCTACATGCTGCAGGAGCTTAGAGTTTCAATCCACGCGCCCGCGAGGGGCGCGACGCGAGTTTGCAGAATACAAAGACAAGGGGAGCGGGTTTCAATCCACGCGCCCGCGAGGGGCGCGACGCCTGCTCTCCCCTTGCAACCGAGCGCGGCTCCTGGTTTCAATCCACGCGCCCGCGAGGGGCGCGACGACCGGCGCGCCCGGGTTTCCGCAACATGGGATCAGTTTCAATCCACGCGCCCGCGAGGGGCGCGACGTTTGCTCAGCCATGGCTGTTACTCCTGAAATTAAGTTTCAATCCACGCGCCCGCGAGGGGCGCGACCATACCGCGCGGCCATACGGATAAAGCGTAAAGGGTTTCAATCCACGCGCCCGCGAGGGGCGCGACGGACGCCAAGGAAGCTGAAGCCGTGAGCGACGAAGTTTCAATCCACGCGCCCGCGAGGGGCGCGACGTGGTATGGCGAAGAATGCTATATCAAGGGCGTGTTTCAATCCACGCGCCCGCGAGGGGCGCGACTTATTGCTCAAAAAACAGGTTGCCAGTCGGTGAGTTTCAATCCACGCGCCCGCGAGGGGCGCGACCAACTGACCAAAACGGAGTGACCACCCGATGATAGTTTCAATCCACGCGCCCGCGAGGGGCGCGACAGCTAGAGACCCGCAAGTGGCAGGCTCAGGATGGTTTCAATCCACGCGCCCGCGAGGGGCGCGACTTGCCAGAGCCGTGGGATATCTCAGATCGGTATCCGTTTCAATCCACGCGCCCGCGAGGGGCGCGACACTTCTACCAGCCTCTCTATCTCGCAAAAGCATTGTTTCAATCCACGCGCCCGCGAGGGGCGCGACGGGGAGTGAGTTATGAGTGTCGTAAATGAGATTGTTTCAATCCACGCGCCCGCGAGGGGCGCGACGTGGCGTAGGCCACTGACTGCCCCTTTGAGGCGGCGTTTCAATCCACGCGCCCGCGAGGGGCGCGACGGCAACGCCTTCTCAAACCGATCGGCAGGGTACTGTTTCAATCCACGCGCCCGCGAGGGGCGCGACGTCTTTCTCGGTAAGCCTAGAGCCGGATGGCAGCGTTTCAATCCACGCGCCCGCGAGGGGCGCGACCCGCGCAAGACCAGCAGCTTGAGGAGGCAACCGAGTTTCAATCCACGCGCCCGCGAGGGGCGCGACGAAGCCAAAACCAGAGATTGTCATTGAGGGCAAAGTTTCAATCCACGCGCCCGCGAGGGGCGCGACTGGATTACCGGTTTCCTACGAATACCAAAAGCGGTTTCAATCCACGCGCCCGCGAGGGGCGCGACGCAACGCAAGCCAGTAGTCACCAAACGTTGAGCCAGTTTCAATCCACGCGCCCGCGAGGGGCGCGACACCGCGTACTGGTTGGTGATGCAATATCACACTGGTTTCAATCCACGCGCCCGCGAGGGGCGCGACCGATCTTGTACTGCTTGGCGTTCGGCGCGGCATGTTTCAATCCACGCGCCCGCGAGGGGCGCGACCTTCCCTACGTTAAACTAAACTGGCCTAGCCAAGTTTCAATCCACGCGCCCGCGAGGGGCGCGACCTCATCCAGTAAGCAGACCTACACCCGGGTTAAGTTTCAATCCACGCGCCCGCGAGGGGCGCGACCACCACACGCTCACCGAGAGATTCCGCACGCTCCTGTTTCAATCCACGCGCCCGCGAGGGGCGCGACTGTGTCGTTATGTGCGTCTCAATCCGTCACGCGGTTTCAATCCACGCGCCCGCGAGGGGCGCGACGACTTCCATAGAATCTGTAAATTCTGCTCGCAGTGTTTCAATCCACGCGCCCGCGAGGGGCGCGACAGCCAGTGCGTCGATCTTGCCTCAACCATAACCTGGTTTCAATCCACGCGCCCGCGAGGGGCGCGACGCCGGATAAGTGCCCGTACTGTGGTAATGCGGTTGTTTCAATCCACGCGCCCGCGAGGGGCGCGACAAACGCCCGCACCCTCCTAGCCCAACTAGACGGAGTTTCAATCCACGCGCCCGCGAGGGGCGCGACGCGACTCAACTGCCGAGATCATCAAGGGCACGGTGTTTCAATCCACGCGCCCGCGAGGGGCGCGACGGCCACCAGCCGCGCCACGGGTTTCCACGAAGCTGGTTTCAATCCACGCGCCCGCGAGGGGCGCGACGCCAGTGAGCTCACTCTTCGTCGTCCTCGTCTTGTTTCAATCCACGCGCCCGCGAGGGGCGCGACGACACCACCAGTTCCTCGCCCCAGCAGCCCGTAGTTTCAATCCACGCGCCCGCGAGGGGCGCGACTGTTTGCAAATTTATGGAGGGAGTTATGTTTACAGTTTCAATCCACGCGCCCGCGAGGGGCGCGACGGATGATCATGGCAAGCCCGGCTTTGGGTCGATTGTTTCAATCCACGCGCCCGCGAGGGGCGCGACCGGCCATGGATATAGCAGAACTGTTCGAGCAACTGTTTCAATCCACGCGCCCGCGAGGGGCGCGACTTGGCTGTTTGCCTTGCCTTGTAATGGATGAGTGTTTCAATCCACGCGCCCGCGAGGGGCGCGACGGCATCGATGTTGAAGTTCTCAAGGATTGGCTGGTTTCAATCCACGCGCCCGCGAGGGGCGCGACGGTCTGGAATGTGGCCGCCGGGCCCTCCATCCAGGTTTCAATCCACGCGCCCGCGAGGGGCGCGACAGCCCGGCACGGTGTTGACCGGCGCCGCCGGCGAGTTTCAATCCACGCGCCCGCGAGGGGCGCGACCCAGCAGTGGTGAACTCAACATCACGGGAAAGGTGTTTCAATCCACGCGCCCGCGAGGGGCGCGACGCAATCGCCGACAAACTGGAAAAGGTTGAGGGTGTTTCAATCCACGCGCCCGCGAGGGGCGCGACCTGTATTCAGCGCATACTTCGTGGTCGTTTCCGTGTTTCAATCCACGCGCCCGCGAGGGGCGCGACCAGCAAACACCGGCTGGACGGCGATGGCCAGGATGTTTCAATCCACGCGCCCGCGAGGGGCGCGACAGTCCGTGCTTCGACCAGTTGCCGACCTGATCCAGTTTCAATCCACGCGCCCGCGAGGGGCGCGACTTTGAACGCTGGCAACCTGTGCCGGAAGTCGAGAGTTTCAATCCACGCGCCCGCGAGGGGCGCGACGTATTGATCGCTTCGATTTCGCTCAAAGCTAAACTGTTTCAATCCACGCGCCCGCGAGGGGCGCGACAGGCCGTGCAAGCAGGGAGCAGCTACGATTTATCGTTTCAATCCACGCGCCCGCGAGGGGCGCGACAACCAAGGAGTCAGCATGCCTGCAATTACCGAAAGTTTCAATCCACGCGCCCGCGAGGGGCGCGACGGTAATTGGCAGGTTTTTTGGCGAGTTCTGCAAGTTTCAATCCACGCGCCCGCGAGGGGCGCGACGGATGGAGCAGCAAACTGCCATTTTGGAAGCAGTGTTTCAATCCACGCGCCCGCGAGGGGCGCGACGGCGAGCCAAAATGATTTCGACGCTGCGTTTGACGTTTCAATCCACGCGCCCGCGAGGGGCGCGACCGCTCTATGCTAACCGACTGAATCCACAGCGGCCACTCCTCGGATTCCGCTAACATGAGAACGCATTATTATTTTCTTGCTGTTCATTGGATGCGCAAATACAAAAAGGCCAGGCGCCGCACGGGCCCTGGCCTATCGCTAACGTTCCAGCTTTTTAATGAGCACTACCGGTTAGCGATCATAAAATCATCGCATCCCGGAAAATATCCGGAGCTGGCTTCGCTCCATGATGTTCAATTCGAGTTTTCCAGTTCTTACCGAGTTTGTAGAACCTCAGACTATCCTTATCTTCATCATATAGACTAAGTAGTTCATCCCTGAAAAAGGTCCACTGAGCTGGATCAACCTCACATTCAAACACTGAATACTGAACACGCACCCCGTAATCAAGACACGCTTTTGCCACTCGCCTCAAACGCCCAGGACCCTCAGTATCTTCCATCGAAATATCGTAGGTAACCAGTACCATCATGGCAGAACTCTCCTATCGAACTACACAGGGCGGGTATCTTTCCAGATCATTTCTGAGGTGACGGGCAAGCAGCATCGCCTGAATATGCGGAATGATTCCTACCGGCACCTTCTCTTTGAGGAAAGGATGCATCACTTCCTGCTGCTTGCGTTCCTGATAGCTCACAAGCAGCGTTTTCCTGGCATCGTCTGACATCCTGACCGCGCCGGAGGACTCAGTGACGAAATCCGTCGCTTTCAGTTGTTTCCGGTTTATCAAGCTCAGTACGAGCCTGTCCGCCAGCCATGGCCGAAATTCCTCAAGCAGGTCCTGTGCAAGACTGTCACGACCTGGCCGATCGGCATGCAAATAACCTACTTGCGGATCCAGGCCCACTCCGCTAAGTGCAGCACTGATATCCTGGCCAAGGATCGAGTAGACAAATGACAACAACGCATTAACCGGGTCACGTGGCGGCCTTCGATTTCTGCCTGAGAAAGCAAATTCTTCACGGGCACTCTTGTTAATCAATTCCTCAAATACAGCAAAATATTGTGCAGCAGCGTCCCCTTCAATGCCTCTCAGGGAGTCGAGATTATCCACATACTTTGCCAACCGGATTGAAGCGGCAAGATGCTTCACCGCCCTGCCCAGAGATGCTGTTTCCCCATGATTGCGCTGTTGCCTGAGCAGTACATTCCGGCAACCAACCAACTTTGCAGCGACTACGGAACGGGCAATTTCGAGACTCGTTGATTGATCAGCATTGTACTGAGCCCGCCTGAGGAGCACATTGCCTGATTTCTTTCCCTGTAGACGCCCATAAAAGCGACCATACTCCGTAAAAAAAGCCAGATTAACGCCTTTCTCCCCGCAAAACCCCATCAAGGCCGGAGAGACCAGCACGTTACCAAAACAAAACAAACCGGAGACCGAGTGAATGGGCACCTGCATGAGTTTCTTGCGCTCATGCTCTATAACAACGGTCTCACGCTCCTTGTGCACATAAGCACCTTGCCGGGTGACATAAAGACTGTTCTGAAGCTTTTTCACGATCGATCCACCTCATCGAACAGCTCGTCCACGTATCGAGTGCTTCGGTCATTACCAAGTAGTTTTGGGTTGCACAGATCGTATAGCGAGCACGAGTCACACTTCTTCTCATAAACTGCTTTAGGGGTTTGTCCGCTGCGGAGCAAATTGCGTACTTCAGCAATTACAGCCCGCGTCTCTTCCCTAAAGTCTTCTGTAAATGCCACCTCATCCCGGTGGCGAGTTTGCCAATACCATAGCGCGCCAGAAAGCACAGGTTCGCCCTGCATCTCCTCGAGGCAAAGCCCCTGGGCACACAGCTGAATCCGATCCCAGCTATCCCGCTTGGGTTTGCCTCTTTTATACTCGACCGGTTTCATAGTGCCGGTTGAAAGCTCGATTTCTACGAGATCCAGCTTTCCGGTGATCCCGAGCGACTCGGCGCTGACCAACACACCCCGCTCATAGCGAATACCCTTGCGGGTTTCCGGCTCACCCCGATCTACCCGTTGATGCAACACCTGCCCTTGTGCCGTTAGCCAGTTCTCTGCCCACACCTGTTCGTTGTGAATCAGAGCGCATTGGCGGGGGCAGAAAGCATAGTGCTGCAACGCGGAAAGCGGAACGAGCTTTTCATCCAGCATCATCAGGGCACCCTTAATTCAGGCAGCGAACTGAATCACTTCTACCTCATGGTTCTGCTTGATTGCATCTTCCGCCATGCCCAAAATCTTCGCGGAGATCGCATCATCGAGGTAATACTCACCACAGTTATCACAAATATCAGCGGGTACATTTTTGACAACAATGGTCGCCTCTCCCCGCGTCATGGTCACGGTGGTAGTGCCGGAATGGGTTTCGCCGTTTTTACAGATTTCGCATTTCACTCAGTTTCTCCTGGTTTTGAGGTACGTTGTTTCATCCATGAAACACTCTCCTTTATATCGATACTGAATGAGTCAAGCATCGCCGGGCTAGTCCAGATACTTGATCAGCTGCACACCCTTGGGCAGCATGTCCTCGTTGACTGTAACTTCATAGTCGCTGAAATCCCTGGCCGGCCCTTCAGACTTCCGCTTAACGTCAACCAGCTCAAACAACTTCCTGGCAGGCGCGTTACCCAGTGCCGAATCGTGTTTGAATACCAGCAGTGCACAAGGTGACATTTCGCCCCGGCTGGCCGAGCGGTCATGATCAAGCATATTCACCAACGAATCCCAGAACAGCTCCAGATCCTCTTCACTAAAACCGGTCTGCTTCGCCAGATTTGCCGAGATGAATCCGTGACAACGGTACAAACCATAGGGGATTGTGAACTTCCTCCCCATCGTGCGGTTGTCACCGCTTTGAGCCTCGGCTTCTTTTTCAGTCGTTACAGCCATTCTGGTGATGCTGTGTTCGGCGCTGACAACCGGCTCGATACTTCGGGCAAAATTCATTTGGACCGGGCCACGAACCTGACCTGTGTTTACGTCCGTCGACATGACCGCGCCGAATGTCCTGATATCAAAGAAGTTCTGGCACATCCACTGGGTCACCTTTCTGGCATCCTCTTCCTTTTTGGGCAGTTTCTTTGACTCATGTTTTAATTCTAGCGCTTCGTAAGCTCGCAGGTTGTTCTTGTTCAACACCGCCTTTTCTTTGATGTAGATTTCGAACGGAGGAGTTTCCTCCTTCACCATGCCAACGTAGTTACGTACCTTGCGTTTCAGGCACACATCGGTAACCAACCCTTGACCGGTTTCGGCATCCACTCGTGGCAGGTTGCCAGCGTCGGGATCGCCATTCGGGTTACCATCTTTTACGTCAAACAGATAAACAAATTCATAACGGTTGTTCAGGCTCATGCTTCGACTCCTTCTGATTCACTATGCGCTGGTTCTTTTGAATGCTTGGTAAATAACGCCTGGCGTTGGTGGTAGTAACCAATGGCAAACAAACCCTGATCCTCCAGATTGAGGTGTGCGGGGAAGTCGTTGATATCCGCCATGATCTCCGCAATACGCTTCTCGGCGACGACTCGCTGCCCCTGGTGTGGCAGTTTCTTTAGGTGATGCGCATGCAACCGCATCAGCGTTCCGAAAACAGATTTCGGATTGCAGCTGGCACTGCTGTAGTAACGATCCCGGATACCCGCGTTCAGTCCCGGATTGGCATCCGATTGCAGCTTTTCCAGCACGGCAAACAGACAGCCAAGGCGGTAACCAATCCGCTTTTCTTCAGGGTTATAGGCCATGGTCACTTCCTTATTGGTGAGGTTCTGATGACGATAAGAGCGG
>MDTE01071647.1_pt1 | contig 12450 bp, 10 predicted proteins | sample 811231 | NCBI WGS metagenome assembly MDTE01 (sample SAMN05326651, study PRJNA326480) | marine metagenome | isolation source: seawater | place: Indian Ocean: Red Sea | collected 2010
CTCGCTTGGCACTGGGTGGTTCGGCACAGAATTGGGGTCGAAATCTTGTGCGGACTCGACGGAACCGCGGCGGTTGAGAGGGGTCTGTGCGTTCAGTAACATGACTTTTCGCCGACCGGACTCGTTTATGCGCACCTCCTTGCCCCTGCTTGCGGACTCAGACTTTCCCGCTATCCGCCGTCATGCTCTAAATACCCTGCAAGTCAATCTGGGTTATCTCTGCAATCAATCCTGTTTGCATTGCCACGTCAATGCAGGCCCGACCCGTAAGGAAATCATGACCGGGCAGACTGCAGACGTCGTGGTGGAGTTCATGCGCAGCCGTGCCGTGTCGACTGTCGACTTCACCGGTGGTGCGCCAGAGATGAATCCGGAATTCCGGCGTTTGGTCGAGGAGGCCTCGGCGCTCGGCCTCGACATCATCGACCGGTGCAATCTCACTATCTTGAATATGCCGGGTTACGAAGACCTTGCCGAGTTTCTGGCCCTGCATCGTGTCCGAGTCGTTGCATCATTACCGTGCTATACCGAGGAACTGGTCGATCAGCAGCGTGGCGACGGTGTATATGAGGACAGTATTTCTGCACTGCGAAAGCTGAATCAGCTGGGTTATGGTGTCGCCGACAATGGTCTCACGCTCGACCTAGTGTATAACCCTCAAGGTCCGACGTTGCCGCCACCGCAAGAAGACTTGGAACTCGAGTACAAGCGGCAGCTGGACAATCGTTTCGGGGTGAAGTTTTCCAATCTGCTGACGCTCGCCAACCTTCCCGTAGGCCGATTTGGCAGCGTGTTGCAGTCTAAGGGCAAATTCACCGGTTATGTTCAGCTGCTCAAGGATTCATTCCGGCCGGAGAATCTGCGCGGATTGATGTGCCGAAGCTTGATCAGCATCGATTGGCAGGGGTATGTCTATGATTGTGACTTCAATCAGATGCTCGACTTGCCGGTCGTCCGTGAACAGCAGCACCTGCATCTTCGTGATGTGCTGGATCAGAACCTGATAGGTCACCCCATCCGGGTTGCCGACCACTGCTATGGGTGCACGGCGGGTCAGGGCAGCAGTTGCGGTGGTGCGCTAGAAGCCGATGACGCTAAAACAGCGCTCGTTGCCTGAAAGCGACCCCGGACCGCCGCCATCGGGTGTGCGAGTTAGCTTTGTCGTTCCAGCTCTGAACGAAGCTACCCTGGTCACTACCTCGTTGCAGGCGTTGTCCGTTTACAGGCGCAATGGGCACGAGGTGCTGTTGGTCGATGGTGGCAGCTGCGACGGCACCGCCGAGCTTGCTCAGCCGCTCGTTGATGCCGTGATCCCGAGTGCTCGAGGCCGGGCACGGCAGATGAACACCGGAGCTCGTCACGCGACGGGTAGCTTGCTGGTGTTTTTGCACATTGACACCCGGCTCGACACGGAGGCCTTCGAAGCGCTTCTCCGCGCCACCGTTGCGGCGCCTGGTCGTTGGGGGCGCTTCGATGTTCGGCTGGAGCCGAGCCGGGGAATATTGCCGGTGATTGCGCGATTCATGAATCTACGTTCGCGCCTGACCGGCATCGCGACCGGTGATCAAGCCATGTTTGCGGACCGCCGGCTGTTTGAGCGGGTCGGTGGATTTCCTGAGATCCCACTTATGGAGGACGTCGCCTTGTCGGCGTGTTTGAAGCACCAGTGCGCGCCGCTATGCTTACGCAAAACCGTGACCAGTTCGGCGCGAAAATGGCTTGACCAAGGGGTACTCAAGACCATGGTGATGATGTGGATTCTGCGATCGGCCTTTGCACTCGGGGTTGATCCGCACAAGCTGCACCGGATCTACTACCGCACATGATTCCGCAGTCGGCCGCGGTGGTGGTGATGTCCAGGGCACCCGTGCCGGGAAAGACCAAGACCCGTTTGATTCCCACTTTGGGCGCCGAGCGTGCGGCGCGACTTCATCGCCACATGCTCGACTCTACCGTGCGGGCTGCTAAGGCGGCCAATCTCGGCCCGGTTATTGTGGCCTGCACACCCGACGACACAGACCCTTTTTTCGGCTGGCTTCGCGAGACCCACGGTGTACTGACCCTTGCGCAGGTTGCCGGTGACCTGGGGGCCAGAATGCGCCGTGCGCTCGAGCAGGCGTTGGTGTGCTCCAATGCCGCTATGGTCGTGGGTTCCGATTGTCCCGGTTTGTGTCAGGAGGATTTCGAGCACGGTTTCGAGTTCCTGCGCACGGGATATGATGTGGTTGTCGGTCCGAGTACCGACGGTGGCTACTACTTGCTCGGCCTTCGGGTCAGCCATCCCTCCTTGTTCCAGAACATTGAGTGGGGAACCTCGAAGGTGCTCGCCCAGACGGAGAAGCAACTGCGTGCTGATGGTTGCAGCTACGGTTTGTTGAGCGAGCGTACCGATGTCGACGTTGCCGCAGACTTGCAGGTGTATCCACGACTGCTCAACCGTCTCTGACGCAGCCGGTCGACATCCTCACGCAACTCCGCCCGTCGCTCCGTGACGTCCAGCGAGCATCAGTCCTGCTACCAGAAAATCGGATTACTCGGTTCTGTCCACGGGCCCTTCTCGAGCACGAGCTTGCCCATTCTCCAAAAAAATCGAGGCAGATTAGTGCCTCGTGGGACTGGGATCACTCCATGCCGGTCGTTGCGCCACCGACATGGAGACTGAGATCGGCGACTTGAGGAGTACCCCTTAGATGCTGGAGAGCCGTGCCACGGTCGGCAGCAACCATGCCCCGTCGATCAGCCTGGTGCGTCATGGGCGGCATCTGGAAGAGCTCAGGACCACTTGCGTCGAAGCCGAACTGGCGTACGTGCTTCACGGCCCCTTAGGAGGGATGAATTAACCGTACGCTGTTTCTAAAAAAACACGAATTAACAGGTTGTTAGAGTCAATAGCTTATAATTGACATTGATTTGACACCGTACTGGCAGTAAGCTCTCGGGCAATCCATGTTGCCACCGAGTTCGGCTGCGTATGGCCAAGCGAGCTGCTCGACACAAGCGTCAGGCTAGACCGAAATTTCAGCTCTTACGCCGCTGGGGTGTCCAGGTCGCGCTGATGGCCATCATTTTCCTGGTGGCCCAGGTCGCGTGGCTGGACTTGCGAGTGCAAACAGAATTCGAGGGACGGCGCTGGGCGGTCCCAGCCAGAGTCTACGCCCGACCTCTCGAACTCTATGCTGGCCGGCGGCTTACCGCAACGCAGCTCGAGCATGAGTTGCGTCTGGCGGGGTATCGCGCTGCGAAGGACACGTCGCGGCCAGGAACCTACTCGCGTCTGCGGGCCGATCGCTACCGGATTCGAACTCGCGACTTTCGCTATGTCGAGGGGTTAGAGCCGGCGACCCTGGTAGACGTCGAGTTTTCCCAGGGGCGTGTGAGCTCTCTTGGCAACGGTGCGGGTGCGGTGGCGCTGGTTCGAATCGACCCGGCGGTGATCGCCAAGATCTATCCCGCACATAAGCAAGACCGGGTGCTGGTGCGTCTCCAGGAGGTTCCCGCACTGCTTGTCAACGGCTTGGTGGCGGTTGAGGACCGTGGTTTCTTCGAGCACTCCGGCGTGTCGTTGCGTGGCATTGCTCGCGCCGCCTGGGCCAATACCCGAGCCGGAAAATCGGTCCAGGGCGGCAGTACATTGACCCAGCAGCTCGCGAAGAACTTTTTTCTCTCCCCGGAGCGGTCCATTCAACGCAAGGCCAGCGAAGCGCTGACTGCTCTGATTCTCGAGATGCGCTACGAAAAGACCGAAATTCTCGAGGCTTATTTGAACGAAGTCTTTCTAGGCCAGTCAGGCAGTCGCGCGGTGCACGGCTTTGGTCTTGCCAGTGAGTATTACTTCGGGCGTCCGCTGCCGGAACTCGAACTGGACGAGATGGCGCTCCTGATTGCCCTGGTGCGTGGAGCGTCCTATTACAATCCGCACCGGCATCCTCAGCGTGCACGCCAAAGGCGGGACCTGGTACTCTCCCTGATGGCCAGCCATGGCGTCATCAGTGACGATGCAGCGAAATCTGCCATGCGACGTCCACTGGGTATCGCAGCGACGGCGCCTGGTGCGGGCTCCGACCATCCGGCCTTCGTGGACTTGCTCCGTCGTCAGCTCGAGCGTGACTATCACGACGACGAGTTGCGCTCCGAGGGGTTGCGGGTGTTCACTACTTTGGATCCTACCCTGCAACGCCTGGCGGAAGAGTCTCTGACTCAGAACGCACAACGCCTCGAGCATGCTGCCGGACTCGATAAGAATGTGCTGCAGGGTGCGGTTGTGGTGACGTCGCCCACGACCGGCGAGGTGCTCGCTCTGGTCGGTGACCGAAGCCCGCGGTCGCATGGTTTCAACCGAGCGTTGGATGCCAGGCGACCGGTTGGGTCGGTCATCAAGCCGGCGGTGTATTTGTCGGCGTTGAGACAACCGTCCATCTACCATCTGGGCTCGTTGGTCGACGATGCCCCGGTTGGCGTCAAGAATGGCCGTGGCGAGACCTGGGTGCCACGTAACTACGATGAGACGAGCCACGGTCAGATTCCACTCATCGAGGCGCTGAGTCGGTCGTACAATCAAGCGACCGTTCGGCTGGGTATGAATGTCGGGCTCGACACCGTCGTGGAAACCTTGACCGATTTGGGGCTCGAGCGTGACATCCCGGCCTATCCCTCACTGTTGCTCGGCGCTGTCGAGCTCACACCCTATGAGGTGACGCGTCTCTATCAGACACTTGCCACCGGTGGCTTTCAGGCCCCGCTGCGCGCCATACGCGAAGTGACCGGTCCTTACGGTGAGCCCCTCAGCCGTTATGGACTGAGGGTGCGCCAAAGTGTCGAGCCCGGGCCTGTGTTTCTGGTGAACCATGCGATGGTGCAAACCACCCGTGATGGAACCGGTCGGTCACTCTATCGGCGTCATCCCACACTGGGTGATGTGGCTGGCAAGACCGGAACCACTAACGACCTGCGGGACAGCTGGTTTGCCGGCTACAACAACGATCTGTTGACCGTCGTTTGGCTGGGGCGTGACGACAATCAACCAACGGGATTGAGTGGCGCTACGGGGGCGCTGGTCGTGTTCGGAGAACTGCTCGCCGCTGCCGGCGGTGCGGGTTGGCAGGCACCCGTTCCAGAGACTGTCAGCACCGTCTGGTTCAATCGCCACGACGGTCTGCCGTTGGCGGGGCCATGCGGCGATGCTCGGCCACTGCCGGCATTGCTCCAGGGTGCCGATCTTGCAGATATGCGTCACTGCGGGGATCAGTCTCAATCTCGTCAAAACTTAGCAGTCAGCACCACGACCGCCGGCGACACAGGAGGGAACAATAGATGAAAGCTTGTCTGGGTGGCACAGCAGGACTGATTGGATTACTACTCTTGCAGGGCTGTGTCGGCAACCGGCTCGCCCCCGTGGTGGAGACCAGTGTTGACTCCAGTGTGCCGGCGGCGGAATCTTCGGCTGTTGCGCAGGCTGCGCCAGGACCTTCATCAACAGTAGAGAATGACGACGTTATCGTCACAGCACTCGGTGACGACCAGCTGTCTGCCACCACGCTGGCTCCGGCCGAGAATGCGGTCAGCGCCTCTGACACCACTGTCGCCGTGCCCGGGACGCACAAAGCGCTCAATCCGGCGGTGATTGCACTGTTGAACCGGGCGAACACGGACAGTCAGGCCGGCCGACACGCTGATGCGGCGGTCAATCTGGAACGTGCCCTCAAAATCGCGCCGGACGATCCCTGGCTATGGCATCTATTGGCACGGAGCCGGCTGCGGCTGGGAGAGCATGACTTGGCCCAGAATCTTGCTGCGCGCTCGAACTCCTTCGCTGGTGCAGATCGCACGTTGCTTGCTGACAACTGGCATTTGATCGCCGAGGCGAGGCGGCTGTCCGGAGACGCGACCGGGGCGCAGGCCGCACAGATCCGAGCGCAGGGGTTTTCAGACAGCTGAGTCTTTAGTCGTCAGAATTTAGCGGCGCCCTGCCCATGCACTTCACGGCTTTTCATCCTGATCGGAAAATGGTGGAAAAGCCACGCGCGCCGACGGATACGTTGCGTCGGGTGCGTGAGATCGCTTTCGGCAACGGTGTTTACTATGCCTGCACCGGCAACGTGCACGACCAGCAAGACGGCGCGACATTCCGGCACGGTTGTGGCGCTGCCGTGGTGGCGCGCGACTGTTATCAGATCGAGGCGTGGGGTCTCGACGATACAGGCCACTGCGTGCAATGTGGCACACGGTGCAGCGGTCGTTTCCAAGGACCTGCTTGTGATTCGGGGCGACGTCGACGGCCGGTCCGCCTCGGCGAGTGACCAAATAGTTGTAAGGTCCTTGAACCGGCGTGGCGCGTACGTGTAGACTTCCGCCGTCATCTGGTGCGGGGTGGAGCAGTCTGGCAGCTCGTCGGGCTCATAACCCGAAGGTCGGAGGTTCAAATCCTCCCCCCGCTACCAAACCCCAAAGCCAGAAAAATCGATAAATGACCGCGTCGGCAGTCGGTGCGCGAGCAGTTCTGCGGACACGTTGCACGGAGGCCATGAACCGGCAAGACAACCAAGGCTCTGCGCATGTCCCAATTTGTGTCCGACAACGTCAGTCCTGCATGCCCTGAGGTGGTCGAGGGGCTTCTCGAATCCAATGTGGGTGCGGCAGCGTCTTATGGGGACGACGTTTGGTCTCAGCGCCTCGAAGCCAGGTTGTCGGAAGTGTTCGAGACTGAGGTGGCGGTGTTTCCGGTAGCGACCGGCACCGCGGCTAATGCGCTCGCGTTGTCGGCTCTGACCCCGGCTTACGGGAAAATCTACTGTCACGAGCTTGCGCACATCAACACCGACGAATGCGCAGCGCCGGAGTTCTTCACCGGCGGGGCCAAGCTCATCCCCATCAGCAGTGCTGATGGCAAGCTTTCGGCAGATGCATTGGCAGCGCGGGTTTATGGACGGGGCAACGTGCACCACGCCCAGCCAGCAGTGCTCAGCTTCGCGCAATCTTGCGAAACTGGCGTGGTCTATCAGCTCGATGAGATCGCCGAACTGGCGCAGGCGGCCCGGAATTTCGGTCTTGCTGTGCATATGGATGGCGCTCGTTTCGCCAATGCACTGTGCGCGCTCGATGTGTCTCCCGCCGACATGACGTGGCGGCAAGGGATTGAGGTGTTGTCGTTCGGCGGCACCAAGAACGGCTGCTTTGCCGCTGAGGCCGTGGTCTTCTTCGACCCCGCACGCGCACGGGAATTTGCCTACCTGCACAAGCGCTCCGGTCAGCTGTTGTCGAAAATGCGCTTCGTCGCGGCGCAGCTCGAGGCCTACGTGAACGACGAGGTTTGGCTCAGGAATGCGCGCCATGCCAATGCCATGGCGGCGCGATTGAGCCAGGGACTGTGTGAGATGGAGCAACTCGAGCTCGCGTATCCCACACAGAGTAACGAGGTGTTCGTTCGAATTCCGGCTGGCATTGTCGTGCATGTTCGCCAACAGGGCTACGAGGTCAACGACGAAGAATTGGACGGCTCCGCGGTAAGATTCGTCGCCGCCTGGAACACGCAGCCTGAAGAAATTGATCGACTGCTGGCGGCATTCAGGTCATTTTGATACCACACAATTAGCTGGGGCGGGACACGACCATGGGATTTCAGAAAGCTTTTGGGCCGGCGGAGTTCGAACGCCGCGTCAATGATGTGCGTGAGCGTATGCGGGCCGCCGGGTTTGACCTCCTGATTTGCCAGGACCCGGCCAACATGGGTTGGCTCACCGGGTTCGATGGCTGGTCGTTCTACACACCACAGGCCGTAGTGGTGCACGAGTCCGAGGGCTGGCCGATTTGGTTCGGGCGCGAGCAGGACGCCAAATCGGCCCACATCACGACCGACTTGCCGGCACAAAACATCGTCGCGTTCTCCGAGCCCCTGGTGCATCACCCGACTAAGCACCCGTTTGATGAGCTCTGCGAGCTGATTCGTTCCAAAGGTTGGCAGGTCGCCAGAATCGGGGTGGATTTTGACGCTCACTACTACACTGCGCGTGCTCACCAGCATTTAGTGATCGGCCTACCGCAGGCTACCATCGGTGACAATCGCGAGCTCGTGAACTGGGCGCGACTGGTGAAGTCCGAGGCCGAGCTGGTGTATATGCGCGAGGCGGGCCGGATGGTTACGGATGTCATGAACAATGCTTTGTCGCGTCTGGTGCCCGGTGTTCGCCAGTTCGAGGTTATCGCCGGCGTGTACAACGATCAGATCATGGGTTTCGATCAGAAGTTCGGCGACTACACAAGCTTGTGTCCATTGATTCAGGTAGGTGAGGGCACTAGCACGCCACACCTCACATGGACAGATGAGCCACTACCCGATGAGGGCTTGATTGTCATGGAGCTCGCGGCTGCGCGCCGTCACTACAATGTGCCCCTGACGCGAACCGCACACATCGGCTCGCCGCCGGCGGAGATGGCAAAGCTAGCTGAAGTGATTGTCGAGGGTGGTGACAGGGCTTTGGAGGCAGCGCGGCCAGGCGCAACCTGTGAGGATGTGGAAGCAATCTGGCAGGGTGTTCTCAACAAAAACGGCTACGTCAAGAAAAGTCGCGTCGGCTATTCAATCGGCCTCAACTATCCGCCCGATTGGGGCGAGCGCACGGCCAGCCTCAGAGCCGGTGACAAGACGGTGCTGCAAGCGGGTATGTGCTTCCACTTTCAGTCCGGTGTGTGGCTGGAAGATTTCGGTGCCGCAATCTCGGAGCCCATTGTGATTACCGAAAATGGCGGGAGCCGGCTGTCGAACGTGCCCCGTGAGCTTACTATTTGCTAGCCGGTCTGAGTATCCTCATATGTTGTTTTCCTAACCGGCTGATAGGCGGAGGTTTTCCCTGCCTGTATCGGAGGCAAGAGGCCGCAGGCGACTGGATTTTGATGCGCTGCTGGCGTAGTATGCACAGGAAGACAGGGTTCGGTATTGCGATGACGCTGGCTTCTCCACTCATCGATCGGCATCAGGTCTTAAAAAAAGCCCCTGTTTGGGGTTTTTTTGTGGCGCCGCGTTTTGGGGTTTCATGTCCGAAACGTTATACTGAACACGCGTTGATGCGGTATGACGTAAAAGTGGGCCACGGGCCCACTTTTTGTTTTTGGGGCCGGTGGTCAGTGTGTCATATGGTGATGACGAGTCAGGAGCGCGAGCTTTGTGCGCTGGTCGAGCCAGCAGTCGTGGCTTTTGGCCACGAGTTGCTCGGTGTGCAGTGGCTGCGTCAAGGGAGCAATTCGCTGCTGCGGGTGTACATCGATAATCAGCAGGGTATTGGGGTGGATGATTGTGCCGATGTCAGCACCCAGGTCAGCGGCGTGTTGGATGTGGAGGACCCGGTGAAGGGTCACTACACCCTCGAGGTGTCGTCACCCGGTCTCGACCGGCCTCTGTTCACCGCGGCGCAGTTCGAGCAGTTCGCCGGTCAGCCGGTGAATGTGTCGTTGACCAGGCCATTCCAAGGCCGGCGCAAGGTGAAGGGCGAGCTGGCTGCTGTGGAAGGTTCCAGTATCAAGGTGTTGGACGAGGAAGACGAATGGTTGATACCGCTAGACATGATTCGCCAGGCACGATTGATACCGTTGGGTACCTGACGAGGATACCCGTTACTCGGGATGCGCTGAGGTTATGAGCAAAGAAATCTTGATGGTTGTCGAAGCCGTTTCGAACGAGAAAGGGGTCGAAGCGGACATTATCTTCGAGGCGCTGGAGGCGGCGCTTGCCAGCGCCACCAAGAAGCGTCAGTTCGAGGACATTGACGTTCGAGTTGCCATCGATCGAGAGACCGGTGACTACGACACGTTTCGGCGTTGGTTGGTGATGGACGATGAGGATGAAGAGTTCGAGTTTCCAGAGCGCCAATCCAAGTTCACTCATGCACAGGTCAGAAAGCCGGGTGTTCAGATCGGTGAGTACATCGAAGAGCCGATGGAGTCGGTCGCCTTCGGTCGGATCGCTGCGCAGACTGCCAAGCAGGTCATTGTGCAAAAAGTGCGGGAAGCAGAACGCGCGCAGGTTGTGGATGCCTACGAGGACCGGGTCGGTGAACTCGTCAATGGCGTGGTGAAACGCGTCGAGCGTGGCAATGTTTATCTGGATTTGGGTGGTAACGCCGAAGCGATGGTCGGTCGTGAGGACATGATTCCACGCGAGCTGGTGCGTCCGGGTGATCGGCTGCGCGGTTACTTGCGTGAGGTCCAGTCCGAGGTGCGGGGGCCGCAGCTGTTCGTGAGCCGCACGGCGCCAGAGTTGATGAAGGCATTGTTCACGTTGGAAGTCCCCGAGATTGGTGAAGGTCTGATCGAGATCATGGGTTGTGCGCGTGATCCAGGCTCACGGGCCAAAATCGGTGTTCGTACCTGGGAGAACCGCATCGACCCAGTCGGTGCTTGCGTGGGCATGCGCGGCTCACGCGTACAGGCGGTTTCCAATGAGCTTGCCGGCGAGCGCGTTGACATCATTTTGTGGGACGAAAACCCCGCACAGTTCGTGATCAATGCCATGTCGCCGGCGGAAGTAGTGTCGATTGTCGTGGATGAAGAATCAAAATCCATGGATGTCGCCGTCGCCGAGGAGCAGCTCTCGCAGGCCATAGGTCGCGGTGGCCAAAACGTCCGACTTGCCAGCCAGCTGTCGGGCTGGGAGCTGAACGTCATGACCGAGGCGCAGGCTGAGGAGAAGGGCGAGGCCGAGGCGGAAGGTGTGCTGGCCGTGTTTCGAGAGGAGCTCGATGTTGATGAGGAAGTAGCCTCAATTCTGATTCAAGAGGGTTTCACTTCCGTGGAGGAAGTGGCCTATGTGCCGGCAGAGGAAATGCTCGGAATCGAAGAGTTCGATGCCGAGATAGTCGAGGAACTTCAATCACGCGCTCGCGACATCATGCTGACTCGGGAGATTGCATCCGAGGAAGGTGCTTCAGACCCGGCGGAAGATTTGCTGAATCTCGATGGCATGGACACGGAGCTTGCGTATGCGCTGGCGCGTGCTGGTGTCGTTACCAGAGAAGACCTGGCGGAGCAGGCGGTGGATGATTTAACCGAGGTCATGGACATCGATCCACAGCGAGCAGGCGAGCTCATCATGACCGCGCGCGCGATCTGGTTTGAAGAAGAGGCCGATGAGCCGACCGCCGAGGGTGAGGAGGGCTAAATGACGGAAGTCACGGTAAGACAACTGGCTGATGATGTCGGGACAGATGTTGAACGTCTGCTTGTTCAGTTGAGTGAGGCTGGTTTGCCGCACCGTGATGCCGACGAGGCCATCAGTGATGAAGACAAGACACAGTTGCTTACCCATCTGCGTCGATTGCACGGCAAGGCCGAGACTAAGCGCAAGAAAATTACCGTAAAGAGGAAATCAGTCAGCGAGCTGCGTGTCGGCAAGAAAAAAAGCGTCACCGTCGAAGTCCGCAAGCGCCGCACCTATGTCAACGCTGGCACCGCACAGTCGACGACGGAAGAGTCCGGTGATGATGAGCAACGCATGGCAGCGGAAAAGCAGGCCTTGCTGGAAGAAGCAAAGCGACGTCAGTCAGAGCTCGATGACTCACTGAGAGTAGAGCAGGAAGCACGCGAGAAAGAACAGGCGCTTAAAAAAGCGCGTCCGCCGGAGAAGCCCAAGCCAAAGCCCAAAGAGCCCCTCGAGGTCGTTGAAGACGCGCCCAAGGCGGAGCCGGTTGCACCACCGCCTGTAGAACTCATCGAGCCTGGCACAGTGCCACCGTCGCCAGGTAAAGGCACAGGCCGCAAACAGTCGCGCAAAAAAGAAGAGCGTGGTCGTTCGGATCGCGAAGAGCTACATGTCGCCAGCGAGAAGCGTGGCCGACGCCGTAAGAAGTCACGTGTACGCACTTCTGCACCGAGTGGCCCGCAGACTCATGGATTCCAGAAACCAACCGCGCCTATCGTTCGGGAGGTGACCATTCCGGACACGATCTCAGTGGGCGACCTTGCTCAGAAGATGTCGATCAAGGCCACCGATCTCATCAAGGCGATGATGAATCTGGGGAGCATGGTGACCATCAATCAGGTGGTCGACCAGGAGACGGCAGCGATCGTGGTCGAAGAGCTGGGACATGTTCCCAAGCTGCTCAAGGACTCTGATCTCGAGGCAGAGGCGCTACAGACCTCCGACACCGACGAGCGAGAAGAACATCCACGATCGCCAGTGGTCACCATCATGGGCCATGTCGATCACGGCAAGACCTCGCTGCTCGACTATATCCGGCGCTCCAAGGTCGTCGAAGGCGAGGCGGGCGGCATTACCCAGCACATCGGCGCTTATCGAGTCGAATCTGACAGCGGCTCGATTACGTTCTTGGATACTCCAGGTCATGCCGCGTTCACGGCTATGCGTGCCCGCGGTGCAAAGTCGACGGACCTGGTGATTCTGGTGGTGGCGGCCGATGACGGTGTGATGCCGCAAACGGTTGAGGCCGTACAACATTCGAAAGC
>MDTE01184896.1_pt1 | contig 12450 bp, 17 predicted proteins | sample 811231 | NCBI WGS metagenome assembly MDTE01 (sample SAMN05326651, study PRJNA326480) | marine metagenome | isolation source: seawater | place: Indian Ocean: Red Sea | collected 2010
CCCGTCTGTGCGTCGACGTGCCTTATTCTGGCTGCGAAAATCTTGTGCGAACAGTGCTCTGACCAAGTCTGGGCTAGGCACTCGAGCTCGGCGTCGGTTGGCCTGTCTGGAGGGAGCCCGTGCTCTAGTCTAGCAGATCTCGTTGATGGGTCCCTGTAGTGAGCCTGAATTGCCCTCATCTCGTCGAGGTTGAGTGCCAATAGCCCTTGCTCGCTTATGCGCATCAAATCCTGGTCATCCACCTCCAGATCCACAGTAGCAGGGCCATGGGAGGTGGCAGGAGGGAACTCTGGGAATCCAAGATCGGGCCAGGAGCCTGTGTAGCACTGGTCCTTGCCAGCTACCGATGCCCTCTCGATCATCGGATTGTGGAGTGTTGCTGCTAGGTCTTCTGGGCTCACTCCATCTGGAACCCCCCAGAACGCGAATGTTCTGAACGTGGACACGCTGGCAGAGGATTTGTCGGGGAATAGAGTGATCAGGCCGTCCAATCCTGCCTGGCCGGTGTTATCCGTTACGCCGGGCTTGTAGCCAACCTGAACCGCTACATCCGGTGAAGTCGGGAACCGATCCAAGAGTCGGGATGATGCTGACCCGGTCTCGATTACTGGGTCGGCGAACAGATCGTAAACCAAGGACTCTGATTCCGAGTCCGAGATGTCGGCCCTGACTTGGTAGCCTAGGATTACCCTAACAGATTGGACTTCAATTCCGTGGTCTGCCGAGAGCATCGATTTTACACTCTCTCCTCTGGAGTCAGGTAGGCCATCGAGGTCCTTTGTGGTGACTTCGAATAGCCTTGTCTGCTGACCCGATGGCATTCTGTCACTCCTACGCCAGCACGGCCTCGCTCAAATGCCACCCCATCCACGCTGTAACCGGGGAGAGTAGATTCAGGAACACGTAGATGGCAGCTGCAGTTGTGCTGTCAGCCTGCAGAAGCCTAACCGTCTCTACTCCGAATGCGGACATCGTCGTAAACCCTCCAAGCAGGCCGGTACCAACGAACAGTATCGTGTCCGTCTGGAGTGAAGAGGCAAGTACCGCCCCGAGTAGGAACGCCCCGAGGAGGTTGACTGCTATGGTGGCCCAAGGGACGGTCGTATCGCTGGTGGCAGGCATCGCCTCAGATACCCCCCAACGGGCTATCGACCCTATAGCACCGCCGAAACCCACCAGCAGCGCTGGATGCATGGTCCGTGCGGGAACTGACGGGGCTTCATGTTTCTGAGAAGGGGAAAGGCTTGACATAGATGCCAGTACCGGGATGTCTGATGAAACCCGAGGACGTGTGGGGGGCCAGATGGGCCAACTGCGCGCACCCCATGTCTCACGAATTCATGCGTATAGCTTGCGAAAAGGAATCGCTGGTGGTGCTTGCCGCTGACCTACCGACAATTGATGGAATCGTGGAATTGATTGAGTCGGTGGGAAGCAGGGTGTGCGCCCTGAAGACCCATGTGGACATGGTCGAAGGTTTCTCGATTGGTGGGTGGTCTAAGGTCATAGATGCCGCCCAACGTAACGGATTGCTACTGTTCGAAGACAGGAAGTTTGCAGACATAGGAAGGGTGGCACAGACCCAAATGGGAGGGTTGTACGACATCCGCTCGTGGGCAGACATGGTAACCTCGCACAGTATAAGCGGTCCCGATGTGGTGGACGGAATAGCTGCAGCCTGGGAAGAAGTGGAAAGGGTGGGTGGTGTGCTTCTTCTTGCCCAGATGTCCAGCTCGGGGAACCTGCTAGACAGTGGATACAGCGAAAGGACACTAGAGATAGGGACAGCATCCCCTCACGTGATGGGTTACATCGGGAACGGTAGCTCTCCTTCTGGATTGGAATCCCTTCGGACTAAGGTCGGTGAAGGGAAGATGATTTGGACCCCGGGTGTGAACATCGATGCCGTTGAAGGGGTCCTAGGACAGCGTTACGGGCACCCTGCAGATGCGGTTAGGTCTGGATCGGACGCCATCATAGTGGGTTCTGGAATTCACGGATCTGGAAATCCTTCTGCTGCAGCGCAAGACTACGCCGATGCATCTTGGGGAGCCTTGATGGAGAGGTAGTATGGCGACTCAGGAAGTCGTCTCTTGGGGCTGCTCGGTACTGGTAATATTGGGGATCGGGTATTACGTCGTGTTGGAGATGCTGAAGAGGTGGCGGGTCGGACTGAGGCTAGCCGCACTAGACGAAAGCCTGATTGAAGACGGCGGGGTAATGGTGGAGGAGATTATGGAGGCTCCTCTCGGAAGCGTTGTCGTAGATGGATCAGTTGCAGAATTCTTGGGTGACGACTACCGTGGCTAAATCTCGATAGCGCCCATGAAGAGAGCGGCGCCAGCGGCAGCTCCTGCAAGCAACAACAGTAGGATGAGAGCGGGAAGGAGCCTTCTCTTTTTCTTGGGGGTCTCGTCTGGGACAGGCATTGGTGGGATTTCATCCATCGGAGGGAGTTCGGGGAATTGAGGTGGAGCAGGGTCTTCGTCCTCCAGTTCGGGGTAGAGCTCGTCCAAGTCTGCCAGTCCCGGTGCATCGGGTATGGGCCCGTTCATCATGACCCAGTTCTGGTCGAAGTCGGCCCTAGTGAGGGGCGTGGTGAGTACTGCAACTGCCCCAGCGGAGAATGCTGCGTCGTTGGCCTTCTCAAGACGCGCCTTGCTAACGACGAATATCACTCTGGCCTCTGGGTCACTCTCCCTCATCTCGAGAGCCGCCACATGGCCGTCCATCGTTGGTAGGTTCAAGCCCATGAATACCATTCCAGGGTTCAGTCTGACAAACTCATCAACAGCCTTGTCCCCGTCATCGCAAATTTCTGAAGCCCAGCCACGCTGGCTCAATATCGACTTGACTCTGTTCGCAGTAATCCGGTTCTCGTGAACGATGAGCGCAGTGGGCTTCCCTTCAGAAGACATCTAGGTGCACCACAGGGGCACTAACTCATGAATGAGGTGGTCTGTGGCTTAGGAGAGAAGGGTGTCGACGAGCCAATTCGGGTCGAACGGATCAAGGTCGTCGTACCCCTGACCCGTACCTGCTAGGACGATTGGCCTCCCGGTTGCATGGGAGATCGAAAGAGCCGCTCCCCCCCTTGCATCTGTATCGAGCTTGCACAGGGCAGCTCCATCGAAGGCTAGCTTTCTCTGGAACTCGATCGCCTGTGAGACAGCATCGTTCCCAGCAAGAGCGTCGGCCACGAAGATGACCAGGTGAGGATTCGTGACGCGGTGAATCTTGCTGAGCTCTTCCATCAGGTTTGTCTTGTTCTGCATCCTCCCTGACGTGTCGATGATTACGACCTGCTCGCTCTTGGCCCTAGCGCTTTCTATGGCGTCCCTCGCTACGGCCGCGGAATCCCCTCCCCTCTGGCTCTTTATGCACCTGATTCCCAGTCTGTCTGCGTGGGCTGCAATCTGGTCTATTGCTCCGGCGCGGAATGTGTCGGCGGCTGCTAGTACGACGTCGAGCCCCTGATCGTCGAGCCTCTTAGCAATCTTCGCGGAAGTGGTCGTCTTTCCCGTTCCGTTGACTCCTACCATCATTATGACGACTGGTGAGTCTTCCGCTACGAGCTCCCTTACCGTCCTGTCGAAGTCCCAGTAACCCGCACTAAGGAGAGAGAGTAGGGCCCCTCTGAGAGCTTTCTCAACAACATCCCCCAACTGAGCCTTCCTGTTCACACGGGCCCCAACGAGGTGGCCTCTCAGGGCTGTCATTAGGTCCGATACTGCCGAGTGCCCCATGTCTGAGGACAGTAGGTCGTCCTCTAGTTCTTCGAGAATCTCTTCCAGGGCTGCTCCTCCCTTGATCACCCGGCCCCCTCTGTTTCTAGAGTCCTCTCCGAGTTCTATCTCGAAGGCTTGAGTCTCTGCTCTTACCAGCCTCCTACCTGTTGTCGAGTCCATCGGATTCTGGGCAGCCATGGGTTGGCTATTCTTCTCGGTGTCCTTTGCCGTCTTCTGCCGTGTTACCCTCTTTCTTTCCTTGGAGGTGGTCGGTATGGAAAAGGGGTCCTCTAGCTCGTCATCGATTTCATCCCACTCGCTAACTCGCTGGTTAGGTTCTGCCCCCTTTTCCTCCGGACGAGGTGCTTCTCTGTGGGTCTGTTCCCTCATTGCGATGGCCTGTTCTGCCTGCTCCGTGCCTTCTTCGGCAGTAATTCCCTTTTCTTGGTCTGCCTCCTCAACTCTCCTCCTGAAACGGTCGAAGAGCCCCATGGTAAGTCCTCAGTCGTCTAAAGTGAGCTCTGTGCCCCTCTTTCTGCGGGGCCTCCGCTTCGGTGGTGGTCCTTCGGGTTCCCCTGATGTCGGCTCAGGCTGTTCTTCTGGAGGCTGGATGCCTTCGACTGCCTCGTTGAACATGTTTGCTAGTTCGACCACGTGATTCTCTAGCTCGTCGTACTCCTTCTTCACGTTGTCCATTATCATCCTTAGCTCAGAGTTCCTCTTGCTCAGGATCTGCATGGCCTCCTCCCTTGACTTCTCTGCCTGAACCCGGCTTCCTACGTCCACAACTGCGCCAGCGTCGGCAGGGATGTCGGCCACTATCTGCACACCTGCTCCAAGGGGCACCATGACTCCGCTCGCCCCGTGTTCCGATATGGCTCCAAGGGCGTCGATTGCGTGCTCCTGCTCGATCTTTATCCCTTCTAGGTTCCTAATTTGGTGCTCAAGAGCTTGGAGCCTCTCCCTGTTTACTTCGACAAGTTGTGCCAGTCGTTGTAGCTCTGCTCTGTCGGGCTCAGACATGGGCCACGGGGGGGACAGGGGTGCAATGAAGGCGTCGCTGGCCAGGAGGGGCTAATTTTCCCCTGGCGTAAGCAGCGTTGCCAGTCCGGCTAGACTAGTCACCAAAAAGAACGACAGTACTGCTAGAAATTGTAGGGTCCTCGTAGACTTGGTGTCCAATAGGAGGTCACAATTGCCTTGTTCTGGGGCGGTGAGGTTGCCCATTATTGTTCGATACTCAACGTCGCACTCTCTCTCATATTCCCTGTTTACATCGTCTAGTCTCTCGATACTCTCAACCGATAGAAACAGAAGAACTATGGAAAGGACAACCAGAGACGCTCCCGTTATTGTCTCCTTTCGTTTTTCGGGCAGACTAGTCATCTACTCTCCGTCCCAAATCCCCTCTCTAATCATGAACTCCATGACCCTCTCTGAGACGTTTGCTCTGTTTCCGCCCCTGACCCCGGTTGCTGAGACTTCGAAGACTTCAGAGGGTATGTCTTGTGCCTCTCTGACTTCGTATCCGACCTTTCTCCCATAAGACACTGCTTCGATATCGGGCATTATCCACGCCTCTACATCCTCTCCACGGTACCTGTGCTCGATCATCCTCTTCCTTAATTCTGCAGGATACGGGTCTGACTCGTTAACTGGAGTGTCCCTGATGCCCACAACTACTCTCTTGCCCTTATCGAGCTCTTGCTGGATAAGCCATTCGTGTCCGACGTGAAGGGGCTGCCAACGGCCGGGTAGCAATACGGCCCTTTTCTTCTCGAAAAGTGTTGCGAGCTGGTCCACCATGTCATCGACAGTATGGCCCGGAGCCCCACTAGAGTCGAGCGTGATGTGGGGGCATTTCGGTTCGTCGAAGGGATCGGAGATTCCTGTGAAGTTCGATATCTCTCCCGATCTGGCCTTCGCGTAGAGTCCCTTCACGTCCCTCTGTTCGCACACCTGCAGCGTAGTAGAGACGTGTACCATCGTGGAGCCTTCCGGCAGGATTTCGATAATCTTCTCACGAACACCTTCGTATGGTGTGATAAAGGAACATATCACAGAGGTGTGCTTGGAAATCAGCGCGGCCATCTTGGCAATCCCCAGTAGGTGCCTTTCTCTTCCCTCCCTGGAAAAGTCGTTGTTGGAGAAGAAGTCCCTGATGGTGTCTCCGTCTAGTAGTTCGGCCCCAAACCGTGTTGCTGCAGCCTCAGCGATAGTGGTCTTTCCCGCCCCGGACAGACCAAAGAGCCAAACAACTTTGTTACCCACTAGCTCACCGTCGAGCCGTCGACCTTGGTTTCTCATTTAACCCTGATTCTTGGTCCATGTGTCGTTCCATCGGGTGCTTGAGGCAACCAAAAAGTAGGGATTTAGAACGTCTGCAACTAGGTCGTAGTCAAGCACTCGGCAGTCCGGTCCAAGAACGTAGCCGCCGGCAGACTCGACCACGGCATGGGCGGCTGCGATGTCCCAGCAAGAGGTCGGTCCGAATCTAGGGTATAGGTCGGCAGAACCCTCGGCCACCACGCATGCCTTCAGGGACGACCCCATCCTGACTAGGTCGTGGGGGCCCAGTTCACTTGCGAACGCTTCGTCCCTGTCAGTCCTATGGCTCCCGCTGGCGACTAACCTAACCCGAGGTCCCGTTTCTTCGTTCACACTTATTCTAGTCCTTTCGGAATCAGTAATCCTCTCGGCGGGATGGTCGGTGCCTCCTAGCCACGTTGTGCCTGAAACAGGGGCGTGGACAACGCCGAACACAGGTGACCACCTTTTTCCTTCCCTGCGCATCAAGGCGATGTTTACGGTGAACATTCCGTTCCTTTTTATGAACTCCTTAGTGCCGTCAAGTGGGTCTACGAGCCAAGCCAGGTCGTGGCTGAAGGGGTCCCCTTCCCTTCCCTCCTCGGAAACTATTGGCGTCCCTGGATCCGCCAGCCTCAGGCCCGCCACTATGGTGTCGTGTGCGGCAAGATCTGCTTGAGTTAGGGGCGAGGCGTCATCCTTTGACTGGACGCTTGGGCCCTCTGAGGACCTGTATACGTTCATGATTTCGAGCCCGGCATCGACCGCTATGCGGACGGTTTCCTCGAGATCTGCGGGCATTTGGACCACGTCTAGAAGTCCTCGAGCCCCTCTGCCGCCTTGTTGAGGTTCTGCCTGGCATCTTCGTCGAGGTAGAATAGGAAGGGGTCCTCGTCACCCATAATCTCCTTCCAAGAGGACATCGCCCTAGCCCAAATCTCCTCCTTAGAGTTCCAAGCTAGCATCCTGTCTACGAAACGACAGTACCTCTGTACTTCCTCGTCATCAGAGGCGGTCCGTCTCAGTATCTCGTTGGTCTGAGCGATCACTATGCCCCATGTAGGGTTTAGCTTGTAGGTTGTGAAAGGGTTCCTTTCCTGATTGATTGTAATATGGTCCCTCCAAAGCCCGAAGGTCACGTCGTACAGGAAACCGGCCATGAGCACTATCGACAGAACCACCGCTGCTATTCCGATCAGCCCCATGTAGGTCATGGGGACGAAAAGAAGCTCCTCAGTAGAGTCGAACCTCCATGACACGTACGGCCAGACAAGCAGGGTGATGGTGGCAGTCCAGAACCCCAAGCTAATCATTGCTTGGCTCTGCTGGATTCTCCAGTACTGCCTCATCAGCCACTTCTTCACGAGCTATGCCCCGGACGCGCTGCCTTTCAGAATTGCCCAGACTCGGCTACTCTTCCTCGGATTTAGAAGGTGGTCGGGAGAGTCGGTCGCTTGGCCCGAAGTGGGCGACGACAGTCGGGGCGGTGGACTCGAAGGGGTCAATCTCCGAAATGGAGTCTACGAGAACGAATCGCCTTGGTGTCCTGTGCCTGCTGCCGAAGTTGGAAAATACCCTCTCCATTGCGTCGTCCTTGTCCGCTGCTACTATGTCTACTGTGAACTCCTGGTCCCTCTTACCTGACCTAAAGGACCCTGTGGCTCGGAACGCCTTCATGGCGCGCCCGACCGGGGGTCCTGATTTAACCCAAGCGGGTCACTAGATACTCAAGGTTCAAGTGGGCCTCTGTTTGGTTCGGTCCGAGGCCGTATGACTGTCAACAGCCCCCCAAAGGACGATGTGCGGGATCTCAGAGATAGGTTGGCGGACATTCCAAGGCACAGGCTCGTGGAGGAGGTGGTGTCGAGGTGGGACGACGTAATCAGGCTCGAGGGCGAGTTGGCTAGCCTACGGATGAGGGTCCGGGAGGCTGAGCTGGTTGCAAAGAGTGGTGGGTCGGATGGCCCCCTGTTGGCCGAGTTAGAAGAGCGGGCCAGGGTGGCTGACTCCAAAATCAGGCAGTTGGAGGGGTTGGTACAGAACGAGCGCGCGCGAAGGGAAGGCATGGAGGTCGAGGCAAGCAGGCTTGAGGAACTACAAGAGGAGAACTCCAGGTTACTGAAGAACGAGGAGGAGTTGCTGCTATTGGTCCTGGACATGGAGGCTCAGATAGACCGTTTGGCCGCGAGTCACTCCTCCTGATCGGAGTCATCCATTATTCGGTGAGTGATTGAGGTAATTGCCCCCCATACAGATGAGATCGTCTTCGATAGTGGATCATCCCTCTCAAGAACGGGGGCTATTTCCTGTATATCCGGAACAAAGGGCTCAATCTCCCTATTGTCGAACCAGAGAGAGCCGCACTTTAGGCACCCGTCGACCTCTATGTTGGTGCCTTGGGTGGTTGGTACTGGTCCCTTTACCATCTCCCCTTGGCAGGCGGGGCACCTATACCCTGCAGGCTCGCCGTCGAAGACTCCGTTCCTCACATTTCTTAGGGTGGGTTGCCTCATGTTCGATGTCAGCCACCTGTCGCTGGCCAGAATTCCGTGGCAGAATGGACAGTATTGCATCTGGCCCCCTACCACGTCACCGTGGCTCTCCATCTCGGAGTTACAGCATGGACACGTGCCACCCGTCACGGGCCCTCAGCAATGGAAAGTGGTTTGAGGGTGACTGCTTGGTGCTCATGCTCTCATACCGGAAATGAGGTCCGTGAGGACTTTCTGAAGCTCGCTAGCGTCTTCGTACTCCTCGGTGAGGTTCCCTGTGATTATCCAATCCGCTCCCGCTTCGGAAGCAGCCTTTGCGGTCTGCCCGTCCCTTATGCCGCCACCAACAATGATTGGTAGGTCGCACGCCTCGCTGGCCGCTTTAATCAGGTCCTGGCTTACTGGTTCGCTGACTCCGCTTCCAGCCTCTAGGTAGACTAGGCTAAAGCCGAGGCATTCGGCTGTCATCGCGTAGGCAGAGACCCTTTCGGTTTCGTGGGGGAGTATGAGATCGGCTTTTCCTACCTCGCCCGCCTTGCCTCCTGGGGAGCATATCAGATACCCCATTGGGACGGGCTCTATCCCTGCCCCCCTTACGAATGGGGCGCCCCTAACCTGTTCTCCTATCAAGAAGCGGGGGTCTGTGGAGTTCATTAGCATCATGAATGTGATTGCATCCGCTGCGGGAGACAGGGCCGAGGCCCCCTGTGGGAAGAGCACTACTGGGATCTGTCTGGTGTTGCCACGGGCGTCTGCATCCTGGCTTGCGGCCCAATCAATCAGTTCCAGGGCCTCCTTGATGGCAACTATCGTTTCATGTACGTTTTTCATGTCTGTGTCGGTGGAGCCCCCGACGAGAATCATCGAGCTGCCAGCGTGGGCTGCTGCCATGGCCCTGTTAGCAGCTACTTCAGGGGCTTGGTCGGCGGGATCGATAACTATTGCGTGTCGAGTTGCACCGGTGGAGTCACACATGTAATCCTTAGTCGAGCCCATTTCTCTCACCCTACTGCCTAGTGGGTTTCTGTATAATTGTATCAGCGAGAGCGCAGGCTTCTGAGATTCCGTGTTCTATGTCACGGGTAAGTGCGGTTCTTGGGTCTTCGCCCACCCATGTCATCTCCTGTAGCCAAATACCGCCAGCCTTCATAATTCCCGGCTTCCATATCTCTGTTGTGCCGTCTGATCTGTCTCCTCTAATTTCTCCAGGGGGTGCGTCGGCTGTTCTGCACACGGCTCCAGACCACTCCACCTCACCTTCTGGTTGGGCCCTGAAGTCCAGTAGGCTATCGTAGTCAATGGACGCTGCCCCCAGGGGGCCTGCTCCCACGAAGTGCACCTGTCCTTCTTCAACCAAGGTGACCCTTGTTCTGAGATGAATTACACAGCCCCTCCTGGATAGTTCCGTGCCCACTGATTTCTCGAACCACGACCGTCTGACGGCCGTGCTGTCATCCGTTGGTGCTTGGGACGCCAAATCAGAAATCCAGTGGGGCGGGCAGGGTGGCCATTCTTCGTACAGCCCCGGACCCTCTCCAATCAGCCCCATCTCTGCCTTTTCTACCACAAGGTGAATGTTCTCTTGGGGGAGCTTGTCTAGGATGGAGTGGGCGGAGCAGATTGCAGTAAGTGTGTCGCCTAGGACCACTGTTGTGGTCATGCTGGGAGCCCCGCTACAATGGATAGGGCGTGGACCGGGCAGGCAGGTATGCAGTGCTCGCAGTGGGTGCACTTGGGTTCATCTACTATCGCGAGAAGGCCTTCCAGGACCAGGGCGTCGACAGGGCATAGTGCGACACAGGCAGCACAGCCGAAGCACCGATCCTCATCGACTTCGAACACGTGATCGGGTATTCTTCCCACGTTCTGTGGGAGACCAGTCACGCTCTCAAGGTTCCCCCTACCCCCCTTTTTCTACTGCAGGTTCAAAATTATCTCTAAAATGTTGATATTATTACTAAAATAAGAAGGTCACCGACAGCCAATAAGAGATTTAGAATCAGAATACTATAATCGTTCTGAATATATTTCGAAAGACCCGAACAGAGACACAAAGATTCCACTTGAACTAAGGGGGTAGGGCTTGGGTCTCATTGATATCCCGCCTTCTGTTGACGTGGACCGTGGTGCTCTACAAAGCAGGGAGCTCTTCTCCATACCCCAGCATGCCCCCGTCCGACGGAATCAGGCTCCACTTTCTTGGCGGAGCTGGAGAAGTCGGCAATGTTGGCTGCATCCTAGAAGACAGCAGCGGGACCAGGATCCTCATCGACTATGGCCTTGCCCCAACCAAACCTCCGAAGTATCCTGCCGAGGCCCCGGTCGTCATGGACGCAGTAATGACTCACGGTCACATAGACCACATAGGGATGGCACCATGGCTGACCACATTCGGGACAGCCCTGCACGGGACCCATCTAACCGCAGCGGTCTCAGAAATAATGTGGGCGGACACCTACAAAGTCTCTGACATAGAGGGGTACCCCCTCGGGTGGGACAAAAGGGACATGGAAGCCGCCCTGGACTCGTGGTGCCCTCACCATTTCGGTGAGTGGTTCGATGTAGGCGATTGGCGCTGCAGATTGCACCCGGCGGGGCACATCCCGGGCGCAGCTATGATCGAGATCCAGACCCCTGAGACAACTATACTCTGGACAGGAGACATAGACACTAGGGACAGCCCCAACTCCATGGGGGCTAAGCCCACGGATTGCGACATCCTCTGCCTCGAGGGGACTTACGGGGGTAGGGACCACCCCGACAGACAGGAGGAGGAGTCCCGACTAGTCACCAGAGTGCTCGAAGTAGTCTCGAGGGGGGGCATTGCGCTCATACCTGCATTCGCTTCGGGAAGAGGCCAGGACGTCCTTAGGATACTTCACAGAGAGGCCCCGGAGCTGAATGTTCACTATGATGGGATGGGAACCAGGGTTACCAGGGAATGGCTCAATTGCCCCGAATTCATCCGAGACCCAAAGGCGATGGAATCAGCATTCAGGTGGTCCAGGAGGGTTAGCGGAAAATCGGACAGGAAGAAGGCCCTTAGAGCAGACGTGATAGTCACAACAAGCGGGATGCTTGATGGGGGCCCGGCTCTTTGGTACCTGAACCGGCTGAGGCACGACGGCTCAAACGCCATCCTCCTAACCGGATATCAAGCAGAGGGGTCCGGGGGTCGGAAGCTTCTGGAGCGCGGAAGCCTGCCCATATTCGGGAACCAGACCATGATCCCCCTAGAGGTGGACAAGTTCGACCTTTCCAACCACGCGGACCACACGTCCCTTTGCAAATTCGCCCGTGAGTGCTCCCCTTCTGACGTTGTTATATTCCATGCCGACGAGGTGGCCGCCGACGCTGTCGGTGACGACCTTGCAGGGGAAATCAAGGTCCACAAACCGACCAACAACGAGACGATACAGATTTCCTCGCCGAGCGGCGGCTAGGCGAGAAACGCCTTTCCCCCCGCAGTCTACATAAGCCGGGGTGCTAGTGGCGGCACTAGGTGAGTGACGACTCACCGTTCGAAAAGAAATTAAGGTGAAAAAATGGAAGTACAACAATTGGATGACTACTTTGGATATACAGAAAAAGGCAGTTCCCTCGAAGGCGAGATCAGGGCGGGCGTTACAACCTTCCTTACCATGGCATACATCCTGCTGGTCAACCCAGCGATGCTGTCAGTAGCTGGACTCCCCTTCGGAGACGTGCTATTCGCGACCGCAGTTGCTGCGTTCGTGGGGTGCGTCGTTATGGGGCTGTGGGCGAACCTACCGTTCGCCTTGGCGCCCGGGATGGGCCTGAACGCGTACTTCGTGTTCGGAGTCGTACTCGGGATGGGAATCGATTGGCAAATCGCACTCTTCGCCGTCTTCGTCGAGGGGCTACTTTTCCTCGCGATGTCAGTACCGCAGATACCCGTTATC
>MDTE01185963.1_pt1 | contig 12450 bp, 9 predicted proteins | sample 811231 | NCBI WGS metagenome assembly MDTE01 (sample SAMN05326651, study PRJNA326480) | marine metagenome | isolation source: seawater | place: Indian Ocean: Red Sea | collected 2010
CCATACGATCCCATGAAAGAACAAAAGCCGCGACGATAGCTGTCCCAAAGATTATAGCTTGGATAAGTCGACTCAAGTCGTATATTGAAGTGAATCGCCACGCGCCTCGTGGGACGCCCAAGACAGCTGAAGTTGCTAAATAACATGCAACAACTAACGGTAGATGCGTATTAGCCCATACAAAGAATTCTGTGGGAATTTCCTTTAAGTCATATCTCAGCCAGTATGCTAGATACCAGCTAAGCGTGATCATTAAAGCATCATGCAGAAGAACACGCCAACGGCTGATTAGATACCGCGCATGCTGCCTGCCATTAAGTATTTCACGTCTAATAAGAGAGCTAGCTTTCACTTCGTCTCACACGCTCATAACGATTTGTAATGACTGCCAATATTGACAGGGAAATAACTCCTATTATCAGCCAGAGCGGTTCTGGCTTAATGCTGAGCATATCTAGCGTTGCAAGCATTGCAAGGTACAGCGACACTCCTAAGGCAATTATCGCAAGCTTACTGTGACTGATGCCAGCACGAATCAGCCTTTGGTAATAATGGGTAGAATGGGCGTTCCAAAAACGTTCACCCATCAATACTCGACGAGCTAACGTAACTGTTGCATCATAGAGAAGCAGGCCATAGAGAAGAAGGAATGCGCTAAATGATATGTCATAGCGAGTAATTCCATATACAGCTAATAAACCAAATGTCATGCCAAGTGCCAGGCTACCTGTGTCACCCAAAAATACCCGAGCGGGCGCCCAGTTGAAAACAACAACACCCGTAGTTGCTCCCCCGATAGCTGCGCAAAGCAACATCACCGCAGTATCCCCGTGAATAAAAAACCAATAAGCCGCAACTAGAGAAATCAGAATACTCTGACTCGAAACAAAGCCATCAGCACCATCCATAAAATTATACAAATTAGTCATCCAAATCAAAAACACAATGCTCAGTATTAACGATACCGGTAACCATAAATAAAGCGTGTAACCACTCAAACTTAGTTCACTAACACTTCCAAGAATACCTATTGCCGCAACACTCACAATCGACTGTGTTAAGAGCCTGACTCTAATCTCGAGGTTACGGTGATCGTCTAGCCAACCCAGCACGCCCATTGCAGCCACGCAACACCCAAATGTACCTAAGAAAACATACATTTTTGAATAGGACAACAATAGGAAACTAACTGCAGCTACTATCGAAACTATAATGGCAACTCCAGCACCTTTAAGCGTAGGCTTTCCATGAAGACTCCTATCGTTAGGATGGTCTACTGCTAATTTCCCTGATGGATTCCTAATCAACAAAGCTATAATCATGAATGATAATATAGTAACGCAAACAAGCATAAGGCTTGCAATCAAGAGTATATTACCCGCTATCCTATCCACAGATCTTCGCGATTTGTCACAGAAAAATTAGACTAGGACGCCCATATCGATTATTTTGTCGTGGTGGCCAATATCATAACATGAGCTAATTCTATCAGAGGCTCAGACCCAAGCGTTGGAATTATATTGCTTGCTTTAATTCCCATCACATTTAAGCAGCGCGTGTCTAGGATGATAACCAGCTAAAACATTCCTTTGAAGAGTTTAACCCATCGACTTCCTTATGATAAGCGCCAACAGTCTTTCCCTGGGAACGCAAAAGTGGAAATTTTTGGCAGCTGCTAATTCCCAATTGATCTAACTCTGTAAGCACATCTAGCCTGTTGTCGGCATTGCAGACCCGCCGTTCTTGTTGAACCGCACCATCATCATTTAATACAGGGTCATAAATATTCATAGCGTCTATAACAGCAACTTTAGCCGTATCAGACTGCCTTAGCCATGACCTCAGTGTATCGTTGAGCTGGGTTGAACTATTGATAATTATACGATTGAACTTTGGTAGGTCAGATTTTGGCGCTTTCTCAAGATACTCATGTGGTATCCAACTAATGCTTACATCATTATTCGATGTATAGCCTTTAGAGTAAGCGTAAATACGCCATCCAGCATTATTCGCATGATCAAGTACGGATAGACAATAGTCATTAATGCTTCCAATAACTAAGACATCGCTAGATTTAAGGTGGGTACTGCTTGTAGCTTTTTGTGGAAGCGCAAGCATCGAGTTAACCACCTCATCTAGATCGATATTTGTAGCGCTTCTATCCGATAAGCGTTCTAAAACTGATTGTGCAAGAAAATGCACCCAAATTAAGATGTATAAAAGAACATGACCAAGAACGCTTTTCGCATGATGCTTGCGCTGATAGCGGTACATACTCTTATGCTTCTCAATTGATACATTAAGCGTAGATATAGATCCACCTTGATAATGAAAGATAGAGACGTCGGGCGAAAATATCACTCGCCAACCAGCAGTTCTGACCCTGTGGCACAAATCAAGATCCTCAAAATGAAGAAAAAATCTTTCATCCATTCCACCAATATCAACAAATATTGATTTCCTGATGATTAAAAATGCGCCAGAGACCGCATCAACATAGATCTCTTTACTCGGTAACGGTTCGTTTTTCATATCAATGGCATCAGGCCTGGCACGCTTAAACTGAAATGGCAATGCTTTTCTAAGGCTTCGCAGAATAGTTGGCTCCCGACGTCTGCAGCCTTGTTGCTCTGAACCATCAAAATTGAAAACGAGACCCCCTACAATAGCCGAAGATGGGTCTTGCAATAGTATCTGGAGTAACGATCCTACTGTATGAGGATAAATCAAACAGTCTGGGTTTAATATTACAATATATTGCCCTTCCGAAAAACGTACACCTTGGTTGATTGCTTTCGAAAAACCGAGATTTTCTTCATTGTAAATTACATTAAGGCGGTGTCGGCTCGAAAGTGATGCCAAGAAGGTGGCACTATCATCTACTGATGCGTTGTCAACAACAATTATTTCCATTGAAATATCTGAAGCTAAAACACTTGTTATGCATGCCTTTAGTAGCGGCCCAGAATTATGATTAACAACTACTATAGATACTGCCGTCATTATTTTTCTTACGCTGCCTAGAATAAAATAGCAAAGCTAAACGTCAGCTTTCTGTAATGTTCTTAGATGATCTACCTAATATATTCCTGACAGCATAGATCGGTTTTTTCTGCGATTCATGGTAGGTGCGGGCTAACATTTCTGCGAGCAATCCAATTGTTACAAACTGAACTCCTGCTAGCACCATCAATATGCCCAATAATAATATCGGCCTATCTGCTAGCGGATGACCAAAAAGTAATTTATCAACAGCAAGCCAGACAAGAATTAATAGACCAAACCCTCCCGAGATAAACCCGATTCCACCAAATAGTTGTATAGGGCGTCCCGAATAGCTCAACAAAAATTTTACAGTCAATAGGTCGAGTGGCACACGAAATAATCGCGAAAGACCATATTTTGATTTGCCAGTAGCTCGTGGTCGATGGTTAACTTTTAGCTCAGACAAATGCACTCCAATCCAACTCGCTATCGCAGGAATAAATCTATGCATTTCACCATACAAATGCAGCTCATCAGCTACCTCACGCCTTATCGCACGTAACGTGCAACCATAATCGTGGAGCTTAACGTCAGTAGTCCAGGATATTAACCTATTAGCGATTCTAGACGGGATTTGTCGCAGCCAATAGTCATCCTTACGATCATGTCTCCATCCACAAACCATATCGAAGCCTCTTTCAAGCTGAGCGAGTAACATTGGAATGTCGGCCGGATCATTCTGGCCGTCAGCGTCCATCGTAATGATAACAACGCCACTTGAATGATGCAGTCCTGCTGCTAAAGCGGCAGTTTGACCAAAATTTCGGCGAAGTTCGATAACGCAAACCTTCAGATCGTTAGATCGGATTTCTTCCAAAATCTGGTCGGAGCCATCATTACTACCATCATCAACAAACACAATTTCGTAAGAACAATCTAAATCATTAAGGGTCGCAACGAGCTCCTTGTACAAAGGCAGTAAATTGTATTTTTCGTTGTAGACAGGCAATATGATGGATAGATCTATCATCTAGATAATATACCTATATGACACAAGCGTGAAAATCTTTTTAGGGCTGAGAGAATGGCTATTCATATTAATTTCTCTTAATTTGACCAAATTAGCCTAGTCTGAGATTGCGGATCGGGCTACTAACTTCCTCCAGTCGAAATCCATTTTTTTGGTCTATAATTTAGCCTCCTGAATGCTTGAGCACCTAATTTCTGTTTAAGGTAAACGACCATACCTATTCGGTACATTCTTAATCAACAACTGCACCTTTGCAAGACCGAGAAGTCTTTTGTCGCCGTAAGAAGTGCAGCGGGGCTGTTTTATTGAACAACAATATGCTGTCGCATCTGAACACTCTGATAAAAACCGATTCTGGCATTTGGATCGCAACACCAGACAAATTGGAGTTCGAATACTCAGATGGTGACACAACAGAGGAGATGTTACGCTCGATTCTGACAAAAGCAAGCGATCTAACCAGTTTTTCTCTAGAACTAGAACAGCAAATATATGACTGGCCATCTGAGTATCACCTCTCACCACTTAGATCCAACTTACTGCGGTATCTCGATATGTCTAACTGCAGAACCGTTCTTGAGCTTGGATGTGGTTGTGGCGCCTTAACAAGATACCTTGGAGAACAAGATCTTATTGTTGATGCAATTGAAGGGAGTCAAAGACGCGCTGAACTAGCGCGAATGCGATGCAGAGATCTCGATAATATTGAGGTTGCATCTAGCAACTTTTTCGACCTATCCCTTCCTACACGATATTATGATGTTGTTTTTTTCATCGGTGTAATGGAATACTCTGGCCGTTTCGCTCCCTCGAACCTCTCTGCAGAACAAGCTGTTTCCTTCATGCTACATAAAGCTCGAGAAGCTCTTACCCCAGAAGGGATTATTGTTATAGCTATAGAGAACCGTATCGGACATAAATATCTTTGTGGGGCAGGAGAAGATCATTATGGCATACCGTTTGAAGGTATCAATAATTATCCAAACTATTCGGGAATAAAAACATGGTCTCAAAACGAATGGGAAGTACTACTTCAAGACGCAGACCTTCGATTTCAATTTCACTACCCATTCCCTGACTACAAGTTACCAGCTGTGGTCCTGAACAGTAACTATCTGCTCCGTAATGCTTATGCATGGACTCACCTACAAGGGATTCCTTCAACAGACTACCATGCGCAAATGGATCTTGGAGATGAACTAACATTTTGGAAAAACGCTCACCGCAACGCGCGCCTTGGTGCTTTTTCTAACTCGTTCCTAATCATTGCAAGTAAAGAGTCTAATCAATTCCGGAAATTTGCCCCTTACGATTTTACCCATACGAGTAACCTAGCACGAAACCCACTTTACCGAACACAAACTCACCGACTTTGTGAGGCTAAGATAGTAGAGAAAGTATCTCTTTATAAACAATACGAGCATCGTAATGCTCCACTAATGCAAGGAAACACTCCGCAGCCATACTATGAAGGGAGTCCGCTTTCCATTGTCTGGATTGAAGAGCTTCGGAAGAATACAACGGTAGACAAGTTTGGCGATCTCGTCGCACAGTACTATACTTACCTTGAGAAGGCAATTAGTGGAAAACTAGATGTTGGAAAATTTGTTGATCTTTTACCCCGCAACATCATGGTCTCATCTTCCAGTCAATGGAGCTATTTTGATACTGAGTGGAGTACTACATTACCTATTAGTGTTGATTTTATCTTCTTCCGGGGAGTGTTTTATTTTATTGAATCGGCTACTGAGATATTCGCCAAAATGTACACCGAATTACCAGCATATACCCTTAGAAATGTTCTAGAGTTCTGTTTTTCTAGGGTAGGACAACAGTTGGAGGATAGTATTCCCCAATTTCTTGAATGGGAAGAAAAAATACAAAACTGTGCACTAGTGAACCGGCAAGGTGCTTCTACTCATGATCTCCTGAGGCTTCGTGCAGCAGCACTCCGACATCCGGTACAATTATTTTGGAGTGCAAATGCTGAGCATTTCTTGGCAAAGAATTCTCTTACAACATATATCTCAGAGGGTGACTACTATCAGAAGGTCAGATTCGACATTCCGCACCAAGCTACCACTCCCCTAATGCTTCGACTCGATCCTAGCGTTCACCCTGGCATCTTTGATATAGATCAAATGACAATTTATTTTGTGGAGCCAACCAAAGCTATTTGCTTGCAACACTTCACCTCTACTGACTTTGACAACTCCACGAGTCTTCGATTAAATGATATAGCATCCGAAATGCTCAATCAGAGCCGCGTATTAAAATCCCTTACGTCAGATCCGTATTTTGTGTGGAATCTACCTAAGCTACCTAGACTAACCTCTTCAGATTATATTCGCGTAGAAGTAGTACTAAAATGGATTTCAACGGGCATACAACACGACAAAAATGACACTCTAGAACATCTGCCAACAGATAATATTGAGAGCGAAAAGACTTTGTTAGAAATTATTGGCTATGGCTTAAAAAGTATAAGGAAGGCATGGCTACCAAAGAAGTAGAATACCTGCAATGAAGCCTATAGCATTATCTTATCGTACGCTAACAAGATTGCCCATACGCACACCTAAATGAACATTACCCACTCTCAAGAAACGATTGGTGCAGTAATCGTAACTTACAATCCTGACATCAACAAACTGTCGAAACTTCTCTCTCGACTCTCAGAACAAGTAACGAATATTTTTATCATCGACAACAATTCGTTGAATGTAAATACTGTGCATACTATTGTTCGACCATTTAACAATGGAGAAGTTATAGTTTGCTCAGAAAATAGAGGTCTAGGTCACGCGCATAACCTTGGTATTCAGGCCTGCCGAGAAGCAGGGTTAAAGATGGTTTTACTGCTAGACCAAGATAGTATGCCAGCCATGAATATGATCGATGTGCTGTTGGGGGGCTATAATCACCTAGTTCGGACTAAGGGAACTATTGCTGCTGTTGGAGCGCGTTACATCGGAAACTATACAAACCACTCATCATTTTTTGTTAAGTTTAGGCGATTCCGATTTATGAAATGTTTCTGCGATCAACAACTCAGTGATCAATATATTCAAGCTGATATGCTGATTTCCTCAGGAAGCCTAATGTCAATAGAAGCAATCAATGCGATCGGCGATATGGATGAAGATCTTTTCATTGATCATATTGATACAGATTGGTTTCTTCGCGCACTAGCATTAGGATGGAAGTCTTATGGAATCTGTGATGCTCTCATGGAACATTCGCTTGGCGAAAATACCCGGCGTATCTGGGTGGGACGTTGGCGACATATACCAGTACACAAACCCTTCAGATACTACTATATTTACCGGAACAGTCTTCTCTTATATAAAAGAAAATATGCCTCCACTAAATGGATTCAGGGTGACATCCTTCGCCTAGTATTTATGTTTCCCATACTATTTTGCTCAGGGCCACAAACATTACATAACCTGAGGATGATCAGTCTTGGCCTCATACACGGAATTATCGGAAGAACTGGCAGATTAGATGTCTAAATATTTAGCTAATATTTCAATGGTGACACGAAATACCTTTATCAATGACAATAGTGCAATGTACACACGCAACAACACCCTTTTGATGTCGATAACCAAATGAATGTTTCCTTCCTACTCCCTGTCTACAACACTGACAAAATCCTTCTTCGAATTTGTATTAATAGCATACTTCACACCCTTGAAGACAAGCATGAGTTGATCGTTGTTAATGATGCGTCCGAAAAAGAGGAAACCCTTGATCAACTTGAGAAATTGCGCCAGCTAACTAAACCCAATATCGTCGTCGTCGATAACGCGAGCAACAGTGGTGTGTCATACAGTTTAAATAGAGCAGCTGGAATTAGCTCCCGCCCTCTCCTTGCGCCAATCGATCATGATGACTTACTAATGCCTGGTGGATTTCAAGATGCTATGCGTTATCTCAAATATTACAGGAGTGAGTGGATATACACTGATGAGATACAAATTGACCATCAGGGCTTCCTTATTAATAATTTCTTCAAGCCTGCCTATTCTAAACATTTGCTTCGCTCATTGATGTATCTAAATCACTTACAAATCTTTAGCCGAGATCTGTTTAGTAGAACTGGAGGTTATCGAATAGGATTCGAGGGAAGTCAAGACCATGATCTAGCACTTCGAATGTCAGAAATTGCGACTCCGAGGCATGCGCCAGTACTTGCCTATCAATGGCGCATCCAAACCAATACCCTATCTCGTGTTAACTCTGTACCATCTCCAAAGGTTATTGAACGTTCAAGTATAGCGATTAGGGAACACCTTACCCGACTTGGTCTTGATTCCACTGTAACATTGGCAATAAGTACTGGTTCAGCATACAAAATTCGGTTAAAAGCTGAAACTACACCAAAGGTATCGGTCATTATTCCATGTAAACTTGGCACTCAACGTGAGATTAATGGGGTTAATCACGTACTACTCGAACATTGCTTACAATACTTAGAGCGCACCACCTCGGATTTTCGATCAAATTATAGTGACAATTTCGAAGTAGTTATAGTTATTAATGCGGAAGACGATAAGTCTGCAGCTAATGGATTGCTTGAACATTTTTCCTTAGCTGGGAAGGTAGTTTCTGACGAGCCAGGGTTCAACTTCTCGCGAAAATGTAATCTAGGGGCGACACATAGCAACGGCAACATACTAGTTTTTCTAAACGATGATACCCAGTTCTTGACAAATAATTGGTTAGACACGGTAATTTCAATGCTTGTGGAGGATGATGTAGCGTGTGTCGGTGGCCTCTTGTTAAACGCAGATGGGTCAGTACAGTCATGTGGCGATATTGTTGGACATAATGCTGCTAATCATTACTGCCCACGTAAAATTCCAGACACTGTTGGAGATCCAATGCATCGGTATGTCGTTGACCATGAAACAACATCAATTACTGGCGCGTTTCTTTGCTGTCGGTCAAATACTTTTGAGACGCTTGATGGCTTCAACGAAGAATTGCCCAATAGCTTTCAGGATGTTGATTTTTGCCTTCGCTCTAGACGCCAGGGATTGCGATGCATCTTGAGCCCAGAGATTAAGCTTTTTCATTTTGAGTCGTCGTCTCGTGAGCCTACTGTCGATATGGAAACACTTAGCTTCTTCCGGCATATACATAGCGACACAATCGCATCACCGGACTTATTCCAATTGTGGAAATATCAGCCTGTCCACGTTAAATGGTTTTCCCTCCAGGGTTTAATTTACGCAAGACGTCGATTTCCTTTTATTCTACGCAACGTTGCTCGTGAGATACTAAGAAGAATCGGCAAGAAACCAAGGGCACGTTACAAATATCTAATCGACTAGTATACACATGACAATGTTACCTTAATTATCCACTCCTCTCTCGTATGTTTTTTATATCTGATCAGTAATTTTCATCTCTAAACTGGCAAATCCAAGATCACTAGATGAGCCAATTACAGTCAGATGAATAAGATCGTACCGCCTATCAATAGCTAAATTGTCAACTACTTCACTGTCTTGTGCGACACCAAGTGATAGAAAATATTCTCCTGGTAACAGATTAAGTATAAATCGGAAGCTGATATCTGCCGTTTCGAATTGAGTCCTATCTTTTACCAAAACTTCAGCATCCCTTGTATTGCCACCAAAAACCATTACGCCGTCAACCGTACGAATAGTTAGCCCATAGATTAAACTAGATAGCGCTTCATTAAACTGCACCATCATACGAAGGTCGACCTCATCGCCAGTGTTAAATGTAAGGGGATCCTCTACCCCGCCGGACTTAATCAGAAAATCAAATATTTCCGCCGAACCATTACCCCATCGAAACTCGTCATTATTGTACGTTCGTCTACTCTTGCAATTGTCCCTAGGTATTTGTATTGATTCTGACTGAATTTCTCTGCCAGTTAACTCTCTAATACTCGGTTGTTCAGTTGCTCCGTTGGTGCCCGAAAACATCAACTCAAGATAGTCGTGAATGACAGCCTTCGGATCGCCACTTGATTCGATATTTCCCTGATTAAGTAGAATCGCCCGATCGCAGTGGGACCGCACCAATTCAACTGCATGGGTTACAAATATAATCGTAGTACCCTTAGATTGGAGTTGATTAAAGTACCTATAGCACTTCCGCTGAAACCGAATGTCTCCAACAGCAAGCGCTTCATCAATCACCAAGATATCTGGGTCCATTCCAACTGCCGCGGCGAATGCTAACCGTACATACATGCCACTAGAATAAGTTTTAACCGGATGATCAATGAATTCACCAATATCAGCAAATTCTGCTATCGCATCAAATCTTTTTTCAATCGCGTCTAATGAGATCCCCTGAATAATGGCATTAACAATTATATTCTCTCGTCCTGTAAATTCGGGGTTGAATCCAGCACCAAGTTCCAATAGCGCGGAAACCCTTCCATTAACTCTAACTTGCCCCCCAGATGGTCGTGTTGTCCCACACAATATTTCAAGTAGTGTTGATTTTCCAGATCCATTCGGACCAACTAAACCTAATGTCTCGCCTCGGGATAGTTTAAAAGAAACAGCATTGAGGGCTTTTACCTCTGTGTGATAAGTCTTGCGTCCGCCAGATAAATACTCACGCACGCGACTAACTGGTGTTGGATAGATACGAAAGGACTTTGTAAGGCCGCTAACTTCGATAAGACTATCAGATGACATCGGAAAAACCGGGGCGTAATTTCCTGAACAAAAGTAATCCCGCAACAGATACACTAAATGCAGCCACGAGATATATCAGATACTCAATGACGCTTGGCACCTTACCATCAAACAATAAAGCACGAACTGACTCGATAATCCACGTAATCGGGTTAGCATATAACCATGGCTGCATGACATCTGGCAATCTAGAGGTTTCATAGAACACCGGACTAATGAAAAGTAGTGCAAGTGTCACTAACCCTACTAGCTGCCCTAGATCGCGAAAATACACAGCACTTGCAGCTATCATCCAACTAAATCCCATCGCCATCAGCATTAGTGGAAAAATAGCCACGGGGATCAGCACTACTGTCCATACTAGAGCCCGCTCTACAATAACCAAATACAGAAGCAGTACGAATGTACTCACAATCATCTGAAATGCAGCTGTCAAAATAACGACCAATGTCAACGACGTGAGAGGAAACACCACTTTTTTTACATATTGTCGATTTGATGGGATTAGATCGACTGACATATGTAAGCACTCCGAAAAATAAGCATGGACTATTAGGCCTGAAAAAAGGATAGTCGCAAACTCTGGATTGCCGCCCTCTTGATCTGTCCACCGAAGATCAAGAATTGTTCCAAAAACAAACGTATACATCGCAAGCATTAGAATTGGCGTTACTAAGGACCACAAAAGCCCAAGAATACTTCCACGATAACGGATTTGAATGTTTCGACGAGTAAGTTGATACACCAAGCCCCAGCTGAAAATTAAATTATTATGACGATCGAAGTATTTGAACATATGAATGATGCGGCGATTAAATTAGTCAAGAATAGTCGGAGATTATCGTTGGTCTTCTAAAATACGTTTTAAATATTTTCCGTAACTGCTATTAGACAGCAAAGACGCCTGCTGCTCCAACTGATCACGATCAATAAACCCTCGGTCATAAGCAATCTCTTCCGGGCAAGAAATTTTCAACCCAGTTCTCTTCTCGATCGTTTCAATATACGTTGCCGCCTCTAAAAGAGCGTCGTGGGTGCCGGTATCCAGCCAAGCCATTCCACGACCAAGAGGCTCGCATAGTAACTGATTGTTCAGTAGATAATGATTGTTAACGTCTGTAATCTCTAGCTCACCGCGCGCAGAGGGCTTTAAATCTCGTGCTATATCAGTTACTTGGGAATCGTAGAAATAAAGACCCGTAACAGCATCATTTGATTTTGGCTGTGCTGGTTTTTCTTCAAGACTTGTCACTCTACCCAGTTCGTCATACGTTACCACACCGTAACGCTCTGGATCTTTAACACGATACGAAAATACTTTAGCTCCCCTGGTCAGTTTCGCCGAATTCCGTAATGTCTGTCCCAGTTGGTGTCCGTAGAAAATATTGTCTCCAAGAATAAGCACTGATGGATGTGACCCAATAAATTCTGCACCGAGAATAAAGGCATGTGCCAGACCATCGGGAGAAGGCTGCACTGCATAAGAAATATTAACTCCCCACTGCGCGCCGTCTTTTAGGAGCGTCTCAAAACGAGGCGTATCTGCTGGAGTTGATATTACAAGAATGTCTCTAATTTCTGCTAAAAGGAGGATAGATAGCGGGTAATAAATCATTGGTTTATCATAAACAGGCAATAATTGTTTCGAAACTGAGGTTGTTATTGGCGCTAACCGTGTTCCTGAACCGCCCGCAAGAATTATACCCCTCATTCGTTCGCTCCCAAACCAAGGCGCTGGCCACC
>MDTE01029352.1_pt1 | contig 12449 bp, 3 predicted proteins | sample 811231 | NCBI WGS metagenome assembly MDTE01 (sample SAMN05326651, study PRJNA326480) | marine metagenome | isolation source: seawater | place: Indian Ocean: Red Sea | collected 2010
CCGGGAGCCGACGGTCTGGAACACCAGGGGCGGCGAGTCGCTCGGACCGACCAGGGGACGAGGGGGCGTTGGGGTGGACGACGAGACCGCGGCGGCGATCGAGAGGGGCGCGAGGGAGCTCTCGGCGCGGCGAAGGGGCGCGAAGGGCGCGGCGGAGACGGGAACCTGGCACGACAAATTCCTCGCGCGATACGGACTCGACAAGACGGCGGGGAGGTGACGTCGTCGCGGTTAACCGAATGCGTTTCATCCGTCTCATCCGCGCCACGACGAAGAACGCGATGGAATCAAAACTCCCAGTGCATGCGCTGCCCTCCCGGCCTGCGCTGGTACTGCCGCTGCCGTTGCTGATGCTGATACCCCCCGCCGCCGAAGCCGCCCCCGCCCGGGAACCCGCCGTGAAAGTTGCGAAAGTGCGGGTGCTGCCGCTGCTGCTGCCGCGGGTCGTTTTCGTCGGGTTTCTTGGGCGCGACGCACCCGAGGCGTTCGTTCACGTGGTCCCGCGCCTCGGTCATCTCGTTCATCTTCCTCGCCGCCCTCAGCTTTCCGCTCTCGGCGGCCTTATCCGGGTGCCACTTCAGCGCCGCCTTCTTGTACGCTTTTTTAACGAAATCGCACCGGCGGTCCTTCGAGAGCTCGGCGAGGTTCTCCGGCAGGTCGAGCATCTTGGCGTGGTCCCTGTCGTTATCGTGCTTGTGCTTCGCGCGCTCCGCCTCGTGCAACTTACCCCGCGCCTCCTCCAGGATCCTCGCAGCCTCGCTCGAACCCCGCTCCGCGTTTGGCGCGATGCGTTCGACGGCGTCCCTCAAGTCGCCGACGGCGCCCTCGGGATAGTCGTCCCTCAAATGAACCTCGGCTCGCGAAATCATCACCCTGGCGTACACCCTGGCGTCGGCCCTGTCGCACGAACGCTTGAACTCCTCCTCGCTGTCGTGAGACCCGTCGTCGTAGCAGCCGATGGCCTTCGCCGCTCTGGCGCAGTGCTCCAGCGCCGATTCGAACGCTCGCATCTGCGCGTGCGCCACGCACCTCCTGGCGTCAACCTCGGCGAACATCGCGGACTTTTCATCCGCGCCCACCGCGCGCAGGTTCGCGGACGCCTTATCCGCGGACTCGAGCGCGAGCCTGGACTCGCCGCGGTCCAGCTTGTTCCCGGCGTCCGTCACCAGCTTCCCGGCGTCCTTGATGAGCTTGTACGTGTTTTTGAAGAGCGTATTATCCGGGTCCGCGCGCATCGCGACGGCGAGGTATCGAACCGCCGCGTCGCCGTCGCCGCGAGCGATGGCGCACCTGGCGCCGTACGAGACCGCGAGCGCGCGAACCTGCCCGCGGCGCCAGTCCCCGCGGGTGACGGACGCGGCGACGGCGGCGTTCGCGGCGCGTTCGCACTCGCGCCAGTTTCCCAACTCGAAACGCGCTCGAGCCGCCGCGAGCTTTCGTCGAGCGTCGGGTTTGCGACCGGCGACTCCCAGCGCGGCGTCCCCCGTGGCGGCTGCGGAGACGACCGTCTCCCAGTCCTCCGCCTCGACCGCCGCGCGCATCGAGGCGTACGCGTGCGCCGCGACGAGCGCCTTGGTGAGGTCGTCGAAGAAGGCGCGATCGTCCACCTTACCCCCCGCGAGGATAAACGCTCGTAACAAGAGCGTCGAGACGAGCGAACCGTCGTCTTCGGAACTCTCTCGCAGCGCTCTCTTCGCGGCGTCGCCGCACGCCTCGGGGGTACGCGAATCGTCCCCGGGTTCCCCCGTCGTCGTCGATGACGTTTCGAATTCCTCCGAGGCGTTCCCCACCGAGCACGCGAGCGTCGGGCGGTCGAGTTTGGAGTGGAGCTCGAGGGCGACGGAGCACGCGAGTCGCGCGTCGCTCGATCCGATGTTGGCAAAGTGCGCCGCCGCCGCGCTCGCCGCGTCGTCGCGCGCCGACAGCGACACCGCGAGTCCCGCGACGATGGCGACCCGCGTCGTCGTCGTCTCGTCGTCTCCCGCGGGCGCGTTCGCGTTCGTATCTTCCGCCGACGTGTCTTCCGACGTGTCGTCCCGCGATTGGACGCCGAACGCGGCGCGAAAGTCTGCTTCGTCCTCCTCGACTCGCCGCCTCGCCTCCTTCCTTCGCTCGAACACCCACGCGTTCCTCTCGTGCGCCGCCGCGCGCTGCTCGCGCGTCTTGTCCGCAGCGTTCAGCGCGCGCGAGTGCCTTCGGTGGTGCGCGTTGAGCAGTTGGTAGATCTCGTCCACCTCGCCGTTCGACAGCGTCTCCTCCGCCTTGGTCCCCGGATCGTCGATCTCGTCCAGGCCGACGCCCGCGATGGCCCTGGCGTAGTCGAAGTGAGCCTCGCCGTCCCGGCCAGCCCGCGCGTGTTCCGCGCCCCTTTTCCAGAAGGACCTCGGGCCGAGAACCGCCGCCCTGCGCTTGTGTGCGCGCGTCCGGGGTTTGAGCTCCTCCCGGACGTTGTGCCGCCACTCGTGCGCGAAGACGGTGGCGAAGTGGGGCAGGTGGTTCAAGGGTAGCGCGTTGAGGTAGACGAACCTCGTGGCGGCCTGCGCCGGGTCGTCGCCGCGGAGAAAGAAGGCGGGGACGTCCTTCCTCTTCTCCTTCCCGCTGGCCTTGCCGATGGTCACCACCTCGGTCTCGAACTGCCACAGCGGGACGTCCTCGGAGGTTGGGAACGAATCGTCGTCGGGGTCGACGGAGTCGATCGCGTCGTCCTCGCCGTCCGCCAACGCCCCGCCGATCGCGCAGCACACGAGCGCGAGCGCCGTGAACGCGACGGCGCGCGATACCCCGCGGCGGGATGGGCCCCCGAGGAGGCGCGATACCCTCGCCATGGGACCTGTCACCTCTCCGGCGACGCGCCCGCCGACTCTCCTGTCGGGGTGTTGTGCCCGAACCTCGCAGCGATAGATGCCCTTTCGGTGTCGGCAAGTGCGAGGACGGGGGCCCGAGATGCCGACCGAAACGTGCGACCGACCGCGCGCAACAAAAAAAAACAAAATTTGAATCGCGTCGAGTTTCGCTGTTGTTTGGATACGAGTCCATCAGAAGGCGCGGGAACGTTGCGCACAGCCGCCGTCGCATCGACACGCGCACCGCTCGCACACGCAGAGCGTGCACGCGGGACGTCACACGTACGCGCGAACTCGCGTCCACCGCCAATCATCACCGCCGTCGAGGGCGCGCTCGGCGAGCGGGAACAGAAGAAAAAGAAGCTCCCCTTTTTCGCGGGGCGCGGCAGATCTCCGCTCGTGAGGACCGGGTGAACGCGCAGAAGTCGGGAGATCGACCCCGCGCGGAGTCTACGTAGAGGTTAAGGTACCGCACAGATACCACCAAAGGAAGGATGCCGCGCGAGGTGATCACCCTGCAGGTTGGCCAGTGCGGCAACCAGATCGGCACCGAGTTTTGGAAGCAGCTCTGCGCGGAGCACGGCATCTCCAAGGACGGCATCCTGGAGGAGTACGCCGCCAACGGCAACGCGGGCGATCGGAAAGACGTTTTCTTCTACCAGGCCGACGACGAGCACTACGTGCCGCGCGCGCTGCTCCTCGACCTGGAACCGCGCGTCATCAACGCCATACAAAACTCGGAGTACCGCAACCTGTACAACCAGGAGAATGTGTACATCTCCAACAGCGGCGGCGGCGCGGGAAACAACTGGGCGTCGGGATACGCCCAGGCGGAGAGCGTGCAGGAGGAGATCATGGACATGATCGACCGGGAGGCGGACGGGTCCGACTCGCTCGAGGGTTTCGTCCTGTGCCACTCCATCGCGGGAGGCACCGGCTCCGGCATGGGGTCCTACCTCCTCGAGGCGCTCAACGACAGGTACGGCAAGAAGCTGGTGCAGACGTACTCCGTGTTTCCCAACCAGAACGAGACGTCCGACGTCGTGGTGCAGCCCTACAACTCGCTTCTCACCCTGAAGCGTCTCACGCTGAACGCCGACTCGGTCGTCGTCCTGGATAACACCGCGTTGAACCGCATCGCGGTGGATCGACTGCACATCGAGAACCCGACGTTTGCGCAGACCAACGCGTTGGTGTCGACGGTGATGGCGGCGTCCACGACGACGCTCCGCTACCCGGGCTACATGAACAACGATCTCGTGGGCTTGGTCGCGAGCTTGATCCCCACGCCGCGATGTCATTTCCTGATGACTGGGTACACGCCGTTGACGCTCGAGACGGCGGCGGCGGCTCCGGCGGTGCGCAAGACCACCGTCCTCGACGTCATGCGCCGGCTCCTGCAGACCAAGAACATAATGGTATCCTCGCACTCGCGCAGCAAGGATTTCAGCCAGAGCAAGTACATCTCCATCCTGAACATCATTCAGGGCGACGTGGACCCCACGCAGGTGCACAAGTCCCTGCAGCGCATACGAGAGCGCAAGCTCGCCAACTTCATCGAGTGGGCGCCGGCGTCGATCCAGGTGGCGTTGTCGCGCAAGTCGCCTTATGTGCAGACGGCTCACCGCGTATCCGGCCTCATGCTCGCGAACCACACGAGCATCAGGCATTTGTTCACCAAGTGCCTCACGCAGTACGACAAGCTCATGCGCCGCAAGGCGTTCCTCGACCAGTACGAGCAGCACCCCATGTTCAGCGACGGTTTGGACGAGTTTGACGACGCCAGGGAAATCGTCGAGGGTTTGGCGGAGGAGTACGCGGCTTGCGAGTCGCCGGATTACATCAAGTGGGCGAGCGGAAAGGAGAACGAGCGGATGCCGGGGGAGGGACTTGTCAACCCGAGGCGGGCAGCCGCCGACTATTAAAGCGTAGTAAACAGCAGTACTGGTAGAGAGTTTGAAGAAGGAACTGTGTATATGTGAGTCACCTCCACAAAACGTTCGCTCGCGCTAATTAGGTTCAAGCCATCTGAGAGAGCTTGGATCCGGACCTCTGTCTATCGGCTTCGCCCTCGTTACCCAGAAGTTCCAGCACCCCGCTGCTAGCGCCACGCCCCATCCGCTTCGCCGCCGCCTCCTTCCCCCGTTTTTTCGCCTCTGAGTACGCCACCACCCCCGCGATAGTGATGCCGTAGCCAACCATGCCAATCCCTGAAACCGGATTCCTGAACAAAATGATGGACACCACGACAGCCACGGCGCCCTTCGCGTTCCCGAGCACCTGCAGCGTCAGTGGGCTCGTGCACTTGGTGACCAGGAAGTTGGTCAGGTTCACGCTGAAGGCTAGAACGCAGTTGAGCATGAGCGTGAAGAAGAACTGCGGGGAGTCGAGAGAGTTCTGGTAAAATACGCCAAAGGCATCCGGTTCCATGATGTTGGCGCTGGCCACTAGCACGAACAGCGCCACCGGAGACATGTACATCAGCAAGTTCAACGAATCGAGCTTCTCGTTATCACTCGTCAGTAGCAGCCCCTGCAGCACGGACTTTAACGCCCTCGCAAACGTGGCCGAAAAACAAGCCACAAAACCCACGGGGTGGAACAGCGGCTCGGCCTTGGACGCGATCATGATCCCCAGCACGATCGGTATCAAAGTCATGTAGGTCTGCGTGCTCTCCTTTTGCCGCATGATGAACAGGGACAGGAGCGCGGTGAAGAACGGCGTGGTGGCGCCGATGGCCTGGTTGAACGACACCGGTATGAAACGCAGCGAGATGTTGCCGCCCACCACCGACGCGACGAAGACCACGGCGAGGACGGCGATCTTGATGGCGTGTTTCCTGCCCTTGATGGCCTGCTTTGGCACGATTCCGGACGCGCGGACCGTCATGGAGAGGAACGCGCACATGACCTGCACGGGAGAAGGGGGAGAGGACGGTCAGCGAGGGAAGGACGCGTTGAGATGAGACGAAAAAGAAGTTGGGCGGGGGAGGACCGGGACTCGTGCACGCACCATGTGCATCATCGTGAGGAAGATTGGATAGCGGAACCCATAGACGGAGAGGAGATACTTATTTAGCAGAATGACGCCGATATTGCTGAAGTACCACGCCGCGATCACGCTGAGGGTGTACAACGACGCCATCTCCTCGAGCGAGCGCCTCTCCTTCTTACTAAGGGGACTTTCCGCCCCGCCACCCCTGTGGAGTGAACCCGAGGTGCCCGAAGAGGAAGGGCGCCGTATTTTGGTCGTCGGTTGAAGCGCCCGCTCCGTGCGAACCCCACGCCCGACTCGCTTCACGGGTACGTGTCCCCGCGCGACCTGCCAGTGGCGCGCATCTGGAGCGATCGGAGTTAACCCTGAAAGTCATCAGATAAGACTCGCGTTCTTCGACGAATCACAAACGGTCGAATGCTCTGACAGTCTAACTGAATACCCGTGCTGGTACGTAGATTCCATTTGCCATTACAAATACTGCATTTGCCTATTTCTCACCTAAACAACCTTGAAGATGTTCCTCACGCTCTCGACCACCCCCTGTTTTCCCAGACCCGTCGCGTCGTCACCCGACGCCTTCATCGCCTGCACCGCACCCAACAGCGCGCGGATCGGCCCGGGAGCGGCCCTCCTCGGTCCCCCGTCCCCAGTCGGGGACGCCGACGACGCGTCACCCGCCGGCTGCGCAGCCGGGAAGGCGTCGCTCGCAACCTTGAACGCGAGAGCGCGAGCGAGCTCGGGGGTGACCCTCAGCTGCCCGCTCGCCATCCAGGTGGAACCCACGTCCGCCGCGAGCGACGAGCTGTGCAGCGCGATGAGCTTCCTGAACCTGTCCTTGCACGCGGCGGGAGGGCGAATGAACGGACCGTTGTTGGACAGCAACTCGCTGCTGAGCGAAAACGCCCGGTCGCCCATGGTCAGCACGAGCGTGGATATGACCGCATCCTCCTTGATCGTGAAGTCCGCGGGAATCAAGCCGGCCGGGTACCCCATCGGATTATTCCCCGCGCCAGGAGATACCTCCATCGGGTTGGTCATCGTCGGGGACTGCTGCAGCACAGCCGCGCCCGCCGCCGCCGTCGTCAGGTTCGGTTTCACGGGCGTCTGCGCCTGCGGCCCGCCCGTAATCGCGCCCTCCTTGGTCAGCTTACGCATGCGCTTGCGTTCGGCGCGTTCCTCCGGGGTCTCGTCCTTGTGTTTGTGCTTGTGTTTCTTGTGCGCGTGGGCGAGTTCGGGGTCCGTCGACTCTTCGCCCTCGCGTTTGACCCCGCCGCCGAGGAGCGAGGGACCGAGTTTGAACTTCACCTTGAGCGCCGGGGCGGCGCCCTCGGGAGCGGGCGACCCCGCGCGGGGGGTACCCCCCGGGGTGTTATCCCGGCTCGATCGCTTCCCCTTGGGAACCTTGGCGCCGATGATGGCGCCCGCGAGCCCGCCCCCGCCCCCCGCGCCCGTCGCGGCGGCGGCGGCTTTGTCCTCGGGGCTCGGCACCGCGTACATCGCCGCCCATCGTTCAGCCTCCAGACGCTCCCACTCCGCCTGCAACCGCGCCTCCTCCTGCGCCTGCTCCACTTTTTTCCGGTACTCCTCGTCCGCGGCGCCCGTCTCCCAGCCCTCGACGACGAGTCCTTCCTCGTCGTCGTCCACCTCCCGCTCAGCCGCCGCCTTTTGCTTCTCGAGCTGGTCGAGCTCCCACGCCTTCTCCTCGATGTCCACGACGGCGTCCGCGTCGATACCGACATCGTCCAGGATACGAACCGTCTCCTCGAGATAACGCACAGCGTAACGCTCCACGGGACGGAGCTGCTGTTCGATCGCCTCGCCCTTGCTCGCGGACATCTGCACCTTGCGCATCATGTCCTGCGCAAACTGGTCGTCCCCTTCCAGCGACGTGTTGATGGCAACCATGGACAAGTCGCCGCCAACGCCGTTGTCGGCATCGCCAACCTTTTGCGTGGGGGTCGCGGGCGTGACCTCGTCCTTGTTCGCGGACGCCTTGGCGAGCGATCTGCCGTCGGACGCCGAAGCCACGCGCTTCAGCTTGTTGGATTTTTGGTCGGAGGTTCCCCCGCTTTTATCGTCATCCTCCGTGTCGGGATTGTCCTTCTCGCGGATGTCATCGCCAAACTCGGCGGCTTCGTCAGCGTCACCAGCAGCCTCAGCGGCCGCGGCGGCCTTGTCGGCGTCGTCCTGAGCCTCGTCCATCAGTCTGGCGACCTCATCATCGTCTTTTGTGCCGTCGCCCCCGCCCCCGCCGCCGTTTTTGTTGTTGTCCGGCTTGGACGTGCCCATCGCGCCCATGGCCTTGTCGAAGATGTTCATCGCCGCAAAGCCCGCATCGCCACCGACAACGTCCGCGCGACGCTTCTCATCTTCGTCTCTGTCTCCGGGACCCGAGCCGTCGGGCGCTGTCTCATCCCTCGTCTTGGCCTCCGCGATCTTCTTGAACTGCTCGGTGTTGAAGTTACCCGCTTGAATCGCAAAGTGGTCCAGCTCGCGCTTTTGCATCGACTTGCGCAAAATGTTCTCCTCAATGGTCCCCTTGCACACGAGGCGGTATATGTGAACCTCGCGGGTCTGGCCGATGCGATGCGCACGATCCTGCGCCTGCTGATCCATCGCAGGGTTCCAATCGGAATCGTAGAATACGACGGTGTCGGCGCCGGTAAGGTTGATCCCAAAGCCGCCCGATCTCGTGGATAGGATAAACGCGAAAAGGCGCGGGTCAGTGTTGAATCGCTGCATCATGATCTGCCTCTGTTCCGGCCGCGTGGTGCCGTCGAGCCTGCAGTAGGGGTAACCGTAGAGGTTGAGGAACGCCTCGAGGATGTCGAGCATCTTGGTCATCTGCGTGAAGATGAGCACCTTGTGCCCGCCGGATTTCTTCATCCGAAGGAGAGTCGCGAGCGCCTGCAGCTTCCCGCAGTCAAACTGCACCAACCTCCTGTCCGGGAAGAAGAGCTGCTGGCGAACCTGCGCCAGGCGAAGCGGCGTCAGCGCGGGGGCGCCGACTTTTTGCGCCCACGCGTCGATCCGTCGCCGCTCCGCGCGGACGGATGCGCTGGGCGCGCTGCACGCCATCGTCGGCGTCGGCGCCCTCGCCTTCGGAATCGCGAACATAAACGCCGTCACCAAATCGGCGCTGTCCGAAGCCCTGGCCTCGTACGTCTTTACCGCGGACAACAGCGCGGGAGCCGTCGCGAACGGTCCCGCCCCGAAGGTACGCTCGATGATGTGGCAGTGATGCACGCGGTGGCGCACCGTGCACGCGCGGCGAAGGTCTGCGCCGTACGCCGGGATCCGCCGCGCGGCGTCGGCGGCGGCGAGAGCCAGGCGCCTCGCCACCTCGCGCCTCTCAACCTTCGCCGACGCCGCTCTCGCCTCGGCGAAGAGCCTGACCGCCGCGTCCGCGTTTTGGGTCATGCGACCCAGTCGTTGCGACGGCTTCGGTGCGACCTGCGCCAGGGCGGCTTCCACCTCGTCGACGGGCGCCATCCGTCGAAGCGCCTCGCGACAACCCCAGCCATCTCCGGAGGCGTACCCGTACCCGCCGGCGTCGGCGTTGACGTCCTCGATGGTCAGCAGGTGTAACCCCCGGGGCGCGAACCACTTGGCGCGGAACGGATCCTCGTGTAACGCGCGGGCGGCGTTCTGCACGACGGACGGGACCGCGATGGTGACGCCGGGGAGCATGTCAAACGCCGAGACGATGGGCCGCCCGGCGAAGAGGTCAGGGTGGTTGCAAACCTTTCGCAGCTGCATCAGGCAGTTGATGATACCCAACAAGTTGCCGCTGGACAGCGTGGTGGACGTATCGCTGGAAGCCATGTATTCCTCGTACAGGCGACGCTGACGCTTGGACAGCCCGCAGTGCACGACGTGCTCGGTCTTACCCGGGAGGTTCTTCTCAACCTCGGATTTGAGCCTTCGAAGTAAAAACGGGCGGAGCACGCCGTGGAGCCTTGAGACCAGGTCCATGTTGACGCCCTCGCCGCCCTCGACCATCCCGCTGAGCGGCGACGAGAACCAGTTCTTGAATTCGCTGTGCGACTGGAACACGTGTGGCATGAGGAAGTGCATCAACGACCAGAGCTCCATCAGATCGTTTTGTAGCGGCGTCCCCGTGATCAGAAGCCTTCGCTTGCTGTTGAAGTTGAGCAGCGTCTGCCAACGCTGCGACCGCCAGTTCTTGATCATGTGCGCCTCGTCCAGGATCAGGTACTTCCATTTCTTACGACGGAACACCTTTTGGTCCTGGGTGATCAGCCTGTAGGTGGTGATGCACACGTGGAACGAGTTGGGCTTGGACCACCCCTGCCGTTTCAGCTTCCGCTCCTTTGCAGTGCCAAAGTATGTCAACAGCTTAAACGCCGGGCACCACTTCTTGAACTCGACCTCCCAGTTCAACATCACAGACGTGGGCACCACGATGAGATGCGGCCCCCATATGCCGTGGTTGCACGCCAGATACGCGAGCAACGAGATGGTCTGGATGGTTTTTCCCAAGCCCATCTCGTCGGCGAGGATCCCGTTGAGAGCCTTGTCGTAGCAGCTCACCAGCCAGTTGAGTCCCACGTGCTGATACTCCCGCAGCGAGTGCTTCAACAGGAACGGGACCCGACACTTGACGTCCGCAGACTCGAGCGTGTGTCCCTTGGGCTGCAAGGAACCCGCATCCCCGGCGAGGGAGTCGAGGACTCTGCGGCGCTCGCGAGACGCGGCTTTTTGTTCCTCCGTCATCGGGGGCTCGTCGCCGCCGAGGGCGTCCACACCTGGCTCGTCCTCCTCCTCCTCCTCGACTTCCTCATCGACTTCCTCCTCTTCATCATCACCTTCCTCCTCTTCGGCTTCTTCCTCCTCTTCGCCGCCGCCGCCGCCGTGCGCAGCTTCCAGCTCCCGGTACCGCCGCATCAGCTCCTCGATTGGAATCTCCGCGTCCGCGGCGAGGTCGTTCATCTCCTTCTCGTGATCGTCGTCGTCACCCTCAGCCTGCGCCCGTCGCATCTCCTCTTCCAGAGTCTCCTCATCGTCCTCCTCTTCCTCGCCGTCTCCGATCTTGAAATCGTCGTTGTCGTCGAGGGCCTCGGCGGCGACTGGCGCGGGCTTCCCGCCTCGCTGGCCCCGCTTGGACGTTCCAGTCACAGCTCCGGCTTCTCCGACGATGTCCGCGAAGGTCGTCTCCCTGGTCTCCTCACCCGGCGAGCACGTGGTGTCCATCGGCGTGGGTTCGTGATCCTTGATCTCGACCGACTTTTTGGAAACCTTGGAAGCCTTCTCTTTCTCCTCCGCCTCTTCCATCTCGCGATACCGGCAGAGTAATTCCTCGATTGGCACCTCGGCGTCAGCGGCTAGATCCGCCATCTCCTTCTCGTTGTCTTCATCGTCGCCCTCGGCCTGTGCCCGTCGCATCTCCTCCTCTAGAGTCTCCTCGTCGTCCATATCGTCTTCGTCTGGGGCGACGAAATCGTCACCGTCTTCGTCCTCTTCCTCCTTGACCTCCGGGACTGAGGGCATCGGCTTGGGTGTTGACTTTTGAGCCGGAGCAGGCAGTGCCTTCATTTCACCACCCTCGAGCGCGCCTTCCTCCTCGCCCGTCAGCTTACCCGCCAGCATGGTCGAGTACCTCTCGGTTTGACCCAGGAGGAAATCGAGGTGCTTGTCCATGACCTGCTTACGCTTGGAGTCAACCTTCGCCTGCGCCTTGAATCGTACCACCTTTTCAATCTTGATCCAAAAGTGCATGATCTCGTTGCCGATGTTCCGCGCCGTCTTCCGCTGCGCGGCGAGTAAGTCCTGCTCGCGCTTGATCACCCGCGACTCCAAGTCGAGGTTGGACCTGGCCACCGCGTACACAGCCTTACGCGCGAGCTTAGCGCGGAACTTACGCTCGCGGACAAAGTCGCCGGAGAGCCACTTCATCTCCTCCAGCAGGTGATCCCAATGCGTCTTGTTGCGAGCGGGTTCGGGGAAGGGCGGCACCGGTTTCATGAGCGGCGGCCGCGCCATGATGTCCCACGCGCGGTCCATCACGCCGTCCTCGTACCTGATCCGCTTGCCCTCCTCGATCGCCGCCGCCCTGGCCTCCTCGGGCGTCTCAAACACCACGGGAAACGCGCCCGCCTTTTCCGGAGGGCGCTCCACGCCGTTGACGGTGAGGGAGACGCGGCGCGAGTCCGGCTGGCTCCCCGGCGGCGGCATCGCATCGTCATTGTCATCATCGTCGTCCTCATCATCATCGTCGTCGTCGTCGTCGTCGGAGTCCTCGTTGAAGGACCCGTCGGAGTCGTCGGCGGTGTCCTCGTCGTCGTCGTCGCCGCCGACTTCCGACTCGGCCTTCACGGAGGCGGCTTCGATCTCCTCCTTGGGCGCGCCGTACCGTCTCAGCAGCATGTGCACGGGGATCTCGCTCTCCTTTTCCAGCGCGCTCACCTCCGCGCGGACCGCGTCGGGATCGAGCGGCGCGCGATCCAGCTCCTCCCGCAGCGTCTCCATGTCGTCCTCGTGATCGGAGTGGTCCGATGGGGCGAACTCGCCGTCGTCGGCGTCGCCCGCGCCCAGGTCGAATCCCGCCCAGGACGCGGCGTCGTCGTCGCTCTCGACCTTGGCGGTGGC
>MDTE01039471.1_pt1 | contig 12449 bp, 8 predicted proteins | sample 811231 | NCBI WGS metagenome assembly MDTE01 (sample SAMN05326651, study PRJNA326480) | marine metagenome | isolation source: seawater | place: Indian Ocean: Red Sea | collected 2010
TAATGTAAAAAGAAACGGAAAAAAACAGTTAAGCTTCAGCATAGGATTGCACGTCTGCCTGGGCAGAGAGCTTGCGAAGTTGGAGGCTAGGGTTGCCCTCAATGCGTTACGAGAAAAGTTCCCAAACCTTACGCTTTTGGGTGACGGCGAGAGGGTTGGTCCATTCTTGTTTTGGGGAAGGGCAAGGCTTCCCGTCTCACATCAAGCTTAACGCTAGCGAGAAGAATTCCCCTTTCAAACTGCATATCAAATAATCAAAAAAAAACAGACCTAAAAAAAAGGCCCCTTCCGGGGCCCCTTTTGTTTTATTTTTTTATAGGCTAAAACGAATTCCGGTAAGATACCTTCTACCGTAGTATTCATTTTGGGTTGGGTTCCACTTCTCAGCTGCGTAACGGCTGTCGTTTTCATCTGTCAGATTGTTCATGTCCAGGAAGACACTTGCCTTATAGCCGATAAGCGGCTCAAGATCATAGCGTATGGAAAGATCCAAGCGACTTTGTTCGTCCCAAAATATTGCCTGAGTGAACTCAAATACTGCTCCCGTTTCCGTTTCGTCCTGCCACGCATCTCGGTATCGATAGCTGAGCCTTGCAGAAAGTCCATGGTCTTCGTAGAACAGGGACACGTTGTAAGTAAGGTCTGATTGTCCGGGCAGCCTGAAATCTAAACCGCTAGGCGCTGTGTACTCAGAATCTATGACCGTGAAGTTTGCTTCTAGACCAAATCCTGACCAGAATCCTTCAACGTAGTTGTCTAGCCTTCCTATATAGTTGAGCTCGACTCCTTGGAGTCTGCCATCGTCACCGTTTCCGAAACCGGTTAGGCTCCAGAGATCACCCGGGTCGGCTATGCTCGAGTAGAGGCTTCCATCCACTAACAAGGTTTCCTCTGCTATTACATTGTCGATGGAGCGATGGAAGGCGGTCAGCGAGAAAATGCTCGCCTCGTTGTAGTACCATTCCCAAGCTATGTCTATCCCCCACGAAGTCTCTTCTTCAAGAAATGGATTCCCGCCAGTGATTGATTCTGAGATTTCGCTGATCGAGGCGGAGGCTCTAGCTTCTATATAAGTAGGTCTGCTAATCCCCGTAGAAAATGAAAAACGAAGTTTCTGGTCTTCTTTGAAGTCCCAGTTGATATGAGCGCTTGGTAAAACGTTTGTGTAGCTTTGTTTCACTGTAAGAGGTTCTGCTACAGCTCCAACGAGTTTTTGGCCAATGGTCTCATATTCTGTGTCCTCTATTCGGAGGCCTACTATAATGTTGCCCCAGTCCATGTCTATTGTCTGCATCGCGTAGGCAGAGAGTATCTGCTCCTCAATCACAAGGGTTTCGTCCGCTGAATAGTCTGGTCTAGTGAGACCGCGCTGCCGCATCAACTCCCCGAGGCCGCGATTATCAGCGTAGAAAACGCCTGCATCGTTATTGAACTGCGTGTTCCAAGGTCCTTGCGCAGCACCTCTGACCTCGTCGACAGTAAGAGAAAGCCCTCCACCAATAGTTTCTAGCGGTGTGCCTCCGCCCGCTGCATCTCTGGAATCATATTTGAAACCAAGCTTTAATTCGCCCCATTGATTTTGTTTAGAAGCATCAAATTTAAACTGATCGTTTTCGATATCGAGGCCGCCTACCGCATCAACCAGTATTCTGGTTGGATAATCTATCGCGTTAAGGTCCTCGTCGAATGAAATAATCGGTCTGAGGCCGTTTGTTACATCATATGAGGCATTAAATATCTCGGGGTCTCCTCTTTTCGCATTCAGGAAGATAAGGGGCAACCAAACTGAACTTTTGGTTTCGATATCACTGTAGCTCACCTCGAAATCCCAGTCGTTAATAGATGACTCAAAGCCAATTGTGTGAACATTAGTTTCGTTGCTCGTGTTACCGTCTTGGAGCAGCCGTCGAACGCTTAGATCTGCTGTTCCGGTGTTCGCCGCCGCTCCAGAGGGAAAGTAAAAGTACCAGTGGTTTCTTTCTTCTCGGTCAGTGAATTCGGTATTCGTTGTCGTTACGTATGCTCTGCCACCATTCTCTAGATAAAACTCCACCGTTCCGCCGAAGGCCTTATCTTCTCTGTCAAGGAGGTAGTTTCTGTATTCGATTTGTTCTGGAACAAGCTGACCAGGTCCACCCACGTATTCAAATTCGCGGTTATCCGTGACCTGCTTTCTGCCATTCGATGATCCATATACAAGGACCCCAAAGGACTCATTCGAAAAAGACATCCGAAGGTTTGTCTTATCGACGTCGCCGCCTCCCAGATCCTGTTCACCAAAGCCAACCTCTGCGGACAAGTTAAATCCGTCAAGGTCTCCAGGCTGAAAGGTCTTAACATCAATATATCCTGAAACAGATTCACCCGGCATATCGGCAGTTATTGCTTTATTCGCAACTACTTGTGAAGTAATGACAGAGGGGTAGGCATCAAATCTGGGTATTCGGCCGTTTTCTACACCGGGAACATCTATCCCGTTAAATGCTGTTGTTGTGTACCTTTTAGGAGAACCCCTGAAGCTTACGTAACGAGCCTGTCCTTGATCTCTCTCTATGCCCATTCCCGGTATTCGACCTAACGCATCCGCAAGGTTTTGGTCTGGAAACCTTCCGACTGCATCGGCTGAAATGATATCTGCAACATTATCCGCCAGTCTCTTGGCTTCAATAGCAGACTGTTGGCTCGCCTTAATTGGCTTGCCCATTACGATAACCTCTTCCATAGTCTCGTCAGCTGAGATTGAGAAACTAAGTAGGAGAGATAGAACTGCAAACGGAATGAAAATGAATGGAAGTTTAGTCATAAATTGCCCCTCTTTTTTTAATTTTTCTTAAGGCAAGGCGCCCCTTATTGGTTCACGTTAATGAGTTTTTGCGGCAGAAGCGAGCGATTTTTGAACTAAAATTGGGCAAAAAAATAATTTCAATTAAAACAGAAGGTTAACGACTAAAGCATGCGTTCGGCGGACAAAAAATAGGCTATCGCTCCAACTTTGTTCATTTTGAGTTCTATTGTTCTAGAGGGAAAAAGACGACAAAAATTCCCAAATTTCTGATGCAGCGTCAATGTCCTGCGATCGATAGATTCTATTGGCAATTGGCCAGTCGTGGCCCATAGCGTCCAGAGTAATCAGTTCCACAGATGAGTCGTTATCGCACCCAAAAAATTTTCTCCTGTTGCCTCCGAAGCCATCTTCCGTCCGATCGGCTATTTGAGTAATTTCAGGGTTTGGCGCACAGTTATTTTCGGATGCCCAATAACTCATCACTTGGTCGATGGGAGTCATTATTCCATTTCCTCGGTAAGGCACAACGGAATCTCTAAGCCCATGGATTTGTAGCACCGAAAGAGGCCGGGTAGGCTTGCAATTGGCATAGGTCTGTGGGGTCATAGTTCCTGTCACTGAGGCAATCGCGGCAATTCGATCGCTTAACTGGCATGCTAGTTCGTAGCTCATAAACCCCCCATTCGACATTCCAGTAGAATAGACGCGGCTTCGATCGATCGACAAATTTTTATCTAAGTGATCTAAGAGCTCTTTGATGAAGAGCACGTCATCCGTTTCGCTACTTACAGTCCATCCACCAACGTTCCAGTGGGTTTCTTGCGTCGATTGCAAAATAGAGCCTTGGGGATAGACAACAACGAATCCCTCCTCGTCCGCTAACTGCTGAAACCCCGAATAGCTCAGATTGGTCCGAGCAGTGCTGGTGTATCCATGGAGGCTGAGCAATAGGGGTGCTGGGTTTTGGTCACTTGTATATTTCTCTGGGATATAAACGAAAAATTCGCGCGTGGCGTTTGCGCTGATTAGCTCACACTCAATGGTGTTTTTTAATTCCGCGCCAAACGCATCTTGCCCAGTTATTTCGGTGCAACCAATCAATGTGTTTTTAGAAGCAATGTTTTTCTCTTCTCCGTTCACTAAGATAGAAAAAGATTTTTCCCTGGAGAGCTCCCCATCCGAGACGGTTACTGAAAACTCGTATCGGTTATCTGAGTTGGCGTCTGAGGGGTTATCCGGGTCCGGCGCTTCTCTGAACACAACTCGTCCTGACAAAGAGTCCAAGCTTAATAGGTCTGAATCCTGGCCAAAAATTTCAAAATTGATCAGATCATCGTTAGCGTCTGAGGCAGTCACGAAAAAAGAAAAAGGCTTTTGATCAGTATACGAAATCTCCTCCGACAAGTTCGTGATAACAGGCGCGAAATTTTCACCACTCTCAGCAGCTTCGAAGCAGGAGAAGTTGAAAAAGGTCTGTTGGTTTACTAGGTTGAGATTAAGCAGACGCAAGTCTGAGGGTGCCGAACTTACTTTAAAAGTCGCGGTGCCATTCCACGTGTCTCCGACGGCATCAGCGATCTGATCTCGGGACACCCATGTGTGCGACTTAGGCGCTAGAGAGTCTATAATTTTCACATCTCCTTGACCTACTTTGTTCCCTCCAGCATCAAAAAGACTGCCCAGAATCTCGGGTAATGCAAAATCTCCGAGGTTTATAAAACGAATGTAACTCAAGTCAGTCTGGTCGTAGCCAAGAACATTGTGCACCTGCTCTTTGGTCACGCAATTGGTGTTACTCACCAGGCCACTTGGGCTCTTTAGCTTTGTGACTAAGTTGAACGCCGCATCTCCCCGAACCTCTAGAACCGCCGGCCCGTCCCAGGCTGTGATGCCAAAAATCGCTTCAATGTCTGCTGAGTCCAAGACCAGTCTAGATTTAGGGGCTATAGGTTCCCGACTGAGTGCCTGATCCGCATCGCCTAACCTGCTTCCGTCGGAGTTATATAGGGTGCCCAGAAACGACTGGGGTATATCTGATGTGTTAATGATGTGTGAAAGTGAGTAGTTCTCGCTTAGAGAACTTGTCTGAAGAAAAATTCTCTCTAGCTCTGATCCACTCTCTGAGCAGGAGAAGTTAAAATAGGTTTGCTGCTGGCTTCTATAGTTCAAGTTAATTAGCTTTAATTCGCTACCCGCATGGATTTCGAGCATTGCGACCTCCGACCAATCTGGTCCGAACTTATCGACCAAGGTTTGTTGAGTAATCCAAATTTGCTCCTTGGGAGCAAGGGCGTCGACTAGAAGTGTTTCAGCAGCACCAACTACATCTCCTTGCTCTGTATAAAGCGACGCTCTAACCTCTGGCAATTCTTGGTCTGTCGTATTGATCAAGCGGAGATAGCTTTTATCAACCGAATTAACTCCCCCGACGTTAAGCAGTTTTTTCTCTGTAGCACAATTCGTATTGGTGAATAACCCGCTTGGGTTCTCGAGCCTTGTCATCAGTGAGAAAGTTCCGTTGCCCGTGACCTCTAGCATCGCTGGACCGTCCCAGGGGCTCACCCCAAAAATCACCTCAATCTCTTTCGAAGAAAGGACAAGTCGTCCGCCCCCTCGAATCGATGATGAGTTAAGGGGGCTCTGCGCTTCACCAAGCAATGCGCCTGTCTGGTCATATAGCGTCCCGAAGTACGATTGTTCGCTGGTGGAGGTGTTGATTAAGTGAACTCGGGTCGTGTTTTCGCTTTTTGATGTGGTTAGCAAATAGACGGTTGCGTTGAAGCTCGCACCATCGGAATCAGAGCTAAACGCTTCTGAGTGCAAGATGCTAAGTGCCCACAATAGAAAAAGAGAAATGAATTTCAAGAAAATATTCGTTCCATTCAACTATTGGATAGGGTAAATAAAATGGAACACAATCTAAAGAGAATTCGTACTGTAGGTGTAAAGTTGGTTTGTGGAGGATGAAATGGAGTTTAGGGAGTTTACGAATGGTCCTATCAACATCAATCTGGCGGAAAAAGGGGAGGGGCCAGTCATCCTTTGTGTCCACGGTTGGCCTGAACTCTGGTACTCATGGCGTCACCAGATCGCTAAGTTTAGCGAGGTCGGATTTAGGGTCTGCGCCATGGATGTCCGAGGCTATGGTGGGAGCTCCAAGCCTTTGGATGTTGCCTCTTACTCCTTAAAAAATTTAGCTTCGGACGTCGCCGCTGTTGCGGCCCAATTAAGTGACGAGCCGGTCGTGTTGTTTGGTCATGATTGGGGTGCGCCCATTGTTTGGCACACCGCGTTGCTGCATCCCGATCGAGTCAAAGCAGTTGCGGGTCTTAGTGTGCCTTACATGCCCGGAACTGAAACGTCGTTTTTAGATCTCGCTGAGCAGATATACCAAGGTCGCTTCTTTTACCAGAAGTATTTTCAGGAAGAGGGCATTGCTGAGCAAGAGCTTGAAGCAGACCCGGAGCTGTCCCTCAGAAAGATATATTACTCTTTAAGCGGGGATGCGCCCTTAAACGATTGGCTTAAGAAGAAAGCCGAAACAAAACTTCTACTTGATGATCTTGATGCCCCCGATCCCTTCCCGGCTTGGCTCTCTGATTCAGACCTGCAGATTTACTCTCAAGCATTCGAGAGGGGTGGTTTTCGTGGCCCCCTGAATCGTTACCGAGCCCAGCGAATTGATATTGAGGAGCTCAAATCTTTAAGGGGGCTTAAAATTGAGCAGCCCGCCTGTTTCATAGGCGGAGAAAGAGACCCAGTTCGGCACTTTGTGCCCGGAGTGGATCTCTTCAGTGCCGCCGGAAATGGATGTAATGACTATCGGGGCACGACAATTATCGGCGGCGCTGGGCATTGGGTTCAGCAGGAGTGTCCTGCAGAAACTAACGAGGCGCTTAACCAATTTTTATCCGATTTGTAGCCTCATTTAAAAGCGGGTGGTTGCTAAATTTAAGAAGGTGTAGAGGTATCGCGGCGGCTTACTCTTCTTTTCCTTCGAGTTCTTCCCAATTATTCATCAGGTCTGATAGTTTGGATTCAAGCGATTTAATTTCTGTATAAATCTTAGCCTGCTGTTCTCGCGAGCTCTCAAAAAAAGTTGCTTTGGATGTTTGTTCATGAAGAATCTCTATCTGTTGCTCCGCTTGGTCAATTTCGTCGGTAATTTTTTCTATGGCCCGTTTCTTTTTTTGAGTGTCTGATTTTCTTTTTTTGCGTTCGACGTAGTTGCTGGAGTTATTTACTGTATTCGTCATCTCGCTCGGCGTTGATTTTGCTGCCGCCCTCCAGCTGGAGTAGCCGCCTACGTGTTCTACTAGCTTTCCATCGCCTTCAAAGACCAAAAGGCTTGACACGACATTGTCTAAAAAAGCACGGTCGTGGCTAACCAAAATGACCGTCCCTTTGTATTTGATCAACAAGTCCTCCAACAACTCAAGGGTTTCAATATCTAGATCGTTGGTTGGTTCATCTAAGACGAGCAAGTTTGCAGGCAAAGAAAACAATTTTGCTAGCAATAATCGGTTTTGTTCGCCACCTGATAGCGTTCTAATGGGTGCCCTTGCTTGTTCAGAGCTGAACAAAAAGTTCTGCAGGTAGCTAACGATGTGTATTTCTCGCTCACCGATAGTAACAAAGTCGCGGCCGTCAGACAGAAAATCAAACACGGTTTGATTTTGGTCGATTTGCGCTTTGTCCTGATCAAAATAGCTTACCTGCAACTTCGTGCCTGTTTTGATTGTACCTTCGTCAGGTTCCAACTCATTTAAAAGAAGCTTCACTAAGGTTGATTTTCCGCACCCATTGCTACCCAAGAAGCCAATCCGGTCGCCTCTCTGAATGATAAGGTCAAGTCCGTGTATGATTTTTTCCCCACCAAGACTTTTTTCGAGGTTTGTTATTTCTTTTACTATTTTCCCAGACGGTATGCCCGAGTCTGCAGCAAGCTTTAGCTTTTTGATATCTAATCTTTTTTTTCTTTCGGCGCGCAACGCCTCCAGAGCTCTAACGCGGCCTTCATTTCGGGTTCTTCTTGCTTTAATTCCCTGCCTTATCCAAGCCTCTTCTTTTCTTAGTTTTTCATCGAACTGTCTATTATGTTCTGCTTCGATTTCGAGGGATTTATCTCTCCTGTGAACAAATTCTGAGTATCCGCAGTCATGCTTTATTAGCTTTCCTCTATCGATTTCTAGTATCCCGGTACAGGCTCTCTCCATTAATCTTCTGTCATGACTCACGAAAAGAATCGTTCCTTTAAACGCTGCCATAATAGACTCAAGCCAAATGATTCCCTCGATATCCAAGTGATTGGTGGGCTCGTCTAGGATCCAGATATCTGGTTCTTGAACGAGCGTCTTTGCAATAGACACTCTTTTTAACCAACCGCCTGAGAGTTCCGACAAGCGTTTTTCTGAAGGCAAATTTAAACGGTCGAGAATGGCCTCCACCTTATGAGTGACTGACCACCCGCCCATTTCTTCGATTGAGTTTTGAAGCGCATTAAGTTTCTGATTCTGTGTCTTATCGACCTTGATACTTTGGGTTAAGATTTGATATTCCGAGATGAGTTGTCCGAGCTCCTCAAAAACTGAGCTAACCGCGGTGAAAACACTTTCTTCTGTGGCGATCGGCAATTGCTGAGGCAGGCTTACGAATTTTAAACTTTTTTCTGTCCAGATCTCTCCGCTATCATTTTTTAACTCTCCACTGATTAACTTCAGTGTTGTAGATTTCCCTGCTCCATTCCTGCCAGCTAACGCTAAATGCTCCCCGTGATGCACAACCAAATCTGCCTCGCTGAGGATTTCGTCCTTGCCGAAAGCGATGGATACATTTTTGAAGGTGGCAATTGGCATAGCTCAAAAGTTTAGCACGCGAGCTTCATTTCCGCTCTCGGCTTGGTTATGTTCGGGAAGTAAATTAAGTCTAAAGACCGTTCGTACAATCAAAGAGCTACTTTTTTCACCGGTCTGGTCTCTCTGAAATTTAACCCATCTGAATTTATCGACTCATCGAGCATCGGCTCTCTGGGGTTTGGTTGTATCAGTCCACGTATTTATGTGAGATTCTGTTTAACGCCGAAGAATGAAGAAGAGGGAAAGGGTTTATGGCAAGGCTACCGCTTTTGGATATTGAAAAAGTAACCGATCCTGAAATTCTAGGAATTTTTGCTTGGGTAACAGAGATGGAGGGCAAGGTTCCCAATCATCTTGCGGTCGAGCTAAATTTTCCCGAATTGATGAAGAGCAAGCTTGGTTTCACAAAAATCCTTTGGGAGACCGGTGAGCTTTCCATGGAAGAGATTCAGCACGTGGGCATCGTTGTATCTAGAGCGAATGGATGCCAATACTGCACTGGTGCTTTCTGCACGATATTGGTTCATGGTCTTGGCGAAGATAAGTCGAAAGCAGAGGAATTGGTCTCCAAGGGAGCCTCCGCTCTGGTATCGAAGTCGCGCCTAAAACTCATCACCGAATTCGCTGAGAAAGTGAACAATAACCCGCGAGGAATAGCAGACGAGGATATAAAAACCCTTCAAGGAGCAGGATTAAGCGACAGGGGGACAATTCAATTAATTCATTTGGTGAGTGATTTTGCCTCGTATAATAGGCTGAACCTTGCTTTAGACACGGATTATGATTACGAAACGTTTGGTTTCGGAAGAAAATAAAAATATCAGTTTGCCTTTCCCTTGAGGATGGCAGAGGCAACGAGGTCTTATCAAGCTAGAACGTTAAATGATCAGATCCATTTGTGTTATTTCAATGCCCATATCGGTAGAAAAGTTAGGAGGGATGGATATGAAAACAAAATGGTTAATTAGTGGTGGGCTATTAGCGCTAGTTATTTTGGGATGGGCCAACAGGACAACGCTGGCGTTTTTGATTGTTCCACTTTTTTTAGAGTCAGATGAATCAGCACTGCCTAGTGCCGCAATCACGTCCAATGGAGTGGTAACAGATTCGGCGTTTAAAACATACAAAAATGCGGTTGTGCCGTCCCAATCACAAATGAAAGGTTTTTTTCAGGGTGACACGAAGTCCCCAATACTGATGTTGAATCTTTTAAAATTCAAAGATGAAGCACTTTATGAAGACGGAAGACCGACAACTTTGAGTGGCAAAGAGGCTTACGATATTTATGCGAAGGAAGTCCGGAGCCATCTCAAGAAGGTAGGTGGAGAAATTATACTGGGGGGAGAAATTTCCAGATTGATGTTGGGTCAAGTGGAAGATCTTTGGGATGTTGCGGCATTGGCCAGATACCCCAGCAGAGCAGCAATGCTAGAAATGATGATGGACGGCGATTATCGGGAGAGCGAGAAGCATCGATCCGCTGGCCTGGAAGGGCAGTTAAACCTTGAAATAAAGGAGTTTTCGGGGAGCTTCGCGGATGAATAAGCTCCTTCCGGTGGTCGCAAAAAACGAATTTAATGGCTCTCGCATAAGCCTTTGGCTATTCATTTTATTTACAGGCTTGATGACTAGTCGGTCCATCGTGCATTTTCTCTTTCCCGAATATGCGTTTCATGAAGTCGCAAACTTTTCGGTAATTTCAGGTCAGCCGGACCCTATGGTTCTTTTCTATCGACTATTTTCTCTTTGGGGCTTGGCTCAACTTATTTTCTGTCTTGTTTGTTGGTTAGTGATTTGTCGCTATAAAGCACTCATTCCACTAATGTATCTTCTTTGGCTCGTTGAATGGGCTGTGCGAGCTGTTTTTCACACTATTTCAGTAATTCACAACGTGCCTTCAGCAGTGTACACAAACGAGTTGGCCCCAGGAGTCTCATTTGCACCACTTGTTGTTGGGTTGTTGGTTATTTTATTCTTTCATTCGTTGATAAGCGGCGCTGGGGACCGATTATGAAGCAATTTCAAACTTTGAAGGCTGATTTAAGGCAAACTCGAATAATTGAGACGGCCATGTGCGCGCCCTTCGGCGGAGATTGCGTATTTGTTAAAATTGAGAGCCTTGCCTTCACGTCAAATAATTTAACCTACGGACTCGCAGGAGATAGTATTGGCTACTGGAAATTTTTTCCCGCCCTAGACAATGAGTCTGGTGATTGGGGTTGTATTCCTATGTGGGGCTTCGCAGAGATAATTCAATCTGATGATCCGCATTTATCGGTTGGAGAGCGAATATTCGGATACTTTCCTGCAGCTGATTATTTGACCTTGCGGCCTGCTAGAGTCACTGATCAGAGTTTCTCCGACGGGAGTTCGCACCGTAGTGATCTTCCGCCGGTTTATAATAACTATGTTCGGCTTTCTGGCGAGGATAACTATAATCCAGTCATGGACAAGGTCAGGGCGCTTTTGTTTCCGTTGCACATGACTTCTTTTTGCCTGTGTGATGCGCTTGCAATGGAATCTTACTATGGAGCCTCGCAAGTTTTGGTTATTAGTGCCTCTAGTAAAACCGGTCTGGATCTCGCTCAAGGTCTAAACGAGCACCAAAATCCACCTCGGGTTGTTGGACTGACTGCTAGTAAGAATGTCAGTTTTGTTAGAGAGTTACGATGCTATGATGAGGTTATTTCTTACGACTATTTGGACAAATTGGATGTTGATGCCGCTTCCGTTGTCGTTGACATGTCGGGAAACGCAAAGATCTTAGGTTCTCTTAACACCTTACTTGGAGAACATTTGCTTAAATGCATCACCGTAGGAATGACTCATTGGAACGAAGTCAATGCCTCTCTTGATTCCACTGACTTACCGATCGCAAAAGAGAAGACAGAGTTCTTTTTCGCGCCGGCTCATATTCAAAAAAGAATACGTGATTGGGGCAGAGAAGAGTACGAGAAAAAAACTGATAGTTTCATGAAAGCAAGGGTTGAGCAAAGTAATGACTGGATGAATGTCAGAGAGATAGAAGGTCTAAAAGGTTTTGCTGAGGTCTACCGTCAAATAGTCGAAGGTGACTTGGATCCTAGCGAGGGAATAATTGTAAAAAACTAGTTGCGACATCAGGAAAAGTATTGCGATGAAAAGGTTCTGCTTTAGGCAGCCATTATTTAAGAAAGGACAATCTATTGAAAACTGATCTCAAATTTAAATCTACGCCCACAGATAAGGCTCCAGATCCTGAGCTAGGCACCAAAAGAATCCCAGTAGACCGGTACACTGAGCAGAAATATATAAGTTTAGAAGACGAGAGGCTTTGGTCGAAGTCCTGGCTTCTGGCAGGCGTTGAAAGCGATGTGCGAGAGCCCGGTAGTTACTTTGTCTTTGAGAATCTAAAGGAATCCTTCCTCATCACGAGGGCAGTAGATGGGCAGCTTAGAGCTTTTTATAACGTATGTCAGCACAGAGGAAACCGGCTGAAAGGGATCGGTTGTGGGCACGCAAACCAAATTACCTGCGGCTTTCACAAATGGTCTTGGAACCTAGACGGCTCGCTTAGATATGTGCCCGAGGCAGGTGATTTTCCTCAGGGAACACCCCAGTCAGAACTCGGACTGCCCTCGGTCAGGTGCGATACCTGGGGGGGATTTGTTTGGATCTCAATGGATCCAGACATAGAGCCCTTAGAACAGTATCTGGGCGTGATACCAAAGCATTTAGATCCCTACGAGTTCGAGGAAATGGTCGTAGTTTCTGATGAAACCATCGAGTGGAACTGTAACTGGAAGACCTCGGTAGATATCTTTTCAGAA
>MDTE01049576.1_pt1 | contig 12449 bp, 14 predicted proteins | sample 811231 | NCBI WGS metagenome assembly MDTE01 (sample SAMN05326651, study PRJNA326480) | marine metagenome | isolation source: seawater | place: Indian Ocean: Red Sea | collected 2010
ATTCCTGAAAACCATACATGGTGTTGGGTATAAGTTTATCGGAGTTCCCAAAAATTAGCCAAATCAGACAACGGTCTTACCGTCAGTCTTTATATTTTAGAATAGGGCTGTTTTTTGTCCTTTTTGCTTTCGCTTTAATTTTATTAATCTACTATCTTACGGAGCAGACCTCCTATTCTCAAGATACATTCATGGATGCCCAGGAGGCTTTTTTCTTTTCTCAATTAGTCCAGTCCTGGGGGAATCCGCCTGATACATTAAAGGTTCGATCCTCACTGTCTAACCTTAAATTGTACGGAAGTCTTTCCAAAGATGGTGAAAAAATTTGGTCCAGTCCTTCTTGGTTTCCACCCGATGAATATGCAAGCTATTCCGACAGTGAAGATTATTTTGACTTGCATGGGATTAAAATACCACTTTATATCTCCTTTGGTGAAATCATTACCGATAACAAAGTTTATACTTCAACCTATGCAAGCGATGGCAATTATGAATTTTTATTGGGACTTGAAGAGGAGATTCCATCAGAAGTAGCAACTAATTTTATTCCGGGATCTATTGTTACGGTCATTTTTGTATCTCTGCTTTTTATTGGTATCAGGAATTATCTCAAACCCATACAATTTATGAAAAATAGAATCGCACTTCTTGAAAAAGGTGATCTTGATTCACAAATACCAATATTTAGTGAAGATGAACTTGCAGATCTTTCTACCGATATAAACCAAATGATTTTCGACATAAAAGATTTATTGAACCGGAAACAGCAGTTATTATCCGAGGTTAGCCATGAACTTCTATCACCACTAGCACGAATCAGATTGTTAATTGAAATGCTCCCTGACCATAAAAACAAAGAACGCCTAGAAGAAGAAACAAAATTCCTGAAAGGGATGGTGACTAACTTACTCATGTCTGACAGGTTATCAGGACCCTATTCCAAACTGGAATTAAATGAAATAAACCTGCACGAAGTGATCGATAAGGCAATTGCGATGATTACTGATAATGAGGCTTTTATCCAGGTAAAGGGCGATATTCCTGAAATCAAATTAACCATTGATGATACAAAAATTACTCTGGCATTAAAAAATTTATTGGATAATGCCTTAAAATACGGGAAATCAGACAAACCCATAGAAATATCAGCAAAACTCAAGAATGATTGGGTGGAAATCAGTGTCAGAGATTTTGGCAGAGGAATTTCTCAAGAAAATATCAACAAGATCACCGAACCATTTTATAGAATAAAGGAAATCGGCTCTAAAAAATCAGGGTTTGGTATGGGCTTATCATTGACCAAAAAAATAATGGAAACACATAAGGGAAAGTTAAATATCGAATCCGAAATAAAAAAATATTCTGTCTTTACACTACAGCTGCCACTGAATTAAATCAGGTTGGCGCAGATTTAATTCTTGCAAGGCTATTATTTTTTTAATATATTTCATCTACTTATTTCTATATTAAATCAAAAAAAGGAGTCTTAAGATGCAAAAAATGAGCATAAATCGCGTAATCCTTGTTGGTCGTGTAGGAGGAGATCCTGAGACCAGATCTACAAAAACAGGCACATCCGTTGCCAGTTTTTCACTTGCCACAAATGAATCCATGATGAAATCAGATGGTAAGAAAAATGAACATACTGAATGGCACAATGTCGTTTCTATGGGCAAACAGGCAGACTTTGTTTCTGAGTATATCAAAAAAGGGCAGCTCATTTCGATCGAAGGCCGACTTCGAACCAGTAAATGGGAAGGCAATGACAATGTTACCAGATATAAAACAGAAATATATACTGACTCTGTAACACCATTAGAATGGCGCAATGATGATAATAGCGCCAATGATAGCAATGCTTCGGGAGTATCTGAACCCGAAAATGAGGAAGAAGTCCTACCCTTTTAATTTATTCTTGCCTTGAATTTCCTTTCTTTCGTATTTTTCGATAGAATGTTAAGGGTATATTTTGCCCTTTATAAAGGAAATTTATGAAGAAATTAATTATTATTGGATTTAGTATTTGCTTGATGATGGCTGGTGGCAGGAATAGTTCCGGTGCTACAGTATTATCAGGTGAGGACGTTTTAGTGCTTACTGTATCAAAAGTGCAAACAGAATTAAAACGTAGAACTGACTTTACCGTGAAAAAAGCCAATGATAATGCCCTACAAAAAAGACGGCATAAACGGCGGCGAAAAGTTCGTCCTCCAAAGCAGGGTAAATAACAGATAATTTAAAAGGCATCGAAATCGATGCCTTTTTTTTGCTCAATCCTAAATTAACACTCACATAATTTGAAATCATCTGAACCATCCTTTAAAGATCTAGAGGTAGTTGACAATCAATATTCTGACCGAGACTATGAAATCAATATTTCAATTCCGGAATTTAATTGCGTATGCCCCAGAACCGGATTACCCGACTTCGCAAATATAAAAATAGACTATATCCCTGACAAGTCGATTGTCGAACTAAAATCATTAAAATTATATATCGTAAAATTTAGAAATTTGGGCATCTTTCACGAGCATGTAACTAATCGGATATTAGATGATTTTAAACATGCATGCAAACCCAAAAAAATTCAGGTAATTGGTGATTTTCATCCGAGAGGAGGAATTAAAACTTCTGTTGTTGCAGAATGGTCCAAAAATCAAAACTAATCCTTTGATTAGGTAAAATAGCACTCTGTAAAATTACCCCCAAGATTTCAAGGAATTATTAGTGTTTTCAGATAGAATCAGCCGGATTCAGCCATCCTTAACCTTGCAGATGACAAGCAAAGCTGCGGAATTACGATCCAAAGGGTTTAAGGTAACAAATATGAGCGTTGGTGAACCGGATTTTAATACACCACTGAATATACGCACAGCAGGTATTGATGCCATAAATAATGGTATGACAAAATATACGCCTGGCGGTGGTTTACCCAATTTAAAAAATGCGGTTTGCCAAAAATTAAAAAGAGACAATAACCTCAATTATTCACCTGAAAATATTATTATTTCTTGTGGTGGAAAACACGCACTTTACAACGCCTGTCAGGTTTTGTTTCAATCGGGTGATGAGGTCATCATTTTTACACCTTATTGGGTTTCATTTCCTGATTTTGTCTCAGTGACTGGTGCTAAACCCGTTTTTGTCAACACAGATCCAAATGCCCAATATCAACCAAATTTTTCCGATCTTGAACAGAACATTAATTCCAACACAAAGGGAATCATCATTAATTCTCCTTCAAATCCAACCGGAGGTGTATGGAGCGATGATGCAGTTAAAAGAACACTGGACATAGCACATAAATATGATCTCTGGGTGTTCTCTGATGAATGTTATGAACAACTCACATATGACACAGATTTTACAAGTATAAAAAATTTTGATCCCAAAAATGATAAAATAATCACTTTTCAGAGTTGCTCAAAAACCTATGCCATGACTGGGTGGAGAATTGGTTATACCGCCGGTGAAAAAAAACTAATTAAAGCAATGAGCAAACTGCAGGGACAAAGTACTTCCTGCCCTAATTCCATAGCTCAATCGGCTGCAATCGAGGCATTAACCGGAGATCAGTCAGAAGTGGCAGAGATGAGAAATGTGTTTAAAATGCGACGTGCATTGATTATGGAGCGGCTGGGTAAAATTCCCTCTGTAAGTTGCGATACTCCGGGCGGAGCATTTTATGTCTTTCCGGAATTTTCAAAACTTATCGGTAAAAAATTAAATGGTAAAAAAATAGAAACTGCAACGGAAATAGCTTTTCATCTTCTGGAAAAATACCAGGTTGTTACTGTGCCTGGAGTTGGATTTGGAGCACCCAACAATATTCGATTTTCGTATGCAGCGTCTGATGAAGATATTAACAACGCGATGGATGCGTTGGATAAAGTAATTGAAGAAATAAGTTGAAAGGTTAATCATGAAAAAAGGAATCCATCCGGATTATAAAATAGGTACCGTACACTGTGCATGTGGAAATACATTTGAAACCCGCATGACGGTAGATTCAATTTCAGTTGAAATCTGCAGCAGCTGTCACCCGTTTTTTACAGGTAAACAAAACCTGATTGATACTGCCGGACGAATCGAAAAATACATGAAAAAGTATAATCTATCTGAAGAAGACATCAAATAATTTTACCCTTTTTCATTGAAAGATAAACTTCTCACTGTGGTTCAGCGTTATGATGAATTGACGCTACAGCTGAGTGATCCTGAAACAATTTCAAATATGGAATTGTTTAGGACGCTTTCCAAAGAGCATGCAGATTTAAATGATTTAAATTCAAAAGCAAATAAGTATCTTCGCACCTTGGAACAGCTGGACGAAGATGAAGAAATTCTTAATGGAGATGACCCTGAATTAAAGGAACTTGTTGTCGAAGAAATTGAGCAGTTGAAATCTGACTTGCAAGTTATGGAGGATCACTTAAAAATCATGCTTCTCCCTAAAGATCCGGATGATAATAAAAATACAATCCTGGAAATTCGTAGTGGGACAGGCGGTGAAGAAGCTGCCCTTTTTGCCAGTGATCTTTATAGAATGTATATGCGCTACGCTGAACGACAAAATTGGTCAACAGAGCTTTTAAGCATGAGTGATTCGGAAACCGGAGGTATTAAAGAGGCAGTCATAGGAATTACCGGAAAAGGGGCATATGGTGAGTTAAAATATGAGAGCGGTGTCCATCGTGTACAACGTGTTCCTACAACCGAGTCAAGCGGACGATTGCATACATCTGCCGCAACAGTCGCTGTGCTTCCAGAAGCTGTTGATGTTGATATAGAAGTAAATGATGCTGACATTAAAATTGACACATACCGAGCATCCGGTGCCGGTGGACAGCATGTAAATAAAACAGAGTCAGCTATTCGTATCACCCATTTACCCACTGGCTTGGTAGTAACCTGCCAAGATGAATCATCACAACATAAAAACAAAGACAAAGCCCTAAAAGTTCTTCGCACTCGATTGTACGAGGTAAAACAGAAAGAGGCTTCCGATAAGCGTGCATCAGCCAGAAAATCGATGGTTTCAACCGGTGACAGGAGTGCCAAAATCCGAACATATAATTTCCCTCAAGGCAGAGTGACCGATCATAGAATCAATTTAACCCTTTATAAATTAGATGAAATTCTGGACGGTGCTCTCACGGAAACCATCGAATCTCTCAAGATGGAAGAGCGGAAAAGCCAACTGGAAGAGATTTAACCCACAATTGATATGACCTCCGTAAAACCGAAGGTCCTTACCATCCTTGAACTGATCCAAAAGGGTACGGAATTCCTTTTAAAGGCAGATATCACTAATGCTAAACTCGAAATTGAATGGTTTTTATGTGATATGCTGAATTGTAACCGAATTGACCTTTACGTCCGTTTTGACGAACCATTATTAACATCAAACATTGAACAGTTAAGACAATTCCTGAAACGCAGAAAGAACCGTGAACCCTTTCAGTACATTCTGGAGAAAGCACCCTTTTACGGCAGAGATTTTGTCGTTTCTCCTGCGGTTTTAATTCCACGTCCTGAAACTGAATTACTCATAGATATTCTGAAAAATAAAACCGGGATTCGATCCTGTTTTGAAGTGGGAACTGGTTCAGGTTGTATTGCTGTAACGGCATTATTAGAGTCGGAAATTGGTGAATGTACTGCAATTGACAATTCGTCTGCAGCTCTCCATATTGCTGAACAAAATTCAAAAAAATTCAATAGTAATAATATCAATTTCATGGTAATGGATTTTCTTAAGGAAATTCCTCAAGGCAAATTTGATGTGATTTTGTCAAATCCACCCTATATTATGAAAGATGAAATGAAAAACCTTGAACCAGAACTATCCTTTGAACCAGAATCAGCCTTAACTGATTACAATGACGGATTATCCTTTTACCGCAGATTTGCAGAAACCGCAAAGCAACTGTTAAAAAAAGAAGGAATTATATTGATTGAAATTGGTGACTCAACCAATTTATTTGAAATTGAAAAGATTTTTTCCTCAAAAAATTTTTCCATTCAGGTACATAAAGATCTGAAACAAATCCCAAGAGTTATTGAAGTATCAACATGCTGAATTACATTAAAATGATTAGACCATTGAATCTTGTTTTGGCATTGATTTCAGTTGGAATATCTGTCCATCTTCTCGGCATTCCATTCAATGATCCACGGGTTTTTTATCCAATTTTAACGGTAGGGTTATTTTTATCCAGCGCTAATATCCTAAATGACATTTTTGATATAAAAACGGATATGCTTAACCGCCCGGGAAAACCACTTGTATCAGGTTCAATTGTGGTAAAAAATGCTGGGATTTTTGGAGTGATATTTTTTACAGCCGGAGTCATCTCCACATGTCAGATCCAAGCGGTTGGACAGAACATCGTTATATTAATTATATTGCCAATCCTTTTGTTATATACACCTGTCTTCAAGGGGATTCCGATCCTTGGGAATGTGATGATTGGCTGTACGCTTGGACTTGTTTTCCTTTTTACAGAAGCAGCCATAACAAACCAAATATCAAGGCTTTGGTTTCCGGCTTTGCTTGCATTTCATCTTACATTTAACCGAGAATTGATCAAAGATATTGAGGATTTGGATGGTGACAAAAATGCTGGGATTGTCACATTTCCGGTTTGGAAAGGTACCGCATGTACCATTTATTTATTCCTTATAAGTTCCGCATTATTGATGGGTTGGCCAATTTATATCATCAACTCTGGATTGGCAGGGAAGACCAGTTTGATCGTTTTTATCTTTGGGTTTTTGCCTGTATTTACTATGCCGGTTTTATATCTTATGTGGAAAAAACATCAGGCAAATTTCAGACTGATTTCAATGATGCTGAAGATCGCAATCATTGCCGGATTGGTTGTGATTTATTCAATTCCGTATTAATACTATAATCCCATTTTCATTCTGAATATCACGTTCATCCCTTTCAAGGTCAAGTCTGGAACCAATTTATGTTCAAAAGAGAGTCTGGATGATAGGATATCACTGAATCCTCCTGTCAGAATAATATTTGGTGATCCGGTTTGTAATTCCGTTTTTATTCTAATAATCATTCCCTCAACTGAATCAAGCGCTCCAAACATGATTCCTGACTGAAGATTTTTCTCTGTGGTTTTTCCAATTGCAAAATCAGGGAATTGAAACGCCGTGTCTCTCAAAAGTGCTGCCTTTTGATAAAGATACTTTGCAGAGATATCAATCCCCGGGGCTATGACCCCACCAATGAATTCACCTCCATTATCAATCACATCGTAAGTAGTGCCAGTTCCAAAATCCACAATGATCATGGGTGGATTGAACATTGAATTTCCTGCAACAACATTGCAGATTCTATCCGCACCCACCGTTTCAGGTCTGTCAACGTTCAATTTTAATCCAGGGACATTATCGTGTCTTACAATGAACGGATTTATTTTTAACAAATTTCTGCATGCAGATTGAATTGATTTTGTCTTTTCCGGTACAACCGAACTGACCACAATCTTATTGATACCTCCTTTAATCATTGTATTCAGAATTTTTTCCGTGGTAATATTGTGGTCAAACCTTTTTACATCCTCTAAAGTCTCACTATTGAACACTCCTGTTTTAATATGAGTGTTACCTATATCAAAGGCAAGCAGCATCAGATTTCCAATATTCCGCCTGCGTATGTTCGGGATTCTCCATTTACTTTTATTACTGCATGGCCATTTGGATTTATACTTGTAAATTGCCCTTTGACTTTTTCTTCACCATAATGGAATTCAACATCTTTGTCAAGATGACTACACCATTCTAACCAACGATGATGCACCGTATCCAACTTTTCAGAATAATAATTTTCAAAACAATTTAAAATTTCAGCAAGTAGCGGTTCTCTTTGAATAGATTGGCCAAGTTCATCACTCAATGTTGTTGCTGTAATTTGCAGATCTTCAGGAAACTGTTTTAAATTTTCATTGACATTTATACCAATACCTACACTAAGATGGATCATGTTTTCGATGTGGTGATTTTCAATTAGAATGCCTCCAATTTTTCTTCCATTTATCAGTATATCATTCGGCCATTTTAATGTGCAGGAAAGTCTGCAAAAATTTTGAATACCCTCACACACACTAATTCCTGCCAATAGCGAAATCAGTCCAGTCTTTTCAGGTGTTAACCCCGGTTTGATTAAAAATGAAAAAGTCAGATTTTTTCCCGCTCCGGAATGCCATGAGTTATCTCGCCGACCTTTACCTCTTCGTTGATCATCCGTAATAACCAATAACCCTTCCGGTTGTTCATCCTCATTAACTAGTTCCCAAATATCATTATTTGTTGAATCCGTAAATGGATAATATTCAATGGTCTGTCCAAGAAAAGTTGTTTTTAAATTCGCCTGTATCAAATTGATAAACAGCATTTAATTATGGCTTCCGAAAACGTCCCGTAAAACATCGCTAATCTCTCCCAGAGTTGCGTAATTTTTTGCACATTCGACGATACCGATCATGAGATTTTCCGATCCTTTTGCTATAGATTTTAATTTTTCTAATGACCTCTGAACATCTTCATTATTCCGGGAATTTCTGGTTTGTTCTAGCCGTTTTAGTTGTGATTGAACAGCATTATCATCAATTTTAAGAATTTCAGGATCCGTTTCTTTTTTTTCTCTGAATTTATTGACACCCACAATTATTCGTTCAGATTGATCTATGTCATTCTGATATTCATAAGCGGACTGCGCAATTTCGTTCTGCTGAAATTCCATTTCAATCGCCTTTACCGCTCCACCAAGATTATCGATTTTTTGAATGAGTTCCATAGCTTTCACTTCCAATTCGCTGGTAAGGGTTTCGATAAAAAATGAACCTGCAAAAGGATCAACTACATCCGGTATCCCGGATTCATGCGCAATGATCTGTTGAGTCCTGAGTGCTAGTCTTGCAGATGATTCTGTTGGAAGTGCCAATGCTTCATCATAGGCATTTGTATGTAAGGACTGGGTTCCTCCCAAAACTGCAGATGCAGCCTGTAATGCAGTCCGTACGGTATTATTATCTACCTGTTGTGCAGTAAGGGTTGAACCCGCAGTTTGAGTGTGAAATCGGCACATCATAGCTTTTGGGTTGATGGCTCCAAATCTGTTTTTCATGATCTTAGCCCAAATCCTACGTGCTGCCCGGAATTTTGCAATCTCTTCAAAAAAATGATTATGAGCGTTAAAAAAGAAACTTAACCTTTTGCCAAACCTATCAACATCTAACCCGGCGTTTAAGGCAGCCTCAACATAGGCAATTCCATTTGCAAATGTGAATGCCAGTTCCTGAATAGCGGTTGCTCCGGCTTCACGAATGTGGTAACCTGAAATTGAAATCGTGTTCCATGATGGTGTATTTTCACCACACCATTTAAACAAATCTGTAACGATCCTCATGCTGTTTTCCGGTGGATAAATGAATGTCCCACGTGCGATATATTCCTTTAGAATGTCATTCTGGACGGTTCCCCTGAGGTTTTTCATGGGGATGCCTCTTTTTTCAGAAGCAACAACAAGAAATGCCAACAAAATTGCAGCAGTTGAATTGATCGTCATTGACACTGACACTTTATCTAATGGTATTCCATCCGTCAACATTTCCATATCTGCTAGTGATGAAATTGGTACGCCAACACGCCCTACCTCACCCATGGCTAGATCATGATCGGAATCATATCCCGTTTGCGTTGGTAGGTCAAAGGCAACGGAAAGGCCCATAACACCTTGTTCCAATAGATATTTATAGCGTTTATTGCTTTCTTCTGCGGAACCAAAACCAGCGTATTGCCTCATAGTCCACAATTTTCCTCTGTACATTTGCGGGTAAACTCCATGGGTGAACGGGAATTCACCGGGGGACTCTTCATTGGTAGATCCGTAAAATGGCTTTAATGGAATTTTGGAGTTTGTTTTCTTCATTTTAAAAGTTGGTCGTAGCTAACAAGCAAAAGATCAATGTAATAAGGATTATATAGCATCTTTTTTTGTTTATAAGACCCGAAAACATTTGTTCGATCTTGCTGAATAATAGATTAAACTTCTCATTAACTTATATAATATAATTATCTGCAATTTGTATTAGAGTCAAAAATTAGAATAAAGAGCTCACGGAAATATTTAAAAAATCGATTCAATTTAGCCCTCTTTCTTTTTTGATTAATGAATATGCTTCATTGAGTTTTTTAAATTTCTCTTCAGCCATTTTCTGGAAATCATCTCCTAAATGACTTACCTTATCCGGGTGGTATTTGACAGCCATTTTCCGATAGGCTTTTTTAATTTCTTCATCTGTTGCGTTAGGTTCAGCTTCCAGAACTTTATAAGCGGATGGTGTATCCTTGTAAAACATCGCCTGTAAAGATTCGTAGTCCTTTTGACTGACCCCAAAATAACCTGCAATTGCTCTTATAATTTCCACTTCTTTAGGATGAACATACCCATCCGATTCCGACAATCCAAACAGTACATGTAAAAGCTGAAGTCTTGAAGCATGATCCATATTGCCTTTAATCTGCAAACAGACGTCTCTCATAGGATAATCCTGTTTGAGAATCTCCTTAAGAAAAAGGAGTGATTCCTTTGCCTGATCTTTTCCAAAATGAGTGATAAGAAATTGTTTAACAAAATCCAGTTCAGATTTTAAGACCCTGCCATCGGCTTTCATAACAGCAGCGAGCAGTACAAGCATTGCTGCACCAAAATCACCTCCGGTAGTAAGTGTCTGTTTCGAGTAGGAATTTTTTCCCTCAGCATTGTCACCCATATTAGATCCCAACGCATAGCCAAGTACACCTCCAAGAGGTCCGAACATTGCCCAGCCAAGCCCACCAAATATCCATTTATTCCAATTAGTCATTGGGACATATTTCCATTATTAAATCTCCTTTTTCAATTGATGCACCTTCTTTGACATTTATTTTTTTAACTTTTCCGGAAATAGGCGCTTTTATTTCATTTTCCATTTTCATTGCTTCCAAAACACAAAGATGGTCGCCTTTAGACAACTCATCTCCAACTTTTACAAAAATTTTAGTAAGTAAACCCGGTATAGCAGCATTAATTTCACCTGCATTTTCTTCGTTCGTTTTTGAATATCCAAATTTATACATCAGCATTTTAAGTTCGGATTGAACGGTTGCTCGATACGTTTTTCCATTTATATTGAAACTGTAGCCTTCATTTGTTTCTTCAATTGTAATGAAATAAGAATTCCCTTCGAAAATCAATGAATAATAATGTTCGGTGATTCGAACAAGATCATAAATTTTTTGCTTTTCTCCCAATTTCAACGTTAATGGAGTTTCTGAAACCACATTGACATCCAGCGATTTTTTTTCAGAAAAGTCTAATAGAAATTTCATTCCATTTCCTCAATACGACCTTTGTCAGACCATAACGTGTGCTCATTTTCTGACTTCATTTGGATTGGCTGCTTTATAATTTTGGCTCCAATTACTGCCGCTGCAGACTCCATCAAATCTGTAGAAATTTCTGAATCGCCTTGTAAAATTTCCGGAAGAATCTGCTCAAGTGTATGTGTACAATAATCTCCTTCTTTAAATGACGCATGATCAACAATAGATTTACAAACTTGAGTGGTTGTCTTTACTCCAGTAATTTTCATTTCTGACAAAGCCCTGCTCATTCTGCTGCAGGCTTCAGCACGTGACCCTGCCCATACAATCAATTTTCCCAGCATTGGATCATAATAAGGCGATATTTCCTGTCCTTTAATAAAGCCTTCATCCATGCGTACGCCGGGTCCAGAAGGAGGAAAATAATCAATAATCTTTCCAATTGAAGGTTGAAAATTATTCAGTCCATCCTCCGCATAAATGCGGCATTCTATTGCATGGCCTTTAGATTTTATGTCCGGACTGACCGACAGCTTTTCCCCATTTGCGATGTTGATCTGCTCTCGAACTAAATCTATACCTGTCACCATTTCCGTCACAGGATGTTCAACCTGCAGACGTGTATTCATTTCCAGAAAATAAAATTTTTTATTATTATCCACCAGAAATTCAACCGTTCCTGCGCCTTCGTATGCACATGAATTAGCAATTTTAACCGCCGCTTGCGATAGTTCCTTCCTGAGATCTGCATCTATAAATGGAGATGGTGTCTCTTCAATGATTTTTTGATAGCGACGCTGAATGGAACACTCTCGCTCTCCTAAACTAATATGATTTCCATGGGTATCTGAAAGTATCTGGATTTCAATATGGTGTGGATCTTCAAGGTATTTTTCGAGATATATGCGTGGATCTGAAAACGCATTTTCCGCTTCTGACATTGCCCTGTCGATCGCATTTATTAATTCACCCTTTTGGTTTACAATCCTCATTCCTTTTCCGCCACCGCCACCTACAGCTTTAACAAGAATAGGATACCCAATTTCTTCAGCAATTTTTAA
>MDTE01033947.1_pt1 | contig 12448 bp, 9 predicted proteins | sample 811231 | NCBI WGS metagenome assembly MDTE01 (sample SAMN05326651, study PRJNA326480) | marine metagenome | isolation source: seawater | place: Indian Ocean: Red Sea | collected 2010
CAGCTACCTATACGTTTGAGAGTTTCTCGCTTGAGTTTGTTTCTAGAGCTCTTCTTGGAGAGGGTAAGTTGGTTGAGGATGTCGATGCGAGAGCGGTCGAGATACAGGAGATGTTCGCTAACGACCGGACTAAGCTGGCAGAGTACAATTTGCATCATTGTAAACTAGTTTGGGATATATTTGAAAAGACGGACCTGCTTGATTTTGCTATCGAGCGCTCTACCTTGACGGGACTCGATATGGATCGGGCAGGTGGTTCCGTTGCTGCATTCGACTTTCTTTATCTACCGCGCTTGCATAGAGAGGGTTTTGTTGCACCAGTCGCGGGAGAATCGATCGATGGTGGTAGCCCTGGTGGGTTTGTATTGGAATCTAAGGCGGGGCTCTATGAAGATGTGATCGTGCTGGATTTTAAGAGTCTATATCCGAGCATCATCCGAACTTTTCATGTAGATCCGTTGGCGCTAATAGTATCTGTAGAAGGTGACATCCCAGGTTTCAAGGAAGCCAGTTTCTCTCGTAAGCGTACAATTTTGCCAAGGATCATCGAGGACCTCTGGGAAGCGCGGGACCGTGCCAAGCGGGAAGGCAATGCCGTATTTTCACGGGCGATCAAAATCATCATGAACTCGTTTTATGGAGTGCTGGGCACTCCGGCTTGTCGCTTTTTTGATGCACGGCTTGCGAGCTCGATCACGATGCGGGGGCACGAGATACTTCGTAGAACGCAAGAATTAATTGAGGCGAGAGGGTTTCCCGTAATTTATGGTGATACTGACTCAGTGTTTGTACACCTTAGTGATGCGCCAGGTAGTCTATCGCTGAGTGCCACAGAGCTAGTGGATTCTTTAAATTTCTGGTGGCGAGATTACTTGGACGAACAGTACTCGATACCCAGTTTTCTCGAGCTTGAGTATGAAACACATTTTTTGAAGTTCCTGATGCCGACGGTTCGTGGTTCAGAAAAAGGGAGTAAGAAAAGGTATGCAGGGATGGTATCCGTCGATGGAGGTAATAAATTAGTATTTAAGGGTCTTGAGACCGTGAGGAGTGATTGGAGTCCGTTAGCGAGAGAGTTCCAGCAGGAACTTTACCGACGTGTTTTTCTTGATGAGCCATTCGAGGAATATGTGCAGTACGTCGTTGACCAGTTGCAGCAAGGTAAACTGGATGATCAGTTGGTGCTTCGCCGGCGCATGCGACGCAAGATAGACGATTATATAAAGAACGTTCCGCCGCATGTAAGGGCGGCGAGATTAGCCCGAAACATAAGACAATCTAGAGGCTTACCGACGGCATTAGAAACGGGAGGTTGGATTGAGTATCTGATGACAGTATCCGGACCAGAGCCTCGGCAGTATGTTACATCGCCTCTTGACTATGTCTTCTACGTTGAACGACAGCTATCCCCTATAGCGGACGCGATCTTTTCATTCAAGTCGACGTCTTTGGCAAAGATAACAGATCGCCAGATGTCGCTTTTCTGATTTGTTTTCAGGTTGAGAGCAGTTTTTCTACCATTTCCATGGTGAGTCTGGCTCCAAAATTGGAAACCAGTGTTGAAGCAGAACGATTGGCAAATAGAGCGGCTTCATGATGATTGTGACCCTGGCACAGTTTGACGAGAAATGTTCCCGCAAAGTTATCCCCGGCTCCCGTGGTGTCGATAGGTGACGTTGGGAATCCAGGCACCGTGAACACCTCATGGCTATCTGAAATGATGGCGCCTTCAGCGCCACAGGTTATGGCGAAATTCGGACAGGCTTCACGGATCACCGAGACTGCGTCCTCTTTGGTTTTGGTGCTCGTCCACAAGCTTGCCTCTTCGGCATTACAAAACAGGATATCTACGCCTCTGTTGATAATTATGTCGAAGGCATTTTTGAAGTTCTTCACCATTGCCGGGTCAGATAATGTCAGAGCAACTTTGACCCCGGAAGACCGGGCAATACTCTGTGCTTCCAAAGCAGCATCTAGGCCTAACGGAGAGCTGACAAGGTAACCTTCGACATACAGAATCTTGGATTTTCTGAGAGCATCCGGTTGTAGCTCAGCACTAGAAAACTTCTCGGTGATTCCTAAATGAGTTATCATTGTCCTTTCTGCATCTGGGGTGATCATAGAGATGCATTGACCAGAAACACCAGCTTCACGAGATTGGCTTAGATTAGTTTGAATCCCCAGGTCTGAAAGATCCTTGAGGAAGAATTCACCGATTTCGTCGTCTGCTACCTTACAGCTATAAAAAACGGTACCGCCTAGCTGTGCTGCAGCGACCACGGTGTTAGCAGCGGAGCCACCACCAGAAAGCTTGATAATCTGGTGTTCCTGTTGAAGCAGCCGAATCAGTCTGCGCTGCTCCTGCTCGTCAATAAGTGTCATTACTCCCTTTGGTAGTTTTGCTAGATCCAGAAACTCATCTGTCACCTCATACTCAGTGTCTACCAGTGCATTTCCTATCCCGTATACGTCATATGAATCCATCGGGTGCTTCCTATTTTCCGATTGCAGCGAACGCATTTTGGGCAGCATCCAACGTTTGTTGGAACTCCTTCACGCCATGGGCGCTGGACACGAATGCTGCTTCAAATGGGGAAGGTGCAAGATAGACTCCGCGTTCTAGCATTGCAGTAAAGAAGCCGGCAAAGAGGTCGTTGTCTGTGTTTTTGACTTGATTGAAGCTTGTCACGGTTTTTCCTTCAGAAAAAAAGAAACCGAACATCGCGCCAACCTGATTTGTGGAAAAGGGAATGTTTGCTCTTTCGGCGAGAGTTTTTAGTTGCGACACGAGATCGCTTGTACTTTGAGTTATATCTTCAAAAAAGGAACCTTGGGAGATGAGTGACAGGGTGGTTAGCCCCGCTGTCATTGCAATAGGATTCCCAGATAGCGTTCCAGCTTGATAGACGTCACCGAGTGGGGCAACTTTTGACATCACATCTTTGCGGCCTCCGAAAGCGCCAACTGGCATCCCGCCTCCGATAACTTTACCAAGCGTTGTCAGATCTGGTGTTACATTGTAGAGGCTTTGTGCACCACCAAGCGCGACACGAAAGCCTGTCATCACCTCATCGAAAATAAGCAGACTGCCATATTGGTCACAAACTTCTCTAAGGGTCGGCAGGAATCCGTCGACTGGTGGAATACAACCCATGTTCCCTGCAACTGGTTCCACGATAATGGCAGCAATTTTATCTCCCATTTTTGTGAACAAATCTCTCACCTGACCTGCGTTGTTGAACTCAACCGTTAGCGTGTGTTCCGCGAAGCTGGAGGGTACACCTGCCGAGTCCGGTGCCCCCAGGGTTAGTGCTCCAGATCCGGCTTTTACGAGCAGTGCATCCGCGTGTCCATGGTAACAACCCTCAAATTTCAAAATCTTGTCGCGGCCCGTGAAGCCTCTCGCCAAACGGATGGCACTCATCGTGGCCTCTGTACCAGAGTTGACCATCCGGACCATCTCAATAGAGGGCATGATTCTAGAGATCATTTCCGCTAACGACGTCTCGGATTCAGTCGGTGCTCCAAAACTAAGCCCTAGCTTGGCGACATTCTGGATTGCGCCAACGACCTCGGGATGAGCGTGTCCGAGAATCATGGGACCCCAGGAACCGACGTAATCTATGTATGCATTGCCGTCGACATCTTCAAGGTACGCGCCGTTAGCTTTTGTGATAAAGATTGGCTGACCGCCAACACGGCGAAAGTCTCGAACCGGCGAGTTAACGCCTCCAGGCAATACTTCTTTAGCTTCGTTAAAGAGTATTTGGGATTTTGTCATGATATTTCCATAGTTGAGCACGAATTCAATCACACACCATTCAAGACTGGTAGCAGGACCGAATGTCCTTCTTTGCGAGAATCTCCTGCCGTAGAGTCCATTATTGGCGCAGGGATTCGGTTTATCTATACGGACTCTAATTCATTTTTATGTAAAGTACCTAAGGCGTTCTTTAGAGTTGCCTAGAGGAAGATAGGCAACACGTCTTTACGAGTGTGGCTATGATTTCATCAAGGTTTATTTCGTTAGCATCTGTTTACTCTACATAAATTGCTAAATCCTCGGTTCGCAGGATGACGCTGGGTCCTTTATCTTTATTTACTAATAGCCACCCTGGCTGGTTGTCGAGAATCTCTCGCAACGCTTCGTCGCAGACTCCCGTCGTTACTCTTTCAAAGCTTCGTGACATGATGCCGGTTAGCGATGCGCGTTTAAGCTAGATCGATAACGAATTCTAGCGAAACTCCAGGCCTAACATATCCATCTGGGTTACGAAGGTTGATTTCTAAATATACAATTCGCCTGCTGTGATGTTGACGATAACTATCACCAACATCGCTTGCAAGATGATATTGGGATTGTGTGTCATCTCTGCCACGCTCATCAATGCGGCAAACGTTACTTGCAGGGCTGTCCCCATCATCAAGCCCATCTCAACATGATGCAGAAAGCGGTTAAAAAAGGGTTCCCGCTACTTAATTCGCTAGTATCGCGGTGCTCCACACCTCCCTAGAGCTGATGAATATCGCGGGCCCGTATAGTCCCACAGCCATAATCATGGCAACGCTGGTTACACTGGTAAGCAACTTAAAAAAGAAAACGGCGAAAAGAAGTGTTAAAGAGGTCTCTCCGAGCAACGCACTTTAGGAGGTCGCATATTTTACGGATAAGGCGGTGATGACAGTAGAAAGGATCACTGGACGCAATCCACACCTTAAAGGATCCGGAAATCGCAGCTGCTGCATTCGGACCGACCACTAGTTGAATGCTATTATTTTTAACCTAAGATGCTGGTTTAGGAGGCTGCTTACGGTATTCCCCCAAGTAGATTGCCCGATCTTCTCTATCCCCTCCAACTTCACTGTTGCTAGACTCAAGGTTCCGCCGAATAATTTAGTGAGTAGGTTTCCCGTAGCTAAATGTCCCTGACAGCTTGATAGGCGCCGGATAAATTAGTCACACCAACTGACCGATAGTCTGGTTTGATTCATATCATTAGCCTGAGATCGCTATTGCAAAGCCATTAGTGGTAGAAAATTGGAGTGCAAGTCCATTCCCTAAAATTTTTCCGATTTACAAAAAGAAACTCGAGTGGCATTTCCACCATTTTTCGTAATATGACGATCACAATACCACTTACTAGGCCCGAAAAAATACCGGACATCGCTGGCTGCTTGGTTGAATGGACAGAGGCTAATTTGCGCAGGAAGGTCTTGATTAAAACCGGTGGAAACTTCGGTTTCAGATGCTATGGAAAACTCGTTTTCTATATTTTTCTGCTAAGCTATTGGAACGGCAGTCGAAAAAGAGACTCTATGGCGACAGTAAAAGGTAGTAAACAGCACGAGATGGTCGTGGTTCCACACCGTCCTCTGTATAAGATGATTATTTTTTGCGTGTTTTTATTGTTCATGATGGCATTTAGCTTTCTTACCTATGAGTACGGTATGCGTCAGGGGATTGAGCTGAAAGTGGCCGTCGTGCAGGAGAGAGATGAGATTAGGGTCCAGTTGGATAAGGCGCGAGCTATCATCCAGTCTATGCGAAGTGAAATCGCTGATCTTAAACTTGGAGAAGAAGTCGATGCTCTGGCCACAGAAGAAGTCAGAAAGACCGTAGAGTCCCTGCAAAGTCGTATAGCGCAGCTCAATGAAGAAATCCTATTTTATAAAGGAGTGATGGCCCCTAGCGTCGGGGAAAAGGGTCTGCGAATCGAACGTCTGAATGTGCAAAATACAACGACACCGAATCGATTCAGATACAGTTTACTGTTGACACAAGTAGTGGATAAACATGAGTATGTGCAAGGCGGAGTGCGTGTCAATTTTAAAGGTCTGGATGGACAAAATGAAAAGGAATTTAAACTTAGTGATCTAGATAAAACTAGGCAGGAAGCTATAAGATTTAGATTTAAGTATTTTCAGAATATAGATGGTGAATTAACTCTGCCGCAAGGATTTGAACCGAAAGAAATTATGATCGTAGCTCAACCTACGGGAGGAAATGCTCAGCGGTTGGAGAAAAAATTTGACTGGCAGTTAACGGGAGGATAGCCATGTTTGGTAAAGAGAATCGAGGAGAAGCTGGAGTTACTCTAGTCGCTACCAATTGTGAACTGGTTGGTGATATTCACTTTAATGATCAGTTGCTTATTAATGGAATTGTAAAGGGAAACATTTATTCGCAATCCGGATCAAAGGCCACGGTCACTGTCAGTGAGAAGGGTAGAGTACGAGGTGAAATTCGAGGACCTAATGTGGTTGTTAATGGGAAGGTTTTTGGAGATATACATTCTGATCGGCACGTCGAGTTGGCTGCAAAAGCTGAAGTTAAGGGGAATGTCTATTACAATTTAATTGAGATGGTCATGGGTAGTCGGGTTGATGGTCAGTTAGTGAATATGCGGAATGGGAAGAAAGGTGCAAAAGCCGTTGAGGAGAAAAGCGGTGCTAAGTCTGACGATTCTTCTAGTGAGAAAAGCAAAACTATCAAGACTCCTCAAGTAGCAGCGGTGAATAGTACGGTAAAGTAGCGCTTCAATATCTCCACTGGAACAAATATATAGGACCCATGAACGATTTATCATTACCTCAAATGTCTTTTTCATTGTCAGCAGCGACAAAGGTTAAGCGTCTCATTGAAGAAGAAGACAACAAAGATTTAAAGTTGCGGGTGTTCGTTACTGGTGGGGGTTGCTCAGGTTTTGAATATGGTTTTACATTCGATGAGGACATCGAGGAAGATGATACCAGTATTGAAGAAGCTGGTGTTGTGTTACTCGTTGACTCGTTGAGCTATCAATATCTTGCGGGGGCCGAGATTGACTACATGGAAGATCTGGAAGGGTCTCGATTCGTAGTCAACAATCCTAATGCATCTACAACCTGTGGATGCGGTAATTCTTTTTCGATCTAGCCCTACTCTGACGCGCCAGCATCCTTATGGCGAATCTATACTGGCGTATCCAGTCTTACCTTGAATTGCAGCAAGCTGTGTTAGCAATCTTGAGGTCTCGCGGCGAAAGTAAAGAATATCTGTAGCGGGAATTGGATCCGCCTTAGGTAGTTTCACGGTACTAGGATTTCGATGTACCCCCTCTACCAGGAATTCGAAATGTAGATGAGGCGCTGTTGCCCAGCCTGTTGAACCAACGTAGCCAATGGTTTGTCCCTGTTGTACGGAAGAGCCAGCTCGAATGCCTTTCGCGAAAGCGGAAAGATGCAGATATTTAGTTGTATATTGCTGACCATGCTGCAGGACAATGTATTTTCCAGCTGCGTTATTCTGGCGCGCAATGGATACCTTTCCGTCTCCTGCCGCAACGACGGGTGTACCCTTTTCGGCGGCATAGTCGATACCTCGATGAGGCATCACTCTTTTGTGGATAGGATGTAGCCGACGCAAATTGAATCTGGAGCTCACGTGAGAGAAATGAACCGGGTCACGAATAAAGGCTTTACGAAGACTAAGACCATCTGGCGTATAGTAGTCAGTCCTGCCGCTTGTTCCTTTATATCGGACTGCTATATGTGTCTTCCCCATATTTGTAAATGATGCCGCTAGAATCTCGCCATCTTTAAGTTTTTTGCCATTCGCATAGATTTCTTCGTACAGCAGCGCAAATCCATCACCTTGCCGTATATCTAACGCGAAACTTATATCCCATTGAAAGACGTAGCTAAGCTGCATGATGATGTTATCTGAAAGACCTGCGTGCTTACCTGCGAGATATAGACTGGGTGCCCTCTTATCAATTGTCGCGGTTTGATAGGCTGTAATGTACTCAGTGTTTAGACGAATTTTTTCCGCTTCAAATGTGCCTTCATTGCGCTGTATTAAAAGGGTAGTAAGTACGTTGGGACTATAACGCAGCCCAGTTAAATTACCGTCATGAGATATTTTTATACCGAGTGCTTTCCCAGGCAGAATGCGCCTTAAACCCGCCACTTCAGGCCCGATGTTAACGATTTCCTGCAAATCTGCAGCAGGAAGGCCTAGTTTTTTAAAAATTTTTGAAAGGTTGTCGCCAGTTTCGATCGATAGCTCTGTCCACTCGCTGTCGTCATTGTCGCTTTCTGCCTTTACCCCGCTAATCTTTGGCATGACTTCTATGGCGAGCGAAATAGGTACCCGAGATACATCTTTTTCTTTAGCAGGAAGAGTCGTGATTGCGACAGCGAGAACGCTGGCTAAAAAAAATGCTGTCTTAAGATGAGATCTCGGATAATGATTCATAAAACTATCAATATAGAGCGTGTTTTTATTGTAAGTTCTAAGAAATAATGGCAAATATATAAAAAACAAAGAAATAATGAAAGTTAGTAATTGTAGCTGGTGCAGAATGAGGAAAGATTACTTGGTCCTAGACAGCAGCTTGTAATTCCTAAGATATACTGTATTTTTGCGCACTTCCACGATTAGTGGCAGTGCAAGGTTACATGAGTGCGGAACGGCTCACAAATCTGATCATTTTTTCGAGACACAACTACCATGCAACAAGGATTCCTGAATAAGCTAGATTCGCTCGGCCTGATTGTTCAGACCAGTGCTGAAGAAGATCTGGTAGAACATTTGTCTAGTGGTTTGCGCACAGTCTATTGTGGGTTTGATCCTACAGCCGATAGTTTGCATGTAGGGAATCTTGTCCCTTTACTGGCGCTACGTCGATTTCAGCTGGGGGGACATCGACCCATTCTCTTGGTGGGTGGTGCGACAGGGATGATAGGAGACCCCAGTGGTCGAAGTTCTGAACGTGAGCTTCGGTCCGCCGAGGATATTGCCTCAAGTGTCGAAAAGTTGAAGTCTCAGGCCAGCCGATTTCTCGATTTCGATTGCGGTGATACATCCGCTGTGGTCGTGGACAATGCCGAATGGACAAAAGATCTGACAGTTATTGATTTCCTGAGAGATATCGGTAAGTACTTCAGTGTAAACGCTATGATTAATAAAGAGTTTGTGAGGAGCAGAATAGAGGATGACTCTGCGGGGATCAGCTATACAGAGTTTAGCTACATCCTGCTGCAGTCCTACGATTTCCTTGTCCTGAATCAGCGTTATGACTGTACCATCCAGATCGGAGGTAATGATCAGTGGGGGAATATCACCAGTGGCTTGGATCTAATTCGACGTATCGAACGTAAACAGGCGTTCGCTTTGTCCTATCCGCTGTTAACCAAAGCGGATGGAACGAAGTTTGGCAAGAGTACTGGGGGAATTCCCTGGTTAGATGCAAGTAAAACCTCTCCCTATATGTTTTATCAATTCTGGAGAAACTGTGAAGATGAAGTGGTTATTCATTTTCTAAAGATACTCACGTTTATAGATGCGAGTGAAGTTGAGGAAATGCAGCGTGCGCTCGATCAGAATGCCGGAAAGCGCCTGCCCCAAATTAAGCTGGCGCAGGAAGTTACTCGAATAGTGCATGGAAATGACGGAGCTAGGGCGGCAGAACGCATAACTGATGCCTTATTCTCTAATGAGATCGATTCGCTTGCGGAAGATGATCTTGCTCAATTAGCGCTGGATGGAATGTCGTCAACTGACCTATCTTCATCTAATGTATCGCTGGTTGAGGTGCTGGTTTCCTCTGGTCTGGCCGTCACGCCGCGGGGAGATGTGACTCATGGGCAGGCAAAGAAATTAATTAGAAGCAAAGCAGTGTCTGTTAACGGTAAGAAGGTTGAAGACGAAGAGATGGTTTTGTCCCGTGATCGGGCGCTTTACGATAGATACTTGATTGTGCAGAAGGGTAAGAAAAACCATCATCTAGTGATATTTGGGGACTGATAGGTTGATCTGACACCATTGAATGGTGAACTTGCTTGTTGGTGATAATTGTTGCGGAGCTGGCTCTCGCCCTTAATGTTTCGCCCTTCGGGTGAAGCCGTGAAATTGGTGGAGCCAGGCAGGATCGAACTGCCGACCTCCTGCGTGCAAGGCAGGCGCTCTCCCAGCTGAGCTATGGCCCCAAAAATCCCGCTTCAGGAAGCGCACTAATAAGCGCTCTTGAAGCTACTCTCAATCCACCAAATGGTGGGTCTGGGAAGATTTGAACTTCCGACCTCACCCTTATCAGGGGTGCGCTCTAACCAACTGAGCTACAGACCCAATAACGCGATAACGCCTGATTGTGGTCAAGGGCGCGTATTATACGTGTGGACATTGTTTTTACAAACACGATCTACATTCTTAAAACTGATGACATGGTGGCTGAATGGAATACAAAAAGCTTAAAGCACTAGTTGACCAAGGTAGCCTTGAATACTCTCAGTATCTGGAGCAAGCCGCGCTGGCGCTTGGACTTGCGGTAGAGCGGGAAGATTCAATTCTGGTTTTGAAGACGCCGATTGAACTCTTATTACCAGAGCAAATCAAAAGCCGGGTTACGCGTGATCTGAAGCTGGAGGTTTTGTGGAATGTTGACTCAACGAATACCTATCTGATGAACAAGGCTAATGAGCACTTGAGTGGCTATCGAGTTTGCTTGGCGGAACAGCAGGAAAGTGGCCGAGGGCGACGAGGACGTACTTGGATCAGCCCATTCGGTAGTAATCTATATTTGAGCATTGCTAGGAAGTTCCCCAAGATCGGTTCGGGCCTTGGTGGTTTGAGCCTCGTTGTAGGAATGCAAGTTGCCAAGGCGCTTAAACTCAATGGTGTTGACGATGTAGGACTTAAGTGGCCAAACGACATCATCCTTTACCAAGGCAAGGTGGCAGGAATCTTGGTTGAGGTAGGTCCCACGGTTGACGACAATTCTTATGTAGTAGTTGGGATCGGCATTAATACTAGGTTAACTCAAGAAGATGGACTTCGGATAGATCAGCCCCACAGTACCCTTGAAGGGATTGTTGACCTCTCAAGGAATGATCTGGCAGGAGATATAGTTGAGAACGTTACTCTGGGATTAGAGCGCTTTGCACAATGTGGCTTCGCTCCGTTCGTCGAAGAATGGAGCGAATATAATCTCTTCAGCGGGAAGCAAGTGACAGTGCATCTGGGAGATAAGATCATTGAGGGAATAGATGCTGGAATCGATGAAAGTGGCAATTTGCGGTTACAGACTGATGATGGCACCAGAACCTTCAACTCTGGTGAGATAAGTCTTAGGGGAATGCCTTAATGCGGTTAGTTGTCGCCTCCCTTGTGGTTATCAACGTCGTTTACCTAGTATGGCAGTTATACTGGTCCGAGTTCCTGCAGACGGAAGTAACTGCCACTGTGGCAACTGGACCAACTATTACCCTGATTAGCGAAGCTGGCAAGAATGACCGTCTTGAAGCGTTGAATAAAGTTGTTGTAGATCCACTTAATGTCAATGACAGTGATGGCGCTAATGCCTGTCCGGCGCTTGGTCCATTTTATGATGTATTGGAAGGCCAGGCAGTGCTAGAACGACTTGCATCACTGAATCTGCAGGTAAATATAAAGGCGATCGATCAGCCAACAGGCGAATTTGATTTTCGTGTAATGATTCCGCCAGCGGCGTCTCTTGAGGAAGCATTCCGTAAATTGAGGGAACTTCAATCTCAAGGGATTGACAGTTATGTGATCACCAGAGGTGATGATGCTCTTGCTATATCACTTGGAATATTTTCGACGATAAAGGCGGCCAAGGCTGCTCAGGAGAGTAAAGATGGGTATGAAAGCATGATTGCAAAGATCCAGCGCTTGGATCGAAGTTACTGGATCGTCGCTAACGGGACGCTCGCAGTTGATGAAGTGCTAATGCAGAGCATCATTATGGATTTTCCGGGTGTGGCGATTACCGAGATTGCATGTTCTCTATATTGATAGCCGTCTTTACATAGCCTAAAATTTGCTTCGTTGCGGCGAGGGTCGCAAAGGATATGAGCCGCTATAGCTCAGTTGGTAGAGCAACTGATTTGTAATCAGTAGGTCCCGAGTTCGACTCTTGGTGGCGGCACCAATTTCATGGTTTGCACTTAGTGCAAACCATGAAATGCGTCACGATTAATTCGCTATAAATTAATACAAGACCTAACATTGCCCTTTGGCTGAAACATGAACCCTAGTAGTCGTTTCGTGAGAAACGCCGAGAAGAGGAGCTGCTATCGAGTCTTCAGCCTTGATGGCAAAAACCCTACTATTCTTGAAGCTACAGACAAGTTGCGGCTAGGCCAAGTTACATTAAAAGATGTAACCAAAGTTGGTTCGTCTTTCCTGACACACCCTATTATTTCGGGCAAAGTGGCTGATTAAAGTGACAAAGTGTCTGAAATGCCCTACCTAAGGCGCTTTTCGCTGAAAACCATTTGACAACCGATAGACTCAAAGGCAGAATTTAGCGCCTTCTTTTTGGAGGGGTTCCCGAGTGGCCAAAGGGATCAGACTGTAAATCTGACGCGTAAGCTTCGGTGGTTCGAATCCACCCCCCTCCACCAAAGGAGGGGGGGCGAGCTTACAGCAGTAGCGAGTATGTAAACA
>MDTE01024586.1_pt1 | contig 12447 bp, 9 predicted proteins | sample 811231 | NCBI WGS metagenome assembly MDTE01 (sample SAMN05326651, study PRJNA326480) | marine metagenome | isolation source: seawater | place: Indian Ocean: Red Sea | collected 2010
CGGCTGACATCTTAGATACTGCCACCTCTCTTCGTTTTAAAGAGCTAACCGAAAAAGTTATCCTTCCTAATTTAGTTGATTTTGTTCAGCAATTGATTGAATTAGCACGAATTCATGCAGAAACCGTTCAGATTGGTCGTACACATGGACAACATGCAGAACCAATTACTTTTGGCTACGCCTTAGCTCTATACGTCAGTCGACTAGGTAATCGAATCGAATTAATTGATCAAGCTGCCAAAAATCTTCGAGGCCAGTTTTCAGGTGCTGTTGGCGCATTTAATGGTTTATCTATGGTATTCGACAAACCAGAAAAATTGGAGACCGATTTACTCTCCTTGCTGGGTTTGAAGGCATCTGATACTCACACTTCAACGCAGTGTGTTGAACCTGAGTTTATTAGCGACTTAGCTTATGCTGTTTCATCTGCGTATACGATTCTTGCTAATTTTTCTGATGATATGCGGCACCTTTACCGTACCGAAATCGGAGAAGTTGGACGAAAATATGATCCCAATTTAGTCGGTTCATCAACCATGCCTCATAAGGTAAACCCAGAGGCCTTTGAGAATGTTAAGAGCTTATGGAAAGCGTTTATTCCTCGAATGCAAACCGTTTTCATGGATAGCATCTTAGAACATCAAAGAGATTTAACAAACTCAGCTTCTAGCCGTTTTCTAACGGAGTTATTTACTGCTTTTGACTATTCAATCTATCGTTTGAGTAGAGCATTGACTGAACTAGATGTTAAGTCAGATCGGATGTTACAGAATTTGCAACTCAGTGCTGGTAATACAATAGCAGAGCCGATCTATCTTTTATTGGCTTATTATGGTTTTCCTGATGCATATGACCACACACGGAAATTAGTATCTCAAGTCCATGACCGAGGTGCTACATTAACCGATCTACTTTGGTCTGACAGTAATTTACGCCCATTCCTTAACCAATTAACTGAAACACAACGCCAAACGCTACAAGATTCAACCCGTTACATTGGTGCTTCGGTTCAGCTAACACATAAAACTTGTGATGAATGGGAAAAGAAAATTAGTAAAGTCTAGCTATCGACGATACAATTCTACTCTGACACAAAAACGGTAATCTATTCAGTTTAGACAAAATCTGTTCTAGGCAACAGGACAATCCGAATTAATCAATATAAAAGTCCACTTTAATTGAGGGAAGAAATGACATTTAAGATAGAGGACCCAAATAGAACTAAAGTAGACACTATAGTCATTGGTGGTGGTCCAGCAGGGTGTACTGCTGCTACATTGCTGGCTCAAGTAGGCCAAAAAGTAGTTCTTTTAGAAAGGTCTACCAAACCAACCTTCAAAATAGGTGAATCTCTGATTCCAGGTACTTACTGGACATTAGAAAGACTTGGCATGATTGAGAAGCTTAAACAGAGCCACTTTCAGAAAAAACATAGTGTCCAATTTTACTCATCGTCTGGCCGCGGGTCGGCCCCTTTCTACTTTTACGATAATGATCCCCACGAAAGTTCAGTAACTTGGCAAGTTCTAAGAAGTGAATTTGATCAAATGTTATTAGAGCACGCAACTGAAAGTGGTGTCATTGTTAAAAGGGGTGTCTCTGCACAAAAGGTCTTGTTTGAAGGAAATAGTGCAAGCGGTGTACAAGCTAAGTTTCCCGGTGGAACTATACGTCAAATTCAATCTGACGTCGTGGTTGATGCCACTGGCCAAAGTACATTGATATCGCGTAAGGGTGCTCTCAAGAAGAGCGACTCTCGATTAAAAAATGCTGCAATTTTCACCCATTTTCGGGGGGCAACTCGCGATCAAGGTCAAGACGAGGGGGCAACACTGGTAATGCACACCAATGACAAATCTGCTTGGTTTTGGTATATCCCGTTAGCCGATGATTTAGTTAGTGTTGGTGTTGTTGGGCCCATTGATACTTTGTTGAAAGACAAGAGGAAAGGGCTGCAATATATCTTTGATAATCAAGTCGAAAAGTGTTTGCCACTGAAAGAGCGTATACAATCAGCAGAGCAAGTTTTTTCAGCCAAAGCGACAAAGGATTTTTCTTATCGATCGTCCCAGGCCGCTGGAGATGGATGGGTTTTAGTCGGAGATGCACTCGGGTTCCTAGACCCTGTATATTCTTCCGGCGTCTTACTAGCATTTCAATCGGGTGAGATGGCCGCAGACTGCATTATCGACGCATGGAAAAATAATGATTTTTCAGAAAAGCGCTTGTCAGCTTTTCAAGATAAATTCTGGCAAGGTATGGACGCTTTCAAAAAATTAGTTTATGCCTTCTACAGTAAAGATTTCAGTTTTGCCCGCTTTTTGAAAAAGTATCCACAGTGTAAACAAGGTGTGACGGACATACTGAGTGGAAATATATTTAAACCTTCAGTTCAGCAAATTTTCGAACCACTGGACCAAATGTTATCCTGAACTGTAGAAAAATTGGCATACTTCAACAGAAAAGTCCTCGATAACCAGTAATTGTTTAACCGTTGGCAGCTCATTTTTGGTCGGTTATCCATTTCCCTACTCATCTGGCAAACGAATAGCCACCAGTTTAGCCAACTTATGTTGTTGCGCCATTAACTAGCGGTCTCGCCTGTGTTTGGATTAAAGGTTTTCCCCAAATCTTTGTGTTGTATTGAAAACTAAGGAGAATTTGCCAATACACTCTCTTGTTAGTAAAAAAATCTCGAAGACTCTGGATTTCCTACTTAAGAAATTTTATCTGGGTGTTCGTGATTGCAATTGACATTTCTTCCGTGTAGGTATGCAAAGTCCGGAAATCCAATACGGCTTCGTCCGCTCGAAAAATATCGATGATCGTACTCGGTGGCAAATGTTGCTCGGAGGTAGTGCCATTGAGTTTAGTCTTAGGAAATATTTGCTGAAGGCGAAACTCAAACTTACAATCAACCAATTGATGAAATTCTTTTTCGAAAGGGGTTAAGCAATCAAATTGCCTCAATTCCAAGGATATTTGGTATGGGGGGTAACAGAACTGATCATTCTGTAATCCTGCCATATGATAGATTCGGCTGTCAGAAGGTAATATTCCTTGGTCCGCCGAAACAATTTCTGTTAGTTTATTATTCTCAGTTTCAATTATTACCACATGACTACTGCCAATGATCCAGAATTCAGCCTCATATTTGCAGCGCTTTAGTCGACTTTGTCGAAAAATTTGGAAATAACTAGGAGAAATCCGACCTTCATACAGATGAAACTCAAGGTTGGAAACCTGTTGCTCGACATAATCAATTGTCTCTGGTGCAGATAGAAGATGATTCGTTAGCTTGGACACAAGAATCTAAAAAGTACTTACAAAATAGCTGCAGCCACAATCAGCCCCAATGCTATCATAATTCCGGCGACGATTAGACCCGCTGCGGTATTCTTCTTCTCTTCAATTTCTCGGTTGAGGCTAAAGGGCGTAATCCAATCAAAAATTTTGAATCCAACCATCAAAACTATAATGCCTAAGAAACTATAGATTAATGCAGCAGCCAAACCGAGAGGCAAATCACTCCAAAAGCTAGAATTAGCGGGATTAACGATACCCTGCTGTGCTGCTATTGCGCCTGACAACGTAGAAATCACCAACATTAGTCCAGTCAATTTTCGATTCATAACTCAATTTGACTCCTTTGGTCTAGTTTTGCATCATTTTTTAGTGAGAGGTTACTTGCCAAAACCACGACTGCCTCCCCGGAATGAACTCCCCCGTGATGATGATCGGCCTGGGAAACCACCACTGCGAGAATTGGCTACTTTCCTGGGTCTAGTGGTGACTACTCTGTTAGTAGTAGATGTATTTCCTCTAACTGAGGTTTGACGCCCAAATCCACCACTTCGAACACTGCCAGCCTTCTGCCGGGCAGCCATAGTACGTTTAGACTTCATCTGCTGAATCGCTTTGGGTGCCTGAGTCCTAGTTTTAGCTCTACTACTTCGAACATTATTTGTGGGTGCTGATTGAGCTGGATTAGCGTTTTTGTATCGAGTAATAGTTCTGGTCCGAGTAACAGTTCTAGTCGCAACTGGTGCGTGCCAACCACCGTAGTACCTAGGGTACCACCCTCCATACCAACCACCGCCATACCACGAGTATGGTGAAAACAAAATGTCTCTAATGACCATATAACGTAGGTAACTACCCATCCAACTGTGGCTATCTGAGTGATAATCACGCCGATAGTGATTGGGTTTTCCCTCATAAGCATGAGGATTTGCTTCAGCACCAATGACCATCTGTTGTGATGTTTGATCAAAAGTAATTGACAAAGCCACCAACTCGATGCCGTTTTTAGCGACTTGATCCCAATCGACGTCATATGCAGCGGGGTCTTTGGGGTATTCAGTTGGGTCTGGAACACGAATCGAATATATCGCAGCTTCACCTTGAACTGATTCAGGTACAACCAATAAAGGATCCAGATTTGCATCTTCGTTGAGATCAACTTGGTAATTAATGTCTGTGTTACTAATAATTTTATGGCTTAGTTTCCTCACTACGTTTTGCTGAAACTTTTGTGAGTCAGGTTTTTCCGTCGGAGCTAATTCTTCCAAAACCTCACGCATTACATCAGGCAAAATAGCTGGATTGAGCTTATCAGTTAGATCTATCTTCACATTTACGTTGGTTTGTGCAACCCCAACTGAATAAGTTTGGTTATTGGCGGGTACTCTGTCATTGGATGAAACCTGATTTTCGCTACTACTACAACCAAGATAGAGGACAAAAGACATCAATAAAATTAAGCTGCTTCCTATTAGGATAGTAGACCCTTTCATTATATGTTTTCCTAATCTTTTTTTTGATAATCTTAGCAAAGTGATTCCCTAACCTCGTACATTATAGAATGCCGCTACTTCTAATAACAAGTGTTAGCTTGATTTAGTGTGTGGTATTTGAACCGAAAGATAATAATTTATATAATGTGGGTATAGTCTACCATGAACTTAGGATATAACAGATGAATACACATACGTTGACAATGAAGCTCGAAAAAAAATACTTATTATTTCCCATTTTTAATGGTGTAGATATGACTCATATCGATGTTAGTATTGAAGGCCAAAATGTACGTGAGTTTGACGCAGAACTTGCAACTGATATTTCAAAAATTAGTTTTTGGTCTTTCCTAGATATAACTGAATTTCATGGCCAATCAGCAACAATCCAACTAAGGGGTGCAACCGAAACCGGAATCAATTTGATACGTCAATCAGAAGAAATTCCAGAAATTGATATGTTTTATCGTGAGTCTTTACGACCACAATTTCATTTCTCGCAGCTAGTTGGTTGGAATAATGACCCAAACGGATTGGTATATTACGATGGTGAATGGCATCTCTATTTTCAACACAACCCTTACGGCTGGAAGTGGGGAAATATGCATTGGGGGCACGCAGTCAGTAATGACTTAATACATTGGAAGCAGAAGCCTATTTCGATTTACAACAAACGTCGCGGGGACTGGGCTTTTTCCGGCGGTGCAGTTGTGGATGAAAACAATACGGGTGGATGGCAAACAGACCAAGAGAAAGTTATTGTGGCTTCTTGGACCAGTACAGGCCGAGGTGAGTGTATTTCTTATAGTAATGATCGAGGTCAGACTTTTACTGAATACGAAGAAAATCCTGTGATTAAACATCAAGGCCGTGATCCCAAGATTATTTGGTACGCCAAAAAAAAACAATGGGTGATGGCTGTCTACACTGAAACTTCATCTGAAACAGAAGAAAAAGAATTAGTACGGTCAATTGCATTTTACACTTCGAATGACCTTAAGAGATGGTCTTTTCAAAGTCAACTTGATGGTTATTATGAATGTCCTGAAATATTTGAGATGCCTGTAAATGAGAATCAGGATGATACTCGCTGGGTTATTTTTGCTGCTGATGGCCAGTATTCAATAGGTTACTTTGATGGACAAATATTCACGCCTGAACATGATAAAAAACAGCGGGTACATTACGGTCAGTACTACGCTTCCCAAACTTTTAGTAATAGTCCTGATGGGCGGCGTATACAAATAGGATGGGCACAAATTGAAATGGAAGGAATGCCATTCAATCAAACTTTTAGTTTTCCGCATGTTCTTACACTTCGAAAAACCGATGACGGTTTGCGATTATTTGCAGAACCCATCCAAGAAATTGAGATTCTACACCAAACCCAACACACCATCGAAAATGTTAATTTAACCGACAATCAAACTGCTAGATTGAAGGTCAGAGGGGAGTTATTTGACATCCGCGCTAATTTTATATTAGAAGGGGCAAAGAGTCTTGGCATCGACATAGGCGGAGAGAAGATAACTTATGATGTATCAAAAGGTTTACTGAATGATGTTCCATTAGAGCCCGAAAGCAATCAAATAGCGTTGCAAATTCTGGTTGATCGTCCAATGCTAGAAATTATTGGGAATCGTGGTCGAGTATTTATTACCAGTAGCCGGCGTATTTTGGGTGTGGTAGAAACTATTTCGGCTTTTGCTGAAGGTGGTTCAGCTAAATTAGTTGGTTTGGAAGTTAATCAGCTAAAGTCAATTTGGTAGACATGAAATCAAGGTTGATCAATTTGGTTTTAAATTTTGAAAAAGTTAGCCTACCACGTTAGGTCGTCCTGGGAATCATAAAGAAGAGAAGAATTGTAGAGATTTATTGGAATATACTCAGCTAATTTAGAAGAAAGTCTCTGAGTAAGTTGAACTACCTCATTAGTAAAACAATATAACATAGACAATTTCTCTCACACACAAACGAGATTACAATGAGGGATACTCGTTGTTGACACCTAACACCTGTTTTGCTAGAATCAACCGCTTACGATAGAAAAAGGATTTTTGTTAATGTCTGTAAAAACATGTTTGATGATTGGGGCTAGTGGCCGTGCTGGTAGCTGGATTCGTACGTTTACAGATCAGTTCAGTGAACGAGTAAAAATCGTTGGCTTAGTCGACGTAAACCAAGAAGTTTTAGAAAATCAAGGACATAAGTTAGGATTGAGTAAAAACCAATTATTTAATGATCATCAGGTTGCTATCAACTCAGTAAAAGCTGACTTTTGTGGGATTTCCACACCTCCTCAATTTCATAGCTCTGCTGCTGTATTAGCCATGAACCGAGGAATGCCGGTAATTAGTGAAAAACCAATTGCAGACACACTAGATTCAGCAAAACTGATGGTGAAAGCCTCAGTCGAAACAGGTCTTCCATGTGCTATCATGCAAAATTATCGTTATGCGAGAAATAAGCAAGAGGTCGTCAAGATTCGGGAAGAGGGACGATTAGGACGACTACAGCATGTCTTTGGTCGTTACGCATGCGATTACCGTGAATATCTTTCTTGGGGGCGTGCATGGCGCCATGACATGGACTTCGGTCTACTATTTGAAGGCTCTGTACACCATTTTGATATGCTGCGATTTTTGTCTGGTGGTGACTGTGAAACACTAATGGGATTTGGATGGAACCCCGAATGGTCAAGTTTTAAACACTACTCCAGCGGTTACTATTTGATGCGAATGAATAACGGCGTACATGCTTGTTATGAAGGAAATAGTAGTGCTGCAGGTATAACTAATTGTTGGAACAGCGAACACTACCGACTGGAATTTGAGGATGGTACGGTCGAAATAGCTGAAGGGAATGATGTTAAGATACACAGAACTGGTCAAGCAAGTGAAGTTTACACAGCTCCAGATATTTCAAAGCATGGGGATATTCATTTTTTTGACGAGTTTCTGACGTGGCTTGACGGTGGTCCCCCTTCAGCTACCAGAATTACCGACAATATTAAGAGTTTTGCTTTGGTTATTGCTGCAATGGATACCACGCTTGATGGTCAACCTAAAGACTTAAGCAGATATTTATCTGACTTGTCCATTGATTAGTTGATATTTATTTTTCTAGTCAGTGATTGTAGATGTTACGCAAAAATGATGAAGGTCAACCGTCGGTCATTCTTAAAACTATCTACTGCAGCATTGATTAGTGCATGTCAAAAAGATAAGACAAGTGTCTCGCCCGATGATATTGCTTATAGTGTTCGTATTGATTCCGATCAGGAAGTAGGTCATCAGATATTGTGGAGACATAGTTTAGGAAAGGGAACTCTAAAAAATACGGATTACTTGATCGTTGGCGGTGGGTTGTCAGGTTTATCAGCAGCCACACAACTAGCCGGTCGAAATTTTGTCTTATGTGAATTGTCTTCCCAATTGGGGGGGACTTCTAGTCAACAGGTTTTTGCGGGCGAGTCATTCTCTCAAGGTGCTCATTATGATTTAGCTTACCCTGCCAACTATGGTAAAGAAGTTTTAAGACTCTTGGAACAGCTTAAGATCATTCGGTTGGACCCGACGCAAGGCTTGTGGGGTTTTGTTGATAAAAAATACCTGATCAACGAAAATCAGGCAGAATTGATTTGGACTCAAAAAGGGTTTCGCCATGAGATGTTACCAAAGGGGCTGCCCAAAACTGAGTTTCTAGAATTGATCAGTCAATACCAAGGTCATATGAGGCTGCCAACTCGATTGATCGATAGTCAGTTTCATAATCTAAATCGGATTACCTTCAGAGACTTCCTCATCCAGTCATTACATTTTCATCGAGAATTTGAGAACCTCATTGACTACCAAATGCACGATGATTATGGGGCTGGTTCTCGGCATGTATCCGCTCTCGCGGGTATTCACTACTATGCTTGTCGCCCTTACTATAATAAAAAGGTTGAGTTGTTTTCACCACCAGAAGGTAACTACTATTTCGTCCAAAAATTAGCAAATGAACTTGATCCTACGAAACTAAAAACTCAACATTTGGTTAGATCTATCAAGTCTATTCAATCCGGCTTTCGGGTGGAAGTAGCAGATTTATCTACTGGACTTCTCGATGTTTATAAAACTCAATTCATCATTTACGCAGGACAAAAGCATTCTTTATCCTATGTTTTTCAAGCTGATGCCCATTTGTTTACTGAAAACATTTATGCACCTTGGCTGGTTGTGAACTTTATACTACGAAATCAACTTCGTACCGATGCCTATTGGCAAAACGATATGATTTTTGAATCAGATGAACCCCATAAACGGAAATTTATGGGGTTTATAGACAATGCAGGTCAAGTTCAGCGAAACCCAAATGTTCGGGTTTTGACAGCTTATTATTGCTTTGCACCAGATCAACGACAATTCTTGAGTCAAATCAAAACACACGCCGCAAATATCGTTGCTAAAACAATCAAACAGATTAATACTCACCTTGATCAGGAGATTACTCCCCTAATTCAGGGGGTTTTTTTGAAAGTTTTAGGGCATGCCATGCCGATACCAACTGTGAACTACCTGTTCAATGATCAAAATAAATATCGATCAAAATCTAATCTAGTTTACGCAGGGGTTGATAATGGTCGATTACCATTACTGTTTGAAGCCATCGATAGTGGTATTCAAGCCGTAAAACTCCTCGATTAAAACTCATTTATTGATAAATAGACAGAGTCTTTCTTGTTCATGAGAGTTATCCTATGGTATGATTTGGCCGTTTATTCCGGCCCCGACTGCTGTCAAAGAATAGTCAATCCCATGACATCGTAAGAGACATTCGTCGGGTTGAGTGTCGGTTTGCCTAACGGGACTCGCGTTGTTTCATTGTTATACATAGTTCAGCTTATCCTGCTTAGTAAATCGGAGACACGGGCTGAGTTGTACTTCTTACAACCAAAAGACACGTAGAGAATAAGTTCTCCTGCAAGATCTGTTTATAAAGTATATATTCGGTAATGATGACAATAGGAGGTACAGTTTCCTCACTATAGAAAGCGTGGGGGCGGCTGCGAGTATTTTATGAAAGTCGGCTTATGTACAATTGCTTTCCGTGAGCGTTCTCTGGAGGACGTTATTTCTATTGCTTCTGACTATGGTTTTGATGGGGTTGAGATTTGGGGGAAACCCCCCCATATGCCTGAGGAGTATGACGTAAAGTACATTGAAAAAGTTCGAAACCTTGTCAGTTCTAAAGGATTGGAAGTGACCGCCTTCGGGTCCTATGTTCACCCATTATTATCACTACACCAAAAACACTTTGAAGTGGCCGCAAATATCGCGCAAGGCCTAGGAACTAGACTGTTGAGGATTTGGTCTGGTGGAGGCTCATCCAAAAGTATTTTGCCGACAGATAAACGTTCTCTCTTCTTTCGTCTGTCTAGCTTGTCACAATGGGCTCAATTTCGGGAACTAACACTGGGTTTAGAAATGCACGATAATAATTTCAGCGATTCAGCTACCACAACCCAGGAATTGCTAGATTATGTCAAGTCTCCTGCGCTCAAAACGTACTGGCAACCGTCTTTTCGCTCTGGTGCCGATGACCCAATTGAGTCAATTGAGCTGCTGGGTAAAAAGATTATTAATGTTCACGCGCAAAATGCTGATGAAAACGGAAAAGGTTGTGGACTGGCTGATGGTATCATAGATTATAATGAAGTCGTACAAAAATTGGCTGATATCGGTTACGATGGGTATTTAGAGGTGGAGTTTATTCATGGTGAGAATAAACTTTCGGCATTACAGAGGGATCGAGACTTTCTTGTTAGCCTGACTGATACCATTGCTTACTCGTCCAGCCAAAATATTTAGTTGTAAGTATAATTTGTACTACAATGGACAACTCCAAAGTTTTTGATCTTTCTCCTTACCCATTACTACAGCAGATAGGACAAACACCTCTGGTGCAAGTTGATCTAACCAGAGATCAGTTTCCAGGGATTGAGGTTTATGCTAAAGCCGAAATGCTTAATCCTGGTGGGTCAATAAAAGATCGACCAGTTCTTCGTATGCTAACTCAGGCGATTCTAGATGGCAACCTTACAAAAGACAAGGTGATTCTGGATTCTAGTTCTGGAAATGCTGGCATTGCCTATGCGATGATTGGAGCAGTATTGGGATATGAAGTTGAACTAGTTATACCGGAAAATGCCAGCCAAGAAAGAAAAAAACGAATGCAGGCACACAATGCGAACATGATATTCACTGATGCAGTCCATGGCTATGATGAAGCACTAAGAGAAGTACATCGCCGTTATCACGCCTTACCTGAAAAGTATTTCATGGCTGATCAATATAAAAACGAAAATAACTGGCGTGCGCACTTTGAGACGACAGCAGTTGAAATTTTGCGGCAAACGGAGGGTAAAATTACCCATTTTGTCGCCGGAGTTGGAACAGGTGGTACGATCACAGGTGTTGGTAGGCGATTGAAAGAGTTTAATCCTAATATTCAGATTTGCTCAATCGTGCCAGACGACTTCCCTGGTATAGAAGGTTTGAAACCTTTAGGGAGACCGGAAGATATTGTGCCAGAAATTTATGATGACAGCGTAGTTGATGTAAAATTACCGGTTACTATTGACGATGCTTACGATATGTGTAATGAATTAGCGCGTAAAGGTTGGTTTGTAGGTCAATCTTCAGGTGCTTACATGAAAGGCGTATACGATATCGCCAGAGAAATCCGAGAAGGCCTAATTGTTACCATATTTTGTGATCTAGGTGAGCGTTACTTTAGTACTCGTTTATGGGATTAGAGACAAGGGAAACAGGAAACATATGGCAGAAGTACTTCCGTTCCAAGGTGTTCGTTTCAATACTGACCGGATCACTGATCCAGAGAATGTTATCGCGCCACCCTACGATGTGATTTATGAAGCTGATCGTATTGCGTTAGAAAAACAGCATCCGAATAATATTGTCCGTCTAATTTTAAGTCAGCCTACTGATCAAGATACGGACCAAAATAATCAATATACGCGTGCGGCCAGTAGCTTACGTAAGTGGTTACAAGATGGTATTTTGTTACAAGACTCTAAACCATGTTACTACATTTACGATCAAGGCTTTATCACACCTGATGGAAAAGACTATATTCGTCGAGCGCTTGTGGCCGTGGGCAAATTACATCAGTTTGCTGACCGCGTGATTTTACCACACGAAAAAACGCTCGCGGCTCCTAAAGCCGATCGCCTTAATTTGATGCGTCAAACACACGCCCAACTTAGTCCAATTTTTTTGCTTTATTCTGACCAGGAAGGAATAGTTGAGCAAGAGATGGAAGCTTTTACACAAAACCACAGGCCATCCATGGATTTAAGTGAGAAATTTGGCTCAACTCACCGAGTATGGAAAGTCGATGATATTACTGTTGGTCGGCGAATTCGGCAATCATTTGTCAATAAGTCATTATTAATTGCCGATGGGCACCACCGCTATGAGACTGCTTTGGCCTTCCGAGATGAAATGAAAGCTAAAAAACAAGATTGGTCTCTTCAGGATCCATGTAACTATGTAATGATGAATTTGGTTTGTATGGAATCTGATGGGTTAGCCGTACTTCCCATCAACCGACTTTTGCATAATTTAGACCCCGCAGTCATCCAAAA
>MDTE01158946.1_pt1 | contig 12446 bp, 4 predicted proteins | sample 811231 | NCBI WGS metagenome assembly MDTE01 (sample SAMN05326651, study PRJNA326480) | marine metagenome | isolation source: seawater | place: Indian Ocean: Red Sea | collected 2010
CCCATTTCTCCTCCTTCTGCAGCAAGTCTACAAAGCGATAAGAATTGATTTGCAAAACTCATGTCCATTACTTCTGAAGGATGTCCTTCAGCAGCAGCAAGGTTGACTAAACGTCCTTCTGCCAATAAGTGAATTCTTCTACCATCCTTCATGGTATATTCTTGATTTTCAGCGCGAATCGTTCTAACAGAAGATGACCTTTCGATCATATCGTCAATGTTTATTTCGCAATCGTAGTGACCTGTATTAGAGATGATTGCTCCGTCTTTCATGGCATCCATATGTCTTCCAACAATTACGTCCTTCATACCTGTAGCAGTACAGAAGATATCTCCTAAAGATGCTGCCTCATCCATCTTCATTACTCTAAATCCATCCATTACCGCTCTAAGCCCAGGAAGTGGATCGACTTCTGTAATGATTACATTAGCACCCATGCCTCTTGCTCGCATTGCGACTCCCTTGCCACAGTGACCATAGCCTGCAACAACGAATGTTTTCCCAGCGATTAGAACGCTGGTAGAGCGTAGGATTCCGTCGATGGTTGACTGACCTGTACCGTATACATTGTCGAAGTCCCACTTAGTGATTGCATCATTTACAGCGATTACTGGATATTTCAAATCACCAGCTGCTGCCATTGCTCGCAATCTGTGTACACCGGTTGTAGTTTCTTCAGTACCGCCGATTACCGTTTCAGCATATTCTGATTTTTCTCCGTGGACTCTCACGATTAAATCGGCTCCGTCATCAAGGGTAAGTGTTGGTTTAAACTCCAAGGTCTTGTCAATGCACCAGTAGAAATCTTCCACCGATTGGCCATGCCATGCGTGAACAGAGTAACCTTCTCTTGCCAGCCAAGCGGCAACGTCATCTTGCGTGGATAATGGATTGCAACCGGACCAAGATAATTCAGCTCCTGCTGCTCTTATTGTCTCGATTAGAACTGCTGTCTCCTTGGTTACGTGTAAGCAACCTGCGACCCTCATTCCAGCAAGGGGTTTGTCCTTCTCAGCCTGGGCTTTCAATGCAGCCAAAACTGGCATTCTTGAGCGTGCCCAATCAACCCTCAAAGCACCTTCATCAGCGAGGCTGAGATCGGCAACCGTGTACAAATCACCCTTGTCCATGTTCACCGGCGAGTGAACATACCTCATAGGTCAATCGGTTTCATTATTCACCCCTTTATGAGGTGAATGATGTGCTTTCAATCACTATTGCTGCTGTTGGAAATGCCCAGCATATTGTTGAGCATAGGCCCGAGCTGTTTCCTCAGGATAGCCCTGTGCAATCAATTGCTGCACATATTGCTCCATTGGATCCATCTGTGCAACGCCAGCATAACCTGCAGCAGTTGCATCGAAGTCGCCGCTCATTCCTGAATCAATAATTGCGTCTTCATCTCCGCCACGTAGTACAAAGAATAGTGATAGGATTACAATTAATGCTAATCCAAATCCTCCACCGAGATACAACATCAAGTTGTCGTCTCCACCTTTAGCCTCGTCATCATTTGAATCATCGTCGTCTTCAGAATCAGGAGCGCCGTCGCCATCTGTATCTACGTACTTACCAGACCAGGAACATGTTCCAGTTTCTTCATCCCAAATCCAATATGCATCTGGTTCAGCATCTAGTACCTCGGTTGGAACTTGTAGACCTTGACATGCAGGAACAGTGATTTCAATCCAGTAGATGGTTTGCCATCTCTTGTCATCACCTTCGTACATCTTGAGATAAACTCTCTTTGACTTGGTCTCATTATCAAACAAGTCGTCGATGTTGAGAGTCAACTCGAAATCATCACTGTCCCCTAAGGCATCTGATTTAGCCCACTTACCTTCCAACTGTAGTGTGTATTTGGCAACTGCAGTTTGATCAAATGTCGTTTCTTCCAAAGCTGCTTCGACATATACGTCTCCTTGCTCTGCACCATCTAGAATAGTTCCTCTTAGTGTGATATTATCACTATCATACTGAGTTCCATTCAGTGACAAATCAATCTGGATTGTTGGCTCTGCATCTCCGAATCCTTCCGGTACGACTGAGAAGTACATCTTGTACTTGTCAGAACTCTTACCAGCCTTGTCGAACACAACTAACTCAATACGAATTAGTGATTCTGTCTGTCCACTTGGGTCAACTGTAACATTGCTGAAGGTGTAAGCCCAAGCCCCATCGCTTTGAGATGGTGTCTCGAAGGTGTGTCCATCCAATTTGTAATTATCCTCATTGTATGGTTTGTCGAAGAGAACTTTCCATTCGTACGATTCAATTCCAGAACCTGTTAACGCATCTGCATCAGAAGAATTACTTGCATCAAAGTGAACTGTTAAGGAGCCTGTAGAATCTAGATGAATTCTCTTTTGAGGCCAATCAATGCCAGATACTGTCTTCACACCACGATCTTCAATTTGATCTTCGTAATCATCACGCATGTCGATTTCTACATCAGCTATAGGTCGGAACTCATCCGCTTTGGTGTCGTCAGTAATTACCGTGACTGAAATTGTACGAGCATGCCCTTCGCTATCGTGTAGGAACAAAGTAATCTCCCACGTAGCTTGTTGAAGACAATTTGTCGCTGAATCCAAATCAACCTTACAGAAAATCACTGTTGGATTTGCATCTTCAGTGTGATCAGTACCACTTGCCATGGATGAACCAGACCAATCTGTTGGTCCACTCAAAACCCAATCGGTAGATAGGGTTACAGTTGATGTGGTTTGATAACCAAATGTAACTTCAGCATTACTCTTCATGTAATGGAATACATATCCACCGGTTGAAGGATCATATGATGGGATTTCTCCGTTAATCGTCAAATCTAATCCATTTCCTAGTGTTCCAAATCCATCAGGATATGGGGAAACATGGTAATTGAGCATATTTCCTAGTAGAGGGAACGTAGAGCTATCTGCTCTATCTGATACGCTTTCTACGTCGATTGTTGTGACAATCATTCCACCTTCATTGTAACTGCAGACACCAAGAACTGTGTTCTGTGGGTCTTCTTCAGATTGAATCAATCTTTGGAATGATCCGCCTTCTTCAGAGTAGCCACCACACGCTCGAGGAACGGATGTTGCTGCTGCGCTCTTTGTGTTGATAATCGCCTCTGTAACCGTACCAAATTGATCGAATGCTTGGAAATTCGCTATGTCTACGCTGTCCAAAATTGGGTGGTAAGGATCTGCTACATCCATATTACTGTACGTGATTCTAGTTTCAGGGGTATTCTTTGGCTGGATATCCATGTTGAATGGAAGCAGACTTTCACCTGTTGAAGACGAGTACTCGTAGTAATCTGTTGCTCCAGACAAGTGAACCTGTAGAGTTCCACCATCAGACATGAAATTCTTCAATGCGTTCTGATTGGAAGAACCTCCGATTAACTCATAGTATCCTTTTCCACCTTCATCGCTTGGCTTTGCTGTGTTTACATCTTGCCAAGGCATGATTACCTTATCGTAGTGAACAAGCCAGCCTAGTTCTAGATATTCTTGCCAATCGTTGATGTCATACTGAGTGTATGTCATTCCCAATAGAGAAAGGTCTTCCTTGATTGCAGTAACTCTTGGGGAATCTCCTGAAAGAATTGCAACATCTACGTCATAAGCGAATGCAGCATGGAAATACCTTTCATTACCTGAAGAACTTCCATCTGGTAAAGTAGCATGATAACTAATGTTGTACTTGTGACCATCCATCCAACCATTCCATGGTGTGAAGGTTACAATCGTTCTTTCGTGTGGGCCAAGGGTTTGGCTTGGGCCAGCCGTTGTTGTGTGAACTTCATTTCCTGTATCCATGTCTTCAATTGTCATGTGGAATGTGTAATCCCCTTGTAGTACACCGTTAGTAGCAGAAAGTGACCAATCGTGAGTTGTTACATTATCTATTGGCATGATACAATCCAATACTACATCTGACAGACAGGATAGTTGGTTTGGCTTACCTAAAGTAATGTCAACACTTTCAACCGAGAAGATTACCCTAGCCAGGTTGTTTGCTAGCGAGATTTCTTCATTTCCATACCAAGCGGTTCCTTGAGTTGTGTTATCATAGATTGATTCAACTTCAATCTTGTAAACTCCGGATACGAAATCATGGTTAGATACGGTGATTGTGCGGTTTTCTTCAGCATCTAGGTCGACTACAGAGGTACTGTAAACAGCATCCTGTGTGAACGAGAATTCCTGTAGGCTGATATTATCGAACGCTACTCCACGAACTCCGTCATTCTGGCCGTTGTGACCATCGTCATTGGAACGGAATTCGAAGTTTAGATCTACAACAGAACCTGCCAAACTGATACACTCATCGGTCCACAAGTTAGAGTCTGGAGAAGTTCTGTTGATGATGTACAGGTGAGTTAAATCGATGCTACGGCTCTGTACTAGACCATCTGTATTGTAGAATACTTCGTAGTTACCAGAACCACCGTTAACGTTTCTTGGGTCTCCAATCCACTCGATTTCTGTGTTATCGATTGTGGTCTCATTTACAGGGTCGATGAATCCGTTACCGTCTTCGTCTACTATACAGAATCCATCTTCGTTGTAATCGTTCCACTGACCGATAATCAGGCCGTCGTAATCGTTACCACCTTTTGTCCAATCTGCAGTCAATGCTGCATAATCATAGATTGAGGATGTCGCACCTGACTGGATATTATACTCGAACCATGTTTCAGCGAAATACTCGAAGTTTAGAGCAACATAATCGCCAGTCATGCTTGTCAAATCAATATCTGGGATAGTCAATGTTTCATTCTCCCAAACATCTCCGAAACTGTTCGCAACGTCACAGGGGTGACCGAACCAGTAAGCATAAGATCCAAACAATTGTTCAGCACAAGATGAATCGTCTAAGATTCCACCGTTAGCGTTGCCATCGTCAGAGTATCTGAATCCTGCAGCACCTCCTTCGAAGCCTTCTTCACAGTCGCCAAGCGGGTCGCCACAGAATACATCTGCAGGTATTGCGCTGTAGACCTTAGCTTCTAAGTCGAATGTTACATTGGTATTTCCGAGGTGTTCAACCTTGACATTGATTGGGAAATTACCTTCTGCGTAAAGACCTCCAGGTTTGAAATCTTCTATTTCCACTACTGCCGGGTCAAACAAATTGAATACTGTCAAATAACCAACGATTTCATCGTTTGCTGGTTGCTCATCTTGACCATAGTTCAATGATGCTGAGATTCTGTAAGTTGTACCATTGACGAAATCTGCAGAAATCGCAGGAGGGGTGTAGTCCTCGTTTGGTGCTAGATTGTTCATGTTGATGGTGGTTTGTTGTGTCTGAACATTTGATGTAAATGCTGTATTCTGTTTCCAGATTGTGAGATTGTCAATCGCAAATCCATCTCTACCACTCCAAAGGGATTCGTTTGTTCCGAGAGAGCCTTCAAATCCAGACTTGAATCTGAATCTTACGTCGACTACTTCACCTGCGAATCGGGATAGGTCGAAGGAACCCAGTCCTTCTTCGGTAAAGTTAGCCCAACCGTACTGTGTTCCAGGAATTGCACCACCGTATCGGTAAATTGCTGCGTCTAGTCCAGTGTTTGCCTCGCTCTCGACTCTTCCATTATCATATCCTCCCCAGTAACTTACTGTTGATGGACACTGTCCGGCGAAGTAAGCAGAGTTTGGACAGTTGATTAGAACCCATCCAACATCTTCTGAGAATACTTCAATCATTGCTGCATCATCCCAAACTTCGGCTAGAATGAATCCTGTACCGTCGTTTGAATACAAGTCCGATAGACCTAAGTGGCGGAAGATTTCAAGGCTCATCCAAGCACGATCTGCACCGGTTAAGTCAATGTCATTGAGTACCAATCCTTCATCCCAGTTTGGCTCATATCCAGACCAAGTATCTCCGCTAGAGTTCGTCTTCATTAGACCAGACCACATGAAGTCTGTTGGATTGTTTGCATTTGCTGCTTGAGTTGCTGCATTGTTCCCGGAGGTGTGGCCTACTGTGCTGTTTGCAGCGAATTCTTCGTGCCAGTGACTTACTCCGTAATACGCTTCAGTAGTCCAGGTACAGCCGGCGCCACATCCACTTCTGTCCTCGGGGTTATCCCAGTCCATTGCATAGACTGTTACATTGTTAGAAGCTGCTTCATCGACTTCCTGAATCATGACATCAAGAGTTGCCTGACCGTTTAGAATGTCCATTCCTGTGTTGGTAACAACAACTTCGATTTCACGAGTACCTTCTCCTAAGGCCCCGACATATGCATCGGTTGGCTTGATATTTATGCTGGATACTGCAAGGTCCTTGTTATCCATTTCAATAACGACGATTCGGTCATAGGATCCATCCCAGCCAAAGTTGTCGTCATAGGTAAGTTGGTCGTAAGCTCCGTGTCCGACAATTAGATCTGGAGCGCTATTTGGTCCACCAATAACTTGGCCTACAGTGACTGTTGTCGGCCTCATTGCACCAAAGTACTCTAGTGGGTTCATGTGTCCACCAGCACCGTTTGATAGGGTTACTTGTACGCTAGTTGGCAAATTAAGGTAATAGTTGGTTGTTGTTTCACCAGTGGACGAAGTTGAGTTAGATTGCTTGAACTTAGCAGCGTGGATAAAGTCCGGCTCACCATCTCCGTTTAGTTCAGCCACTGTCACTTCCCAAGCGATGTAAGGGCCAAAGTAAACTGTCTTTGTTTGGCTAAATGTGTGAGTAGATTGAGTAATGGTTGCATAACTTACATTCTCGGTGTTTCCTTCATTGAGAGCAACTACGTCAACAATACCATCCTCGTCCATATCTCCGATATCGAAACCACCGAATGGCACTCCAAGTTGGTGATTGTGCGTTGCTCCTGCATATCCGACACTACCAGCGGTTGAACCTCCGGTTGTAGACCATGCAAAAGTATCTGGGAATTTATCAGAATTGCAATCGAATTCGAGTACAGTGATATTGTCAGAATTACCAGGTGCTGTAACAGCACCGGTTAGGTAATCGACACCTTGTGCCCTTACTAGCCACATGTCAACATCGTCACAGGACGAGACACCGCCGGTGCCGGTAGTGGTTTGTGATGGTTCTCCCCAATCACCGAGTTCTAAATCCCTGTAGGCATTTTGAGTGGAGTCTCCCAACAGAGTAATTTGGCCTTGAGTGGATGATGTGATTGGTCCCTTGTATAGAACTGCTCTCTGTTGCTTTACGTCGGCGAGTAACTCTAGAGTGACAATGTCGTCATCACCGTCTTTGTTTACGTCAGCAACCGCTAGGTCCCACATGTAAACTACATCGAACTGTTCGCCGATAGTGAATGTGTCTTCGTCACAACCATCGTTTTCGATAATTGTAACGTTACCTGGCTTGTCGACAACAATTGCGCCGCTAGCATCTTGGCGTAGCGGTCGGTTTCTTGCGTAGATTACGATATCGATTGCATCGTCTCCGTTGAACTCACCGACCTCTACTTGCTGAGTGTTGGAGTGATCTTCGAAATCAGCGTCCTGATTTGGGTTTGCAGAGGTCCAAATATCAGTTCTCTTTTGGAAATGGCCATCTTCATTCCAAAGTACTGAAATTTTTGTACTGCGGTCATTCGCTGTTACTATATCCAAATCGCCGTCACAATCGAAATCTCCCAATGCAACATCTACAGGGTCTGTATCTGTCGTGTAGGTCCTTGAAGTCGAAGCAGACACAAGGTTCGCGGCGGTCGTTGAAAGTAACATTACTAATACTAAGAATAACGCTCTTCCGCGTCCATCTTCATTCATACTCTTCCAAAGCATCATCATCACTCATTCGTCCGGAATCCAACTACCACTTTAATTCCTTTGGAATGATGTCTGAATCGAAAAAGAAAAAATGCTACGCAGTAAGACGTTTTTGATAAAATAGAAATAACGCGTAAAGATTCACAACCCAGAGGCTAACCAAGCAGGAGAAGGACCCCACCCTACGTTAGTTCCACCGTGAACTTTGACAATTTTTCCAGACCTAAACATACTTTCCAAGAAAAGTTCCAATTCCAATCCTTCCCTATCGCCCAAGAAATCACTTGCTGCGAGTGCAATAGTCTCGGTAGTAATCGCAGTTACACCGTGATTCCTAACTACGATTCGCAGAAGTTCTCTAAGCCATGCCTCTGCCATCGGATCTTTTACCATCGTTCCTTGAGCAGGATGAGGTGGCTCGATTTCTTGCAACTGCTCTCTCAACTCATCAGCTGTTGGACGAGTAGGTTGCTCAAGTCCTGTTTCTACAAGTTTTGCTGCTAAATTTAACTCGCCAATTGGCCTTCGTATTACAGGTATTCTAGATGGATCCGGTTCTGGACCCATGTCCTTGGGCTTTCCAGTGTTTAGAGCTGGGTCATCAGCGAAACCTGAATTTGATAAATTTGTACTGTCAACCGCCATTGGCATTGCCCAGCCGACTTTGCTTAGTCCAAGTTCTGATACAATGGATCTAACCCAATCGGCTTCTCCTTCAAGAAGGACATCGACATCATCATCATCACTGCGGAATCGATAGCGAATGTATCCCCTCAACTCCTGCATGGCACGCCCTACAGGCAATGAGACATCAATGCACCGGTTATTGGGCCAAATTTCTCAAAACAGTATGCAAAATTCCGCCATTACGATAGTAATCGACCTCAACAGGAGTATCCAGTCTGACATCGACTGTAAATTCAATACTAGAACCGTCGGTTTTGTTGGCTGTAATTGTTAACTCTTGTAGTGCTTGTACATCATCGGTAACTGGGATGTCAAATGATTCTGTACCGTCCAGACCTATCGAATCCGCATCTTCTCCTTCTTTGAATGTTAGAGGAAGAACTCCCATCCCGACCAAATTAGATCTATGAATTCTCTCGAACGAAGTTGCGATAACGGCCTTCACACCTAGCAAATAAGTTCCCTTTGCAGCCCAATCTCTACTGCTTCCAGTTCCATATTGTGAACCTGCTAGAACTACCATTGGACCTTCATTATCCATCGCTGCTTCGAAAACCGAGGATACTTCTCCGGTTTTGTGATTCAATGCGTATCCACCTTCTGTTCCAGGCGCCATTTGGTTACGAACTCTGACATTAGCAAAGGTTCCACGCATCATAATTTCGTGATTTCCTCTTCTACTACCAAATGAATTGAAATCACCTTGCTGAACACCTCTTTCAGTCAACCACTTTCCTGCTGGACCATCGGCAGGGAAAGCACCTGCTGGAGAGATGTGATCGGTAGTAATCGAATCTCCAAGTTTCAACAAAACCTTAGCACCTTGGATAGATTCGATTGGCTTCGCTTCCTTGGACAATCCTTGGAAGAATGATGGTAGACGAATGTAGGTTGAATCTTCTTGCCATGGGTAGAGTGGAGAAGCCTCGCTTGGAATTGAATCCCAGCGAGGCTCTTGCATAACTGTGGCATATCTTTCTCTAAACATTTCAGGAGTGATTTTTGCCATAGCGTCATCCAATTCTTCGTCCGTTGGCCAGACGTCTGAAAGCATCACAGGCTCACCCTTCCGGTCATATCCGATAGGCTCAGTGGTTAAGTCCACATTCAGATTTCCAGCAATAGCATAAGCGACTACCAGTGGAGGGCTTGCCAAATATGAGGCCTTGACTTTTTGATGGACTCTACCCTCGAAATTTCGATTCCCAGAAATTACAGAACCAACAATCAAATTCGAATCATCGATTGCAGCCTCAATATCTTCTGGCAGCGGACCGGAATTTCCGATACATGTGGTGCATCCATAGCCGACATTGTTGAAACCTAGTGCGGCCAAATCCTCGTCTAATCCATTCGCTTCGTAGTATTCAGTGACCACTCGAGAACCTGGAGCAAGTGAGGTTTTCACCCATGGCTTGACCATCAAGCCACGCTTTCTTGCGTTTCTAGCAAGTAGTCCCGCAGCCAACATAACTCCTGGATTTGATGTATTTGTGCAAGATGTGATTGCAGCGATTACAACATCACCGTGATTGAGATCGTAATCATTACCGACAAGTGATGATTTTGAAAGGTCTTCAGGCGACAGACCATGCCCTTGATGTCCAAGTTCATGAGTCAATGATTCCTCGAAATGAGTAGCCATTTGCGACAGATCAACTCTATCTTGTGGGCGCTTTGGACCAGCTAATGCTGGTTCAACCGTTGAAAGGTCTAGTTCTAGTAAGGCTGTGTAGCTCTTTTCTGGTGCTGATGAATCATACCACAAACCTTGAGCCTTACAGTAAGCCTCTACTCCAGAAATATCCTCTTCAGTTCTACCTGAGAGTCTCATGTAAGATAGAGTGTTATCATCGACTGGGAAGAATCCACATGTTGCACCATATTCAGGGGCCATGTTAGCGATAGTTGCACGGTCAGGCAGAGATAATGCAGCCATTCCCTCTCCAAAGAATTCCACAAATTTACCTACAACACCCAGTTCACGAAGCATCTCAACTATCCTTAGAGTCATGTCAGTGGCTGTCACTCCTGGATTCAATGAGCCGATTAGACGGAATCCAACAACGTCTGGAGATAACATGTAAATCGGCTGACCAAGCATTACTGCCTCGGCCTCAATTCCTCCGACACCCCAGCCAAGTACACCAAGTCCATTGATCATAGTGGTGTGAGAATCGGTTCCAACAAGTGAGTCTGGAAGCCAAATGCCGTTCTCTTGGCGGGCAACTGTTGCAATCCATTCAAGGTTAACTTGGTGGACGATACCTCTAGATGGAGGCACTGCTCGGAAATTTTCAAGAGATTGCTGGCCCCATTTCAGGAAGGTGTATCTCTCCATGTTTCTGTGATATTCAATATCCAAGTTTAGATCTAGAGCCTCTGGATTTGCACCAGAAATATCGACTTGTACCGAGTGGTCAATTACCAGGTCTACAGGTACTTGTGGGTTGACTTTTTCAGGGTCGCCGCCCATCTCTACCATAGCATCTCTAAGCGCAGCTAGGTCGACTACTGCTGGCACTCCAGTAAAGTCTTGTAGAATTACTCTAGAAGGACGGAACGGTATTTCTCCGCGTTCACCGTCAGCGGTCCAGCCAGCGATGTTTCGAACATCTTGTTCGGTAATTAGGAATCCATCACAATTTCTCAACGCACCTTCCAATAATACTCGTATCGAATACGGTAGAGTCGAAGTATCAAGCCCTGATTCGTCAATTGAATCAAGGGAGTGATAGTGTCCACCAAGTGGGAAATCCTTCTTCGATGAGAATGGGTTGGATTCGCTCATGGTAGGTCTGCGACAGACCCAATCATATCAACATGCCTTTTGCAGGCTTAATCACCAAAATTGGTACCAAGGGGTGCTATCACTGATTCCATCGTCGGTGATTTCGATTGAAACAATAGTTACATCGTTTACTGGTCTGTCATTCTGTCCAGTTGGAACCTCTGCTATCGCATTTACATGTTCTAACCCATCTGTTATTGTTCCGAATACGGTATGAACTCCATCAAGATGGTCTGGTGTACTATCTGTAGGAACTAAGTAGAACTGACTTCCTCCTGTGTGAGGAGCGTTGGTTTTTGCCATAGCCAATGATCCAGGATTGTGTTTCAAACCGTTATCAGCTTCATCAGGTATTGTCCAACTAGATTGATCACAGCCATCAGAGCTGTCTTGCGCTTGACCGTTACAATATCCATACCACTTAGCAGCATATCCTCCGGTTCCAGCTTGGTTCACGAAATCTCCTCCTTGAATCATAAATGGGTCGTTTTCAACTGTATTTGGGTTATCTCCAATTACTCTATGGAAAATTACGTTGTTGTAGTTTCCATCTTCTGCATGGAGAATGAAATTTTCAACGTGAATCGGGGCATCTGCTCTGTGAAGTGCGATTGTGATGTTTTCATCATGGAAAACGCCATTTGCGTCAGTCCATGTTACTCTCATAACTGCTTCACCGTCTTCGAATTCCTCACTAGTTTGGAGGAACTGAATAGTTGCTAAAACAAGCAGTAGTGCTACAACAATTGCAAACAATCCTGCAGGAGTAGGAGTCCCTTCATTTACAAGTCTAGGAAATATGGTCTGGGAAACCCCATTGTCTTGCATTTCATTCAATAATTGGTTATATTGAGCGTTTGATTGTTTGTCACGAGGGTTCATTTTGACCGCATCACGCAACAAACCTGCTGCCTTTCTGTAATCGGATGCTGAGCCACTCTTGGACGCTTTCATGTGCATTGCTTTACCAGCAATTCTTAGCGTAGTTGCCTCTTTACCTTCCGCATCAGCCTCTCTTAGAAGATCCAATGCTCTGTCGATTTTACCCTTGTCAAGAAGTTTCTCTGCTTCCTTCCAGGTTGAAGCCATATCTCCTTCGGCCATGAACCGCCGACACCCCTTTCGGTTTTGAGCCCTGCCCCTCAAAAAATACGAATGTTGAAGCCAACACATTCAAAGGTCGTGGGCCAACGCAGGGGAGGTAA
>MDTE01177941.1_pt1 | contig 12446 bp, 7 predicted proteins | sample 811231 | NCBI WGS metagenome assembly MDTE01 (sample SAMN05326651, study PRJNA326480) | marine metagenome | isolation source: seawater | place: Indian Ocean: Red Sea | collected 2010
AAGGGTAGTGACTATCGCGGTCACTCCAAGGGGCAAGAATATGAGAATAATACGCTCCATTCAACCCCCCACTCATGGAATATCTGAATTCAAATATGCCTTCAATTCCAGAATGGGGTCGATTGCCGAGGGGTCCTTCCCTCGAAGGAGAGCGATGGCGAAACTGAGCCAATCAGAAATGATGGCGCCATGGAGATACCTGTCATACAATGTCTCTCCCTCTAACAGAAGTCTCCACATGCATGGTGATTGGATACCACTCTCAATTGTCCAATCTAACCGCCGTTGCATCATCTCACTCTGTCCAAGTTGCTCAAAGAATAGAACCGCTTGTTGAGGGATATCCTCGTTCCCTTCACCCCATGCCACGATTTCATTGTGGTGGGCTTCAGGAAGGATAGCATTACGGACGAAGGTACCTGCGTTCTCATTGACCTGGCAACGGAATCGGTAAGCAGAGGGCGCTAGACTGGTTGATGCTAATGTTGCTATGGGTGCCCCAGCAATCGTTCGGGCAAGGCTTGCAACATCATTACGTCCATTATTCACGATGTCATGTTCGTTCATCTCTTGACTGAGCCATGCATGACGTGCCTCAATTGTGACCGAATCGTTCCCGAGAACGCCTATGTGTCGCCCTATCGTTACCATGGCGGCAAGAATTTCTCCGAAACAGGTTCGAGGTGGTCTACCGCCTTCGATAGGAATGATCAGATGTTTCTCAATTCCATCCAACATCGATTTCAACGCCCCTCCCGAGGTGATGGCAATGAGGGGTAATTCACGTTCAATCACTTGTTGAGTGGCGTCAATGATCTCTTGTGTCATCCCACTATGACTTGTTGCGATGATGAGCCAATCGTCGTCAACCCATCTTGGCACCATTGTGTCATGGAGGGAGACCACTGGAAGACTGCCTTCTTCGATAGCGAGCTGAGCAAGATGATCGCCTCCAGATCCAGAACCCCCCATGCCGAGGCACACGACCCCGTTCCATTCTCTATCTAACCACGTGGCCTCAGCGAGGTGATTTTGAGTTCTCCTCTCTCCTCGCATCACATCGTCTGAAAAGCATCTCAGCCACTGGAGCATGTCTTCGGAATCGAGTTTCTCAGCCAGTTCAGCGAAGGTTGGCATGTACGTTCACCTCCGGAAGTGCAATCCATTCCACATCGATCAAGACCACTGCCACGTTCTCACCACCGTCGTCGTCCCATGGCTTGGCGATGGTGACAACCTCCCACCGATGTGGATCAAGGAAGTCAATGGCACCCTCATCCCTGCGAAGCACATCTACGCGCTTGATGGTTCTTTGCTGGGCAACGACGACTGCCCGCTCCAACTCATTCCAAACCATGCCGCGTCGCTGGTGCCGATCGACTGCAAGCATCTCCGCTCCTTTCTGCGTCATTCGATTGATGCGCCACAGTCTTTGATCACCATCTTCCAGCACATCTCCAGCACTCATTCCGGGATGTCTGTAAACAATAGTTGCTCTAGTCACGTCTTCTCCTTCTCTCCGTCCAACAATCGTATGGGACTCTCGTGATGTACCTCCGTACTCTGCGATGAGCTTCATCACATATTGACGAGCCAGCGTCTTTGAGCCGACCACAATATCGTATCCTCCTTTGACTTCTCCTTCCTTGGTGATGAACCACATTGGGTCGCGGTCCTTCTTCGATACCATGTCTCTGAGGTGTGACATCATGGAGTCGATATCTTCCTCCTCAAGTACCCGACCAGTGGATCGTATCTGTACGGTCGCCTCAAAATAATTTCCTGACTTACGACTGCATGCATCGCAAGATCCCATCGACGATCGCGCAAGTGTGCGGACAATCGTCTCCAATGGGAAAGGGCCGAACTGGGCAGAGATGGTGATGTTGATGCGGTGATTCCTATTATCGAGCGGCGTAACTTCCCAACCAATCACTGGATTTGTGACGTCAGCGTCCAGTTCAAGATGCGTCTCAATCAAATGGCTCCAGAGTGTCTCCTCTTCCATCGCCTGCCACCCTTGTCTGGGTGTTTCGATGTGGCTGCATCCTTGGCATTGCATGTATTGCATTGTTTCAGGAATTCGAGCGAGAACAATCCTCTCTTTGACACATGATGCACACATCATTGTGTGCGCTAGCAATTCGATGCTACCACATGATGCACAAGGAATGGTCAACTCAACCGAGTGCGCAGCCTCGTCATCCATACCTCGTCGTTGAGGACTTCCATGAAGGCACTTCCGCAGTCACATTCATTCAGACTCGGGATTCGGTATCATTCTGATTGCAATCTGTACCCTCTGAAGGCGCTTTCCGAGTCCGAATAGGTGCCATACCAGCAAACCTGTGACGAACAAATAGGCGACACTCAATCCCAAAACGCCATCCCGCGCTTCCGCAGTTTCAGCGGAAGCGGTCAAACTGAATTGCAATATGAAAAATGGAATATATCTGAGACGCCGCATTCTATGCCTCCCTATCCTGAACAAGTAGCGTACGTTCCACTTGGTCTTCATGAGCTTGGACCTTCAATTCCGCAAGAAGTTGACCTGCAAAGAACACTGAGAAGGCAACGAAACCGAACATCCAGACCATAAGCATCTCATTTGGAAGACCAGATTCGGCCCCATCACTCGCAGGACCTATCAGATGTCCTGGGTGCCGTACTTCCCACAGTTTTGTCGCGATGTAGGTCAAAGGTACGAGAAGGAATCCGAAGATGCCAATGGCGGCTGCAACATCTCGTGCTTCAGAACCATCATCAGGTTGGTTAGTATATAACAGCACGAGACTCGCCGCGAGTGCTGTGAGGACAGCGTAGGAATTCAATCGCACATCACTCCAGTCCCATGGTGTACCCCATTCCACAGCCCCCCAGATCATTCCCGTGCCGAGCACAATCGTGCCGTACAAGAGTGCGAGTCGGGCACATGCTCGATGGAGGCTCCAACCACGCTCTGAACGCTGCATGAACCATCCAATACTACCTGCCAGAAGTCCTGTGAATGCAAGAAAAGAGGTCCATGCCGCGGGAACATGAAGGTAGAGGATACGCTGGGCCTCTGGTGCATTCATGCTCTCACTTTCTACTGAAGGCGCCCAGAACAGACCGAGTAGGGCGGTAACGATGATTCCACTGAATCCGACTCCAAGAAGCACAGTGCTCGCAGACTGTTTCACATCATGGTCGACCAATGGTGGGTGTTTGAAGAGTTTGGATTCTCACCCATCATTCTCTCCGAACAGTAACGCTGCCACTGTGAAAATGGCGAGCAACCCCGCCCCTGACCAAGGAAATGAGGTTTCAGTTCCATCTACCCAAGTTGATGCCTCAGATAGGATGACAATCAGTGGTCCAAGCAGAGTTGCGAGAAGAAGTTGTGTAGGTGATGCCCATGGCCTTGGAAGTCGTGCTGCGAGCAAATCCAATGACGCTCTGGCCATGCCCGTCAAGGTGCCGACGACAACGAGCCAGATCAGACAGGCTGTGGTCAGGATGTTGGTGAAAGAATCTGGAATCACCAGCCGCATCCAGATTGCGAAGATGAGTGACCAGACAAGAGATTCCAATGCGGCAGTCATCAAGATTCGATCACGGATGACTCGTCCACCAAGAACTGCCCTAGTCCAATCGAATCCTCGTTGCTCCTGAAGCCAGATGAGGGCAGTTGGTTTCTGTACAGAGACCATGATGATTGGCATAATGATGAGCAAACCTACGGTCATGGCCCATACCTGCTCATTGAGCGCTGCAGCAGCCGGCAAACTCATTGCCGCTGCAGCAGCCGTTAGAAGTCCCATTGGAAATCGATGTGCTGTTGATTGTAACGTCCGACGTTCCAGCCGGGAGAACCACCGAAGATGTTCAATTGGGGTTGGAGCTTTTCTTCGCCCAACTGTTGTGATCTCAAGTGGTATTGGTTCCCCTTCAAGAGGTGCCGTGAGGTCGATGGTACGATCACAGGCTTCAATCACACCAGAGTCATGTGTGGCGATGAGAATTGCTGCCTCACCTGTGACTCGCTCGCCGAGACATCGGAGTAGCTCTTCATGACCTGTGGCGTCCAGACCAGCTTCGGGCTCATCGAGAATGATGAGTTCAGCACCTCCGAAGAATCCAGCACCGAGCGCACAGGCCACGTCGAGTCGTCGTTGCTGACCTGCTGAGAGGTGTGCAACACGTGTGTCATGTCGGTGTTGTATGCCCCAGCGCTCGAGCCATGCCAGATGCTCCTGGTCGGAGAATGTACACCCCGCAGCATCGAGTGCTTCACTCAATCGTTCGCCGACTGTCAAATCAAGGACACTTCCGCCGCGTTGTAGGCACAGACCGATATGCTCGGGTAACAGTCTTCTTCCTTCACCTTCCATTGGAAGAATACCTGCTAGCATCTCAAGAATCGTGGATTTTCCTGAACCATTGTGACCATGCAGGCATACGATTTCTCTGGCTTCGAGTTGAACATCGACAGAGTCCAGCACGGTTCGTCTGGATCGGCGCATCGGCGCGGCCTGAAGAAATGCAACTGGCACGTATCCCGCAGCAGATGTCTCGGTTTTGCGCTTTTGCACCACTCTTGTCCGCCGGACTGAAATCATGAGTCCACTTCAAGCCGATTGTATGGTGCTAACGTGGTCGCAACTCGGCCTCTGGCAATGGGTTCAGTTGTGCCTCTTTATTGCCGCAGCTGCAGGACCCTATGTCCATGCGATCAAGAGAGGCACGCCATTCTCATTAGCAACAGTTCTCTCCCTTGTGCTCTGTTATCTCGTTCAGCTTGTTGGGTTAGGGGGGTACATCTTTGCGCGCGGCATTCCAGTACAATCTTTGTTCTATGCTGAGCCGCTGACACAAGCCTCAGTGTTTGAGTGGCATCGCTTCATTACGGCAGCGTGGGTACATGGAGGTCCCACCCACCTCCTTGGCAACGTCATTGTCATCGGCCTGTGTGGCCTTCCCTTGGAACAACGCCTTGGCCGAGTCAGATGGAGTATCGTATATCTGGTGGGGGCAATCGGAGGGAATCTTTTCTGGATGCTTGCTCATCTCGGTCAGTACGCTCCCGCACTCGGAGCCTCGGGAGCAGCATTCGGCTTGCTTGGTGCCTACCTCTCCGCATGGCCGAATGACGAAATCGTGTTCCCACTCATCCTCATCCGACCATGGCCTGTATGGTTGATTGCGATGTTGAGGCTTGGTCTTGAGCTGGTCTTCGTTTTCAGTGAGAGTACCGGACTCACACCTTCTGATGGCGTAGCGAATCTCGCTCATGTGGGTGGCTTCTTTGCGGCCTATGCGATTGGCCGCCCACTCGCACGAGGTGGTTTGATACCACCTGAAATTGATGATGGCGGACCTTCTGCAGGGGGGATTGAGGCTGCGAAGAACCGAGCGTTGAAACAACGCATGGGTGATCTTTCTATCGATCCATGGTCGAGTGCAGGCTTCTCGCTTGAGGGTACGGCAGCGAGGACGTTGGAAAGACTGCGTGCTGAAGGAGATGAACTTGAGACACGTCATGCCTGGCTCGACCTGCTTGCCGAACAGGCACGGTGCCCTGAATGTAATCAACCACTCATCTGTGAAATGGTGCGTCAGGTTCCTGTGCTGCACTGTACTGCTGATGGCAAGCATCTAGATTGGCCATGACTGGGCCTGAACCGCACGTCAGACACATCAGTTTTTCATCGGTGATGTGGACCCATGGACATGGCAGGAGGAAGATGGGCAGTTCACATCATGCTGTCCTGTCTTCTCATGGCTCCTATCTCGGTATATGTCCTAGCTGATATTGGAGATCCAATTCCTGATGAAATCGTAGCGGAGAAGTCTGATGGTACTGTTCCTATCATAGAGGGCCTGCCATCACTGATGTGTGATGGTAGCCCTTGCTCTATCAAGGACCGTTCACCTTCGAATCCATCTGATCTTGCGAAGTCCGAGGCTGGGGAATGGTGGTTTGGACTCTCACCTGACCGTGACTCAAATGGTATGGATGATCGCTTACAGCGTGTACTTGCTGGGGAATATGAATCGGTCAGTCCTACTGCAATCATAGGTCCTGACGGTCGGCGAACTGTGGCCATCGTTGTTGATTACCCCTGGCATCCCACTACTGAGGACCGAACCAGACTTGAGGCGACTCTCCTTGATCATGGCTGGGAGCCGTCCGGCTCTGATGTCTACATCTCACCATACCTTGACCGTATCTTCGTGGACCATGTCCCCCTTCAGGCACTCACTGCAGTCTGGTCGATGCCTGAAGTGGTCCATGTCGAACAGCAGAATGTCATGGCGCCTTTCAATGAGGTAGCAGCTCAGGCCATCCGAGCCGCACCTTCAACGACGTACTGGGCGACAGCTCATGAGAGGGGTTACCATGGTGATGGTGTGGTCGTAGCAATTCTGGATACCGGAGTGGACAATGAGCACCGAAGTCTGAATGATTTCGATGATATTGACGATTCCCCCGATGATGATCCCAAGTCATACGATGACCCAAAATGGGTCGCAGGGTATGATGCGACGGTTCCTACTTCCAATACAGATGGTTCGGTCGACCCGGATGACTCCAACGAACCATCTGGACATGGGACTCACGTCGCGGGCTCAGCTGTTGGAACAGGTGATTCACGCCGAACCGATGGAGGTGTAGCCCCGGGCGCTTATCTGGTCGATGTCAAGGTGTTGACCGATGCAGGTGGTACGAACAGTGCGAACAGCGTCCGTGGTCTATCATGGGTGCTCAACAACGTTGAGACTGACTGGAATAACAACGGATCATCACGTGGTATTGACGTCGTTTCGATGTCGTTCGGCAGTGTATCCAATCCTAACAGTGATGATCCCGGGGACAATGGTTCTTCAGGCGAATCAGTCATTGTCAATCAGATTTCAGATGCAGGGACCATCTGTGTTGCTGCCATGGGGAACGATGGTAAGCGCAGGGTCCCGTCACCAGCATCTGCTGACAAAGCCATCACTGTCGGGATGACAAATGACCGGAACACCGTCACTCTTGCCGATGATCAAGTCAATTCCGCCTCGAACTTTGGTCCACGAGAGGATGATGGTGATGATGATGAAATGGACGAGCTCAAGCCAACCGTGACCGCTCCAGGGACGAACATCAATTCTGCTCAGTTCGCAGGCGGTGGAACCGTGACGTTGCCAGGGACTCAGCGTCCATTGGCCGATGACTCGTATCATGAATTGACTGGAACAAGTATGGCTACGCCAGTTGTAGCTGGCATGGTGGCAGTCATGCTTTCTGCGGATGAGACATTGGATTGGGAGGGTGTCATGGAACTGATGCGGCAGCACAGTTTTCAGCATGAATCAATCGAGCCATCTGAACCCACCATCGATGATCGATGGAACGAAAAATGGGGTTGGGGCATTGCCGACTTGACCGCGGTTCTCGATGCTATCCTTGGTGAAGAGAGTGGCAATGGCGTCATAATCCCCCCTGATGAGAATGATACAGGAGATGGACCGGAATGGGTCGATATCACACATCCTGTGAATGGTACTTGGGTCCTCGCAGGCCAGCGGATCGATGTAGGAGGAATCCTTTCCCCTACCTCTATAGATCGCTTGGAGATTCGTGTGAACAATGATTCGTGGACACAACTCACTGTAGCCGATAATTGGTCGGGGAAGATTCGTATTCCATCTGATGCGGACACTGGTGATCCTATCTTCATCCGAGTGCGTGCAAGAGGGTCTGGTGGTGTGTGGTCTGCAACAAGCATTCGCTTTGTTTGGGCGAATGCGAATATCTTGACCATTGACAGAAGTCAGCTTTCTGAGGATGTATCTCGGACAGTATCTTTCGATGGGACCTATGACGGTGCTGAAGTTCAAGGCGTTCAGATTCGAATCGATGAAGGAGAGTGGAGTTCGGGCGGTAACCTTGTCATGAACTCCTCCAAGGTCGTAGCAGGGCTTGAGACGTCTGAAGGAAGTTGGTCATGGGTCTGGGATTCTGAGAGTGTTGACGATGGACTCCATCGCATTAAATTCCGTCTTGTCAATAGTTCTGATGTGGTTAGCGAGGAGGTTGTTGTCAATCTTGATGTTGACAACGTCAATGCTCCGGATGTAAGTGTCGACGGTACGATTCACGTTGAAACTGGAGGGGGCGCCTTGGTTGGTTCCGCTTGGACAGGTGAGATTCTCAGGGTGCGGTCCATGATTCTCAATCGAGGAGATGCTCCAGCAGAATTCGCAGGTATTGAATTACTTGAGCAACGGGAGGGTTTGGATCCGATTCGGTGTGATCGGCTTGAGGAAACGATCCCTGAATCTTCGACTCTTGAGGTTGAATTCACTTTCTCATCATCAAACTCGACTTGTGGGCAGAATTCAGGAAATGTGGATGTGATTGTCAGAGTTACATATTTTATTGCAGGAGAGCGATTTGTCGAGGAGGCAAATGTCAATTTCTGGTTCATCGAACGTCGCAGTGGCCCCGATGTGACGATTGATGCAGGTACTCTTCGTACAGAGCCGAGAATTCCTATGCCGGGAGAATCCTATGTCCTTCAAGTAAACATAGAGAACATAGGGCTGCAGAAAATTACAGCAGTGTTTGTGATCATCGAACGACAAACAGTTCTTCCAAATGGTTCGAATTCATGGGAAGAAGTCGCTAGCAAAGAGATTCCCAGCATCCAGCCAGCTGGAACCACATCTCAACTGAATCTTCGCATTACAGATGTTGTGGATACATCTGGTATCGCTCGTCACCGCATCGAGTTACGTTCGGACTCTGAGTGGGCCAATAGAACAGATAACAATGTATTCCTACACGATGTGACGTTTGAGCACGCTGAGGTGACAGCAAAGACCAATGGTCCTGATGAAACAAGACCACTTCACTTGGCTCCAGCCACTGAGGGGGCTATTCTTTTCATTGAGGAGGGTGAATCGCTCCTCTCGATGAAGATGAGTTCAAGTCGAACATTCATCTCTTCACCAGTCACTGTTGAGGAGAATTTCGCCGGCGATCTTGCAGTCACATCAACTCAGGATGGTTTTGTCTATGCTGCTTGGACCAGGTATGGTGTGGATGAGTACGGTGCTCTGACACAATCCATTGTCTTCGGAACCTTTGGAGACCGGGGTGAGATCTCGACGCAGATTGTCCTTGCAGGACCCTATTACCTCTCAGATGGCCGCTGGTGGGGATTATCTCTCGATGAACGCGATGGCATTTTCGTTTTAGCGGGCTATGAACGGCGAGAGTACAGTATCGGAATCTGGCAGGTCGACACCGCGGTCTTCACGCTGCATTCAACTCAGCCAATGGTTGCGGATGCATGGGTGAAGACAGATGGAGTCATCTTGGATATTGATATTCTACCATCAGCACCTGGGTCCTTGGATGTAGCACTTGGTGAACACGCTGCACATCTTCTGTATCGCTCAAAGCGTACCGATGGCCTTCCCCGTCTCGGAGCCTTCTATGCCCGAGGAGTTCTCGGTACTTCGGATTGGGAATGGGATCATTCTGTCGGAGACGATGCCTCATCTCTTGCTATCGAGGTACTGTCGGCATCTCCAGTGAAAGATGAAGTGATGATGGGTTGGATCGAGGGCTCTGGTGAGAATGCCTACGTTCACATCCGAGCGACTCCCGACGATGAACAAAGCGACGAAGTGCAAGTGATTGTTCGTCCGGCTCCTTCTGTAAGCAGTCTTGTCATTGGGATGGACGCAATTGGTGGCGTGTTCGTGTATGATGAAGTGGTGAATCTTGAACATCGAACCTTGAGAGGTAGAGTGATGCATGACTCCGGTGATCAGATATCTATCTGGAATGGTACGGAGGTGGCAAGAGGCCGTCTCCTCAGCAGTGCAATTGCCAATGAGCAAACCTTGCTCCTTCTTGAAGACGTCAACAATGTCTTAGAGGTACGCGGAATCATTCTGCTCGATTTGGAGGAATCCGCCATTACAACCTCGACAAAGAGTGTCCTGTCGAAGCTATCTGATTATCTGATTTCAACACGTTCAGCCATTGTTGTTGGTCTCATCATGGTCCTTTTGTTTGTACGATCGATATCGAAGAACAGGATGCCTCGCAGGCCAACATCCACTTCCTTCAATCCAGATGCGGTATTGCTTGGTGATAATGAGGAACCAGTGCCAATGAGTGATGATGATCTCAAGGAAGCCATGGTACCCTCAGACCTAGTTGAGGAGGAAATGTCGCAAGTTGCTGAAGCAGGTCGTCTAAGAAGAGAGCGCCGGAGGATGCGAGCTCGACGTGATGAAGAAAGCGATGTTTGACTTCGCATACTCTTCATAGGCCGGCCCGAACTCCCGCGTCCATGTGTGGCATTTTTGGTGTCACTGGCCGCCATTCGGCGGTCGATGACGTTCTTGATGGACTGCGCAAGCTTGAGTACAGAGGATATGACAGTGCAGGCATAGCTTTCATCAACGATGCGAATCTTCAGAGGCATCGCCTGGTTGGACGTGTCGATGGTCTCATCGAGCAGATGGATTCAGTCGACCAATCTGCTTCAATCGCCATAGGGCATACACGATGGGCGACCACAGGAGCAGTGACCGAAGCGAATGCTCACCCTCATTTCGATACCTCGGGAAGGATTGCCATAGTGCATAATGGAATCATCGAGCAGACCAATCTTCTTCGTCAACGTCTGATTGATGAAGGCGTAGAATTACAGTCTGAGACCGACACTGAACTCATCGCAGTGCTCACGGGAATGGCTCTAGATGAGGGTGCAGTGTCATTGCTTGAAGCCCTGAAGACCGTCCTGAGTCAGTTGCGTGGCACCTGGGGAATTTGCGCGATTCATATTGATGATCCTGAGACGATTGTCTGCACCAGATCCGGCTCACCACTGGTTGTTGGGTTATCTGATGATGCTTCATTCATATCCTCAGATCCACATGCATTGGCTAGACACACCAAGCGAGTTGTATATCTTGAGGATGGTGATTTTGCAGTCCTTCAGCCCGGAACCATCGACACCTCTCGCATCGACCGAACTAGGACCAAGGTTCAGATCTCGACGTTAGAAGAAGTCTGGCAACTCGATGACCTTGGCAACCATCCTAATCACATGCATAAAGAGATTAATGAACAGCCTGAATCGCTAGCTCGGTGTTTCCAAGGGAGGCTCGATCATGAATCAGGTACTGGTAGATTAGGTGGTCTTGAGATGAATGAAAGAAGTCTTACAGCCATCGAGTCGGTCGAACTCATTGGCTGTGGTACTGCTCACCACGCCGGTTCCGTCGGTGTACACCTGCTTGAAGCGATAGCGAACAAGGCTGCAAGGTGCCATATTGGTAGCGAGTTTCGCATCAGTCGAAATGTCACGGAACCTACCACGTTGCATATTGCACTCTCTCAATCGGGAGAGACCTATGACACTTTGAGCGTGGTTCAGGAATTGAATCGAAAGGGGGCCGACGTCATTGGCATTGTCAACGTCGTCGGTTCATCCATCGCTCGGGCCTGCGGACGTGGCGTCTATATCCGCAGTGGTCCTGAGCAGGCGGTCGCATCGACCAAGGCCTTTACTAACACAGTTGGTGTTCTATCACTGATCAGTATCATGTTAGGACGAAGTCGTTCGATGGATACCGCTCAAGGGAGGCGCCTTGTCCGAGACCTCAGCGCGATGCCCAACCGCATGGCTACATTACTGGATGATCTTGGCACGATGGACAAAGCGGTCTCTCTTGTGAAGGATGCCAAAGTGGTTCTGTTCCTTGGTCGGGGTATATCTTCACCTGTCGCCGCCGAAGGGGCTCTGAAACTCATGGAGATTGCTTACATTCCTACCATTGCTCTTCCTGCTGGTGAGATTAAGCATGGCCCACTTGCTCTGATTGAGGAAGGCACACCCGTCATCGTACTGATGCCAGGGGATGAACATGCTGAGCGGATGGTGACTTCGATTGACGAGTGCAAGGCTCGAGGTGCAAAGATCATTCTGATTCACGACGAACATCTTGCTGTCAATGGACTCGCTGATGTTGCAGTACCGATTCCATCCAGTGAATCGTTGTTCTCTCCTCTTCTATCCGTCTTGCCTCTACAGGTGTTGTCCTATGAGGTAGCACTGGCGCTTGGTCGAGACATTGATCGACCACGAAATCTGGCTAAATCTGTCACCGTTGGTTGATCAACCAAGGCGGAATCGCTTCTCGGAATTATCCCAAGTCATTGGTTTGTACCCGAGGTCGTGGTTGGTATGGCGCATTTTGACGACAGCCATCTTTCTTGAGATCTCATCATTCACGCGCTCCATCACGATGTGTATGACCGCGTCGCTGAGGAAATCTTCGACGCCGTACTCTCCGAATTGCTGGCTCTGATTTGCGAGCATCTCGCAGATGAAGAACGAAGTCAATTCCATTCGTCGGACGTCCTCAAAGATGCGGAAAATCTCATCGCG
>MDTE01031083.1_pt1 | contig 12445 bp, 12 predicted proteins | sample 811231 | NCBI WGS metagenome assembly MDTE01 (sample SAMN05326651, study PRJNA326480) | marine metagenome | isolation source: seawater | place: Indian Ocean: Red Sea | collected 2010
ACGGAATAGTTGAAATAAACTATAAAATAATAAAATAAATAATAGGAAAACTAAATAATTCGAATTAAATTTTTTTATATCTACTAATTTAAATCCAAAAATTAAAAAAAAAACCGAAAGATAAATATGAGAGTGTACAATTAATTTTAACAGCGATCCTGCAGAGGCATCTGTAAATTTTAAATATGAGATAAATACTTCGCCAACAATGACTAGTATAAAAGATATAAAATAATAATAACCAAATATATCTTTCTTTAAATGAAATGACATATTTATTGTTAATGCATAATATTAAAAATATAAAGTTAATATTTAAACTAGATTAATTTATGAAAAAAATTTTTTTTATAAAATTATTGAATATCAATACAAAAAATTTTGAAATAGAAAAAATAATTAAAAAAGAATTAAATAAATTTATAATAATAATTAGTTCAAACAAACAAAGACATAAATATATAAACAAAATTCATTTAAGCAAATTTTCAATCAAGTTAGGACGAAATGAGAAAAAAGGGTATAAATTTTTTTTAAAGAAAAAAATTAACAAATTCAAAATTCCAAAATATAAAACTATAATAAGCTTATCAAAAAAATATGTATCAAGGATAGATTATATAAATGGTATAGACGTAAACTATTTTGATATTGAAGCACTAAAATATTTTAATAAATATTCTATAAAAACAAAAAAGAAAATTAATTTTGAAAAATATTTAGATATAATAAATAATAATTTTAAATCAATTTATTCAGTTGATATATCAAAAGAATTAATCATTGATTGGTCTAGAATAATTAGGAAATTTAAAAAGGAAATTTTTATTAGTCCGAGTCATGGTGATTTTACACACAAAAACATAATCAAAAAAAAAAATCATTATTTTATAATAGACTTTGAATTTTTTTCTAAAAGCAGAACATACCTCTATGACTCAATTCACTGGTTAATTCCACCATTATTGAAAAGAACTAATAATTTTCTAATGAGAAACATAAATTTTAGTTTTTTATTTATATTTTATTTAAAAATGTTTTATAGGTTAATTGGACATGATATTAATGAACATGAAGTTAAGGTTAATTTAATTCTTTATTTTTTAGAACAGAAATTTTTTTATAAATTACCAAATATTTTAACTAAAGAAAAAAAATTGTTATCTCAAAAAAGAATAAAAGAAAGCAAATATCTCTCAAGGATTTATTCAAGACAATTAAACTATTTATTAAAATAAAAATGAAACTTGAAAAATTCCTTATTTATTTATTTAAAGAATTTGAAAAAAAAAAAATTAATTATTGTATTCTCAGAAACTATAATTCTTTACCCAAAAAATTAAATTCAAATGACATAGATATTTTAATCGAAAAAAAAAATATTAATTCAATAATAAGTATAATCCAAAAAATAAAGAAAATTATATTATTTAATCAAAGGGATTATTTAACATCTATAACCGTAGGTGATGTAAAAAATAATAATAAAAATTTTCTCAAAATTGATTTTATAAACAAAGTTTGTTGGAAAGGAATTCCTTATTTAGATAATGATGATATTTTTTCTAGCAAAAAAAAATTTAAAAATATTTTCTTTGTTCCAGATAAAAACCATGAAGCTATAATTACTTTTTTTTCAAGTTATCTTGTTGGAGGTTGGATAAAAAAAAAATATCAAGAAAAAATTAAAAAGATTTTTATAAATAATTCACAGAAGATAGAAAAAATTTTTTCTAAAAAATTTTCTTTTAAAACATCTGATGACATAGTTGAAGCTGTAAAAAAAAATAAATTTAAATTTTTATTAAAAAAATTAAATGCATTAAAAATTGAACTACTTTATGGTCAGTTCTCAAAATTTTTTTTCAAAAGTTTTTGTATTATATTTATATATTTTTTATATGAAATAAGAATGAAATTTAGTGGTTATTCGGTAGTTTATCTCGAAATAAAATGTGAAAATTTAAGAATAAAAAAATATATAGACAAAATTATCCATAAAAAAATTAAATTGTTATTTAATAAAACTTCAGTCTTAAATAAGTTTGTTTTTTTAAATCAATTAATTTTTAAATTTTATAATCCTATAAAAAATCCATATCTTTTAGTCAGTTATAAAATTGTTAATAACAATTTAAAAAATAGAATGTCATATTTTTTTAAGCCAGAGTACAAATTGTTCTTTTCTAATATAAAAACTAAAAATCAAAAATTTTATGAAAAAAAACTTTTTAATATTCTAAATGGAATAGCTATTAAAAAAATTAATAAATGAATTATAAAATTGTAAAAGAATTTTTTTTAAAACAAAAATTTAATTTAATATTTTTTGAACAAGTTGTAACTAGTGGCACAAGTTTTATTGCAACAATATTAATAATAAATTTAATAGGTTTGAATAGTTTTGGGATTTTTAGTATATATTGGTTATTATATTTACTTATTAATTCTCTTCAAAATTCATTAATTATTTCACCCATGATGACAAATATTGTTTTTTATAAAGAAAATGAAAAAATGTTTTTCATAGGATCTGTTTTTTTGCAACAAATAATTTTTTTATTATTTTTCATAATTTCTATTAAAATAATTTTTATAGTTCCATTTATTGATGTTGAGTTTATTAATAAAGACTACATAAGTTGTTTTGTTTTATTAATTTTAAGTTCTCAAATTTACCAATTTTTTAGAAGGTATTTTTTTTCACAAAAAATGTACTTTTATTCTCTATTTGCAAGTATTTTTGTTGGATTAGTTTTGATAGGATCTTTGTTTTATTATTATTATTCAAATCAAATTGGTATTAAAGAAATTTTTTATTGTTATATTTTTTCATTTTCGATAACTGTTTTATTTTGTTTAATTTCTCTAAGAAATTTTAAATTTTCAATTATTATTTTTTTATCCTCAATTAAAGAAAATTTTAAAATTTCAAAATGGCTTTTTCTAACAGCAATATTGCAGTGGTTTTCGGGCAATTTGTGGATAATTAATTCAGGATTAATACTAGGTCCTACTTTCCTTGGTGCCTTTCGTGCTTGCCAAACAATTGTCAATGTAGTTAATATTTTTTTTCAGTCACTAGAGAATTATTTTCCAAAAAAAATATCTGAAATATATAAAAATAACTCAATTTATCAGATGAAAAATTATATTAGCTCAATAAACAAAATTGGATTTCTATTTATTTTGGCAATCTCAATAATTTTATCTTTTTCTTCTAAATTTATTTTAAATCTGATTTATGAAGAAAATATAGCAAGTTATTACTATCTTTTAATAATACTATCTTTTTTATTGCCATTTATCTTTATAAATTTTTTTTATAGTTTTGGTTTGAGAACATTAAAAAATACGAAGCCAATTTTTATTTCGTATTTATTTAGCAGCAGCTTCACTTTAATTTTTTCAAATAAAATAATTTTGAACTATGAAGTTGAAGGTTTTATCTTTGGAATTGTTTTAACACAATTTTTTATATCCGTTATCACATATTTAGGATTTTATTTATCTTATAGATCTAAAAAATTATGAAATTAAAAAAAAGTATTAAAACAGTTGTTGTCATGGGCCCAGATGGTTCAGGCAAAACTTATCTTATAAACTATTTAATAAAAAAATTAAAAAAAAATTCCCTATACATTAAAAGAATTCACTTAAAGCCATCTTTATTTGCCTCAAATATTAAAAATGTACCTTATCCCCATGCAAAAAAACACAGAAGTTTTCTTTTTAGTATTTTAAAGCTATTATATTGGCTTATCATTTACCATTTATTTTACTTTTTAAATTATTTCACATTTAAAAAAAAATTAGTTATTTTTGATAGATATGTACACGATATATTAGTTGATCCTTTAAGGTATAGGATAAAATTAAATTTTATAATTAGATTTATAATTAATCTTTTTCCAAAACCAGATATCTGGTTGTTTATGAATCCAAATATAAAAATTATTTGGTCAAGAAAACAGGAGATAGAATATGGTATATTGAGAGAGCAAATAATTTCTTATAAAAAACTTAAAAAAAAACTAAGTAACTCTTTTTTTATCTCTAATAAATTTGATTTTATAAAAATTAGAAACTTAATTAAAAACAATATTAAACTATGAAAATATTAATTTCAGCATATGCATGTGAACCAAATAAAGGTTCTGAACCTGGTATAGGATGGAATTGGGCATTAGGTCTATCAGATTTGGGACACAAAGTAACTGTGATTACAAAAAAAAATAATGAGAATAAAATAAAAAGATTTCTTTTAAATAGGAAAAAAAATAAGATTAATTTTATTTATTACGATTTACCTTTTTGGTTACAACATTTAAAAAAAAAGATTCCATTTTTTTTATATGTTTACTATTATTTTTGGCAATATTTAGCTTACAAAAAATATAGAAATATTGCTTTAAAACATGATTTAATACATCATATAACATGGGGAGACTATAAGACTCCGTCTTTTTTTTGGAAGTTAAAAAAACCACTCATTCTAGGACCTATTGGTGGTGCTGAAACAACTCCATTAAATATAATCAAAACTCTAACATTTAAACAACAGTTTTTTGAGTACTTGAGATATTTTAATAATTTTTTATTTGTAAATTTAAATTATCAAGTAATTTCATGTATACAAAAATCTTACTTGATTATATCTAGAACAAGAGAAACAAAACAAGTTTTAAAAAGAATTACTAAGAAGAATATTCCAATCATTCAAGATGTTGGATTGTACAGATCTATTAAAAAAAAATTTCTTAACTCAGATTTTACTAATTTTTTATTCGTAGGTAGACACATATATTGGAAAGGTGGAGCTTTGATTATTCATTCTTTTCACGAAGCATTAAAAAAAAATAAAAAAATAAGATTAAACTTTGTTGGTGATGGTCCACAAAAAAAAGATTGGATTAACTTAGTTAATAAATTAAAGATTAAAAAGTTTGTAAAATTTCATCCGTGGCAAAAACATTATAATATGGAAAATTTTTACAAAAAAAACGATATATTTATCTTTCCAAGTTTTCATGACTCAGGAGCCAGTGTTGTTAGTGAAGCTTTATCGTACTCTCTTCCAGTAATCTGTTTAGATTTAGGAGGCCCTGCGATTAAAATAGATAAAAATTGTGGTTTTTTAATTAAAACTAAAAAAAAATTTTTTAATAAAAATAATTTAATAAAAGATATATCTAATAAAATCATTCTTTTGTCTGAAAACAAACCTCTTCTGAAAAAATTAAGTCATGGAGCGTATATCAAGTCAAAAAGCATGACTTGGAAAAATATAATTAAATCAGCATACAAAAACATATGAAATCATCTCTAAAGATCTCAATTATCACTCCTTCATTTAATCAAGGTAATTTTATTGAAGATGCAATTATCTCAGTTATGGAACAAGATTATTCAAATTATGAGCATATAATTATTGATGGTGGATCAAAAGATGAAACCCTTTCAATACTTAGAAAATATCCACATTTAATTTGGATATCCGAACCAGATGAAGGTCAAACAGACGCTCTTCAAAAAGCACTACAAAAAGTTTCTGGTGATATAATTGGTTGGCTTAATGCAGATGATTATTATGATAAAAATATTTTTTTCAAAGTTGTAAAAGAACTTAATTCTAAAAATATTGACGCTATATACGCTAATTTAAAATATGTCGATATAAACAGACTTTTAATTAGAGAAAGGATTTCAAAATCATCTTATTTTTTAAGTAATAAATTTGTGTCGAAGTTTATTTGTTTTATACCATCAACTACATTTTTCTTTAAAAGAGAAATATTAAATGAAAAAATTTATTTTGATAAAAATATAAATTTTGGAATGGACAAAGACTTTTTTGCAAATATTTATCATAATGATTTTAAAATTAAAAAAATTGAAACAAACTTTGCTTTTTTCAGGTTGCATGAAGATAATAAATTTGAACATAAAAGAAATATTAAAAATTTCATAATAGATACAAAAGAAGGTTTATTTATATATAATAAATATTCACAATTTAAACTTCCTAAAAATTTCTTTGGATATCTTATTTATGCACTAATGAGATTTTTCATCAAATGTTTGGGTTTTATTTTTTTTAATTTGATTAAAAATAATTAATAATATGAAAATTTTACAAATTCATAATGAATATTTTTATCGAGGAGGCGAAGAAACTGTTTTGAATGCTGAAAAAGAATTATTAATTAAAAATGGACATACTGTTTTTCAAATAATCCGAAAAAATAAAAAAGAAATAAAAAACCTATTCGATATTTTAAAAATATTAAAAAAAATATCTTATTCAGATGATAGTTTAAAAATTCTTGAAAAAAAAATAAATAAGAAAAATTTTCCTGATATAGTTCATATACATAATACTTTTCCATTATGGACAAATTCAACTCTGGAATTTTTTAAAAAAAAAAAAATTCCAATTGTAATGACTTTACATAATTATAGATTACTATGGAATTATATCAGTTTTTTTGATGTTAACTCCAGTAAGTATCTTTATTTTAAAAACTCAAAAATAATTACATTTATAATTTCAAGATTAATAAGCATAAATGAAAAACTTTTGGATAATGTAGAGAAATTTATTACCTTTACAAAATTTACAAAAAAAAAATTTTTAGTTCATGATAAACTAAAAAAAAAACTAATCATTAAACCTCATTTTCTCCAAAAGAAAAAAATAAAAAGGAAAAAATTTATCTTTAAAAAAAATGCTATTTTTGCCTCAAGAATATCACATGAAAAAGGAATTAAAACATTATTAAAAGCATGGTCTGATATAGACCTTGAATTAAAAATTTTTGGTGACGGACCTTTATTAAAAGAATTAAAGAAAGTTAATCGCAAGAATGATATGTTGTCTTTTAATGGTTATATAAATAGCAAATCTTTAGATATTCAAATTTCAAATTCAAAAATTTTAATTTTTCCATCAGAATGGTACGAAACTATGGGTATGACAATTATACAAGCCTTTAGAGCTGGTACATTAGTAATTGCATCTAATATTGGAAGCGTTTCAAATTTAATACAACATAAAAAAAATGGCATTTTGTTTGAATCTGGTAATCATGTTGACTTGAACAGAAAAATAAAATGGGCATTAAAAAATCCAAAAAAATGTGATTATATGGCAAAAAATGCATATAAAGATTTTATTAATAAATTTAGCGAACATAGAAATTATGAAATTTTAATTAATATTTACAAAGATTTATTAAAAAATAAAAAAAAATAAAATTGCCAAAAATCATCCATTATCTACCAGAGTTTTATTTGAAACACCATGGTGTAACCGAAGCAATTTTACACATGATTAAAGCAAAAGAAAAATTTAAAAAAAGATTTAATATATTATCTTCAAACAAAAAAATTAAAATAAATCATCTCTATAAAAAATATAGATTACCAGTCAAACATTTATTCAGAAAAAAATTTTCTTTTCCTTTATTATTTAGTTTTAATTTCAAAACCTACAAAGATGATTTATTTATTATTCATAGTGTTTTTACACTACAAAATTATATTTTAAGCAAATTTTTAAAATTTAATGATATTTCTTATATTGTAGTCCCTCATGGAGGATATATTGACAAAAATATAAGAAAAAATCTTTTTACTTATATCTTAAAAAAAATTTGGATTTTTTTTATAGAATCTAGAATTTTAAAAAATTCAAAACAAATAATAGCATTAACAGCTCCTGAAAAAAAAGATATTTTGAAAAATTTTGATATACCTGCAAAGCAGATAAAAATTATAGAATATCCGATCTTGTATAAGAATTATCATAAAGTCAAAAATAAAAAAAGAATTATTACATCAGTTTCTAGAGCAGATATATTTCACAAAGGATTAGATATTTCTCTTAAAGCATTTGATTTATCTAATTTAAAAAATTTTGAATTTAGACTTCATTTAACACAATATTCAAAATCAAAAAATAAAATAGAAACAATAATTTCAAAACTTAAAAATAAAAAAAAAGTAAAAATATTAAATCCAATTTATAAAAATAAAAAGATAGAATTATTAAAAAATTCAAAAATTGGACTATTTACATCAAGATACGAGGCGTTTGCATCTAGTCTTTGGGAATCTTTATGGTTTGGTCAAGAATGTGTTGTATCAAATGATATGAATGTTGCACCACTGTTAAAAAGATTTGACATTGCTCATGTTTGTAAAAATAAACCTGAAATTTTGGCTAAAAATTTAATTATAGCATCAAAAAAAATTAAAAATACATCCCTAAAAAGAAAAAAATTATTTAAATTTTTATCTCAAGAACAATACGTTAAAAAACTTTTCAGCCTAATTAATGAAGACATTAAATAATAGAATTAAAATAATAAACTATTTTATAAACTCTATATCTATAGACCATGTTTTAAAATTTATTCTTAATTCTAGAAAAAAAAAAAAATCAAAATATATTTGTATTTCAAATGTACATAGTTGTATCGAAAGTTTTAAAGATAATAAATTTAAAAAAGCACATAATTCTGCAGATTTAGCTTTAGCAGATGGTAGGCCAATCTTTTGGGCATTGAGGCTGTTAGGTAAAAAAAATGCAAAACATTTACCAGGTTACTACGTTACAGAAAAAATATGTGAACTTGCACATCAAAAAAAATTAAGTGTCGGTTTTTATGGATCTACCAATTATAATTTAAATAAAATAAAAATAAATTTAAAAAAAAAATATAAGAAGCTTAATATCAAATATATTTATTCACCACCATTTAGAAAATTAAAAAATTTTGAGGATAAAAAAATTATTAAAGAAATAAAAAAATCAAAACTTGATATTTTATTTGTTTGTTTAGGTTGTCCAAAACAAGAATTGTGGATGTACCAGCATAGAAATCAATTAAACTGTGCTATGCTTGGTATAGGTGCTGTAGCTGATTTTTTGTCTGGAAATAAAATTTTACCTAATAAGTTTTTTGAATATTTAGGTTTAGCTTGGTTAATTAGATTAATTACAGAACCTCGTCGATTGTTTTGGCGTTATTTTTCTACCAACTTCCTATTTACATTTTTGTTTTTTTTACAAATTACTGGTTTAAAAAAATTTAAATAGAAAAATTAATTTCAAAATGAGTCAAAACCATACAATTAGAGTCTTTTTTGCATACCTAATCTTCACATAATTAATTGACAAATTTGATTAAAACCTTAGGTTGAATTTGTGATCAAAATTTACTCAATTCATGAAATTGTTGAAGCAACTAATAATATACTTCAAAGACCAAGTAAAAAGAATGAAACAAATAAAAAACCACATGTAAAAAAAGAAGTACCCCTACTTTTAACAGACTCAATTGAAGTACATGACATTTATAAAAAAGATTCAAATCAGAAAGATAAAATTTCAAAATCACTCATAATTCATAAAAATAAAACTAAAATTAAAAATCAAAAAGAGAATCGATCTATTGATGATATTTACATCAAATTAAATAAGAAAATTAAAAAAAATTCTTTAAAATTAATTTTTGATCAGCAAGTTGAGATAAATAAATTAAACAACACAATAGTAGATTTAAAGCAGAAAAATAGAACTATTTTGAGCGAACGAGATACACTTAACTTAAAAATAAATGAATTAAAAATTTTAAAAGAAACTTTAATTTTAGAAAAGAATTCTTTAAATGAACAGTTTAAAAATATAATTAATAAACAAACGAGCTCAGAAGCTCAAATAGATGATTTAAAAAAGAATAAAATAATATTAGAAAAACAAATTAATGAACTTTCAAGTGAAAAAAATATTTTATCAAATGAAAAAGATATATTAAATGAGCAACTGAATGATCTAAAAACTAAACAAAGTTCTTCAGAAATTGAGATAGAAAAATTAAAAAAAGAAAAAATAGAATTAGAAAATAAAATTGATGAATTTCATACACAGAACGAAAATAATAAGAAAAAAATATATGATATCTCAGAGATTGAAAATAAAAACAAATTCTTTCAGGATGAAAATATAAGAATAGGTAGCGAATTATTAGAGATCAAAAAGAAACACGATATATTAAAAAAAGAAATTGAGAGATATGAAAATCAAAAAAGTAATTTAATTTCAAAAATTAATTCTGTTAATGAAGCATTGAGTGATACTAATATTCTTACTAATGTTTTTGAAAATAAAGTGCAAAATAAAGTAAATATAATTGATCATAATAAAATCGAAAAAGAAATTTCAAAAGATTTAGAAGATAAAATAAAAAATATTTTTTCTAATAAAGATTAATTTTTTTTACTAATTTTTCTTTCCCAATTAATTGCACTTAAAATAATTTTTTTAATATTATTATGCTTAGGTTTATACTTAATAATTTTTTTAAAATTTTTTGTATTTGAGTAAACTTGATCAATATCGCCAGGTCTTCTATTTAAATATTCTACTGATACATTTTTTTTAATTCTTTTAAAAATATTTACAATTTGTTTAACAGAGTAGCCTTTTCCATAACCACAATTTAAAGTAAAGGATTTTTTGTTATTTTGTAAATAATTTAATCCTTTAATATGAATATCTGCAAGATCTGTTACATGAATATAATCTCTAATACATGTTCCATCAAATGTTTTATAATTATTTCCAAATATTTTAATTTTTGGAATTTTTTTTAAACTTTGTATTGCTAAATTTTTTATTAAGTGTCCATGTGAGGTTTCAATTTCCCCGATTTTTCCGGATGGACTAGCACCAGCAACATTAAAATATCTTAAAATACCAAAATTATAATTATATTTTTTTTTAAATTTTTTTAATAATTCTTCACCTTTGAATTTTGTATAACCATAGTATCCACCTGGATTAGGTTTTTTATATTCACTTACAGCTCCTTTAACATTTCCGTATACCGCGCATGATGATGAAAAAATTATATTTTTTACCGACGAATTTTTACAAGCTTCAATAAGATTTTTTGTGCCTATAACATTATTATTGTAATACTTCTTTTTATTTCTCTCTGCCTCGCTGACATTTAGGTATGCAGCTAGGTGTATAATTGAACCAATTTTATTATTTTTTATTATTTTTATTAAACCCTGTTTATTTTTAATATCAGCTTTGATAAATTTGGCTTTTTTAATAATTAATCTTTTATATCCTGTAACTAAATTATCTATGATAATTACTTTATTTTTAGTTTTAACTAAATTTTCAACAATATGGCTTCCAATATATCCTGCGCCACCTGTAACTAAAATATTATTTTGATTATTTTTCATTTATAACAACAATAATCTATACATATAACAAATTAAAATTTAATGAATAAATTAATATTTGAAAAAATTACCTTTGTTAATTTAAAACACAAAGAATTAAAAAAAGTATTTAAAAAAGATGGGTTATTTTTGTTTCCATCAGCCCCCGGTTTAGCAAGTATTTTTAATGAGAAAAAATACCATAATTCACTTCAAAAAGCAGATTTGGTATTTTTTGATAGTAGTTTTTTTATCTTACTTTTAAGATTTTTTAAAAATATATCTCCAATAAGACTTTCAGGGTACAAATTTTTAAAACTCTATTTTAATTTTTTGAGAAAATATAAAAATTCTAAAATATTTTTAATAGATCCCTCAAAAAAAAAATCAGTTAATAATAAATTGCTAATAAACAAATTAGGTATAAAAAATAATAAAATTTTTACTTTTGTAGCACCTTTTTATAATCCTAATAATTTAAATGACAAAAAATTGTTGAAATATATAAGTAAATTTAAACCAAATGTTATATTAATAAATATTGGTGGAGGAATACAAGAAATTTTAGGTTATTATTTGAAAAGTAAAATAAAATTTAAGTGTAAAATAATTTGCACTGGTGCAGCAATCTCATTTTTCACAAAAGACCAAGCACCAATTAATGATTTTATTGACAAATTTTATTTAGGATGGTTAGTAAGGTCAATTTTTAATCCATTTTCTTTTCCAAAAAGATTAATTTATTCACTAAAACTAATAAATATTGTTAAAAATAGTAATTGTAAAATAATAAAATAATATGGAAAAAAAATTACCCCAATCTTGTAAAGTAGTTATCGTAGGAGGTGGAGTTGTAGGGACATCCTGTGCATATCACTTAGCAAAGTTTGGGTGGAAAGATGTTATTCTATTAGAAAGAGATCAGCTTACTTCGGGCACTACTTGGCATGCAGCTGGATTAGTAAGTCAATTAGGTCCATCTGCAGCTATCACTAAGATTAGAAAATACACTTTAGATTTATATAAGGAGCTAGAAAAAAAAATTGATCACTCCGCAGGTTTAAGGCTAAATGGAGCACTTTCAATTGCAGAAAATAAAGGTAGATGGCAGGAATTGCAAAGACAAGCAACAACTGCACAACTTTATGATGTTGATGTACAAATTTTAGATAAAGATCAAATAAAAAAAAAGTATCCAATA
>MDTE01012203.1_pt1 | contig 12444 bp, 16 predicted proteins | sample 811231 | NCBI WGS metagenome assembly MDTE01 (sample SAMN05326651, study PRJNA326480) | marine metagenome | isolation source: seawater | place: Indian Ocean: Red Sea | collected 2010
AGTCACGGAATTAAGAATAAAAACTTTTGTCTTATTTTTTGAGTTTTGCAATAGTTTCTATAAGCAAATTTATCGATTTAAGGATTAATTGTTGCTTTTCATGTGATTCCTCAGTTGATAGTTCATCTGTCAGATCAGATAGTTTTTTTTCAAGTTTTTCAAGTGTGGGTTTATCCGATGAAACCGAGTTAGTTTCAACTGTTTTTTGTTCTGGTTGACTACCACAATTGATACATAATGCGTTACCATCTTTCATTACACGCACACCTTTACAATAAGGACATGGTTCACTAAGAAGTGTGGCCCCATTAAGCAACATATCAACTGCCTTTTTTGTAATACCTTTTGACATAATACTAGTTATTTGTCTTAATAAAAAAATTTAGTTACTGATAGGGTGCCCAAATTCACCAAGGCTTAATAATACGTATCTACTAAGATTTTCAAACTAATGGCGGTAATTTGTAATACTTGTGGACTACCTGAAGATTTATGCGCCTGTGGAGATTTAGACAAAGACAGTAATCATATTATCATACGATTAGAAACTAGACGATTTAAGAAAAAAGGTACTATGATTGAGGGTCTGGACCCAAAAATTAACAATCTGGAAAATGTTGCAAAAGAACTGAAAAGCAAATACGCATGTGGTGGAACAGCAAAAGAAGGATATATTTTCCTACAGGGTGATCATCGAGAAACAATCAAAGATACTCTTGTAAATCTAGGATTCGCTGAAGAAACTATCGAACTTCATTAGAAGAAACTTGACATTTTTAGCAAACGCTCTTCAAACAATTGGAATACCTTACTCAGCACTAATTTCTATTGTCTTTGGTTTGATGATTGTATCATTTCCAATTGGGGCTTATGTAGTTTTTAACTCAGAAATTGGTGATAATATTGATTTTGGTTTTCCATTAGAAAAATTTGATCTCTTCATTGCAGGGATCAATATGCAAATTCCTTTTGAATATCAGATTGGAGATGCGTTTATACTAGCATGGTGTGTTTTTACAGTTTTATTCACAATTGCTATTATTGGACCAAAAATGAATTTTGTAAGATCAATAAGTAGATTACTTCTTAAAGAGAAAAATTTTACGGATGCAAACTACCTCATAACCATAATTAAATGGTTTTCAGTTCTTGTTGTAGTTTCTGGTGTGATTAATTTTGTTCAAGAGAGTTTTGGTATTGTTACAGAACCACCAGAATCAAGTAATGATTTGATCCTCTTTTTAGCTGTTACAATTGCACCTATTATTGAAGAAATAGGCTTTAGAGTCATACTAATTGGAATACCATTATTTTTTATTTATTCATTCAAAACATCAATTCGTTCATTCTTTCATACTCTATGGAATCCTTACCAGAACTTACACATAGTAGATAATAAAAAAGCAATTTTGTTAATTACCTCAACTGGAATATTTTTTGGTGCAGCTCATATAATTTCTGGTGAGCCATGGAGTATTGGAAAATTTGCTCAAGCTGCTGTCAGTGGAATTATAATTGGCTGGGTATATTACAGATATGGATTAATTGCTGCAATACTAATCCATTGGGCAACGAATTACTTTATCTTTTCATATGTTTTTGCTATTTCTGAGATTAATAATATATCAGTAGAAAATGCAATTTCGCACACAATGGTAAATACACTTGAAATAATACTAGTCGTGACTGGTATTATTTCAATTGCCATCATAATCATGAATTTTCTAAATTCAAAAAATCAAAATAAAGCAAACAAAGCAGAAATATTGTAAAGATGCCGATAATGAGAATTGTGTCATTTTTACCAAGTGCAACAGAATTAATTTTTGAACTTGGTTATCAGGATAAATTATTTGGTGTAACACATGAATGTGTATATCCTAAATATGCACAACTGAAACCACGTGTGATTGAAAGTGTTTTTGATCCATCCAATCTATCAAGTAAACAAATTGACAACAAAATCATAGAATTAACAACCGAAAAAAAAGATATTTTCAAATTAAATAATAAAGAATTAAAAAATGCAGCCCCAGATTTGATAATATCACAGGAAATATGTGAAGTGTGCTCTGCATATACTAATCAAGTTAATGATGCTATGAAACTTCTTGAGAATAAACCAGAAATTTTAACAATGAATCCACATGACATTGAAGGAATATTATCCACAATTATAGACATTTCAAAAAAAATTGGTGCTAAAGAAAGGGGTGAAAAAATCGTTACATTACTCCGTACAAAAATTGAGAATATAAAAAATAAAACAATTAATCATAAACCTAATGTTCTTGCAATTGAATGGATTGAACCATTTTTTACAGCTGGTCATTGGGTACCTGAGATGATAGAGATTGCAGGTGGAAAAAATCTCATTAGTAAAAAAAGTGAGCATTCAAGAAAAATAAAAATTGAAGAGATAATTAACACAGAACCTGAGATCATTATCTTGATGCCATGTGGCTTTAATGTAGACAGAACCGTTAAAGAATATAGAAACAACTTACAAAACAATACAAAATGGAATACAATAAAGGCTGTAAAAGAAAATAATATTTTTGCAGTTGATGCTAATTCATTTTTCAGTAAACCTAGTCTTAGGACAATAACAGGTATAGAAATTCTAGCAAAGATTATTCAACCAGATATATTTGATAAATTAGAGGTTCCAAGAAAATCATATACAAAAATAATTTAAGAATTATTACTCTTCTTCTGCTTCATCTAGATCTTCAACTTCACTAGTACTCCTTGATGGTCTAATTGGGATATAGATTTTTGACATGATTTGAATTACAGTATAGATGGTTAGTCTGTTTGGTTACAAAAAATTGTCTTTTTGTATAAGAAATTTTTAACTACTGCAAAAAAATAAAATTCAGGTTAAATTCATCATGATTTTTAGTAATTCACAGATCATAGAGAAATTACAATAGAGATTTTATTGTTTTTTCAAATACAGAGTAAGGTTGTGCACCTATAATTGTCTCTTCTTTACCCGTTTCAGTATTTACAATAATAAATGTGGGTGTACTATTTGCACCACCAGCTTTTGCTTTCTGCCAGTTTAATTTCACACGTTGATCATATTTACTAGAATCAAGACACTCTTCAAATTCATCCATATTCAAATCAAGATTAAATGCAAATGACTTTAATCTATCAACATTAGCCCAACCAGAATTCATGTGACCTTGATAATCATATAGAATCGTATGATAATCCCAATACCTACCTTGATCATCTGCACAATATGTTGCCTCAGCAGCTATTGCTGAATCAGGACCTAAAATTGGAAAGTCAATAAAAAACATATTCACTTTACCAGTGTCAATAAAGTTTTCAATAATTCTTGGTCTGCTTTCATCATACCATCGTTTACACATCTCGCATTGGTAATCACCCATTTCTATAATTGTCACTGATGCAGTTTGCGATCCCAACAATGGTGGAACCTCTATAGTGGATAAAGTTTCAGAGTTATTCTGACCACTTTGTGTCTGCTGTTCAGCCTGCTCAACATATGATGAAAAAGATGCAGCTAGAGCTACTACAATTGCAATTCCAACAATTGCAACTGCAGCCTTTTTCTTGTCAACCACACATTAATGAGTAGATTTTGGTTAAAAAACCTATTCAAAAAATTTAGAAGATTCTCTAGTTTTTATGTCTAAATATACTAAACAACTTTTGAATTGCTGAATCTATTGGACATGAATCACATGAAATACCAGAGATTTCACTATCAAGTTGTTCATCTAACTCTTCATTGATTTTTTTATCTTCCATAATGAGATTGGATAAATCTATGTTTAATAAATAATCTTAGACTTGATATTTAATAAATTCACCAAAATTGTCATTAGAATTGAAGCATTGGTTTATTAGACGTAGAAAAAGTGTTAAAACAGAAATAATGATGGATTAAGCAAATGCTTTCTCTGTCATTGCTTTAAAGATAGAGAAATGAATGCATTTGATGAAATAAACGTAAAAGAAACCATACTGAAAGGAATTCAGGAATTAGGATTTGTTACCCCATTTCCTATTCAGGCACAATCAATTCCGTTACTACTAGAAGGTAATGATGTGATAGGTCAGGCACATACTGGAACAGGCAAAACTGCATCATTTGGAATACCTCTTTTAGAGCATATTTCTAATAATGGTGGAATTCAAGGTTTAATTTTAGCACCCACAAGGGAACTAGCTCTCCAAATTACCACTGAGATTAAGAAAATTGGAAAATTTACAGGGATTAAAATTGCAACTGTATATGGTGGACAGGGAATGGGTATTCAACTTGATGCATTAAGAAATAAACCAGAGATTGTTGTTGCAACACCAGGAAGATTAATTGATCATCTAAACAGAGGAACAATCAAGGTGGATAATGTCAGATACGTAGTACTTGATGAGGCAGATGTTATGTTGGATATGGGCTTTATAGATGATATTGAGTTTGTTTTGGAAAGGGTGCCAGAAAATAGAATCACTTCTTTATGGTCTGCAACAATGCCTGCAGAAATTCTAAGACTGTCAGATAAATATCTAAATGAACCAAAAAGAGTTTTGATTGACGCCGATGATCTAAGTGGTGAAGGTATAAACCAATCTTTCTTAGTAATTAAAGATAGAGAGAAACAAAAGTATCTAACTGCTTTTATTAAAGATAATAGAAAAGGCCAGACAATTGTTTTTTGTTCTACAAAAATACGTACTAGAAATGTGTCAAGAGAATTACAAAGGGCCAAGTTTAATGTAGTTGCAATTGAGGGTGATATGTCCCAAAATAAAAGAGAATATTCAATGGGAAAATTTAGAAAAAATCATGCTGATATTCTAGTAGCAACAGATGTTGCAGCACGTGGTATTGATGTCCCTAAGGTTGGTTTAGTAATTAATTATGATGTTCCAAACCAAGATATGGTCTATTTTCATAGAATTGGTCGAACTGCAAGGGCTGGTGCAAAAGGAAATGCAATTACACTAGTCTCATATTCATCCGTTGGTGACTGGAATATCATTAAAAAACAGATAAAATCTGATATGACTGATCTAAATCAAAAGTTAGGAATTGAGATCAATATTCCAGACCCATTAAAAAGACAAGTAGGACGAAGAATGACACCACAAATACGTTCTAGTTATGGAAGAAGGGATGGAAGATTCAGAAGTTATGGTTCTGGTGGACGAAGATTTGGTGGTAATAAAAGGGATGGACCTGCAAGAGACCAATACAAAAAGAAAAAAATTACTCGTTCATCGTACAGTAGAAATTCAAGTCGTAAAAGATGGTAAATCATTAAAATTCTTTGAACATTTAAAGAATAGTAGTATTATAGAATTCTAAGAAGAAAATGCATGTTGGATTTGTCTTATTAAATTGTGATTTGGGGACAGAGGAGTATATTCTTGATGAACTAAAACAAGTATCTCAAGTAAAAAATGCATACATAACATTTGGTGCATATGACATTATAGCAGAGATTCATGCTAATGATCAAGAAGAATTTGAAAAAACAGTTTCAATGAAAATAAGAAGACTATCACGAATAGTTAGTACCATGACACTAAATGTTGTTAAATCAGGATAAATTTGTAAATTAAGTGAAATATGATGGAACAAAAAGTAGAATATTCGGGAACAGTATGGGCATTAAGTCATAATGATCCAGAACCACTAATAGCACACAGTATAAAAAAAATTCAAGAGTGTGGAGTCAAAAAAGAAGACATCAAAATTGTTGATGCGCCTGAAAATCCAGAAGTTGGTGAGATTGTGGTTGAAATATGGCCACATGAATTGGTGATAGCCAGAATAAGAACTGTTAGAGGTGAATCATTTATCAGCGGCACAGAATTTACAATAGAATTAAAGACTGATGAATCTGGCAATTATATAGATTAAGTTGGTACGGAAACCAAAAAAAAATAAGGGAATAGGAAGATTTGCAACACTTGGGATTTTAGTTATTCTAATTGGCATTGCAATTTATTATTTTTATTCAGCAGATCAAGGACAAATGAGAGGATTACAATTTGGTAATGAACTACAAGCAATTCAAGAAGAACTGAAGGTAGAACAAGCAGAATTTTATTCAAATGTTTCAATGTGGGAAGAGGATAGTATATCAAAAGAAGAAATGTTACAAACTTCAGAGCATCATCTGGTAAGAATGAATAATATTATTTCAAAATATACAGACCTTCAAATTCCTGACACATTTTCAGGATCTGTAAAACTTTTCAAACTATCAACAGAATCACAGTTAGAAAGTGACAAACATCTTATCAATTGGATTAAATCTGGAAATGAAAGCGAGAAAATTAGATCTGATGAATTACTTCAGCAATCTTTTGAGTATGAAATGGCAGCATTAACATCTTTTAATGATGCAAAGAAAGGAAACCCATAAAATCTTTAAAGATACAAACTATAGATTAATATGAAAAAATTACTGTTTTTAATACCATTATTATTGATTAGTCCAATAGCCTATGGTGAGATATCAATTCAAAATGATCAAAAATATGTTGATGATGATGGGCTACTCCATATTGTAGGTGAAGTTGAAAATAATACATCAACACCTCTTAACCAAATTAAAATTTCTGCAATATTAGTAGACAGTACTGGGAACAAAGTCAAAAGTGTTGTAGGAGAAACCACCTCAAATATCATAATGCCAGAAATGAAAGGTGCATTTGATATTTTAATAAAAAATGTCAATAGTGAAAGTGTTGATGATTATGAACTAAATCTTGATTACAGTATAGCAAAACCAAAAAATCAGGTAATTGATATTTCATCTGCCACACTTACTAAAGACGCATACAATAACACAGTGATTACAGGAGTACTAGAAAATAAAGGAGATATTACAGCAAATATGATTAGAGTTGTTGCAACACTTTATGATCGTGATGGTAATGTTGTGACAGTTTCTGAATCATATACAAAACCTGATTTTTTACGAGCGGGTGATAATAGTAGTTTTATAATTCCATTTCATGAAAAATCTCAATCTATTCAAGCCGTTGATTATAGTATTACTGCAGAATCAGATGAATATGTTGTAGTTCCTGAATTTCCATTAGGCACTGGATTACTATTAATTGTATCAGTTTCATCATACATTCTGTTTTCAAAAAATCCAGAAAAAGTTACTAGCATTATTTCAAGTATGGGAAATTCAAAGAAATTATTTAGAAAAAATTGAATTAACTATTCTACAAAGATGCTCTAGTACACAAAAAATAGTAAGGAATATACGCATTGAGAATTTGTTTTGATTAATGGCAAATAGTAGTGTTATTATCGGTGGTACAATAGCAGGAATTGCAATAATTTTTGCTGTTTTTGTTTCATTAAATCCAATAACACAAGATTCTGAATCAAGTTTGACTGTTACAAATGGAAATCATTTAGAAAAATTAGGTGATGTGACAGAATCTCAGATGACATTAATTCAACTCTTCGAGAAAGCAGAACCAGCAGTAATTCAAGTTAATGTTAAAAAGATTCCAGATGTTAATTTTGATGGTGATACACCTGGTGGTGTTGGTTCAGGTTTTGTATATGATGAAGATGGCCATGTGATTACTAATCATCATGTAATTGATGATGCGTTGAAGATCACTGTAACATTTCTTGACGGTGAATCATATGAAGCAGAAATTATTGGAAGTGATGCTGATTTAGATTTGGCAGTTTTAAAAGTTAATGCTAGAAATAGTTACTTACATCACTTGAATTTGGCAAGTTCATCTGAATTAAAAGTTGGTCAGCAAGTTGTGGCGATAGGTAATCCATTTGGTCTTTCAGGTTCTATGACATCAGGTATTGTAAGTCAAATTGGTAGACTACTTCCACAAGAATCAGGATATTCTATTCCAAACGTAATTCAAACAGATGCTGCTATAAACCCAGGAAACTCTGGTGGGCCACTGTTAAACATGAATGGTGATGTTGTAGGAATAAACACTGCTATTCAATCTGAAACTGGTGAATTTACTGGTGTTGGATTTGCAATACCATCAGATACTGTAGAGAAAGTTGCACCCATTCTAATACGAGATGGTGGTATTAGGCATCCATGGATAGGAATTTCAGGTGTTGACATTGATTATGAATTAGCAGAAATTAGAGGCTTAGACAGTACAAAGGGATTTCTAATAGTTTCAGTTTTAGATGATAGTCCTGCAGATGAAGCCGGATTATTAGGTGTGGAAATAACAAAAGATTTTGATGGTAGAGAAGTCCCAATGGATGGTGACATAATTATCAAAATTGATGGAAAAGTAGTTCGAAAAATTGCTGACATACTTGTACACCTACAAATGGAGAAATTAGTAGGTGATGAAATGATACTTACCATACTTAGGGATGGGGAAATCATGGACAAAACGCTATTCCTAGGTGAAAGACCAAGTAATTAGACTTAATTAAGTACAAAATTAAATACTTGTTACCAAGATTTTGTCTATTGAGTAAACTTGAATTTGATTTTGAATCATATAATAAAATTAAAGATGGATATGAACCAACTAAAGAAGATGCATGTCAGTTAGCATCAAATTTTCAGTATACGTCAGGTAAATTATTTGAGACTGCAATACAACTGAGAAATAAACACAAAGGAAACATTGTAAGTTTTTCCAAAAAGGCGTTTTTTAATATTGTAAATCTTTGTAGAGATACATGTGATTACTGTACATACAAAGCAGAACCAAATGATACAAAATTATCTTTGATGAATAGAAAAAATGTAAAGGATCTAGCAAAACTTGCAAAGAGATACAAATGTACTGAAGCACTTTTTGTAACAGGCGAAAGTCCTGAACAAAAATATCAAGAAGCAAAAGACTGGTTGAAACTAAATGGATTCTCATCTACAGGAGAATATCTAGCTGATTGCTCTGAAGTAGTATTAAATGAGGGAATATTTCCACACACAAACGCAGGAAATCTTACAAAGGAAGAAATGAAAATTCTTAGAGAAACAAATGTAAGTTTGGGTCTAATGTTGGAAAACTCTAGTAAAAGACTTAGAGAAGATGGTATGCCACATCATGATGCACCAAGTAAAGAGCCTACAGCAAGAATCAATGTGTTAAAAAATGCAGGTGAGTTAAAAATACCAATGACCACAGGAATTTTAGTTGGTATAGGAGAAACTATCTACGAAGTAATTGATTCTATTTATGCTATTAAAAATATTCATAAAAAATTTGGAAACATTCAGGAAGTTATTTTACAAAATTTTCAACCAAAAAGAAATACAGTTATGGAGAAACACAAAACCCCAGAAATGTCTTATTTCAAATCAATCGTTGCACTTTGTAGAATAATCATGCCAGACATGAATATTCAGATACCACCTAATCTCTCTCAGAAAAATTATGATGAATTCCTTTCAGTAGGGATAAATGACTGGGGTGGAATTTCACCAATAACTAATGATTATGTTAATCCTGAGTTTTCATGGCCACAAATTAAAAATGTAGAAAAAAAATGTATAGATCAGAAGTTTAAACTGAAAGCAAGATTCCCTATATATCCAGAATTTGTATCAGTAGTTAGTAAAGAATTAAGAGAACGAATGTCTTTAATCGCAGATGAAGAAAATTATGTTAGAGAGGATTATTGGAAATGAGTGATCAAATTACGAAAGTTGAGAGTTTATTAAAATATGCAGATCCCATTGTTTCACATATTTTAGATAGAGCAGTTTCAGAAAAAGAAATTTCTGAGAAAGATGCAAAAGAACTTTTCGAATCTGATGGAATTGATTTTCATTTAGTAGGTATGGTAGCTGACATTTTAAGGAAAAAAAGAGTTGGAGATACTGTAACTTATGTCGTAAATCGAAATATCAATTTCACAAATGTTTGTATTAAACAATGTGGATTTTGTGCATTTAGTAGGGACTTTAGGGAAGAAGAGGCTTACTTCCTTCCTATTGATGAAATACAAAGAAGAACAAAAGAGGCATACAAATTTGGTGCTACAGAAGTATGTGTTCAAGCAGGATTGCCACCAGATATGGATAGTGGATTATACGAGAATATCTGTAAAGGGATTAAGCAAGTAGCGCCAGATATTCATATTCATGGATTCTCACCTGAAGAAATTCTGTATGGTGCTACCAGATCGAATGTTACACCAAAAGAATATCTCATTAAATTAAAAAATGCTGGTGTCGATACCATTCCTGGCACTGCAGCAGAAATTTTAGATCAGGGTTTAAGAGATAAAATTTCTCCTGGACGGATAAGTGTAGATAATTGGATTGACATTATCAAAACTGCACATAAGATGGGTATAAAATCAACATCAACTATGATGTTTGGTCATTTAGAGACAAATGAGCAAAAAGCAAACCACATATCAACTATTCGTGAGATTCAGAAAGAAACTGGTGGCTTTACAGAATTTGTCCCATTAAATTTCATATTTTCTGATGCACCGATGTACAAGCACCAATTACATGAAGGAATCAAAAAAGGAGCTAACGGAAAAGATGTTTTGTTAACTCATGCCATATCACGAATCATGCTGAATAATTATATCGATAATATTCAGATGTCGTGGGTAAAAGAGGGTCAAAAATTCTCACAGTTACTACTAAAATGGGGTGCAAATGATTTTGGTGGAACGCTGATTAATGAAAGCATATCAACAGCAGCTGGTTCAGAACATGGTCAGTTGTTAAAACCAAAAGAAATTAGGCATTTGGTTCGTGACATAGGTCGTATCCCTGCTGAAAGAAGTACCACATATGATATCTTGAAAACATTTGAGAAAGAGCCAGAAAAGGTTGATTCATTAGATGAAATATCAGATGCTAGAAAATTCGGATCATATTTTGAATTAATTAAAATTAATAAATTCAGATACAAAAATCCAAGATAATTTATGTTTAGACCAATAAACTACCCAGATATATCACAAACGCTATTGCCAACCCAATCCCAATAGGCCGTGGAATATAGCCTCTAAATCCAATAAATAAAACTAAACTAAATGCAATCATGATGTAATAGTTTGAAAATGCATCTTCAGATATTGGAACCCCAACCATTGCTGAAGCAACACCAAGTATGAGTAAAATATTATAAATATTACTTCCAACAATATTACCTACACCAATATCGGTTTGTTTTTTTGCAATAGCAATAACTGATGTAATTAATTCAGGTAATGATGTTCCAATTCCAACTATTACAACTCCTATAACCAGCTGTGAAAGACCCACACTTTCGGCAATTGCTACAGCACCATCAACTGTATAATGCCCACCAAGAAATAATAACACAATTCCAATTCCTACTAAACCTAAAGCCTTAGGATATGTCTCAATTCTATATCTTGACAGAAACAATTCTCCTTCAATATTATCATTATCCATTTTATTTTCTGTAACTCTTTGTTTATTTACTGTCTTTATGGTGTAAATTGTAAACCCAATTAACGCAGATATTAGTATAAGACCATCAACATGGGAAATTTCACCGTCATATGACATTCCTATGACCAGTAATGATACGCCTATCATGATTGGTATCCATTTGTTAATAGTAACTTTACTCATTAGAAGAGGAGTAAATATTGCAGAAATTCCAATAACCATTCCAACATTACTAATGTTACTTCCAATTATATTTCCCAAAATTAATTCTGTATGTGAATTAAATGCGGCTAATATAGCTGCAGTCAATTCTGGAGTTGATGTTCCATATGCAACAACTGTTAGACCTATGATCATACTACTAATTCTTAATTTCCTTGCTAAAGAAACTCCACCAGAGACTATGGCATAGCCCCCAATACACAATATGATTAAACCTACTACTACTGATACAGCATCAACAATTTCCATAGTGAATATTCAAGACTGTCTTGTTTAAACCAGATACCTTGTTCAAAATTTACAATTATACCAATCAAAGTAGATCATAGTTTTGAAAAGATGTTGACTAAAACTAATCATATAGCTCAATAAATCTAGAGTTAAGATTAATATGGTAAAGTACGGTACTATACCGTATGAGAGCAAGATTAACCTACGTTCCAATAGAAGTAGCGGAACAGTTTGATGGATTCATTATACAAAAAGACGAGCAGATCCTGAATACAGTAAAGGCACGAACAAAAGATTTCAGTACTCTTTCATTATTGAAATTACTATACCAAGTAAAGACTAAAGAAATGTCATTCTCAGAATTATATTCAAAATCAAATATTAGGATGAAAAAATCGTTTCTTAATTACTTGCATTTATGTATGGATTATGAATTTATGGAAAAACATGCAGTTGGAGTGAATATGATCTATTCTATTACAGAGAAAGGTCAAACAATGCTGGAATTATTCATGCAAAAAAAGAGTAATTAAGTGAAAGAAAAAATATTCTATTAGTGCAACACAACGGTTTTCCA
>MDTE01171221.1_pt1 | contig 12443 bp, 14 predicted proteins | sample 811231 | NCBI WGS metagenome assembly MDTE01 (sample SAMN05326651, study PRJNA326480) | marine metagenome | isolation source: seawater | place: Indian Ocean: Red Sea | collected 2010
ATCTGGATAATTTAGTTGATTTTGTATTAAAACACTGTGCTGCACGTATATTTTTATGCTTATTTGCCGCAATATTCATTCCCGTTCCTGAGCCACATACTAAAATACCAACATTATTTTTACTAATTTTGACTTTTTTTGCCAATTTGTGTGCATAGTCTGGATAATCAACGCTATTTTCATTTACAGGTCCAAGATCTTCAAAATTAAATTTCTTATATTCAAGATATTTTTTTATATCTTCTTTTAATCTAAATCCGGCATGATCTGAGGAAATAAATATTTTTTTCAAATTAGTTAAACTTGTGGTCCAAAACACATGCTACCAAATGAATTCTATTTTCCTCACCACCATTGAAAGCATTATGATATTTTGTATTGTTTGTAATCCAAACCGATCCATCAGCGGGTAAATGTTTTGCAATATTATCTATTACCATTATCGCACCTGGATTAGTAATTATCGGAATATGTAATCTTGGTTCAGGATCTCTATGCCAGCTTAAAGTTGATCTAGGTTGTTTTAATAAAATTCTTACTCTACCTAATTTATATTTTGATGACAAAACATCAAACACTTCTTTAAAATAAGTATTTTTATATTCTTGGATAAACTCTGTATATGCAGCTTCATTTATAGACTCATCTCTTACAACTTCTTTACCAGTTGAGTCAGGTTTAGTCCAAAATACTCCTCTAGCTTTATGACCTTTGATAGAATTAGGATCTCCAGGAATCTGGGTTAAAGAGATTGCCCCAAAATTCGAAATGCCTTCAGGCCCACTAAAATTTTTTAATTTAATTATCTCTTTATATGCTTTTTTTAGTTCATTGATATCAAATGTGACATCTTGTTTTTGAAAATCATTAAAATTTAAATCCATATGATTGTTTATTATCTTTTTTCAGCTATATTTGTATATAACATTTGTCGCATATAATAAATATATTTAATAATGATAACAGGTAAATTTCCAGCATTGAGACTTAGACGCAGTCGAAAGAATGATTGGTCTAGAAGACTGATAGAAGAAAATAATTTAACACCTAATGATTTCATATTACCATTATTCATAATTGACGGAAAAAATAAGAAACAAAGTATAAAATCTATGCCAAATGTTTATAGATACTCTTTAGATAAATTGAGTATTGTCATTGATAAAGCAATTGATCTAGGATTACCCATGATAGCATTATTCCCATTTATTGATAAACAAAAAAAAAATTCGTTTGGGACGGAAGCATTAAATGAAGATAGCTTAGTTTGTAGAGCTATTCAATTAATTAAAAAAAAATATAAAAATGAAATTGGAATTATGTGTGATATAGCTCTAGATCCCTACACATCTCATGGTCACGATGGTTTAGTAAAGAATGGATATGTACTGAATGATGAAACTATCAAAATTTTAATCGATCAATCTTTATTACAAGCTCAAATGGGATGTGATGTTTTGGCCCCATCTGATATGATGGATGGAAGAATTGGAAAGATAAGAGCATCTTTAGATAAGAAAGGTTTTAAAATGATACAAATTTTATCTTATGCAGTCAAATATGCCTCAAGTTTTTATGGACCCTTTCGTGATGCTGTTGGATCAAAAGGACTATTAAAAGGAAATAAGAAAAATTATCAAATGGACTATAGAAATAGCACGGAAGCTTTGAGAGAAGTATCATTAGATATAAAAGAGGGAGCAGATATGGTAATGGTGAAACCAGGATTACCTTATTTAGATATAATTAGATTAATAAAGGATAACTTCAAAATTCCAGTCATGTCATACCAAGTTTCTGGGGAATATAGTTTAATAGAAAATGGCATTAACAAAGGATTAGTCGATAAAAATATAATACTTGAAAATTTGATTTCTTTGAAAAGGGCTGGTTCTAATGCAATTGTAAGTTATTATGCTGACAGGTTAGATAAAATATTAAAATAATTACTTTAAAGCATTTATAAAATGAATTCTACTAATTGGTAAATTTAAATTATTGGGTTTTAAAATTGTTTTATCCAAAAAATCTCCTACTAAATTTAAACCATTTAAAAGAGTTTTTATATCTTCATAATTTTGAGTTTTTTCTATCAAAAAATTAGGAACAATTTTTTTTTCAACTGATGATTTTGATACATATTGAATTTGATTTCCATTAATTTTTTTATCAACAAGATTTTTAAATTCTAGGTAAAAACCAACTAATTTAAATAATTCTAATTCCCAAAATACATAATTTTTTATCCAACTATCTTCATTTATTAAGTGAAAAAAATTTTCAATAAGATAATAAATTTGTACATTTTTTTGAGAGTCGGCTGTTAATATTTTTATTAAATTCATTGCAGATGAAATACATAATAATTTTTGTGGATGGTCGAAATATAATGGTGTTAAAGCTTTTATAATTTCTATTTTAAAATATCCTGCCCTACCTTCAGACTTTGCATTAAAATTGACATGTATTAAATTACCAATTTGTAAATAATTTTTTATCCTTTTTGAAGTTCCTCCAAAAATTATTCCTGAGACTTTACCATGATTTTTTGTATATATTTCCGCTATTAGAGAGTTTTCATTGTATCTGTATTTAGATATTAAAAATCCTGTATCATCCCAAATCATTTTTTTTCCACAATATTATTAAAACATAAAATAGCAGCATTTTGTTCTGCTTCTTTTTTTGAACTACCTTCTGCATTATAAAACTTTGAATTTTGGATTTTTACTGCTACTTTAAAAATTGGTTTATGTCTTGGTCCAGTATTGGAAATCAATTTATATATCGGCAATTTCTTAAATTTTTTTAGTGAATACTCTTGTAATTTAGTTTTAGCATCAATTTCAGTAATTATACTATCTTTAATTTTTTTTTTCCATAACGTTAAGATAATTTTTTCAACAACATTAAAACCTTTATCTAAATAAATTGCACCTATTAAAGCCTCGCAACAATCTGCTTTAACTTTATCTTCTATTTTTAAATTTTTATTTTTTGGATTAAATGTTAATATAAATTTTTCTAACTCAATATCTCTAGCAATCTCTAAACATGTTTTTTTATTTACTAATGAAGCAAATTTTTTATCTAAAATACCCTCTTTTTCGTCTGGATAAATTTCCAGAAGTTTTTTTGCTATAACTAGTCCTAAAACTCGATCACCTAAAAATTCAATTTTTTCATTATTATTTACTTTATCGTAACTTTTATGAGTTAAACTTTTAATTAAAAGGCTTTTATTTTTTATCTTTAAATTTAATTTCTTCTCTAAAGTAAAATAATTAATTTTCATTAAATGATTCTTTTAAAAAATCTATCAAGTCTTATTGATTTATTCCATTTCCAAAAAGCAAAAAAACTACCAATAGATTTATCCGATGAAAAAAAAATAAATTGTGCTTTACCCACTAGGTTATCTTTATGCACATATCCAACACTTGATAGGAAACGACTGTCTTTAGAACAATCTCTATTATCACCAAGTAAAAAAAAATGATTTTCTGGTACAATAAAAGGATCAGAATTTTGATATGGAAAGTTTTTTAAATATACTGATTTGAATGTTTTCCCATTTGGTAACTTTTCTTCAAAAGTAAAAACATCTATTGTTGAATTACCACAATAAATTACATCTTTCTTTGAAATTATTGATTTTAGTACTTCGTTATTATTTAAATATAAATTAGAGTTTATAAATTGTATCCTATCTCCAGGAAGTCCGATCAATCTTTTTATATAATCTGTTCGATTGTCAGCGGGTGTTTTAAATACAACAACATCCCCTCTTTTTGGACTAGAAAACAAAACTCTATTTTTAAGTACTGGAATACTAAAAGGAAAAGAATGTTTGCTATATCCATATGAGTATTTTGTAACAAACAATCTATCACCAACTAATAAAGTTGGTTCCATTGAGGACGAAGGTATATAAAAGGGTTGAACTAAAAAAGATCTAATAATTAACGCAATAATTAATGCGTAAAATAAAGTTATTATATTTTCGATAATATTTTTTTTACTGATCATTTTTTTTGTATCAATGTAAATGCTACCGAATAATCTTTTTCATCAGTAATTGAAAGAAATAACTCGAAATTTTTTAAATCTAATTTTTTTTTAACAAAATTTTTTATTTTTTTATTAATTAGGTAAGAAGGTTTACCAAATCTATTATTAAGTATTTCAATATCTTTAAAATTGATGCCATCACGAATCCCAGATCCAATAGCTTTTACAAGTGACTCTTTAGCGGCGAACCTTTTTGCAAAATAATTAGTCCTATCAGTTATTTTTTTTGAATTAGTAATCTCTTTCAAACCAAAAGTGCGCATAATAAAATTCTTATTAGAAACTAATTTTCTTATTCTTTTATTTTCAACAATATCAACTCCAATGCCTACTGTTTTCATCTGTTTATAATTTTTTTGAATGTCATAATCACTTTATTTATGCCATAAATTATTGATTCACCAATAATAAAATGTCCAATGTTATATTCTTCAATTTCATTTATTTTAGTTAATAATCGTGTTGAATTATAATCAAGTCCATGACCAGCGTGAACTTCTAAACCAATAGATTTAGCAAATTTGGCACATGATTTTATTTTAAGAAATTCTTTATTATAGTTTTTTTTTGATTTAATTAAATTTGAAATCACACCAGTATGTATTTCAATACAGTCTGCACCTATAATCTTTGACATCTTTATATCTTGTTTAGATGGATTTATGAATAAACTCGTTCGAATTTTAATTCTTTTTAATTTTTTAATAATATGTTTAATTTTTTTTTCATTTTTTTTTAAATTTAAACCACCCTCTGTAGTAATCTCCTTTCTATTTTCAGGAACAATACATACGTAATTTGGTTTAAAAGTTAATGCATTTTTTAACATTTCATTTCTAGTTGATATTTCTAGATTTACTTTTAAGTTTTTAATTGAACAGATTTTTTTTACATCATGATCTCTTATATGCCTACGATCTTCTCTTAAATGTATTGTGATTGAATGAACCCCTTTTTTTTTTAAAAATTTTGCAATATGTGAAGGATCCGGATGACTTTCGCCTCTTGCATTTCTTAAAGTTGCAATATGGTCTATGTTAACACCTAATCTTTTCACTTAATAAATCTACTTCCTGGTGTTGAAACTGGTATCAATTTAAGACTTAATGGCAATTTATTCTTTTTGTAAGTTGGCACATTGATTTTTAAAAGAGAGATAATCTTTTTTTTTATCCTAAGATCTTTTTTGTTGGATCGATCAATAATTGATGCAAATCCTACTAATTTTGCATCAGCTTTTTTAATTAGTTTTACACATTCCATACTTGATTTTCCAGTAGTTATAACATCTTCTAAAATTAATACTTTAGAATTTTTTTTGATAAAAAAGCCTCTTCTTAATGAAAATTTACCATTTACTCTTTCACAAAATATTGTCTCTTTTTTTAAAAGTTTTCCAATTTCATAACCTATAATTATTCCTCCCATGGCTGGTGCTAAAATTAAATCAATTTTCTTAAAATTTTTTTTAATTTTATTTGCAAGTGATTTACAAATTATACTAGCTTTGTTGGGAAAACTCAGAAGTTTTGCACATTGAATGTATTTAGATGAGTGTAAACCAGATGATAAAATAAAATGACCTTCTAGTAATGCATTAGTTTTTTTTAAAATATCTAAGGATTTTTTGTGTGAAAGCATTTCTTGTATTTTCGTGTCTAATTATCTTAAATTTTATACCTTTTTGTTTAAGCTGCGCAATAAAATTAGTAAAATTTTTTAAATTATTAATTATTAGTTGAAATTTAAAATTGATATAATTAGTGTTTTTTTCAGTCATTACTAAATTTGAAATATTCAATTTATGGTCACCAATTAAAGAGCTGATACTTCCCAATTGACCTGGTCTATCTGGTAAAGAGATCCATAATGTGGTGTTATATTTTTTTATTTTTTCTACTTTTTCCTCACCTCTGTCATGCCAATATTTTCTAATAGCTGATCTGGCTTTCCCTGTTTTAGTTGTCGGCAACCAATGTAGTGAGGGTGAATTATTTTTTGAAGTAATAATTTTTACTGTATCCCCATTTCTTAATATAGTTTGAAGTTCTTTTTTATACCCATTAATTTCACATCCTATAGCTGTATTTCCAATTTTTGTATGAACAGCGTATGCGAAATCTATTGGTGTTGCATTTTTTGGTAATTTTATAACGGAGCCTTTAGGTGTAAAACAAAACACATTTTCCTGAAACATTTGTAATTTGGTATACTCATAAGAATGTTCAGGGTTTTCATTTTTTTCAATTATTTCTACTAAATCTTTTAACCAATCATACTCTTTCCATGTTAATGAATTTATTTTTTCTGATGATTTATATTGCCAATGTGAAGCAACACCTCTTTCAGCAAAATCATGCATTTGGATTGTTCTTATTTGAATTTCTATTGGTTTTTTATATGAACCAATTACTGCTGTATGTATGGATTTATAACCATTTATCTTTGGAGAAGAAATATAATCTTTAAACTTTCCAGGAATACAATTCCATTCTTTGTGTATTATGCCCAATGTTTTGTAGCAGTCATCTATATTTTCTAAAATTATTCTAAAACCGATAATGTCAGTAATTTGTTCTAAAGAGACTCTTTTTTTTTGGACTTTTCTCCAAATTGAAAAAGGTGTTTTTTCCCTACCGTAAATTTTTGAATTAATATTATTTTTTTCTAACAAAATATTTATTTCATTAGAAAGAGTTTCAAAAATATCTTTTTTATCGAATTTTATTTCATCTAATCTTTTTTGAATCAAATTTCTACCATCTTTATTAAGCACTTCAAAAGAAAGGTCTTCTAACTCGTCTCTAATTCTATGCATACCCATTCTATCAGCAAGTGGCGCATATATTTCCATAGTTTCTTGTGCTATTCTTTTTCTTTTACTCTCTTTTGTAATGGCCTTTAGTGTTCTCATATTATGTAAACGATCAGCAATTTTGACTAATAAAACTCTGATATCTTTTGAAGTTGCTAAAATTAATTTTCTAAAATTTTCTGCTTTAGAGTTTGAAGATGCAGTATTTTCTAAAGCTGAAATTTTAGTAACTCCATCAACTAAATCTGCAACTTCTATACCAAATTCACCTTTTATTGTTTCATATGTTGCGAAGGTATCTTCTATAGTATCATGTAATAATCCAGTTGTTATCGTAGCACTATCTAGCTTCAAATCAGTTAAGATATTAGCTACTTCTATTGGATGAACTAAATAAGGATCACCTGATTCTCTTTTTTGATCACTATGTGCTTTTACAGCAAAATTATAGGCTTTGTTTAATCTCTCAGAGTCAAGAAATTTATTATATATTTTTACTTTGTTTATTAAATCATGCGAATTGTACATATGAGTAAGCATTATAGCATTAATTTAGATTTGTTTAATAGTTCTTATGTCCTTATTTGATAAGGAAAAAATTAGTTTTTTTATACTTGTTTTAGATAATGGATGTATCCAATTTTTACATATTTCATATAGGGGGAGTAAAACAAAGTTTCTTTTATGCATTCTTTTATGCGGAATTATTATCTTATTTTTAAAAATTTTTTTTTTATAATCAATGATATCTATATCACAAGGTCGAGGTGAATTTTTTTTTTTATTTTTTCTTCCTAAAAGATTTTCAATTTTTTTGAAAATTTTTATTAATTTACCAGGAGTTAAATCAGATTTAATTGAAATGACTATATTTAAAAACTTAGGTTCTTTAGGATCGGGCCAAGATAAAGTTTCATAATACTTTGAAACTTCAATTATTTTAATTTGATGAAGTAATAAAAAAAATTTAGCTAATTCAATATTCTTTAATCTATTTCCTAGATTTGAACCAATACCAATGTAAATTAGGTTAGCTTGTTTTTCTAATATATCTTGCTTTATCACGATTCCAATCTCTGTCTTTTTTAGATGCTCTTTTGTCATATTTTTTCTTTCCTTTTGCAATAGCTATTTCAATTTTTGCTTTGCCTTTCTTAAAATACATTTTTGTAGGCACAATTGTAAAACCATCTCTTTGCATTTTTCCAATTAATTTATTTATTTCTCTCTTATTAAGTAATAATTTTCTCTCATCTAAGGGTTTGTGATTAGATAAACTTGCTTGTTTATATTGTGCGATGTGAGAATTAATTAAGATAATTTCTCCGTTTTTTTCCACTGCGTATGAATCTGCAATATTTACTTTTCCTTGTCGAACAGATTTAATTTCTGATCCTTTAAGTACTATTCCAGCCTCTATTAAATCCTCAAAAAAATAATTAAAACTTGCCTTTCTATTTAAGCAAATGATTTTTAAACCAGAATTGGTTTTTTTATTCATTTAAGCAATTCAGCAGACTGAAGTGCTTTTTTTATAATTTGTTTACTCGTTTCTGTTACTGCAACCATTGGTAATCTAACTTTATCATCACACAACCCAAGTAATTTTGCAGCATACTTAACTGGACTTGGATTGCTTTCAATAAACATGGCGTGGTGGATTGGTAACAAAATATCATTTAAATTTTTAGCCTTTGTGAGACTGTCTTTATTTTTTGAAATAGAAAATTTCTGAAAGTTTGAGCAAAGTCGTGGTGCAATATTTGCTGTAACACTAATTGCTCCAGCGCCACCTAGTTTATTAAACTCTAAGGCATTATCATCATTACCTGTTAATTGTAAAAAATCTTTCCCTAATTTTTTTAAAGTCTTGTCAACTCTACTTAAGTCACCAGTGGCATCCTTTACACCAACAATATTTTTCAATTCAAATAATTTTGCCATAGTGTCTATTGACATATCTATTACTGATCTTCCTGGAATATTATAAATAATTATGGGAATACCACATTTATCATTTATTGCCTTATAGTGTTGATATAAACCTTCTTGTGTTGGTTTATTATAATAAGGCGTAACTATTAATGCGCCGTTAGCTCCAATCTTTTCAGCATGAGTAGTTAGCGATATAGCTTCTTCAGTTGAATTTGAACCAGTTCCAGCAAATACAGGTAACTTGCCTTTACTTTCCTTAACACAAAGTTCTATCACTTTCTCGTGTTCATCATGGGTTAATGTTGGTGATTCCCCTGTTGTTCCCGCAGGAACTAGCCCATTTGTGCCATTTTCAATGTGAAAATGGATTAACTTAATGTAAGTATCTACATCAAGTTTATCATTTTTAAACGGGGTTACTAAAGCAACATTTGATCCTTTAAACATAAATACTTATAACATAATTTATGGATTCATATAGTAAAGATTATGAGTAAAAAGTTATTATTTTTTGTAAGTTACGTTTTTTTTTCAATATTGATTTGTACATATTCATTTTCAGATAAAAACAATTTAGTACCATTAAAGAAACCTTTATTATCAGATAAAGAAATTAAAGAAAAAATTTCTGTTAATATTTTAAAACCTCTTCCAAAACCAAAAAAAATTAAAAAAAAGGAAGATGATCAAAAAATAATTATAACAAATAAAAAAGATCAAAAAATTAAACTTTTATTACCAAAAAAAAAACCTACAATTGCTGGTATTAATAAAAAAAATAAAACTGTATCATCAAAATTTTATAGCAAAAAAGATTTTAATTTAGCAAAAAAAGCTCTTCAAGAAACGAAAAAAGCTAATTGGTCTGTTGCATTAAAAACTGCAAAAAAAGCTAAAGATAAATCAATTTATAATTTTATTCAATGGAGACATCTATTAACAAAAGGAAATAAAGCATCTTATTATGATTATAAAATTTTTATAGACGCTAATGAAGATTACCCAAGAATTGGTCGAATAAAATACTTGGCTGAACATAAACTTTCAACAGAAAAAATTTCACCAAAAAAAATAATAAGCTGGTATGGAGAAAATATGCCATTAAGTGGTTTTGGTAAAATGATATTGGGTGAAAGCTATATATTAACTGGAAAAAAAGAAAAAGGCATAAAACTAATTAAAGATGGTTGGATTAATGCAGATTTATCGAAATCAGAAATAAAATTTTTTAGAAAAAAATATAAAAAATACCTTAACTCAGAGGATTATATTAAAAGAGCAGACTATTTAGCTTGGAATAATAAATATTGGGATTTAAAACGGATCTTGAGATATTTGCCTAAAGATTATGAGCTTTTATACACAGCAAGGCAATTATTAATGAGTAAATCTTATGGAGTGGACAATGCTATATCTAAAGTTCCAACAAAATTTAAAAATGATGCAGGATTAAATTATGATAGATTAAAATGGAGAAGAAAAAGAGGAAGAGTGGATAGTTCCGTTGAAATTTTAGTAAAAATCAAAAATACTAAAGATTATCTAGTGAGACCTGACAAATGGTGGATTGAAAGAGAAATTATATCTAGATCATTAATATATAAAAAAAAATATGAATTAGCATATAAAATATCAAGTAATCACGGTATGACAGAAGGACCAGAATTTGCTGCTGCAGAATGGATGAGTGGATGGATTGCTTTAAGTTTTTTAAATGATCCTGTATTAGCGAAAGATCACTTTGAAAAATTTTATAACAATGTAAGCTATCCAATTAGTGTTGCTCGTGGTGCATATTGGCTTGGAAAAACTTATAAAAAACTGAATGAAGAAGAATTGTCTATTAAATGGTTTGAAGAAGCGGCTAATTATCTAACAACTTATTATGGTCAATTAGCTTTTATGGAATTAGATCCAAATAAAACTTTTGAGCTATCTAAAGATTTTGTAATCAATAAAGAATATCGAGATTATTTCTTTAAAAAAGAAATTGTAAAATTAATTTATTTATTAGATGAATTGGATGAGGATAAATATGCTAAATACATATTAAGACATTTAGCTAATGATAATATAAATAATGGCAGTGAAATTTTAGCCGCTGAACTTTCTACAAATATTGAACGGTTTGATTTTGCAATTCAAATTTCAAAAATAGCTTCTTATGAGAAAAGATTTCATAATAAATACAATTATCCAATTATTAGCACCCCGAAATATATCAATGGAAGAAAAATTCCTGAAAATGCATTTATTTTATCTATTATTAGGCAAGAAAGTGAATTTGATTTAGGTGCAAATAGTCATGCAGGGGCTAAAGGATTAATGCAATTAATGCCGTACACTGCAAAATTAGTAGCTAAGCAAGCAAATTTGCCTTATTCAAAATCAAGACTAACTTCAGATCCAGAATATAATATTAATTTAGGATCTCATTATATTGCAGGATTGATTCTTGAATATGAAGGTGCTTATCCTTTTGCTGTTGCAGCTTATAATGCGGGACCTAAAAGAGTAAGATATTGGAAGAAAATAAATAAAGACCCTCAGAAAAATCAAATTGATTATGTTGATTGGATAGAATTAATAAAATTTAAAGAAACCAGAAATTATGTTCAAAGAGTTTTGGAAAATTACAATGTTTACAGATATATACTTGAGCAAAAACCAATAAAAATGAAAAATTTTTTTAGAAATAATCCACTTTATTAATTAAAATTATTTTAGTTATAGTCTTTTAATATTATATAAATATTTCATAATAAAAGTAAATAAAACAAGAATTTTGTTTTGTTTGTTATCAATTCTTATCTTAGTACATTCAATAAGATGATCAAAAAAATTTACTCTGCTTGAATACCCTCCGCGTTTAAAAATACCAAATAATTCATTTTTTTTGGTGCTTATGCCTTTCATCTTATGATGTTTAATCATTCGATAAAAATAATCATAATCTGCAGAATATTTATATTTAATTTTATATTTTCCCAGTTTCTTTGCTGCTTTTTTTTTTATAAAAAAACCTGTTGAATGACTTGTATAAAATCCCCACATAAAATTAATTTTCCATGGATTATATCCATGAATAATCTTCCAATGTTTTTTCACTGAACCAAAAAAAAAATCTTTTTCAGGATAATTGTAATAATATTTCACCAATATATTAAGAGCATTCTTTAATAGAATATCATCTGAATTAACAAATCCAATTAAATCCCCATTTGCAAATTTTAGACCTTTGTTGAAAGCATCATATATACCTTCATCTTTTTCACTAATTAATTTTTTGATTTTTTTTTTATATTTATTTATAATCTTTAAAGTTTGATCTTTTGATTTTCCGTCTATGACTATATATTCTATATTTTGATATTTTTGATTAATCACACTTTTAATAGTTTTTTCAATAGTTGTTTCTGAGTCTTTACAAACCGTTATGATTGAAATTAAAGGTTTACTTTTCATTAGTAGCTATTTTAAAATTAACAATTAATATATAGTAATAAAAATATAACATTTTTGACATATATGGCGGAAGAGGAGGGATTCGAACCCTCGGTACAAGTTTCCTCGCACGGTCATTTAGCAAACGACTGGTTTAAGCCTCTCACCCACTCTTCCA
>MDTE01177960.1_pt1 | contig 12443 bp, 35 predicted proteins | sample 811231 | NCBI WGS metagenome assembly MDTE01 (sample SAMN05326651, study PRJNA326480) | marine metagenome | isolation source: seawater | place: Indian Ocean: Red Sea | collected 2010
ACTAATTAACGTCCTTAAAGAATACAATCCTGAGGCATTTATTACAGTTGGTGTTAATGGAAAGTATGAATTTAGAATTAAGGATGTAAACAATAAAGGACATTACACAGTTTTAGAGATAGAGTCAATACCTGAGTAGACACTTTAAGTAGTGGCACACCAAACCCCCATTAGGGGGTTTTTTCATGTATTATTAAAGAGTGGTCAAGTTATGCCTTTATGGAGCAACATACAAGACCACATTTAAACCCTATCGGAGCAACTATTCCTATGAAGTTTATTGTTTTTAGTGATCCAATTCAGTTTGCTGATGATTACACTTATGCAAACATAATTGCGGATGATTACTTTAACAAAACTGGGGAAATTGTTGCTGTTGAGGAAGTACATTCACTTCACCAATTTCCCAGTCAGAATGCTAACCACTACAAAGTAATGGGGTTAGCATAATGACAGCATACAAACAACTTTTTGACTTTATGGAATATGTATGGTCATTCTATGGTGAACATGATGACACATTATATCCCATTAAAGGATTAACTAAGGGTGACATTTTCCTTGCTATCTTTACATATAGAGATAGAATTATTCAAGCAGAAAATGATAACAACTCTTACTATACTTGGGGCGATGGTGATAGTTTAGACAGAGAAAGAGTCAGAGATATTATACTTGAAAATCCACAATTCACTTCAGGATGGTAACAATGGCAAACAAACTTAAAGGATTAAATATTGACCTTACTAAAGGTCAATATCAACATCTATACAACATTATGTGCTCTCAAGAGAAAATAATTGATACTCTTAATGAGAGTGATGATTTTGATGTACAAACATTTGACAATCTATTTGATGCTATTTGTAATGCTAAGGAGACTTATCTATGAAAACATTTATTATTCAAGAAAGATTTACAGGTTATGCTGATATTCATATTGAAGCAGAAACTGAAGATCAGGCAATCGCACTTTATAATAGAGGACATTATAAAGATAGTCAATATTTTATGGATGACTTCTTTTATAATTATGAGTTCGATTCAATTTCAGAAATGGAGGCAGTATAATGAATATTTCAGAATTAATATGTGATCTCTATGATATAAAAAACATGGCAGAATTGCATGGATTTGGTACACTTCCAAAAGATAATGATGGATCTAGTTTTACAATTAACGATCTATTAGATAATGCTATTGAACAACTATCTGAGGAGGGTTTTTAACAATGAGTTTTAAAACTTATGACATTTATGATTCATTAACTTCTGATGAATTAGAGACAGTTACTAACATTTTCCTTGAAGCACTTTCAAGGCAAAATAACATTCAACCCGAAGTATTTGAACTTCAAACTAACATTATTGTGGAGGCAATTTAACTATGAAACTATTAGTAACTCAAGTTGAATTTGATTTTGATGATGGATATATGCCACTATCAAAATATGAAGAAGATAACATTATTGAAAGGGCAATCGGTATATGGGAAGTTGATAGCGAGGATGAATTAGTTGATAAAATAAGTGATACTTTAGGATGGTGCATTAAGAAAATAGATTATACTTCAAACTTACTACATCCACTAACAAGTTATCTTTAATTATGGAAAATCCTTCTTTCAATGTAACACTAACTGAAGGCGAAATCTCAGTTATATTGTGTCAATTAGAGGAAAAAGTTGCCTCTTATAGTGATTATGAAAATGAGTGTTTAGTAGTGCCTGAGATAGAATCTATCTTTACCATATTAGAGGGCGCTATAGATGATTACTATGACAATAAAAATAGTGTCACACAAACCCCCAAAAATAGGGGAAAACAGACTATAATTAGAATGTAATCAATCAATGGAGCAATCTTATGACAATGGTAAGAGATTTTTCTTACGATCAGTTACAGACAATTAAGTCATTTTTTACTGATGCCGAGTGGGATGCTATTGATTCTGCCCTTGCTGATTATCAAGATTATGGTGATACTGAGGCAGAATTAATGTCATCCGTAGGTAACAAAATCTACGAAATGTATAAAAGAACTAAGGTTTAATCCTTAGTTCTTTTTTCTTAACAACTGTTCTTTATTAATTAACACAAATGGATCAACAATTAGAGCATGAAGCGTGTACTGTTCTCGAATATGTAGAGGATACTGTTGAGCATATTTGTGATACAGAATTGCTTTCAGGCGAGAAAGTTTGGACAATGATTCAATCATTGGCACAATATAAATTAACTGAATTTCCAGTTGATGAATATTTAACAACTGAGGATGATGACATTGATTATCTATTAGAGGAGGAGGATTAATGCTATTAAATAAAAAACTTACTATCAAAGAGTATAAAGAATTACTCAAATCTGATCGTATTAATATAGGCAGTGATGTTAAAGATAATGAAACTTATACTTATAAACCTTATCGTAATTTGAGGAATTACTTACAATGAATTATCATCAATCTGCAAATCCTAATGCTACAAATAGTGAGTTAGATGCCAAGGTGATTGTAACACCTAACAAATTAAATCCTAAACAGATAGATGCACTTAAAAGCGCCTATGTTGAAAGAATTGTTGATAATATGGATATTAAAACTATGGAGCAATATGTATTTGATGATATGACAGATTATGTTGATAAATTAACAGATAGTGAATTTATTGATGAGGCATATAGTTATTTTGATGATAGTCTAGATGATTTAATAGAAGAAATTAAAGAGTGTGTGCCAGAATAATTACTGGCACACTATTTTCCCATTTTCATATAAAATCGGGTATTATAATAATATAAACATTCATAAGGAGTTTTTTCACTATGTCATGCTTAAACAATGAAGCAATTCTTGAAACTCTATATGATGAAATTTGGGAAGAGTTAGTAACACCGAATTTCAAACTATTAGAAGATCAGGATGTAGCAATTCTCGAAGAATATGTTGCTACTGTAGCACAAGAAAGATTTGAAGATAAAATTCAGTAATTAACATTTAATCGTCCTTTATTCTCTTTTTATTATGCAACTAACATCTCAAGATAACACTAAGGTTATTGACTACTATCCAACTAAGAATGCCTATGGTTATCCTATCGAAAATCAAATATTAAAGGTCATAACTTATAATGGTCAAACCCTAGTTAAAGAAGTTATGGACAGCAAATATCTTGATAATGAAATAACAAATAGACTATGGAATCATAATTATAGAGTTACTATGAATACAAAGAGACCAGCACAATTCATCACTCAGGAGGCACAGTAAATGAAAACTTTAGGTTTAATCGTGGGTATTTCAATGTTACTTACTAACACTCTTAATGTTAGAACTAATGCCCGTATTCTCACTTCTAATGTATTAGATAGTGCCAGCACACTTATTCACCCTAGTAGAGGTAATTTCTAATGAAAGTTATGCCCCAAGTTGAAACTCTCAGAACTAAAATGAGATTTATTACTGAAGAATTTCCAGATCGAACTGTTACTAATCCCGAAGAATTTCATGCCCTTTATAGTAAGTTTAGATGGGTAATTGAACAAACTGATTATAAAGTTGATATAGCAGATTGCATTTCAGCATTACATTGTGCTATGGAAGATTTTGAAATGTATGCTTAACTTAGTCGTGTTAATTCCACCCTGACGTTATTAATGAGGGTTTACTAATCCTTGAGACTAATTATCATTTACTCAACTTTATTTGTCTCTCATTATTGTTAGTCCCTTTGAGGCGAACGCCGCCGAAAATATAAACAATCAAATATAATAATAACGTTAATTTACATAAACCTGACAAAGTTTCCCCACTAAATAACAACGAAGTAGTCGTAATAAGTTGAACAAAGTGTTGACAAATAACAAATATCTGTTAGAATTAATTAACACCTTCGCTCCTTATTCCTATGTCCTCGCTAACACAATCAACAAACAAAGTTACACGTTATAGAGTAACATTAGATTTCACAGTAAATGAAGCAAACTGCGTGCCCCCTAGTGAATGGAATTGGAGGGAATTGCTTGAACTGGATGATAACGTAAATGAGAGAGTTAAGGAGGTTTATGTTGAAAACTTGGGACAAATTGCCTGTAATAGTAATAACAAAAGGAGGGCAATTTGATGGACAAAGAGCAACTAATTAACAAAATGTGCCAAGAGTCAAGTGAAGCATTCATAAAGAGATTAACGGATAGTGATGATAATTATGAAGATAATACTTATGATGGTTATGTTATAGAATTGGAGGCAATTAGTTATGACCCATGAACAATTAGAACGTCTAATTAACTCAGAGTTTAATGCTCAAGAATTGTCAATGTTGAAAATGTTAGTATTAACAATGCTCAGTGAATATGATGACGTAAATGTTAATGAGTCGGGCAATATTTACACTATGTTGCTCAATCTCTTAGACAAAATATGTTATCTACAGAGAGACAATAAGGGTTATTAGTTATCAACAATTAAGAGGTAATTTTCCACAGTTTGAGCAACTTTATGTGGAAAAGTATGCCATTTAAGTATATTAAATAAATGGTTAAAAAAACATAGTTGTGTGCTCTATCTCTTTCATACTTATCGTTAATAAATGTAGCGAATTATAGTTATCTTGGCGTGCATTATAACACAAATCCTCGAAAAAGGCAAGGAAATTCGTTATAAGTTACCGAACCCATATAAACCCACTAAATTGCTCAAATTACTGTGCCAGTCAAAATAGTGTCCACTAAGGGGTTGTAAATGCGTCATTATGGACTATTATATAAGAGTAAACACATTAAGCACAATTTATGCGTAAAATCGAAAGAGCAATGAACAACGCTGTAATCAGCAAGTCTAATTGGAGCAAATCCAATACAGCAGTTAGTTACAACGAAAATTCAAATTGTTCTACTGTTTTACTACACGGGCATGAAATTGCAGTTTACGATCATAACACTAAAGCAGTCAAATTAGACTCTTGTGGTTATGAAACAGTAACTACAAAATCACGCTTGAATGCTTTACTTAGTGAAGTTAATTATGGTGTTAGAGTGTTTCAAAAGAATTTTGTTTGGTTCTTAGGTAAGAACAAAGAAACGTTAATGTTTTGGGATGGGATGATACTTAGTAATGAGCAATCGTTACAAGTTGTTTAAGCAATCGTCCTTACACTTTTCCACAATTCATTAACATTTTTCCACATGCAATTACCTTCTGATTTGAGCACATTAACTAGGTTAGATTTACAGATTTTGGACACACAAAACAAAATCAAATATGTAAGACTACCTGCTAACAAACCTCGTAAATCTGATTGTTGGTTTACACAAACTAAAGGCATCAGAACTAACACAAACCGAGGCAAGATTAACTCTAAGCATGCTACACTTTTATAAAAACAGTTAGTATAAACAACTGTATATACGGGGGGTTACATATAGACCCCCTTTTTTATTACCTATTTGAGCAACTAATTATCCGCACCAATTTGCTACATTTAAGGATGAATATATGCTTATACTAATTAACACATATGGCACACACAGTTTGCTACATATAAGACCCCTAATATAGACCCGCTTATATAACACTTAATGGCAGGCAATCATATGCCTATTTGCTACATTTTCCACAGCACATATATGCAATCAATTTGCTACATATAAGGCATATAATATATACAACTATTTGCTACATTTAAGGCACACTAATATGGCATGCCATTTGAGCAACTTTATATACACATATATGCCACACTAATTAACAATTAAGGCATGGCATATTATACGCCTATTTGCTACATTTAATATAAGGCAATATGCCTATACTAATTAATACATAAGGCAGGCAATATATACATCTATTTGCTACATTTTATAAAATACATATTTCTTTTAATTTGCTACATTTAAGGCATGGCAATATGCCTCACTAAATTGCTCAAACTCATTCATGAGCATTTGCTTTACATAAGAGCACAAATATGATATAATAAAATAGAGCAAACTCGCAGTTAATTTGCTTTAGGTTTGCTGCTCCCTGATGGGCGATGGGCGGGTTATAAAAACGCTTAAGTCCCTAACCTACAACGAACCAAAAGCGAGAGCTATATATTATTCCATTTCAAAAAATTTTTCAGGTATAAAAAAATGTCCAAGGTTGACATAGAGTGGCAGGATCAATTCGGTAAGTGGCATCACTTACAGTATATGCATAATGAAGCATTTGCATATAAGAGTGCTAGTGCAAGGGCTAAGTCAACAGGTAAAAGACATAGGCTGTTGATAGATGGGAGTATTTGTGATATAATAGAACCATAAGTAGTAAGGGTTCTATTAAAAGAAGAAATGCCAGTTTACAGAGACTACGAGATTCGTATTAACTTGAATGAGTTAATAGAGAAGAGAATACCAGCGTGTAATCTCACTCATCCTGATCATTGCTTTACTGAGGCACAGATACAGGACATAGCACATGATATTAATATGGATTTAAACCTGCATCCTATCTACCATCAAGTAGATGAACACATTATGCGTTATGTAAGGGCTGCTAATATTGAGAATTCGGATCACTGGGTAGAAGAACAGTTGCCTGATCTATATGATAAAGGTGTTAGTGTAGACGAAAGAACTATTGATTTTGATTAACCATGAGCGCACAAGACAATGACATTAGGATTACATTCAACTTAAATGAGTTGGTTGAAATCCGAGCGAAGTTACTATCTCAAAATGAGGACTACTCTGAGGAGATAGTTAAAGGAGACTGGCTTGATGCTGATGATATAGATGAAATTGCTGTAGATGCAAGGACTCGTCTTACTTGGGATGCATTGTATTTCATGATTGATGACCTTATATTAGAGTATTTGGATATAAAGAATAAGGATAAGCCTAACTATGGTGAGATTCAACCCGAACCTGGCCGTGAAAAAGAATTAATGAGAATAGAAAAAGAGGCAAAAGAGAAGAAGAAGAAATATTTTGAAGAGAACTTTGATATGGTTGATCTTGAGGGAGGAGCGTGGACAATTCAAGTACCTGTACGAAAGAAACAATGAAAACATACCATATCTACTTAAATGAGCGTTGTTTATTCAAGAATTTAAACGAAGAAGAGTTTAAGGTAATATGGGGCAGGTTATACCACTCCTATTGGGATGGTATTACTTATAGTGAGGTTAATGAGAAAGAATTAGAAAAGTATGAGGAGGCTAGTTTTTAATGGGACACGTTCTCGATTTCCTTGAGGACTTTACTAATGATTGGGTTAATTGGTTAGGTGAAACTGATAAAGACCATATTGGTAAAGATACTGTTTATGAAGGAGCACGTTGTCCTTTTGCAAAGAAAGCTAAGGATGATGGTAAGATTAAGTATGTAAAGGTATATGATTACTTTAGTGCCTATGACTTTTGGGAGGCAGTAAGTAAAGAGGTAGATGCATTTGATGACACATATGATGTTGTCTTAGTTGTTGCTAAGAGTAATGCGAATTATATAAATCAGGATAACATGGGCGGCGGCGTCGATGGACTCAACACGTTTCTGAATCAAAAGGGAAAAGACATCTGGTTACTATGTAAAATAGATGAGATGTATACTATAGTAATGGTACAAAGAATTACAGCCCTTGATAATGCATCTAAACAGTTAGAGGCTAAAGGATATTACGTTGGTCATTATAGTGAACAACAAATGGAGAAAGTCGTTACTGGCCGTGCAAAATACCGAGAGAGGTTACCAAAATGAAGATGAAGGATGTAGATGTTTCGGTATTACCTAATTACGGAATACTGAACATAGAGTTAGATGATGAAATGATGGACTATCTCTGGGATCTTATTATTAAGACCTCACCCAAGGCTAAGTGGGATGGTAGAAAGTTATTAGAAATGGAAGATTATAATGATAAACAGTGGTCAATAAAGGATAAGGATCACGTATTCGCAGAGAAGGTTTTACAACCAGCAGCAGGCATATACTTTGATAACTTTGGTACACCTTTTAAACTAAAGTCTACTCACGAACATCAACTGGCCTTCAGTCGTTTCTGGTGTCGTGCTGCAACAAGAGGAGATTATCAGAGTTTACATAACCACCAAGGCATCTTTACTTTTGTTGTATGGATGAGAATACCCTTTGATGGTAAGAAGGAAAACGCATTACAGCCAGGATTTAGACCTGAGGCAGGTGATTTCTGTTTATGTTATCCAGATACATGCGGACAGATACAAAAAAGAGGTTGGACACTGGATTCTAGTTGGGAAGGTAAGATGTTATTCTTCCCTAGTGACATTGATCACATAGTATATCCACATTATACAACTGATGAGTTTCGTATATCACTTGCTGGGGATATAGCATTGAATAGTATGGAGCCAATTGAAGGTTCATTTACTAATATAGGGTAAGTTTTGAATTTTATAGATAGGAATGAAAATATGGTTACTCACAGATGAATATTGATCTGGATGTAAGCGAGTTGGAACTTTTATATGAATCACTTCAATTTCGACTCGAAAACGATACCCATTTGATGTATCATCCGAATATACGGAAAGATCTAGAAGACATGATGGCGGTATGGGAAGATGAATACCTATAACGTCTTTATTGGCGATAAAGAAATTATGTCCGATGTTCAGGAAACGGACTTAAAACACAAATTAGAATTTTTAAGAGCGTATTTTACGCATTATCCTGATGATGAACTGCTAAAAGAAGAAATTAAAGTAGTTAAAAATGAAAATTGACAAAAAAGTGTTGCCAAACTACGGTATTTTAGACGTAGAACTGGAAAAAGAACACTTGGATCACCTCTATCACCTCATAGAGAAGTACGAACCCGATTGCGTCAAGCAACAATGGATGTTAATTGATGATGATCATCGATTTCAGAAGGATGTACTTAATAATGTAGTTGCCGAGTACATAAAAGAGTGGGGATTTCCTACTGTTTGCAAGTCAACGCACATTCATAACCTTACTTTTCAGAAATTTTGGGTAAATAACACAGGAATTGGTCAATATCAGTCATTACATAACCATGATGCAGTGTTTTCTTTCGTAGTTTGGTTAAAAATACCGTATGCTGCAATGGTTGAACAAGAAATACCCGATACAATGCACCCAGAGGCGGGTGATTTCATACTAAGTTACTCAGATATAACAGGAAAACACCGTAAAGTTAATTGGAAACTAGAAAAACAGTACAATGAAGGGCATATGTTGTTGTTTCCTTCTGATTTATTACATGCCACATACCCACATTTCCTAACAGAAGAGAAAAGAATATCTGTAGCGGGTGATATTGCAATTAATAGTAATGCTGTTAGTGAAATTTACAGTCAGGGCATGTTGTTAGGGCCCGAAAATAGTCAAGAATTTATAAAAGAAATCCATAATTAAAGCTGATATATAATATAACACTATGGACAAATTGATTTGACCGTGGTATACTTACTATGTACTGATTACAAGTTATGGCAAAAGGATTTACAGTAAAAGCTAATGCCCCTAAAACGAAAAAGGTCGAAGATGACTTTGATTTAGAGAAGGCAAAGGAATTAGCGAAAGGGAAAGCATTTGTTTTCTGTCTGCCTGGAAGAGGAGTATCATATATCTTCTTAAAAGCATTCGTTCAACTATGTTTTGACCTTGTTCAAAACGGATCTAGTATCCAAATCTCCCAAGACTACTCTTCAATGGTCAACTTTGCACGTTGCAAGTGCTTGGGCGCAAATGTTCTACGAGGCCCAGACCAAATTCCTTGGGATGGAAAACTAAAATACGATTATCAAATCTGGATTGACTCCGATATCGTTTTCGATACTGAGAAGTTCTACCGTTTGGTATGGATGCAAAAAGATATTGCTGCTGGTTGGTATTGCACAGAAGATGGAAAGACCACATCGGTTGCACACTGGCTAGAAGAAGATGACTTTGCTAAGAATGGCGGAGTTATGAACCACGAGACTATTGAGTCTATCTCTCGTCGTAGAAAACCTTTCACAGTTGACTACACAGGATTTGGTTGGTTACTCATTAAAAATGGAGTCTTTGAAAATAAAGAGATGAAGTATCCTTGGTTTGCTCCAAAGATGCAAGTCTTCGAGTCTGGTGATGTACAGGACATGTGTGGTGAAGATGTTTCTTTCTGTCTAGATGCGAAAGAAGCAGGATATGAGATATGGTGTGATCCAAAGATTCGTGTTGGACATGAGAAAACTCGTGTGATTTAATATGGCAGATCAACTATACAAAGTTATGGAGTTGGGTACTAATGGTTGGGGTGTTCCCGATGAAAAGAGGGATGTACATCTTACCAAAGCCCAGGCAGAGGAGAGATTAAACTTTCATATTAATGAAGGTGTCTCTCCAAGTAGGTTAAAAGCAACTCCAGAATAAAATTTCGGCGTAAAACAAACCGAAAAAATGGCGTCGTTTTCCTCTAAATTATAAATAGAGGGAGATAAAGCAAAATGGAGTAGTAATGGCAGATTCAGATCCAACTAAGTCACCACATAATGTAGTAAGTGCTGGTTTTGCTAGTGGAAGTGTTAAAGGACAGTATGATGTGAGCCAACAAGCACGCAAAAAAGCTGCTGCCAACAACAATACTGCACAATCTCCACTAGCTGCAGGTTAAATAAAAACCAAATATTATTCAAACGCCTTTGGGTTCCTTGCCTAAAGGTGTTTTTTTGTCGCTAAATAGATTATGATATACCTTTTTACTAAGGAAATGCATAACGATCATATCAAAATTGACTATATTAGCTCTAATAGAAAGGATTTACTCGACAAACCCGAAAAATCTGATGATTTATTGCGTGAAGTTGTAGGAGATTTCCTTCATGACTCAAAAAGAAAGCAAAAGTTGACAGAAAATGCAGAAAGTTAACAAAACGCTAACGGTAAGTCAGGCTTTTAAAGATATTAGTCTGTCATTCACCCGCCATCCTGTGACGGATGACATTGGCGTGTTTACAAATGAGTCTGCAATTAAAAGATCTGTGACTAATTTAGTGCGAACTAGAATTGGAGAACGATTTTATAACCCATTATTGGGTAGTTCAATTGAAGATTCTCTATTTGAACAGGCAGATCCTGATAATGCTTTAGTTCTTGAGGATGATATACAACTTTTACTTGATAACTTTGAACCTAGAATAAAAAATACGGATATATCTGTCGTATATCCAATAGATACTAATGAATTGACCGTTGTAATTAAGTATGACGTTGTGGGATTACCATTCCCAAGGCAAAATATAGAATTTATTCTTCAATCAACTAGAATATAATGTCATTTAACCAGTTTACAAACCTAGATTTCGCTGATCTAAGGGCCCAAATTAAAGATTATCTGCGTGTTAATAGTGATTTCGCTGATTTCGACTTTGAGGGGTCTAACTTTTCAACGTTAATTGACCTTCTAGCATATAACTCATACATTACTGCTTACAATACTAACATGGCAGTTAATGAATGTTTCCTTGATAGTGCTACTTTGCGTGAAAATGTGGTATCACTAGCAAGAAATATTGGTTATGTACCTAGATCATCTCGATCTGCACAAGCTGTGGTTAATTTCAGCGTAGATTTGGGAACAAATGACACAAAAATTGTAACTTTAAAGGCGGGACAGGTAGCATTAGGTACTCAACAAGGTAGTGCATACATATTTTCCATTCCAGATGACTTCGTTGCTACAACTGGTGAGAATAATATTGCTAATTTCTCCAATTTGACGATTTATGAGGGTGTTTACCTTACAAAATCCTTCCAAATTGACTATTCTCAACCAAATCAACGTTTTATTTTACCAAATGCGAATATTGACACCACTTCCATTCGTGTTACGGTAAAATCCACCACAAATGAGATTTATGAGTTATATAACAACATTTTAAGAGTAGATTCTACTTCCAAACTGTTCTTAATCCAAGAAATTGAAGATGAGCAGTATGAAATCCTCTTTGGAGACGGAATTATTGGTAAAAAACCGCCTGCTGGAGCAATTATTGAAGTTACCTACATTGTAACTAACGGAGCATTAGGAAATAACGCTAGAAACTTCTCATTTGTGGGAATTTTGAAGGATGATACTAATAGTACAATCACTGGTGGTATTTCACTCCTAACAACAACTCAAAAATCAGAACAAGGCGATAATATTGAAGATGTAAGTACTATTAAATATCTTGCACCTCGTATATACTCGTCACAGTACCGTGCCGTGACCGCCAATGATTATACAGGGATAATTCCATTCGTATACCCTAACGTTGAGTCTGTGACCGCTTACGGTGGGGAAGAACTCGATCCTCCTGAGTATGGGAAGGTCTTTATCTCAGTAAAACCTAAAAATGGTTCATTCTTATCGCAAATTACTAAGGATGACATTTCTAGGCAGTTAAAACAGTATTCTATTGCTGGAATTAAACCAGAAATCA
>MDTE01179379.1_pt1 | contig 12443 bp, 7 predicted proteins | sample 811231 | NCBI WGS metagenome assembly MDTE01 (sample SAMN05326651, study PRJNA326480) | marine metagenome | isolation source: seawater | place: Indian Ocean: Red Sea | collected 2010
AATATTAGTAAAAGATATTCTTACCAACAATTTAATGATAAAAATATATAGTTTTTTCTCTAATAAAGGATGGACTTTTTTTAAATTAGGAGTTTTCTTTATACTTTCCGCTCCCGTATTAGCATCTTTTTTCTTACTATTATCGTTATTCTTAACAAAATCCAAAAAGCAAAGATTTCAAATTAAAAAGAAATGGATCTTACCATTTTTTGTAAGTGGCGTGATTGCAATAATCTCTGCAATCTTTTCATCATTAAGAGAATTTCAATTAGTTGGTTGGGATAGTTCACTATCTTGGTTTGGTTTAATGAACTGGATACCCTTCTATTTTTTTATGTGGAGAGCGCAGTTTTATTTAAATACAGTTGAAAGGCGCAAGCAAGTTGGGAATATGTTTCTTGCAGGTTCAGTTCCATTAATTTTTTCAGGTTTTGGGCAAATGTGGTTTAACTGGCATGGTCCATTTACTTTTCTTAATGGACTAATCATTTGGTTTCAAAGATCTATAGATTTCGAAAAAGGCCAAGGAATATCTGCAATGTTCAATAATCAAAATTATGCAGCTTGTTGGTTAATAATTATTTGGCCATTTTGCATATATAGTTTTTTAAATATAAAAAAATTTAACTTTAAAAAATTATTACTTTTTATTTTTACTGTACTTCTTGGAATATCTGTCTATTTAACTCAATCAAGGAATGGAATAATTGGAACTTCATTGTCTACTTTATTCCTTTCAAAAAATATATATTTAATAATATTATTATCGACAATTACAATTACATTTTTAGGAGCACTAATTTTCGCTTCTCCAATAAATGAAAAATTTTTTGAATTTACAAATTTAACAAATTTTCTTGGGCCTAGAGTATTTATATATTCAAATGCCTTACCAATTATTTTAGAAAGACCATTTTTTGGATGGGGGGCAGCCTCTTTCCCTTTGATTTTTCAAGTAAGAAATCAAAGCTTTACGAGAACTCCTACTCATCCTCACAATTTAATATTAGAAATGGCTAATTCTTATGGCCTAATTTTTGCAACCTTAGTATTTTTTACTATTTGCTTAATATTATTTTATTCTTATAAGTCAATTTTCATAAGATGTAGTGAAACAAAAAATGAACACATAAGATTTAATAAGGCATGGTGGGCCTCGTTTTTCTCTTTATTCTTATCCCAAATGTATGATATCCAGTATTTTGATGTCAGAATAAGTATTTCTTTTTGGATCCTTTTAACGGGTTTAATTAATATGATTTAAATGTTTCTAATATAATAATATTTTAAAAAAACAATCGTTTTATTCTGATAATATTTTATTTATGTGACCCTTAATTATTAATATAAATTTTTGAATATAAAATGCATGCTAAGTTTTTACAGAAATAAATTACTCATGAAATATAAATTTTTTTTAAGAAAGTTAATTAAGATTTTATTCCTAGACAAATATATTCAAAGGATTTTTGGTAAAGATCTAGGAATAATCAAGGTCAAAAAATTATATATATTAGACATTCCAAAATCAGGATCCTCTACTATTAAAGATTTAGTTGTTTTAGATTCCAAAAGATACAGATTTTGCAAAAATTTTCTAGGTATAAGCCCTAAACATCCAAGTGTTAAGGCATTAGAAAAAGTAACTCCAATCAAAGGAGAGTTAAATGTATATGTTTTCCTTAGACCTCCTGAAGAAAGATTGTATTCTATATATAATCAAAAGGTTCTAAATTTTAAAAATTTCCCTTTTGGTTTTTCACTACTCAAAAAGGAAAAATTTTATTTAGCTAAAAGTTTTAATACTAAGACGCAATATGATCATGAAAATAACTTTTTAGAATTTTGTAATGGAATCAAGAACCTACATAAAGAATTCCTGAATAAAGGATATAGTCTTGATCTTTTTGATAAGCATATTTTTCCACAATTTCAAATTATCCTTAATCTAAAAAAAACCTACAATAATTTCAATGATATGAAATTTATTATTTATCCATTAAATAAATTAAATTTTATATTAGGCTCATTTTTAGGTAAAAAAATTAAACAGAAATTAAAGCATTCCAAAAAAAATCAAACTAAAGCCTACCTTGATGATATTAATGATTCCGATATTATTAATTATTTTTATAAAGCAGATAAATTGTTATACGAAAAATTAATTAGTTCCCCAAATGGTTATCTAAGTTATACATATGATGAACTGAAGCATTTTAATAAAGAAACTATTTCGAAATACTTAAATAAATAGTTTTCAAATTAGAAATATTATTTTTTAGAGCATATATAATATATATTTTTCCTTAATACCTATTGGAAGAGAGTACTTAGCTGGAATATAATAAAAAAGTAGTTGGCTTTATATAAAGAAAGAGAAAAAGCTAATATTGTTTTCATTCAGCTCTTTTTTTTAATAAAGATAACCACATAAAGTGATGCTTCCTTAGCTCAGCTGGATAGAGCAACTGCCTTCTAAGCAGTGGGCCGCAGGTTCGAATCCTGCAGGAAGCGCTTAAAATTTAAAAATTAATTTTTAAATTATAATTTATTAGTTTAAGGATATTATGTTTCTTGATCAATATTTCTTTTTTAATAAAAATAATAGTATTTATTATTAATATTATGAAAATATCATTTATGTTAGTCTAAAGTCTTGAATATTATTCGAATTTAATTTTTTCTAAAATTAATGATTAATGAAATAAAAAATATATGTTGTATTGGTGCTGGATATGTTGGTGGTCCCACTATGGCAGTGATTGCTAAATATTGTCCAGATATTCAAATTAATGTGGTTGATAGTAATCAAGAAAGAATTAAAAAATGGAATAGCAATGATTTGTCATTACTTCCAGTATATGAGCCCGGTCTTGAGAATATTATTAAAGAGAAAAGGGGGGTTAATCTTCATTTTTCTTCTGAAGTTAAAAAGAATATAAGAGAAGCAGATTTAATTTTTATTTCAGTTAATACCCCTACTAAAAAAAGCGGGATAGGAGCTGGAAAAGCAAGTGATTTGAAGTGGGTAGAAGTATGTTCAAGAGAGGTTGCTGCATATTCAAAAGGCCACACCATAGTAGTTGAAAAAAGTACACTCCCAGTTAGGACTGCAGAAGTAATAAAAAAAATTCTTGAAAAATCTGAGCCCAATACCCCTAAGAATGAATCATCTAAGACTTTTGATGTATTATCAAATCCCGAATTTTTAGCCGAGGGTACAGCCATAAATGATTTAGAAAACCCTGATAGAGTTTTAATTGGAGGAGAAAATGATGATGCAATTAATGCATTAAGCAAAATATATTTAAATTGGATTCCAAAAGAAAAAATACTCCATACAAATATTTGGAGTAGCGAGTTAGCTAAATTAACTGCTAATGCATTCCTTGCTCAGAGAATTAGCTCAATTAATTCTATAGGCGCATTATGTGAGACAACTGGCGCAGACGTACGTGAAGTGGCTAGAGCTATTGGGACTGATTCGCGAATTGGGGCTAAATTTTTAGATTCAGGTCCTGGATTTGGAGGGAGTTGTTTTAAAAAAGATATTCTTAATTTAGTTTACTTAGCTAATCATTTTGGTCTGCCAGAAGTTGGGAATTTTTGGGAAGGGGTAGTAGATCTCAATAATTGGCATCAAAAAAGGATTTCTAATCTGATTGTTAAAAAATTATTTGGCACTCTTTCAGGTAAAAAAATTATTATTTTAGGTTTTGCTTTTAAAGCGAATACAAATGATACAAGGGAATCTTCTGCAATTCAAATATGTAAAGACCTTATGCAAGAGGGGGCTATTCTCCATATACACGACCCAAAAGTAAGCTCTCAGCAAATTTGCGCTGATTTAAATTCTTTTTTAGTTAATCAAAATCAGAAAGAAACTATTCATCTTGATTCAGATAAAAATTTTTGGTACAAAATAGATGACATTAACGAATCCCTAGAAAATGCTGATGCAGTATTAATATTAACTGAATGGAAAATCTATTCAAATATAAATTGGAATTTAGCTTCAACAAAAATGAGAAAACCAGCATGGTTATTTGATGCTCGGTCTGTAGTAGATAAAGATAAAATTATTTCATCAGGTATAAATTTCTGGAGAATTGGAGATGGTTCACTCGACTAAAATCTCGAATAAAATTTTGAATAAAATTTTGAATTAGTTATTAATTGTTTTAATTCTTAAAATCTAGAAATTAAATACATCATCACTTGAGAAATCTTTTAAACCAATTTTAAATACCTTTAATAGTATCTATTTTTAAAAAGCTTTTTTAAGCAAAATTAAATACAAAGTAAGTTTTAATAAATATAAGATCCTTTAAGAAAATCCATATCAAATTGCTTTACAAACGGCAGAAAAAAATATTCTGGGCTATTTATTTATGTAGATTTTAAAAACTAAAACTTCATAATTCTTTATAACAATTTTAGTAAATATACCGCGGATCATATCAAGTTTAACCAGTTATAAAAAATGTATTCATTGATCAAACATATATTTAAAATGTTAGAAACTTTCTTTAGGTTTGGAACAAATATAGATTTTGCTTACTTTAATTGTTAAGTTTAAATATATTATTTTAAATAAATTTTAATGTCTAGGAAAATTCTTGTTACTGGTGCCGCTGGTTTTATTGGATTTCATTTGTGCAAGAAACTATTAGAAAATAAAGAGGACATAATTGGTTTAGATAATATGAATAAATATTATGAATTGGATCTCAAAAAAGCACGCTTATTAGAACTAGATAAAGCTACAGAAAATAATAAAGAAAGATGGAAATTTATAGAGGGAGACATCATTGATAAAAAACTAATAAACAATATTTTTGAAAATTATAATCCCAAAATAGTTGTGCATCTAGCTGCTCAAGCTGGAGTTAGATTCTCAATTACAAATCCAGAAACTTATTTAAAATCAAATCTGGAAGGATTTATGAATATAGTTGAAGCTTGTAGAAATAAAAAAATTTCAAATTTAATTTATGCTAGTAGCAGTTCCGTATATGGCGGGAATACAAAAATTCCTTTTTCTGAAAAAGATGCTGTATCTCATCCTGTCAGTCTTTATGCCGCGACAAAAAGATCAAATGAATTAATTGCACATGCTTATAGCCACCTTTACAAAATACCAACTACTGGATTAAGGTTTTTCACAGTATATGGTCCATGGGGAAGGCCGGACATGGCTCCAATGATATTTACAAAATCAATCTTTTCTAGAGAGCCGATTGAGATTTTTAATAATGGAAATATGATGCGAGACTTTACTTATATTGATGATGCTGTAAATGCAACTATAAAATTAATTGAAAAGCCAGCATATGCCGATAAAACCTTTGATAAGGAATGCCCTAATCCATCTTCTAGCTGGGCTCCATACAGAATATTTAATATAGGTAATCAAGAATCAATTCCACTAATGAATTTTATAGAATTACTCGAGAAAGAAATTGGCATTAAAGCAATTAAGACTTTCAAAGAATTTCAATTAGGTGATGTTCAATCTACCTCTGCTTCAACTGAATTACTTAACAATTGGACTGGACTAAAACCATATACATCTATTAATAAAGGGATAAGAAACTTTATTGAATGGTATAAATCTTACTATGATTTAAATTAAAGGTTTTCTGGGAAATATAAATGTGATGAAAATCTATATAAATACAACTTCTCAGAAAATTATTCGTTTAATTTCTACATTAATCGCAGAAATTTTATTACCTTATTATTTAATATTTATACAAATTGGGAATAACGATACATTAAATAAATTAAGACCTAGCTCTTTAATATTTTTCATAATATTTTGGATTTTCTTGAGTTATGTAAGAGGAAGATTCTCGCAATTCAAAAGCTCCAATATCCTAAAGAATCTCATTTTAGAATTTAAAGAGTTAATTATAATAAGCTCTTTCTTAACCATCTCACTTTTTATCTTCAAAATAATTGGTATAAATCTATATCTAGACTCAAAAAATTTACCTCTAATTTTATGTTTATTTATTATGCTTTCACTCGTGAAAGAAATAATCATATCGCTTCTATTTGAGAATATCTTAATTAAATCATCTAAGAAAATCTTAATTATTGGTAATAATGAAGATTTAGAACAGATAAAAAATATATTAAGAAGTTATAGCTTTAATAGAAAAATTTCTTTAAAGCTTGTTGATTTAAATTCAAAATTAAATGATATCCCAGATCAATTAATAATTTCTAATAATTACGAATTAAATTCAAATGATGACAGGATAATTCAATATTTCCACCTTAATGGAGTGCAAATTTTTTCTAAAAGCAAATGGTTCGAGTACGAATTAAATTGCCTTCCCGTTAATTTAATAAATACAAATGATTTTCTGAAGTCTCGTAGTTTTTCTAATCATAGAGAGTTCGAACTGAGAATAAAGAGATTTGGAGACATTTTCGTAAGTATTATTTTAATATTTTCAACCTTCCCTGTAATAGTTATTTCGAGTATTTTAATTTGGATCAATGATAGAGGGCCTATATTTCATACGCAGATAAGAGAGGGAATGTTTAACAAAAAAATTAAAATTATTAAATTAAGAACTATGATAATTAATGCTGAAATTAGTGGTGCACAATGGTCTAAAAAAAATGACCATAGAATTACTAAAGTAGGTCATTTTTTAAGACAAACCAGAATAGACGAATTACCTCAGCTTATATCAGTTCTTAAAGGCGAAATGAGTTTAATTGGGCCAAGACCTGAAAGACCTGAATTCAACTCCTTTTTGAAAGAAGAAATTCCCTATTACAGTATGAGAAGTTTATTCAAGCCAGGATTGAGTGGGTGGGCACAAGTTAATTATCCTTATGGAGCCTCTTTAGAAGATTCAAAAAATAAATTGGGCTATGATTTATTTTATATATGTAATTATTCATTGAAAATTGATCTTTTAATTTTATTTAAGACTATGCGTACAGTTTTTAGTGGGAAGGGCTCAATACCTACTAAATAAATTCATGAAACAAAAACTTTAAAAGTATTTATGAAAAGTCTATTGAAAAACTGAAAAAAAAATAGCTAAAATAAAATTAAAAAATTAACATCTTCCGGGGAAAAGGTATTATCAATTGTTAAAAACAGAGACAAATTACTTTGAAGAATTAATTAGCGTTATTTTGCCCACTTATAACTCAAGTAAAACAATTAAGAGGACCATAGAATCGATTTATAATCAAAAAATTAATAATAAAATTGAGATAATAATAGTCGACGATAATTCATCAGATAAAACAGTTGAAATAATTAAAAACTTTTCTAGTAATAAAAAAATTAAGTTGAAGTGTATTAAGAACAAAACTAATATGGGGAGTGGTTATTGCAGGAAAATTGCCATAGAAAATGCTTTCGGTTTTTTTATCGCTTTTTTAGATTCTGATGATTATTGGTTAGAGGATAAGTTATACAAACAACTAGATTTCTTACAAAGAAATTCTTTTATTAATTTCGTTTATTCAGATTATTTTAAAGAAATTAATTTCAAAAATAAGATTTTTCTTTATCATATGAAAATGCCAAAATTTGTTTCAGCAGAAACGAATAAATACATAAACCACATACCAAATTCATCGGTTTTAATAAAATCAAATATTGCCAAGAAAATACCTTACCCACTAATTCGTGTGAGAAATGATTTTCTATATTGGAATAAAATTTTATTAAGTAACAAATTTATCAAGGCATATAATTCGAATCTAGGGGAACCTCTTTTTATTTATAGTTCTATTCCAGGTATTTCAAAGAAAAATTTAACTCTAATTTTAAAACAATGGAAACTTTATAGAATTTCTTTTAAATATTCTTTGTTTAAATCATTATTAGGTTTAATTTTGAATGTATTATTATCATTAAAAAATATTATAAGTCTAAATATCTTCCTAATCTTTAAGTAATAAAAACAATCCTTACTCTTATCAAAAAAAATTTTCTTTATTAGTTTAATATGTATCCTAAATAAAATAAATCATATTATTTAATTCATGACGAAAGAAATCCTAGTTGATAATTTTTTAAAAGAGGGAGTAATTAAAATTATGTTAAAGGCCCATGAATCTATTTTAAATATTTACTCTTCATCAAAATATGAAATTGACTATAAGCAAAATCATACTCCAGTAACACAAGCAGACTTATTAGCACATCTAATAATAACAGAAGGCCTAAATAAGCTAACTCCAGATATTCCAATAGTTAGTGAGGAAGATGAAAACTCTTTTTATCTTAATAAAAGAGTAAAGTATTACTGGATAATTGATCCTTTAGATGGAACAAAAGAATTCATTAAAAAAACTGGAGAATTTACCTGTAATATTGGTTTAATAAAAAATTATCAACCTCTTTATGGATTCGTTGGAATACCTACAAAAGGTTTAATTTATCATGGTGGTAAAGATTTTGGAAGCTATAAAAGAACTAATGATTTCATGGAAACCCAAATAAGATGTTCGAAAAAAAAAGATCCCTTGAGAATTATAATGAGTAAAAGTCATATTAATAAAGAAACAAAAGAATATGTAGAAGGTTTAAATATCAAATATGAAATAATACAAGCTGGTTCTAGCCTAAAGTTTATAAAAGTTGCGGAGGGAGATGCTGATATATATCCTAGATTAGGTCTTACATCAGAGTGGGATACTGCTGCAGCTCATGCAGTTTTAGAAGGTGCTGGAGGACTGGTTTTACAATTGAATGGTAATGAATTAATTTATGGAAAAGATAATATTTTAAATCCCTATTTCTTAGCTGAAAGTAATAAGAATTAATCTTAAAACCATTATTTTATAATTTATAAGATTAATAATTTGAATACTACGTAATTTATAGTAAATATCTCTTTTTTAGTTGTTGTTTGGCGTGAAATTTATATGATATATTTTTCTTAATAGAAAATAAAATGATAAATTCTACCAAAATTCGTATCTTCATACTCCCTATAATTTTAAGTACACTAGAAAAGATAATTACCTTACTTTTAATTTTAGTTCCTATTCAGGCATTAAGATCAATTAGCAGAGGAGTAATAGGTAGAAAATTCAAAGTATTGTTCGATATTGTGGGTTTAGAATTGCCTGCCCCAAATGAAACGATCTTCTTCTTTACGAAATTATTTATAATTTTAATCCTTTTAATGCTATTGATTAAGAAATTAAAAATCTTTTCTACAAAATATCTTAGTAAGAAAATTATTAGACCTGTAATAGAAGAATATATAAAATCTGAAGAAATTCAATATTCAAGAATAGAGGTTAATCTTAATAAAATAATAAAACAAAAAGACAAAGAAATTGAATCTCAAATTACGATTTTATCAACTGGAGTTTTCTGTATATCATTATTTAGTGGTATATTTTTTATTGATTTTCAAATAGGTTTACTAATACTTATTGGTGGGTTAATAAACTATGGGGTTTTTGATTTCCTCAGTAACAAAAAACAAATATTAGAAAAAAAGTCCTTTATCAACGTTTCTCTTATAGATTTTGAGAAAGATTCTACCAATAATGATTACAAACTTGATAGTGAATTGATTAATAATTACATTGGAGAGAGGGTAGATAAGACCTTTGCAGAGACTAAATCATTCTTAAAACATCTCATAAACGCTTTAATTATATTGAGTATTATGTTTCTCCTTTACTCAAGGGTTGATTCGACAATGTCAATAATATTTATTATATTAATAAGACTATATTTAAATCAATTAAATAAAGGTGTTCAAAGATTGGTACGTTACAGGAAAAATTCGCAAGATAATATTGAAGAGGATGACTTGGTATAGTAGCAATTAATAATTTTTAGAGTTTGTATGCGATATACTAAAATAGTAACTCAAGGAATCATATTAAAATAATTTTTAAAATATAAAATATAAGAAAAAGGAAAATTATTATAAATATAAATATGAAAAAAATAATCAAAACATTTAGGGATATTTTGATAAGTAAAATAAAATACGAATACAATCTTATAAACTTAAATGAATATAACCCACTATTAAAAAATATTTTTAAAATAAATTATATATTTTTTATTTTAATTAAAGACATAAAAATTAAAGTAATCAAATACTGGTTATTTAAAATAAAACTTTATAATTTAGATCTCTTAATATACAGTATGAAAATAGAAAATGCATATAAATATTGCCTGATACTTTATAAACAATATCCAAATTCCAAAGAAGAAATAAATAGCAGATATTTTTATTTATTAACAAGGTATAATAAAAGTTTCCAGAATAAAGAAAATATAATACTTAGATTTAATAAAGGTAAAGAAGGAATAGTTTTTATTACTGATTCAATTTATTCTAGGAATTATTTAAATTTAATTTATTCTTTCATCAATAAAAGAAATAATAGAAAAGTTCTTGGAACAATTATTTCAGATAAAACTTTTGAATTAATAGAATCTAAAGCATCTAATTATAATGTCTGTAATTTGCATCTTTCTAAATTATTATTTATTAATAAATACTACTTAGAAATATATATTAACAAATTTATAAAACTTAAAAATTATAAATATAAGTTAAATCTAATAATTCATAACTACTCTGAATTCAAAAAAAATCTTGAAAAAAGTCAAAAGAAATTACTACTTCTTAAATTAATAAAGAATTGTAATATTATTTATGTCTCTAATAAAATAATTCAAGATAATATAAAAAAATTGATCAATACATCTAATGTAAAAGTCATTAATTATGATAATATCCTTAATGAAAATATTTTTAATTTAAACTTTAAATCAAAACTAAAAAGAAAAAATAGGGATTTAGATACAAATAACAAATATACTTTGTATTTTAACAACTTGGCAAATCAAGATAATATTGATTTTCTAAGAGACATGTCTGAGAAAGAAATTGGAGAATTATTTAATAAAAAAGAATGCCTTATTATTTTTATACCTCAACAATCAAATAATTACTTTAATAATAAATTTAAAAAAATCATAAATAAGTTGAAACAAAATAAAAACATTGAAATTATATTTCAAGAGTTTTTCGAATTTTGGGAGGATAATTATTATTTAGAATATTTTAAACTAGCAAGCAAAGTAATTATTTACGATGATTCATTAGATTTCATCGAATTATCTACTTTAAACAAATTCATAGATTTTAAATTGTATCTTAAGCATGAATTTCAAGAAGATTTTGATAACGTAAAGAATAGTTCTAAAGAACTAATAAATTCTTTTTTAGATTTCAAAACAAAATTCAAAAATGAAGAAAATAATAAAATTGAATTACCCTACCAATTTTCAAAAAGATCTTATTTAGAGAAAAGTTATTCCTCTAACTTCTATAAACCTCTATATACAATTAGTAGGATAATTGGCAATGATTTGCCACCCTTACATAGTAAAGATCAAACTATTAATAATCTCAAATATATAATTAAAAACGAAGAATTAAATTCTAGTTTCGTAAGAATATGGATCCTAAATAGAATAATAGATCAGGAAAAACTTATAGAGATAAAATCAATATTAGATAGCTTTAACGAAAAGTTTTATGAAATTAATTTTCATCCTAATGATTTAAGCAAATGTAATATTAGAAATATTCATCATTCAGATATTATTTTTAATTCTGAATACTCATTAAATTTATTTCCTGAAGAAACTAAGTTTAAATTATTAAACCAATTTATAAAGAATCAAAATAGTTACTTAATTAATAATAACGGGGCAAGAAATCTGGCATTAAAAGAAAGTAGAAAATACAAAACTAAGTGGAATTTGGTTTTTGATGGAAATATATATATCCCAAAGAAACATATCCACGAAATGATATCTGATATGCAAAATTTTAATACTGATTATTTAGTATTTCCTATGGCAAGGAGTCAAAGTTTTCAAGAAATTGAATTAAATGCAAATCTTGACTATTGTGAAGAACCTCAAATAGCCTTTAATAATAAATGTAGTCAAAAATTTAACAATAAATATGTATATGGTGCAAAACCTAAAATTGAACTTTTTCAAAAAATACTATTATTAGATAGATGGAACAGCGTAAGAACAAATTTACCAAACTATCTATTTGAATTTAGTAAAATTGTAAATCTAAATATTAATTATTCTTTTACCGTAGGAATTATTAGGCTACCTGCCACAAATAATATAAATATAAACGAATCCACAAAAACTAAATTGCAAAAAAGATCTTTTAATAGAGATATTGCTATATATAATTTTATTAGAGATACAATTATTTCAATAAAACAAAATAAAAATCAGAAATCTGGTTTATTATTCAACATTAATTTATTAAGAGAATTAAACATAAATAAGATAGATTTTATTAATTCAGAAAGTTTGGAATTAATAAAAAGTGAAAATAAAAATTTATTTAAGCAAAATATTTTTAATAAAAATAAAAACAATC
>MDTE01196187.1_pt1 | contig 12443 bp, 9 predicted proteins | sample 811231 | NCBI WGS metagenome assembly MDTE01 (sample SAMN05326651, study PRJNA326480) | marine metagenome | isolation source: seawater | place: Indian Ocean: Red Sea | collected 2010
ATGCGTCCAGACGATCCAGCTGGGCCTGGCTGGGCGATTCGACCGGGGTGAGCTCCCACTGCTCGGCGGGAGGCGCCTCGACCCGGACCGCGAGCTCCCGCAGCGCGCCGCGTCGCGAGACCAGGACCGTGATGTCAGCCCCTGGCTCGAAGGCCGCGATCCGCTCGTTCCACTGCCCGGGCAGGACACGATGCTCGCCGATGGCCAGGATTTCATCGTCGACGTTGAAGCCGGCCACCCGGGCCGGCGTGTCGCGTCGTACCTGGCTCACCAGCAGGCGCCCGCCCGCGTTGCGGGCCCGGAGGCCGATCCACCCACGCTCCTCGTCCGGCTCGCGTCCTCCGAACTCCAGACCCAGCCACTCGAGCGCCTCGTCGTAGTCCAGCTCATCGGTGCTGTCGAGCGCCCGGCTGAACCAGCTCGTCAAGTCGACGCCGGCCACCTCGGATGCCGTCGCCCTGAACTCCTCGGGGGTAAAACCGCGTTCGCCCGAGTAGCGGTCGTAGGCCGTTCTCAGGAGGTCGTCGAAGCTCCGGGCGCCGTTGGTGGCGGCCCGGATCCGCATGTCGAGGAGGAACGCGACCACCGCGCCCTTCGTGTAGTAGCTCACTGACGTGTTGGGGCTGTTCTCGTCGGCCCGGTAGTACTTGATCCAGGCGTCGTAGGAGGAGAGGGCCAGCGGCTGCACCTCCCGGCCCGGGGTGGTCTGGAGCGACGCGACCTGGCCGGACAGGGCCTCGAGATACTCGTCACGACTGGAGAGCCCGGCCCGGTGCACCAGCAGGTCGTCGTAGTACGACGTGACTCCTTCGACCACCCACAGACTCTCGGTGTGGACCTCGTTCTCGTAGTCGAACGGACCGAGCTCCACCGGGCGGAGCTGCTTGACGTTCCAGGCGTGAAACAGCTCATGGCTGACGAGCGAGAGCCAGCGCAGGTAGCGCGACCGTGAAGAGGTCGTCCAACGGCTCGTCATCAGCAGGGTCGAGTTCCGGTGCTCGAGCCCACCACCGGCCTCGGTGATCATGTTCAGAAACAGATAGCGGTCGTAGGGGAGCTGTCCCCAGAGATCACGGATCTCGGTGGTGAGCGCCTCGACGTCGCGAGCCGACTCGGGTCCGTGCCACACCCCCGACTCGCCCACATTCACCAGCAGGTGCGGCACCTCATCGACCATGAACTCGTACACGGCCGGGTCGCCGGCCACGATCGGGGTGTCGACCAGCGTATCGAAGTCGGTGGCGCGGTAGCTGTGCGGGCCCCGGTCGGTGCGAGGCGTGAGTCCCGTCATACTTCGATACCAGTGTGCCGGCAGCTCGAGGGTGACGTCGTGCGGTCGCGGCTCGGGGTCGTCGGCCAGGGTCAGAAAGGTGGGCGCGCCGTTGAGCATGGCGAAGTCGGATTCGATCCAGTTCGTGCGCACCGACATCTCACGGCCATAGATCTGATAGGACACGACCACGCGCGGATGGCCGTCGGTCGTCACCTGCCAGCGGTTCTTCCGGGTCTTCATCACCGGAAGCGGGGTGCCGTCGGGCGCCTGCGCCTCGATGTTCTCCACATGGCGGGCGAATTCCCTGACCAGATACGAGCCTGGTGTCCACACGGCCATCATCAGCTCGATCTCGGCGGCACCCCCGGTGGGCACCTCGGCCGTCACGTCGAGATAGTGGGTGTGTGGCGCCGGAAACCGCAGGGTGTAGTCGATCGGCTCGCCGGGTTGAGCTGTCGCCGGGGCGGCAGCGAGACACAGCATCACGAGCGCCAGTTGACTGGCTGACCGGCGGCGGCCTGGTCGAGATCGAGTGGGCGTCAGCATGACCTTTCTCCGTCGGCTGCTGGAACGGGTCGGCTACGGTGCCTCGGCCAGAGGCACCCGCCGATCCAGATAGACCGCGGTCATCTCGTCGTCCACGATCTCCAAGGCAGAGGGCCTCCCAGCATACCGGGACGTGAGCATTCCGGTGTCGATCAGGACCACCCGGGCGTCGAACCGTGGCGTGATCAGGCGGCTTTCCGGAGGCGAGTGACCGACGACGAACCGGTCGGCGTCGTAGCGGTCCGCCAGGGCGGTGATGGCGTTCTCTCCTTCGGCCGCGTTCCATCGCGCGAAGCCACGAAACCACACCGGACCGTCGGTGTCGTAGATCGACCAGGACAGGACGCCCTGCATGTCCAGCAGCATGTCCACATGCTCCTGGTCGGTGCGACTGAGTGGGGCTGGAGGCTCAGGTGCGGGTGGTCCAGCTGGCGCGATCCGGACGACCCAGGCTTGCAACTCACGTTGTACCGCGGCCGCGATCTCCTGAAAGGTCGAGAAGGGCAGAATCACGCCGCGTTCGACGAGTTGCGCCCGGTAGCGGTCGTAGCGGGCAAGCTCCTCGCGCACCCCGCGATTGATGTCGTCGAGGTCGTCCGGTCCGTCCGGGTGCAGACCCCCATGGAGAAACACGGAGTCGCGCAGACGGGTGACGACCGGCTTCTCTCGAAGCCACCGGCCATACGGACCGTCCGGTCCCATCGCGTCGAGGTATTCCAGGAAGCCGGGCGGATGTGCCGACATCCAGGCGTCCCGGGGCTGTGCCTCCGCTGCGAGCGGCCCGAGCACTTCCGCTCGTGACGCGACGTGCGCCCGATACGCCTCGTAGGCGCGCTCGCGCCGCTCCTCAGACTCTTCATCCGCGAAGCGGGCGAGCATGGGCGGGGAGGTATCACGCAAGTTCGCGGTCAGGTTCATGGTCTCGTGGTTGCCCAGCAAGACCACGACCCGTCCCCCGGCCGCCTCGGCTTCCCGCTCGAGGCGCATCAGGAGGTCGAGGACCGGTCTGACCCCGGCGCCGCGATCGGTGAGGTCCCCGGTCTGGACCAGCGTCGCGGTCCCGCCGCTCCAGCGATACTCGTCGTCGATCAGGTCGAGGGTCTGCAGGAGGGCGTGGAACTGACCGGACGCGCCGTGCACGTCGCCGATCGCGACGAGCCGGTCGGTCTGAGCCGCGGCCGGGGCAACCGATGGGCTCGGTCCGGCCCATGCCACGAGCCCGAACCCGGCCAGCAAGACCGTCCGGGCAACTGGCCCGCGGGGGGTGAAGGACACCACCCTCCCAGTCTACCCGTTCCGATCGGACTAGCGGGCGGCGTGCGCCAGGACCGCCGGGTTCTTCACCCTGATGCTGCGGCCCTGGTTCTCGATCAGGTTGCGTTCGCGAAGGTCCTTGAGGATGAAGTTGACCGTCTCCCGGGTCAGGCCCACGAGGTTGGCGATGTCTCGCTGGCTCAGGCGGAGCGGGATGACGACCCCGTCGGCGTCCTCGACACCGTGGCGTCCGGCCAGATGTACCAGCGTGTTGGCCACCCGGGCGTGAGCGCTCTGATGCAGGATCTCGCGCACCCGGGTCCGATACATCCGCATCCGCAGGCCCAGCAGTTTCGTCACCTCGGAGGCGAGGGCGGGTGACGACCGCATCAGGCTCACGAACAGTTCACGGCTCATGGCCCAGACCACCGTGTCCTCATACGCTTCGGCCAGATGGTCCTGCGGTCCATCGTCGATCAGGGCAAGCTCGCCCACGAGGTCGCCGGGGTGCTGGAAACCGAGGATGGCCTCGCGTCCTTCAGGACTCTCGACCGCGAACTTCACGACGCCGGATTCGACCAGGTAGACGTCGTTCGCCGGGTCACCGGCGTGGTAGAGCCGCTGGCGCCGGCGCAGCTCGGTGATCCGCGAACGGCGCAGGACAGCGGCGCGGTCCGCCTCGTCGAGGACCGAGAGCAGGCTCTTCCTCTGAAGGTAGCCCAGACGGTCGTGCACACTCATCAGCATGTCGGCTCCTACGTCCCGACGGACGTCGGTCCGTCGGCGAGCTGCCAGGTCCGTTGCATCATCGAGGGGAGTCCAGGGTGCCTTCGACGACGACCTCGCTCGGTGCCGCCACCGGCGACACCGTGGTTACCCGCTATAACCCTGAGGGGCCGGCGGCTATTCCAGGATCTGGCGGTGGAATGTGAACCACCTCACACGATCGATGAGAGGCGGGGCTACCGCTGGAGTCGCGCCGCCGCCGCGACGGCGGCGCCGACGAGACCGACCCGCGGCTCAAGGATCACCGACACCGGGAGTCGTTCGGCCAGCGGCTGCATGGCGCCTTTGTCTCGGAGCGCCTCGCGAAATCCAGGTGTCCTCAAGGCGGGCAGGATCTTCGCCGGGATGCCGCCTCCGAGGAAGACGCCTCCGGTGGCCATCGTCCGGAGTCCCAGGTCCCCGGCCGCCGCGCCGAGAGCCGAAACGAACAGCTCCAGGGCGCGCGCGCAGCCGGCGCAGCGGTGGTCGAGCGCGGCGCCCACGATGTCGGCCGCATCGGGTGGGGGCCGGAGCGCAGCTGGGCATCGGGCGTCTTGATGGGTGTGGCGGTGGAATCGCACGAGGCCCGGGCCCGAGAGCAGCTCTCCTCGGCCAACGTGTCCGATGCTCTTCCGGAGCTCGGAGACGAGGGCGTGTTCCTCGGGGGTGCGGGCGGCGAAGTCGGCATGACCCCCTTCCGACGCGATGGGGACCCAGGTGTCGTGGAGGCGGTGGAGCGAGGCCTCCCCGAGGTGGGTGCCGGGGGCGAGCACCGCCTTGGCCCCTCCAGCGGTCGGGTGGCCAGCCTGGAGCGCGGTCGTCTCCGACTCGCCGAGGTAGGGTAGGGCGTGGGCCATGGCCACGAGGTCGTTCAGCACCAGCATCGGGCCGGTGCCGAGGTCGCGGCCAAGGCGCGCTCCGTCGACGTGCCACGGAACGTTGGTGAGGCTCGATCGGTTGTCCACGACCGGACCGGCGACACCGATGGCGGCGCCACAGATCCGCCGAGGCTCGGTGTGGGTGTCCTTCAGAAACTGGTCGAGGAGTGGTGACAACCCGTCGAACTCGAGGGTGGCATAGCGCTTCGCTTCTACCAGCTGGGGACGAGGCGCCGAGCGGGAGCAGAGACCGAGCCAGGTCTTGGTGCCGCCGACGTCGCCCGCCAGGATCACGTCAGACACGATGGTCACCGACGAAAGGAGGTGGGTGGCGTCGGTTCACGACTTGACATGCGGAACATTCTCATTCATCTTTCGGCCCGGCGTGTCGGCATCTGTGCCGAGCCCGCCATCGCGCACTGATTGTCCAACGGGACTGCGATGAGTCTGCCGCCGGCAGAAGTAGCCTCCCCCCCCGATTCTCCCTTTTCTGGTCAAGTCGTCGTCTTCTCGGGCAAGCTGGCTTCGGTCGGGCGTCGAGAGGCGCGGGAGCTGGTCGAGCATCTGGGCGGGAAGATCGCCGACGAGGTCACGAGCCGGACCACGATGCTGATCGTGGGGGCGGGCGACACCGAACGTGGGCCCGAGGCCGACCGAGAGCGGCCGGCTCCGGGCAAGGTGCGCAAGGCGCACCAGGTCAACGCCTCGTCACCCGACTCGGTGCGGATCCTCTGCGAAGAGGACTTCTGTCGGCTCGGTGGGCTGATGTCGGCCGAGGCCCTCGACCGTCAGTACTACAGCGTCCGTCAGATCCGGGACCGCTATCCCGCGGTGCGTGAGGATCACCTCCGGTATCTGGAAAAGTGGTCACTGGTCCGGCCGGTTGCGCGGACCGATACCGGCCGCTACTACCCCTTCCAGGATCTACGGGCCATCCGGGAGGTGAGCGAGGGCCTGGAGGGGGGCACGCCGTTCCGCGTCGTCGTTCGCGGCATGGTCGCTGCTCGCGACGGACAGTTGACCCTCGATTTCGGCCAGCGGACGGGCGATACCCACCCGATGAAGGTGGTGGCGCTGACCCGGCCGAGGGTCGAGCCGGGGGCGGTCTCCGAAGTCTGGCCGTCGTCGTCGGCCCAGCTGTCGCTCGCGGCGCGCTACTTCAAGGAAGGGGCGGCGCTCGACGAGGGGAACGAGGGCGACCAGGAGCAGGCGCGTCTCGCCTATCGCAAGGCGCTCCTGCTCGACCCGAACCTGGTCCCCGCGTTGGTGAATCTGGCCAACATCTACTACGCCCGTGACGAGCTCGTGGAGGGCCAGGCGCTCTACGAGCGGGCGATGCACCTCGATCCGGAGTGCTTCGAGGCCTACTTCAACCTCGGGAACATTCACCATGACCTGGGGCGCTATCTCGACGCGCTCGAACACTACCGGGTCGCCATTGGCATCAACCCGGGCTACGCCGACGCACATTTCTATCTCGCCGTGACTCTCGAGAAGATCGGCCACTCGGCCGAGGCCAAGGCGCACTGGCGCGCCTACCGCGACCTCGCTCCCAAAGGCGAGTGGGCGGATCTGGCCAAAGAGTTCAGCGAATAGAATCCGGAGAGATTCCCGAGGATCTAGTACGGGTAGTCGTCCTCGAAGTCGTCGTTCTTGGGGCGCTTCTTGGGGGTGCGGCGAAGCTTGTACAGGGTGCAGTCCGGGCACCATGCCTCGGCGCTGAAGCCGCCCTTGCCGGCGTAGGGCAGGACGTCGCGGTTCGAGCAGTACTCCTTGCCGTCTTCCTCGGCGTGGAAGCGACACTTCTTGAACCTGGCCTCGGCCGGGCTGAGCTCGACGGTCGGCTCGGGCGGGGTCGGCTCGGTGGGGACTGATCCGGCCGGGGCCGGCTCGGCAGGCGGGGCGTCGGCGGGGACCGGCTCGGCGCTGTCCACCGCCTCCGTGCTCCCCGGCGGGCTATCGGACTCGTCGAACATCTCACTCAATTCCGTTCTAGCGCAGCTCGAGGTCGATCGACGCCTGGAGGGCCTTGACCGCGACGAGCTCGTCCGGCGCGGCCAGGGTCAGGGCGGAGCCGGTGGCGTCCAGGCGCGCCGTGCGGCCGACCCGATGGATATAGGTGTCGCGGTTGGGCGGCACCTCGTAGTTCACGACGTACTTGATGCCGTCGATGTCGAGGCCGCGCGCCGCGACGTCGGTGGCGACCAGCACGCGATACCGACCGCTCCGGAATCCACCGACGGCAGCCAGACGCAGACTCTGGGTGCGGTCGGCGTGCAGCGCCGTCGCCTTGATGCCCGCGCTCGACAGCGCCCGGGCAAGCCGTTCGGTTCCCCGCTTGGTATTCACGAACACCAGCACCGAACCGCTGGTCTTGCCGAGGAACGTCGTCAGCCACGACGTCTTCTTGGACGACGGCATCCGCTCGACGGCGTGGGAGATGCCATCGGCCGGGGCACCGCGGCGGCCGAGCTGCACGTAGGCCGGGTCATGGGCCAGTTCCTTCAGCGGGCGGAGCACGAAGTCGGGAATCGTCGCCGAGAACAGCAGCGTCTGCCGGCCGGGGCTCTCGCCCTTCCGTCGCTCGGGCAGGCTCGAGACGATCTTGCGGACGTCGGGCCAGAAGCCCATGTCGAGCATCCGGTCGGCCTCGTCGAGGATGAGGGTGTCGAGTCGATCAAAGCCCGGAATGCCGCCCCGCAGGTGGTCGAGGAGCCGCCCGGGGGTGGCCACGACGATGTCCACGCCCGCGCTCAGGGCCTGAGCCTGGGGGCCGATCGGGGTGCCGCCGAAGACCGCCGCGCTGGTCAGGCCCGTGTGATACACGAAGCCCTGCAGGTCGTCCTCGATCTGCACGACCAGCTCTCGAGTCGGGGCCAGCACGAGGATGCTGGTGCGGCGCTCCTCAGAGGGTGCGTCGGTCGCTCGACGCTTCAGCAACTGGTCGAGCACCGGGAGGAGAAAGGCACCGGTCTTGCCGCTGCCCGTCTCGGCGCTCGCGATCAGGTCGCGACCACTCTGGACGAGCGGGAAGACGGCCGCTTGAATCGGGGTCGCCGACGTGAAGCCGCGGTCGGCCACGCCCATCGCCAGCTCGGGGTGCAGCTCGAGCTGCTCGAATGGAATCGGCTCGGCCTCGACCACCGCTGCCGGGAGCACCGGCTCGGCCGAGGGAGCTGCGAAATCCTGTGGCGATCGTGCCGGGCGCCGGCCACGGCGGTTCGGAGGGCGACGGCGCCGATGGGGCCGCGCGCGAGAAGTATTTGAATCCAAAATGTGGGTCAGCGGGCTCGGAAGGTGATGATGCCCCGGACCGGGTCGTAGGGTGAGACGCCGACGGTTACCCGGTCGCCGGGTACGACCTTGATGCGGAAGCGGCGCATCCGCCCGCTCAGCTGGGCCAGCACTTCGTGGCCCGCATCGCACTGCACCCGATACAGTCCGCCGCTGTGGACCGCCATCACGGTGCCTTGCACGTCAATGAGATCGTCCTTTGCCAAAACAACTGCCTCTCTGATCAAGTCTTGCACATGGGCCCGATATTTGCAAAGAACCGGCTACAGGGCCCGGACGGCGGTCTCCAGCTCCTCGGCCAGGGCCGTCAGGTCGTCGCCGGAGGGCCTGACATGGGGGCCGAAACGGACTTCGACCCGCCCCGGCACCACCATCCGTTGCCCGACGCCCCACACCCGATCCACGCCACGCAGACGCACCGGAATCACCGGCAGGTCGAGGCGGCTGGCCAGCATCGCCGCCCCCGCCTGGAACCGCTCCACCTCGCCGCCCGCGACCCGTCGGCCCTCCGGGAAGATGATGAGTGACCGTCCCGCGCCGATCAGCTCCCCCGCGTAGCGCAGCGCCTGTCGCGTGCCCGCCTCACGCTGGGGGAGCGGGAAGGCGTTGAAGAACGTCGTCACGAGGTAGTAGTTCAGGCCGTTGGTGAAGCGGGCCCGCCAGCCGTGTCCTTCGGGGTGGAAATGGGGGGTGAAGAACTCCTTGGCCATCGCCGTGGTCACGTCGTGGCGTCGGGCGGCGGGCAGCGCCGACAGGATCACGGCGGTATCCATGTAGCTCTGGTGATTCGCGGCGAAGACCACCGGTCCCTGGACCGCGTCCAGGTGTTCCAGGCCGTCGACGCGGGTCCAGGCGAAGGCGCGGGTCAACGGCAGAAGCAGCAGGTTGAGCGACACTCGGCGCAGGAGCCGGATGGGGGTGGACTGGTTCCAGCGGGGCATGGCGAAGTCCGCCTCCGCGGTCGCCTGCCCCGGCTGGGCCGGCGTCGAGACCAGGGCTTCGAGGTCGGCGACGGTCGCGGCTTCCGAGACGACCCGCTCGTCCACGCTGGTATCGAGCTCGCTCTCGAGCACCATCAGCAGCTCGACTCGCTCGAGGGAGGTGAGCCCCAGCTCGTCGAGACGGGTGTTCCCGGCCACGGCGTCTCCCGAGACCCGCTCCAGGATCGAGGCGACCGACGGGCGGGCCCCGGTGGTGGCGCGAGGCGCCGAGGGTTGGGCGCCCTGTTCGGCCCAGTCCTTGACTGCGCGGCGCTTGAGCTTCTGCGTGCCCTCGGTCCGGGGCAGCCGATCTTCGGGCCAGGCCAGGACCTCGCGAAGCCGCTGATGGTCGGCGAGCTCTCGATTGGCGGCGCGCGTGATCGCGCCCAGCTCGACACCTTCTTCGATGACCGCCACGGCGTGCACCCGCTCTTCGCCGTCGCGGGTCAGGCCCACCACCGCCGACTCGACCACCCCGGGTATCTGGTCGACCACCCGCTCGACGTCCTCCGGAAAGACGTTCAGCCCCTCCGGCGTGACGATGACTTCCTTCTTCCGGCCGTGGACCTGGAGGCGCCCTTCCTCGTCGATCGCGCCCAGATCACCGGTGTGGAACCACCCATCGTCGAAGGCGGCGGCCGACACCGCGTCGTTGCCGTAGTAGCCGTTGGTGACGTTGTCGCCCTTCACCAGGATCTCGCCGTCGGCGGCGATCTTCACCTTCACGCCGGCGATCGGCGTGCCCACCGAACCCCGCCGGGTCTTGAAGGGGTGGTTGAGCGTCACGATGGGGGCGGTCTCGGTCAGTCCATAGCCCTGCACCACGAGGAATCCCAGGCGCCCCCAGAAGGCCTCGAGGTCGGGGTCGAGCGGGGCGGCACCCACGATGAAGCACCAGAACTTGAAGCCGAACAGTCGGTGGATCCGGCGATAGCGCCACCATCGAACGGCGACATGCGGGTTGTCGGCCGGAGGCTCGGCAATCTCCGGCGCGAGCCGGATGACGTGCTCTCGCAGCACATCGAGGATCTTCGGCACACACACGAGGACCGAGATCCGCCGGTCGTGGATCTGCTCGATGATGGCCGTCGGGCTGTAGCCCTTCATGAACACGCAGACTCCGGGCAGCATCGGCGGGATGAAGGTGGCCAGCGCCTGCCCGAACATGTGGCTCAGCGGCAACAGGTTCAGGAAGCGCAACGGGTAGAAGGGGGTGCCGTACTTCCGATACTTCAGCACCTCCCGCTCGACCGGCACGATGTTGGCCAGCACGTTCCGGTGCGTGATCACCACGCCCTTCGGCTCGGAGGTGGCCCCCGAGGTGAAGATGATCTCGGCGACGTCGTCCCGGGAGGCCGTGTGCGCGGGACGCACGGCGCCGTTCGACGTCGTTTCCCCGAGCTCGGCCAGACGCCAGACCGGCAGCGCGAGGGTGGGGTCTGGCGTCACCTCGTCGCCTGCCAGCAGCAGCTTGGCGCCGACCATTCCGGCGACCTGATGCAGAAAGGCGCCCGAGGTGCGGTAGTCGATCGGCACGACCACCACGCCGGCCAGCAGGCACCCCCAGAAGGCGATGATCCACTCGGGCCGGTTCTCGCCCCAGACGATGATCTTGTCGCCGGCCTCCACGCCCTGGGCAGCCAGGCGGGCCGCGAACGCTTCGGCGGCTCGCCGCACGTCGAGATAGCGGTACCGGCGGACCCGGTAGCCGTCGTCATGGACGAAGAACTCGTCGTCGGTCGCCAGCCGCTCGTCGAAGAAGTCGAGCAGGGTGTCCCGCGTCATGGGCGCGTTGGGAGGGAAACGCTCAGCGGAACGAGGCTCCGATGCTGAAAGCGTAACGGTTCATGCGTGGTGAGCCCGGCTGCGGGCCCATCTGTTCGATCGCGTTGATGGAGAAGATCCTCAGATCGACGGTGAACGCCAGTCGCGGGCTGACGAACCACCGCGCGCCACCACCATAGTTGACCGTCTTGCTGGTCGGCTGGTCGGGCCGGGTGCCCTCGTCGCGGTAGATCGTGAGCCGCGTGGTCCCGAGGCCGCCGCTCAGATAGCTCCAGCCGTTGCGATGCCCGAAGTTCAACGAGAGCTGTGGCGAAAGTGCGACGAAGCGGCTGACCACCGGTGGTAGATCCGGGTCCGGCTCCTCCTCGGAGGGGTGGCGTCGCGCTTCGGTGTAGTGCAGGGTCGCGCCGATCCCGAAGGTGACCGGGCCGAGACTGAGCGGATACACATGCCCGCCGAGGTCGAAGCCCACCCATCCCCAGGGGGGGAGCTGGGCCGGTCCGAGGCCACGCTGGGTGGCGACTTCGAGGTCCTGTCCCAGGCTGATGATCGAGCCGCGCGCGTCGAAGACGTACCGGCTGATTGGCCCGGGATCCTGCGCCCACGCCGATAGTGGGGTGACCACGACGAGACACAGCAACACCGCCGAACGCAGTCGGGGCATGGGGAAGCCGGGCGCGTGTGACAAGGCGCGACGAGGGAGCGAATCCGACATTTTCGACCGAGGAGCAACGCAGTTCACGGGTGATTCAGCGCCATTCGAATGCAGCGGGGCTTCACCACGGGTTGCTAGTATACCGAGGCGTCAGGAGCCCCGGGGGACGACCCCGGTATACTCGCGCGGTGCCTGCGCTCGTCTCGCCCGCCGCCATTGCCGAGGCCGCTGTCCGGATTCGGGGTGTCGCCCGCCGTACGCCGGTGGTCGAGCTGGCCCTCGAGCGGCACGGACCGGTGTTCGCCAAGTGCGAGAACCTGCAGGCCAGTGGCGCGTTCAAGATTCGCGGGGCGTTCAACTTCATCAGCCAGGTGGCTCGCGAGGATCTCGGCGCCGGGGTGATCACCTACTCCTCCGGCAATCACGGCCAGGCCGTGGCGCTGGCGGCCCGCCGGAGAGGGGTCGCCGCGGTCGTCGTCATGCCGACGACCGGGCCCGCCATCAAGGTGGACGGTGCCCGGAGACTGGGCGCCGAGGTGTACTTCGAAGGCACCACGTCGGTCGAGCGGAAGCAGCGAGCCGAGACCCTGGCGGCCGAGCGCGGTCTCTCGATGGTGCCCCCGTTCGACCATCCAGACATCGTTGCCGGCCAGGGGACGGTCGGTCTCGAGATCCTGGATGACTGTCCGGACGTCTCTCGTGTGCTGGTGCCGGTGGGCGGGGGTGGGCTCATTGCCGGGGTCTCGACCGCGGTGAAGTCGGCGCGGCCCGACGTCAGGGTGATCGGGGTCGAACCGGCCGGAGCTCCGAAGATGTCGAGGTCGCTGGCCGCCGGCCGGCTCGTCACCCTCGATCAGGTGTCGAGCATCGCTGACGGGTTGATTCCCGTGAGGCCGGGTGAGCTGACCTTTGCCCACGTCGAACGCTACGTGGACGAAGTCGTGACGGTCGACGACGAGGCGATTGCCGCCGCCGCGCGCTGGTACGCGGACCGGGCCAAGCTGGTGGTCGCG
>MDTE01197833.1_pt1 | contig 12442 bp, 6 predicted proteins | sample 811231 | NCBI WGS metagenome assembly MDTE01 (sample SAMN05326651, study PRJNA326480) | marine metagenome | isolation source: seawater | place: Indian Ocean: Red Sea | collected 2010
AAATTATTAATGATCCATTTTTTTCAAAAATTGTAGACCATAGATACGATTCGTTTAATCAATCAAAAGGAAGAAATTTTGAAGAAGGTAAATTGCAATTGACAGACCTATATGAATTAGCATTACATACGGATTCAATTCCAGCAATAAGTGGAAAACAAGAAAGATTAGAAAATATTATCAATCAAAACATATAAATTATGACTTCAGTATTAGAGACTTTAGACTGGATTGTATTAGGAATTTATTTCCTGGCACTTATTGCAGTTGCTGTTTGGGTGGTTTTACAAAAAAATAAAAACACAGAAGATTACTTTCTAGCAGGTCGAAACGTTGGTTGGTTTGTGATAGGAGCTTCTATTTTTGCTTCCAATATTGGATCTGAACATGTTGTTGGCTTGGCTGGTACAGGATTTGAATCAGGTACTCCTATGGCTCACTACGAGTTGCATGCGTGGATCGTACTCCTTCTTGGGTGGTTGTTTTTACCCTTTTATATAAGAAGCGGTGCTTTTACAATGCCAGAGTTTTTGGAAAAACGATTTGATAGTAGATCCAGGTGGTTTTTGTCTGTTTTCTCTCTTCTTGCATATGTACTAACAAAAGTTTCTGTAACCATCTATGCTGGTGGAATTGTTGTATCTGAATTATTGGGAATTCCGTTTTGGTATGGAGCAATAGGAGTTGTTGTATTTACTGGTATTTATACAGTCGTTGGAGGGATGAAAGCTGTGATTTATACAGAAACCCTCCAAACGATTGTTCTAATTTTGGGTTCAGTTGTTATTACGTACTTAGGACTACAACAAGTTGGTGGATGGAATGAATTGCAAGACACTGTTCGAGCTGTCAGCCCTGATCACTTTAATATGTGGAGACCAATGTCTGATCCAGACTTCCCGTGGACTGGCTTGTTGATTGGGGGAACAATTGTCGGGATTTGGTATTGGTGTACCGACCAATATATTGTGCAAAGAACACTCGCTGCACATAATATCAAAATTGGTCGTAGAGGAGCTATTTTTGGGGCCTACCTGAAACTATTACCCATCCTTATCTTTTTAATCCCTGGAATCATTGCATTTGCACTAAGCATTCAAAACCCTGAAGTATTTGCAATTGAAAAGGCCGATCGTGCCTTTCCGATGCTTGTCAAGACTCTGCTACCGGTGGGCCTAAAAGGCCTCGTAGCTGGAGGACTGATGGCAGCACTTATGAGCTCTTTAGCATCAGTTTTTAACTCTTGCTCGACAATTTTCACAATAGATATTTACAAAAAATTAAAGCCAAAAAAGTCAGAAAGAGAATTGTTGACTACAGGAAAAATTGCAACAGCAATTATCGTTGTATTGGGTATTGTATGGATTCCAATCATGGAACGAATCGGAGGAGGTGTAATGTATCAATATTTACAAAATGTACAATCTTATATCGCTCCTCCTGTAACTGCTGTTTTCTTGCTTGGTATCATTTGGAAAAGAGTAAATGCACAAGCTGCGATTTCTACACTTATTGCAGGATTGGTACTTCTTGTATTGCGGCTTTCATCAGAGATATATTATCAAGCCGATATTTCATCAGGGGCAATACAAGACAATCTGATGTATGGCTTTGCAACAATCAATTTTGCTCACATGGCTATATTTATGTTTCTATTTTCAGTAGCACTGTGTATCTCAGTAAGTTTAGCCACTAGCCCTCCAGATTATAAAAGAATTTCTGGATTATCATTTGGTACACTCACCAAAGATCATAAGCTTGAAAACAAAGGATCCTATGACACAATCGATGTTGTGCTATCAGTTGTTTTGGTTGCAATTGTAATTGGAATATTGATGTACTTTACTAATTAGTTATCAACTATTGCTTAATAATTTTAAAGCTTTTGGCTATTCCTTTTTCAGAAATAATTTGAGCAATATAAATTCCAGATTTCAAGTGTGACAAATCGATTTTGACACTCTTTTGCCTGAAGTTTGGAATAGCTTTTACATCATATTTGCGACCTGAAACATCAATAATTTTGATTTTAGATTGTAAATCTAAATTGATCAAATGTAGTTCATTCGATACTGGGTTTGGAAAAACTGCAATGTCGTTATGTGTTTTTATTTCATTACCCCATTCATCAATGCTCAGTGAAGGCTCTATATATTCATATGCTCCAATGTCAACAATATCACCAGCAGAACTGAAATCAACTTCAGGTGACCCTTGAGAAACCAGTGAGAAATTGTCTATGTAATAATCATCTCCTGTTCCATTAACAACAGGTGGCCCCTTTACGTATAAAAAACTGCTATCATTTTGTGAATGAGTATAATTAGCTTGTAAAAGACTCCATTCATTATTGCTAATTTCAATTGGACTGGTAATATTATTATATGTGACAGCATCGCCTATGGTTTCACGTACTGTTAGTTGTGCTGTACCATTTGGCTGAGTGTTCTTGACCCACAGGTATATTGTGTAACTTTGATTAGCATCTAAACTAGACAAGTCAAATTTTGCACTATGCCAATTTTGAGTTCTTCCAAATACCTTAATGCTTTTATTTCCATGCTTACTATCCTCTTCACTTAGCTCTATATCGTTTGCGGAGTTTTCGTTTGACCATTTTACCCAACCATCAAAGGAGGTTTCAAAACTTGATGAAGATTGAATGTTCTCAGCTAGTACTGGTCTTGCATTTCCAAGAATATCCAACTGAGGTGAGTATTCCGACATACCAGCATTTATTGCTGGAGATATAGATTGTAAAGAAAAGTCAACATTGTTCATGTAAGTTTCCCAATCTGACATTACGCTTGCATCATCAGATAATTCAGTTGGATTTACAAATTCAGGGGATACATCTATCATATTTGATGGATTATTTTCACCCCAACTTACTGATCCTGTGACAAAAATATTGTTATTTACAAATGGGTTTTCCTCTAAATTGAACAGCTCTAGTGCTGAATAATTATCAAATCTTGTCTCAACAATATTATTAACAACTGTAACTTTTTTGACGTAATTGGCTTTAATTCCTGCAACTTTTTGACCACCATGCCTGGGATTACCTTCAACACTTACAGAGATATTTTGTACTAAGTCATGAGCACCATTAAAATAAATTGTGTTGTTTCTAATCAATGCGGAGCTCGCATTTGACCTATCAAAATTAATTCCATTTTTGCCGTTGTTGACACATAGGTTATTTTCAAACAAAAATGTGCCATTATAGTTGGGATCACTTCTAGTAACATAAAGGCCTTGACCATCTAAAATCGTAGAATAACCAGCACTTCCATAGTCTTCGCTAGGCGGCTGAGCGTTATCTGGAAATGAACTCATGTAAAAGGGGATGCGATTCCAATTGTTATACACTGTGTTTCCTCTAATAATCATTTTGATTTCATCTGTATTGTCCTCTTCCGAAATCGATATAGTTTCTGCAAACACAACTGCACTTGAAGCCGAGGATGTCCACCAAGTGGTGTTATAAATAGTATTGTTTTCAATCGTGATATGGTCACTATCATTAAACCTTATTCCCGAACCAGGTGTATCGTGAACAACATTATTTCGAATAATGATGTGATGATGTGGGTCATAACCACCCCAAATTCCTTTTCCAGAAAAATAGGAATAGTTGTTATTGTTTTGGTTTAGAGACTCTTTTAAAGTAATTCTATTTCTGCGATTCATAATCGCCTGAGCGTATGTGATTGACTGCGAGGGTCCCTCAACCTCAAAGCCCTCAACAATAACATAATTCGCATTTGGACCAAGCTTAATACCACCTTGACCATCGAAAATAATTTTGGGACTGTGATTTGGATAGTTTTTTAAAGTAATGTAGCCATCTGTTTCGTTACCGGCTTTATTTATCGTGACCACGTGTGGATTATTGAGGTTTTCTCCGTTGCTGTACACATAATTGTTTCCTGCAGAATCCTGCTGCGTAGAATCTTCATAAAATGAAATGAGTGGAACACCTGCATTTTCATTACGATATATACCATCCATGACATAAATTGTTCCACCAGCCTCCACAGCCTCAATAGCTTTGTTTATAGTCCTAAACGGCAAGGATTCGCTTCCTGGGTTTGAGTCGTTACCCTGATCATCAACATAATAATCTTGACTACTCATAACTGAAGTTATGAGAAAAAACAAAAAGCTAAATGACAAATGATTCATTAAAAATAATTTTCGTAAAAATAATTTCTAAAAATCCTTTAAAATATGAAGAATGATGCAAAAATTGTAAAATATGAAATGTGCATGTATAAAGGTAAATATTGGTAAATTTATTAGTAAATATGTCTATAACTTTTGAAATGAACAAAATATGATATTAAATAGCGAGAATGTTTTAAAGTGATCTGGGCAAATAAAGTAATTTGTATAAAATCAATATTAACTAATAAACAATGAAAAAATTTTTCCTAATTCTTTTCTCAATTCCATGTCTTTTGTTTGCGCAACAGACTGTGGTCGAAGGACTTGTTCTTGATGATACTGGGAATCCTCTTCCTGGAGCTACAGTTCAAATTCAAGGAGTTGACCAGGTAGGTGCAATCACAAATTTTGATGGAGAGTTCTCTGTCCTACTAGATTCCCCAGACCAATCGATTGTTGTTTCATACATTGGTTTTATTTCAGAGACTATTGAAGTGAATGGTCAAAATAATCTCACAATAAGTCTTTCTCAAGATATATCAGAACTTGAAGAAGTAGTGGTGATAGGATATGGTACAGTATTAAAAAAAGATCTTACGGGTTCTGTCGCATCAGTAGAAGTCTCTGATGAAATCGCCAGGCAATCGTCAACTGTTGATCAACTTTTACAAGGCAGGGCTGCAGGAATTTATGTAACTCAAAATGCAGCAAACCCAGGATCAGGTATTAGTGTAAGAATTAGAGGAACTAGTAGTTTACGTGGAAATAACGAACCATTATACGTAGTTGATGGAATAATTATTTCATCTGCTAGTGAGGACGTTGTAGCCACTGGGGGAGGTAATACAGGTCAGGAGCAGCAGAACGGATTAAATGGAATTAATCCTCGTGACATAGAGGATATTCAGATTTTGAAGGATGCTTCAGCTACGGCAATCTATGGTTCAAGAGGTGCCAATGGCGTAGTTTTAATTACAACTAAAAAAGGAACTCCAAATCAGGTTAAAACAAATATTTATGTAAACACTTCGATGAAAAGCATCTCAAAAAAGTATGATGTGCTTGATGCTTTTGATTATGCACGATATAGAAATGAATCAAATTTAAGAACAACAGATACTCAATATCCAGCTTTCCATATTTCCGGCGATCAAATATATCAAATCACCAATACTGATGGAGTTGTTAGTATTTCTGATACGCCTGTTAATACAGTCAACTGGCAAGATGAATTATTAAACCCGTCACCAAGTATTAGTGCAGGTATATCAGTCTCCGGAGGTAGCGATAGCGGTAATTATTATCTATCAGGCGGAATAAATGACAATAAGGGGCTTGTTGAAAATTCAAGTTTTAGAAGTGGTGACATTAGACTTAACATTGGTCAAATTTTAAGTCCAAAAGTTAAAATAAATGCACGACTAAGCGGATTTTTTAGTAAAACAGATTTTGCAGAAGGGGGCGATTTAATTGGAAGCTCTAATCAAAGTTTTATTAGAAATTTACTTTCATTCAGACCAATATTACCCGATGGAATAGATGATGCAGAGAACACAGATGATTTAGGAATTTCAAGCCCTTATTCATTTATAGATGATTTTGAGGACATTTCCAGTGAAAACAGGTTTTTTGGAGCTATATCAACAACAATTGATCTTGGCGTTAAGGGCCTAAGCTACCAACTCCGTGCCGGTGGAAACATGCGATCAAAGGAAAGAAGGCGTTTTTATGGTCTAACCACATATGTAGGTAAAAATGCAAACGGGATGTTGCAATTATCGAAGTTAGAAACAACATCCTTTCAATTTACAAATACTCTTAGGTTTAACAGGGCTTATCGCGGAAACAATAGAATCAATGCAGTATTAGGTTTAACTTACGATCAGCGAAATACCCAAAACATGACTTATGTTGTTGAAGATTTTGTTACCCTCGAAAAAACAACCGAGCAACCTTTTCTTGGCCAAGTCATTACAAGCCCATTGGCAAACATAGACTCTGAGGTTAAACTTTTTTCAGCACTTGGGCGTGTTAATTATGTTTTAAACAATAAATACATTTTAACTGCCAGTTTTAGAAGAGATGGAGTTTCTAAATTTTTAGAGGAATCAAGATATGGCTTTTTCCCTTCTGTAGCTTTCGCATGGAACTTGCACCGTGAAAATTTTTTAAAAAACATTCCCTCAATTGACGAGCTTAAAGTTCGTATAGGGTGGGGTCAAATTGGAAACCATGGTATTGGAGCTTATGGTACATTATCAAACTACGGGATTAATTCATCTGTATTATATGGAACTCCAACTAATGGAACAAGCGTTCCTTTAATTCTTAACAATATTTCAAATCCATCATTGACATGGGAGACCACAGAACAACAAAACTTTGGTGTTGATTTTTCTCTTTCAGATAATTTAATTACAGGAACCATTGATGTTTATAGTAAACTCACAAAAGATTTATTAATTAACTCACAAATTTCTCCTTCCACTGGTTTTAGTAATGTTTTATTGAACAAGGGAGAATTATCCAACAAAGGTTTAGAAATCGCACTCCAAATTAACCCCAAAGAATCAGATGAGTTAAGCCTTAGTTTTGGTGGAAATATCGCTTTCAACAAAACAAGAATACAAGGTTTATCTTCACAACCCCTATCATCTGTCTACATGAACTATTCTAAGACGGAACAAAGAAGATTTTACATTGGCAATGCTATAAGTAGGGGAAATTACTTTAAATATCCAGCAAATATATTTATTGAAGGCGAAGAAACATCACTATTTTATGGATATATGACTTATAGAGTATATCAAGTTGGAGATGAATTCGTAGGGAATGCTCAACCAGGTGATGTAAGAATCATAGATCTTAATAAAGATGGTAAAATTGATGAAACCGATCGAACAATAATCGGAAATCCAAATCCTGACTATACATTTGGGTTGAATCTCTCTCTAAATTACAAGTCATTTTCGCTATCTGCCCTAGTTAATGGAGTCCATGGAAATGATATTATTAATGGGAATGCTCTTCAAATGGGAAATGCAGAAGGTTTATATAGAAATATTACACCTGAAGCATATCATAATGCTTGGCGTCCAGATAAACCTGTTCAACTTTCCTCAACTGCTAAAACATACCCAAGGATTGGTTACAAAGTTATTGATGGACCAGAATCCAAGGCAATTTCAGATAGATTCGTGGAAGATGGCAGCTACCTACGTTTAAAAAATATCACTCTTGGCTATGACTTTCCATTATCAAAAAATAGCACTTTAAAAAGTGCCAACATCTACATAACTGGTCAAAATTTATTAACACTAACAAAATACACTGGATTTGATCCAGAAATTACAAGTTTTATGTGGAATGGTTTAATTAACGGAGTTGATTGGAATGGACCTCCGAACGCTAAGTCTGTCTTAATTGGATTGAACTTAAACTATTAAATCATGCTTAAAAATTCATTATTAGTCATGCAAAAATTTCAAACTTATTCTTCATACCTAATCTCATTTTTTTCAATTGTAGTCTTTCTAATCTCTTGCGACTTGGATGAAGACCCTCCTTTTATGGACAACACATTATACAATGATCCTCAAAGTGCTGAGGCAGCAAGAGATGGAATCTATTCAGGATTTACGCATTACAATGCTATGGAACAACGAATGTTTGTTGAAAATGGTTATTCAGGTCTTTTTACTACTCGTAGGGGAGGAAATAAACTCAGTTCAGTGTGGATGAATGGAGTTATGAAACTAAATCCTAATGATAATGTAGATAACCAAAATACTTGGATAGGTTTGTATCGAATAATAGCCAGGGCCAATGCTGCAATTGATAATTCTACAATTGATCCTGATTCAACTGACCCAAACCAGATTAGAATCAATGATGTAATTGGGCATGCTTATTTCAGTAGATCTTTTGCTTATTTTTCAATCACAAGATTATGGGGTGATATTCCAGTTTGGACAAATTTACCAGAAGCAGACAATACAAGCATGGCAAAAACCCCTTCTAAAGAAGTTTATAAGCTTATAGTAGAAGATGCTATACTAGCCAAATCTCTTTTGAATGGATCTGCAGGTCTTGGTTTTCCCAAATCACATGCAGCTAAGATGCTACTATCAAAGGTTTACATGCTTCTAGCAACAAACCCTGAGCTTCAGGATGATGGTTTGTCAGAAAATGATTATTGGAATTTGGCATATACAGAAGCAAAAGATATATATGATTCAGGAGAATATTCACTAGTTTCAGACTATTATTCTTTATTTGATGGAACAAATGAAAATTCAACAGAGTCAATTTTTGAACTCCAGAACAGTCAAGATGCAGGAAACTCACAAATGGGCAGAAATTACACGCCCTGGAGATATAAATCAGGTCAAGCATTTGGCTGGTTCTCTGTTTCTGCAAGTGTCTACGATTATCATTTTGCACATTATCCCTCAGATCCGCGCTTAGATGCCACTTATATTTCTGATTACACACAAAGATGTGGCGGCTGTGATACAGAGGGCAATCCACATCGCACTTATCCAACCAATTCATCAAGAAGTGGTTTTGGAAATGCACATCCATATTTATTCAAACATGCTGAAAAAGATAAATCTCATACAAACCAATATAACAGCCAAAACTTAATTATTTTTAGATATGCTGATTTACTTTTAATGTTAGCAGAAATTTCAAATGAATTAGATAATGGTGAACAATTAGGTTATGTCTCTGAAGTTTTAGAACGCGTTGGATTAACGCCTCATTCTGGCTATCTAACAGATAAGGAAAGTTTTAGAGATGCTATCATGGATGAGTATCGTTTTGAGCTTCTTGGTGAGGGTCATGACTCTTACAACAACAGGCGAAGGGGATATACTTATTTTCTAGAAAACACAATCAATCGACATAATAATAATCCAAATTTCAAGGCATCAGTCGATGTGCTCCTGAATGATGTCGAGTCTGAGGTTATGTTTCTTGACATACCACTACTTGAAATAAATAACAATGAACTACTAAATGATTAAATCATGAAAATTTCAAAAATTTTATTTTCAATTATTACATCAACTTTATTTATTGTTTTGAGCTGTGATGACGAAGAAACAGTTGAATTATTCGAACCACAGTTAATTGATGCAAATTCAACATCTTTAGTTTATGAAAAATTAACAGCATATCCATTACTGGGCAGTATTCAAAGTGCTAATCCAACGACTAGCGACCTTGAAACCCCTTATGGTTTTCGTATTTTAAAGACATCATCTCCTACGCAAAGTAATTTTGTAAAAGCTGCTTTTACAATTGATCGTGAGAGTGGTATTATTTCTTACGGTAACATCAATAACACGATCAGTACAGGTACTTTTTCTGTCGATGTAGGTCTTGTAAACACCAATGGCATGGCAGTATATGAAAACGCATTTGAGCTTATCATCTTAGATGTTCCTTTAGAAGTCGTTATTGATAAAAATGAAGTAGAGGCAGGTATATTTGAGCAGGGTGTGATGGCAACTATTTCATATACAGACACTTCTGGAACAGATCAGATTACATCTGCAACTTACAAGCTAATAGATCCACCTGCCGGTTTTGAAATTAACTCTTCTACGGGTGAAATTTCAAAAGTGAAAGGAGCTGCATCAGGACCTAATAGTTTGAGTGTTGAAATAACAACTAATGCTGGAGTGGTAACGGCTCCCAATGTTCTTACTGTGAATGTAGGGGAATCTCCAACAATTGAAATGTTTCAGCAAGATGGATCGACACCACTAGCCAAAACAGTTTTGTCGCCAAATACTGCATACACAACTTCAGCTCCTGAAGTGACTGGAATGAATCCAATTAAATGGGAAGTTATTTTCCCAGCATCACTTGTAAATAGTGATACTGAATTAGGTGAAGTAATTGATTTTTCAAGTTCATTTAGCGTTGAAGAGCCTTCGGGAAAAGTATCAATCGCTGAAGATGCAGGACTTCCTTTGGGCACTCACTCCCTAGGGCTTAAAGCCACAAATGCAAGTGATGATGAATTTGAATTTAAAGATGTCTTAACAATAGAGGTTGAGGATCGTTGGGATACAGTTATCTATGAACCTTCTGATTTTGACACATTTAATGGAATAACTCTTCATCATTTAGATAGTCCAACGAGTTTTCTTGCCACAACTGATAACCATGGTATGGCAAAAATGCCTGTTGTAAAGTGGCAATCTATAAATGGTGCGGGTAATTCAAGTAGAATAGATGCTGCAATGGAGCTTAAAATACCTATTATAAATCCATCAATTAGAAAGGCAAGGATAAGTTTTTATGAGGCATCAGGCTATAATAATTTTTATGTGACAAGACACGAGAGGAAAGTATACAGTTATCAAGCAGCTGATACGACTCCCCCAGCTGCTGATCCTTCAACATGGAATTTAATGATTGATAACGATGACACTATGTGGTCAACTATCGCTCAATGGCCTGCTTTAAAAGAGGCAAGAGATGTAACAAACACCGCTCCTGATGTAACACTATTTAATAAAATGGAAGGGAAAACAGTTTCTGTTAGTTCTGATACGCAGAATCTTTACTTCTTTTTAAGGCTAACTAAAGTTAGTGATGAACATCCAACACAAGGTCAATGGCTAATTGCAGACTTTATGGTTGAGGCATCACTAGCATTCCCTGCAGAAGAACAATAACATTTTAATTTGATTACGAGCAATATTTATGAGTGTTAAGAAAACTTTTATTACTAGCACAATGAAGATTTAATTTTTATCATTAATTACATGTCTGAATAATTTATTATAGATATTAAGTCATTTGTTTCATTTTCAATTAACTACATATCATAAATTTAGTGAAACTAAAATATAACGATTATGAAACATATCTACATTCTAAGTTTTTTGATGGTATCATTTTGCTACTCACAAAACACTAGCACCGATAATTTTTTATCTAATGGTGATTTTGAAAATGGGTTAACTGGGTACAATACAAATAATGCTAATTATCTTACTGCTACCGTGGAAACTACAGTAGTTAACCCAAACACCGGTTCAACATCTTCAGTCAAACTTGTTTCAGGAGGATTGACTGGTACGCAGGCTGGCGTATTTAAACCTCAGGCTGGAAATACTGTTTTAGGTGGAGGTGACGAAGGTAATTATCTTTTTTCATTTTGGGCAAAATCAGAAACTGCAAATCAAAAAATCCAGGCTCGTTATGTAGCGGCTGGCGGGGTTTATGTTAAAACAAACTTAATGACTTTTACAGATACTAATTGGCATAAAGTTCAGTTTAACAGATCAGACATACCTGCGGGTAAGGAAGTTCAATTCCAAATTGTTTTTACTGGTGCTGATATGGCTAATCAAACATTCTACATAGACGACATGAAAGTTTCTCAGGGACAAGTTGATACTGACATGGATCTTTCATATTATGAAATTTTTAGAGGCTCTCCTTCTCCCGCCAACGTGCCTGCTTCAGGATTAGATCAAGCCCTGTGGGCTTCACAAAATTTTAATGGTACGAATCAGGTTTCATCATTAGGATATTCAGATGTAGTCAAGAATAGTGCAATTAGATCATTAAAAGTCTCTACAAAGGCTAGCACAACCTCTGCAGCAAAAGCTGTTGTTCAGCCCAAAGAAAATGGTACTCAAGAAATTCGGTTTGCCACACCATCGGAACCAACAGTTGGGGGTAGCTCAGACGATACAACATATCCTGAGATTAAATACACATTTTCAATGAAAGTTAGATCAAACGTTCAAGGTGCTCAAGTTAATGTGAATTATAAAATTGCTGGTGTAAATAAGTTTGGAACTTTAACCACATTGAACGCTGATGAATGGACAGATTTTACAGTTTCTCATATTGTAGATCGTGCTCCAATAGCAGGCAAAACTCAATGGCAACATCTTCCAGTTTTGCAGATGAATACTGCGAATGCAGACTATTATTTTGATGATATAAACATCACATGGCAAGAGTGGGATGAAGCAACAATGTCAATGCCGATTCAAGACAATACTAAAGTGGCAATTTATCCTAATCCAGCTGCGCATTTCATTATGATTGATGGAGTTGATGATAACACAAATATTGAAATTTATGATATTTCAGGAAAAATTGTTAAGTCATTTACTTTTGAATCAAAAAGTCAACAAATTGATGTCAGCGATCTTAATAAAGGAATATATCTTGCACGACTCAACAATAAACAAACTACGTTATTCATAAAAAAATAGTTTTATATAATTTTCTG
>MDTE01015086.1_pt1 | contig 12440 bp, 9 predicted proteins | sample 811231 | NCBI WGS metagenome assembly MDTE01 (sample SAMN05326651, study PRJNA326480) | marine metagenome | isolation source: seawater | place: Indian Ocean: Red Sea | collected 2010
CCGCCTAGCTCCCCATCAACAATGCCATCAATTTCAGCCCCTAATGACTTCCGAATGGCTTCAGCCGAACTGAGCGTTGGCTCGCCATGGCGATTCGCCGAAGTGGAGACGATAGGTCCCCCGAGGGCCGCTGTGATAGTTGCCACTGTAGGATGGCTGGTTACCCTCACTGCCACTGATTCATGCTGTCCGCGGATCCAGCTCGGGCAGTACCCGTTATCTGGAATCAAAAAGGTGACGGGACTGGATTCCTTTTTTCCCAACTGAACCAACAATTCAGCGCTGAGACCCTGAAGATAGGAGGATAGCTGTTCAACGTTACTCGCTAAAAGTATCAGCCCAGCCTGAACCGCCCGCTGCTTGATGGCTAGGATGCGATGCACCGCTTGCTCGTCGTGAGGGTCACAGCCTAGACCCCACACTCCCTCAGTCGGATAAGCGACAACTGCGCCTAATCGCAGCTTGCGTAACAGAGATTCTTGTTCCGACATGAGACGCCTAACCAATGACTACATACCAATTATACGGGATCGGTAATCGAGGCCGCGGTTTCTTTGAAACAAGCGGTAAGAATTAGGATAAAGGTTTGGTCGCCGACCTCAGCCGAGAGGCTACCAATCCCTGCTGACGGCGAACTTTCTAACCTTCAAAGAATTCCCTCACCCATTCGCGATACAATATCGAACTGCCTGGCCCAGAAACGGGCAGCAAGTAAAATAATGCGCCTATGCCGCACTATAGCCAATGACTCCAAAGGAAGAGATCTTCGTGGACCTGCTGACTATTCTTGAGTTCCCTGACCCTCGATTACGGTTGAAAGCAGAGCCCGTTCCTAACGTGACTAGCGAAGTGACGGCTCTGTGTGACGCCATGCTCGAAACCATGTACCAGGCTCCTGGAATTGGTCTCGCAGCGACCCAGGTCAACGTGCAAAAACGAATTCTAGTGTGCGATGTCAGCGAGGATAAATCCGAACCGCTCGTTCTGATTAATCCTGAGATTGAAACAGCGACAGGCGATGTCGAAACGCAAGAGGGATGTCTTTCCGTCCCTGGTTTCTACGAACCCGTTAACAGACCAGATACCATCACTGTTACGGCGCTTGATCGTGCCGGTGAACCTCTCTCAATCGAGGCTGAGGGGATGTTGGCTGTCTGCATTCAACATGAAATTGACCATCTTGATGGCCGACTATTCGTTGACTACCTGTCCTCGACGAAACGACAAATGATCCGGAAAAAACTCTTGAAGCTCCGAAAGCAAAGGCAGTGATACGCTATGCGAATCATTTTTGCTGGAACCCCATCATTTGCCGCCAGTCATCTCGAGGCCCTAATTCATTCTGAGCACGAGGTTGCAGCCGTCGTTACTCAGCCTGATCGTCCCGGGAAGCGAGGTAAGGCGCTTGTTCCAACGCCAGTAAAACGCGTTGCGACTGAGCACGGTATATCGGTATTACAACCTTCAAAGATCGCCGGAAGCGCGCTCGTTGATTACGAGGCTGATGTCTTAGTGGTTGTAGCCTATGGGCAAATTTTGCGTAAGGATGCCCTCAATGCAACCCGCTTGGGAGCCATTAATGTCCATGCATCCCTGCTGCCCCGCTGGCGAGGCGCAGCTCCAATACAAAGAGCCATCCAAGCAGGGGACTCTACTACCGGGGTCTGTATTATGCAGATGGATGAGGGCCTTGATACGGGGCCGGTCTACCACCGGGCGTCCGTGGCTATAGAAGCAAACGACACGGGAGATAGTCTAACTGAAAAATTGGCATCCATCGGAATGCCAGCTCTACTAACCGTGCTTGACCAGCTGGACAACCCTAATTACATGGCAGAGGCTCAGCCCAATCACGGGTCCACTTATGCCAAGAAAATAAAAAAATCTGAGGCTATCATCGACTGGCAAATCCCCGTCGAAGCGTTAGAGCGAACAGTTCGAGCTTTCTTTAGTGAGACCATCCCTGTCGTTAAAATGAACGGCTCACGGTTCAAAGTTCTTGAAGCGCGCGCGCAGACCGAGGAAAAGATGTCTGGTCAGAACGCCCTTGGGATGATCAGTGAGATCACCAAAACCGGTGTAAAGATATTGGGAACTGACGGCCATCTGCTCATCACTGCATTGCAAATTCCAAACGCTAAAGGAAGCGTCATGCGTGGAGGGGAACTCAAAAATCTATCTACATTTGGCATTAAAGTCGGCGCATGTTTCGACTCACTGTCAGATAGTTAGCCATCGTCACTGATGAGACACTTTCGTGACGAGGTCGCCGTAACTCAGAACACAGTCATTGATGGCCACGCCTACCGGGGGGACGGCTTAGACTCGTTGGGCAAGCGGTTGGTGCGCCAAACGCTCGTCCACTATTTTGAGTACACCATGGCCCTCGATCGTTTGCTCGCTAAGCCCCTACCAAGCAAGCATATGGATCTAAGATGCTTGCTCATGCTGGGGATGTCCGCAATCGATCACCTGCGGCAACCTAAGCACACCAGCGTGAACGCAGCAGTAGAAACGACCTCGTTGCTTGGCAAGGAGTGGGCAAGGGGCTTTATTAATGGCGTTCTGCGAACCTTTATAAGGCAGAGAAAAGAAATCCGGTCCGACTGTCTGGGGAGCGAAACCGCATCCTTAAATCACCCAAACTGGCTGATCCGAGCGCTGAAGAAGGATTGGCCTGATCAGGCCGATTCAATTTTCAGCGCTAACCTTACCCCGCCACCCATGACCCTTCGTGTAAATCAATTGCTGATAAGCCGCGATGACTACGTTGATCTACTCAGAGAGAAGGATCTAGACCACAGTCTCAGTCAGCGGGCTCCAGGCGCCATTAGGCTCAAAAATGCAGTGCCCGTTCGCGAACTCCCAGGTTTTGACAACGGCTGGGTCAGCGTCCAAGACGAATCGGCGCAACTGGCGTCACTAATCCTTGCGCCAACATCTAGGGAGTCGATTCTTGATGCCTGCGCCGCGCCGGGCGGTAAAACGAGCCATATTTTGGAGCTGGCCCCTGGCGCCGATTTAACGGCCATTGATATTGATAGTGATCGGTGTAATCGCATTAGAGACAATCTTCAGCGACTCAACGTCGACGCTAAAATCGTTTGCCAAGATCTCGTTCAGTACGCGACCAAAGCGCCCAAATTTGATGCTGTGTTACTTGATGCCCCTTGCTCTGGTACGGGCGTCATCCGGCGTCGCCCGGACATCAAGCTACTGCGAAACGCTCCAGATATTGATAAACTCTCCGACCTACAAAAGTCGCTGCTCCGAGCTGCCTGGGCATTAGTGAAGCCTGGTGGCCGGCTCCTTTACGCGACCTGTTCGATTCTTCGTAGGGAGAACGATGCGGTGATTAGTCATTTCTTATCCGAGACGACGGACGCTAAACCCGCAACCATTTCGCTTCCAGAATCAATCTCTTTGGGCATCGGGCTGCAATATTTGCCGAAAGCAGATGAGCAAGATGGATTCTTCTATTCGCTCTTAAACAAGGAGTCTCGCGCCCGATGAAGATCATCATTCTAGGGGCGGGGCAGGTAGGGGGCAGCCTCGCGCAAAATCTCGTCAAAGAGGCTAGCGATATCACTTTGGTTGACACCGACGCTGATCGACTCCGAGGACTTCAAGACCGGTACGACATCCGAACAGTTTGCGGCCGCGCTTCGCACCCATCAGTCCTGCGACAAGCTGGCGCCGAGGACGCTGATATGCTCATCGCCGTCACCAACTCGGATGAAGTGAACATGGTGGCCTGCCAAGTGGCCTATAGCGTGTTTCACACACCAACCAAAATCGCGCGGGTGCGGAGTAGAGAGTATCTTGCAGGTGGCGGGATTTTCAGGGATGACGCGATGCCTGTGGACCACATCGTTAATCCCGAAGAAATTCTAACGCATGACATTAAACGACTTGTTGATAATCCTGGCGCGCTTCAAGTCATGGATTTCGCTGGCGGTCAAGCAAAATTAGTTGGCCTGCGGATTGACAGAGCGAGCCCTCTTGCCAATCAGGCAGTAAGTACCATTCGGTCACTGGTCGATGGGGTAGACGCACGAGTGGCAGCCATTTTTCGGAGGAATAGCCCCCTGATCCCTGAGGGCTCAACCATCCTTCAGGCCAAGGATGAAGTCTTCTTAATCGCAGCCGCACCGCATATCCCAAAGTTAATGAACGCGCTGCGCCAGAGCGAACGGCCCAACAAACGAGTAGTCATTGCTGGTGGCGGCCATATTGGAGAGAACCTTGCTCTTCAACTTGAACACCGTTACGGCGTACGGGTGATTGAGCAAGATAGGAACCGATGCTTTAACTTGTCGGAGTCACTAGAAAGCTCCATCGTCCTCAACGGCAACGCGTCGAATCGCGAACTATTGGTTGAGGAGAGTATCGAGGACACTGATGTGTTTTGTGCGATCACCAATGATGATGAAGCCAATATCATGTCATCGATGCTGGCAAAGAGCTTAGGGGCCAAACGAGTCATCACGCTCATTAATAATCCTGCCTATGTTGATCTCATCGAAGGCCAAGACATCGACATCGCTATATCCCCTCAACTTGCTACGCTCGGGGCGATACTGACTCATATTCGGAGAGGCGATGTGGTGAAGGTACATTCGCTGAGGCGGGGCGCCGCTGAAGCAATCGAAGCCATTGCTCATGGTGACTACCAGTCATCAAAAGTCATCGGTAAAACGCTAGGAGAGCTGAGCCTGCCCTCTGGCACCACTGTCGGAGCGCTCATCCGACATGATGAAGTAATGATTGCCCACGACAATATCGTTGTAGAGCCAGATGACCACTTCGTTCTATTTTTGGTCGATAAAACCACGATTCGAGACGTCGAAGCCCTGTTCCAAGCGCCTGTGAGCTTCTTCTAGCCCATGCGAATAGGCGTCACACTCAGGATTTTGGGAACGTTGCTCGTCTTTTTTAGCGCGACCCTGGTACCTCCTTCCATCGTCTCCATCATTTACCAAGACGGCCTTCTAATCACCTTTGGCCAAGCGGGTATTACGATATTTATCGTCGGCGCAGTGTTGATGACCATCTTCAAACAATTTGCTAACGAGTTGCGAACCAAAGATGGTTTTCTAGTCACAGCACTCTGCTACTTCGCGCTGGGCGCATTTAGCGCGCTTCCACTCGTACTCAACCCTGCGCTAGACATGAGTTGGGTTGATGCATGGTTCGAATCCTTTTCAGGGTTAACCACGACAGGCGCAACCGTCATGACTGGCTTGGATCAGCTCCCGCCTTCCATTTTGTATTACCGACAACAACTCCAATGGCTAGGCGGCATGGGTATAATTGTGCTCGCTGTAGCTATTCTGCCAATGCTCGGCGTGGGGGGTATGCAGCTCTACCGTACTGAGGCGCCCGGTCCGGTCAAGGACAGCAAGCTAACCCCTCGAATCAAACAGACCGCCCTCGCCCTCTGGTCGATTTACGTCATCCTGACAGCTGCCTGTTGCATGGGATATCTTCTGGCCGGAATGTCCCTCTTTGACGCCATTTGCCATAGCTTCAGCACCGTGGCAATTGGTGGGTTTTCAACGCACGACGCAAGTCTTGGTTACTTCAATTCGCCCACCATTGAGGCAGTGGCGATTGTTTTTATGCTCTTATCGAGCATCAACTTCGCCTTGCATTTCTTCGGTTTTCGGGACCGGTCCCTCAAAGCTTACTGGCGCGATGAAGAGGTCAGAGCACTACTGGTCATTATGTCGCTCTCTGTTTTACTAGTAGCAGGAGTGTTGATCTCAAGCGGGTTAGGTACAACGGCGTCCGTAAGGGCTAGCCTGTTCCAAGTTGTGTCCATGTTCACAACCACCGGCTTTGCAACTGCATCTTTTGTTGATTGGCCAGGTATCGCGCCTTTCGTCCTCATCTTCGGCGCGTTCGTTGGTGCCTGCGCAGGCTCCACAGGCGGGGGATTAAAGGTTATCCGTGTCTTATTAATCTACAAGCAGGGGCTGAGAGAAATCTATCGACTCATCCACCCACAAGCGGTTTTTCCTATCAAACTGGGGCAGCGGGTGATGACCGAAGGAGTTATTCAAGCCGTTTGGGGGTTCTTATCCATTTACGTATTTGTGTTCATTATCTTGCTCATGATTTTGCTGTCGACTCAGCTGGATTTCGAAACATCTTTTTCTGCGGTAGCATCCGCAATGAATAATCTTGGACCAGGCCTTGGCGCTGTATCTGCCCACTATGGGGGCATCAGTGACACAGCCAAGATAGCGCTCAGTGTCGGCATGGTGCTTGGGCGTCTTGAGATCTTCACGGTGCTCGTGCTGTTTACGGGCATGTTTTGGCGCAAGTAATGCCATCTGCACAAAGCAAATGGGACCGAATTTACGAAGCACGAATCACCTCCAGCAATCTCACCATTTTCAAAATTGAGGCAAATCCAGCATTGGTTAATGCCGTTCGGCTGCTGCCGAGAACCGGGCACGCCCTTGATCTCGCTGCCGGACTAGGCGGGGATAGTTGTTTCCTCGCTCTACGGGGACTCACCGTTGACGCACTCGATATTTCAACGGTCGCGATGACCTGGGTGAACAACCAGGCGCAGCGGGCGAAGCTGCCCATTCATGCGAGAGCCATCAACATTCAAAGCGAGACGCTGAAAGCTAACCAATATGACGTGGTTCACTTTCATCATTTCCTCGATCGCTCACTGTGTAAAGCAATTACTCAGTCATTAAGGCCCGGCGGAATACTTATTGCCTCCACCTTTTTGACGCCTGAGCATCTAGCTAACGAGAGCCCACAGGACTTGCCGGGGCCGAGCAATCCTAACTTTCGACTGAACGCTGGCGAGCTTCCGGCGCTGTTTCCTAGCCTGCAAGTCATTCAATTCATTGAGACCGAGGCCGATCCTAACCTCGATCAAGGGGTTGCGCCCTATCACGGGATGATTATCGGCAAGAAACCCTAGCTTTTTAGGTAGGGATCTCGCGCTCCGCCTGGTTGTCTCTTGAATCTCTTGTATTCCCATTGATACTGAGCAGGTGCGCGCTGGACGAGTTGCTGAATAGCAAGATTTAAGTCGGATAATGCCTCATCTTCATTAGGGTTGTTGAGCCCGTCAATGGGCACAAGATGTAAATCAAAAAGACCATCTTCATTACGAAGTAGCCCCATCATGACAACCGACGCATCCGTCTTTTGCACCAATCGGTGAGCTAGCCGATCAGTGAGCGCCGCTTGCCCAAAGAAGGAAGCAAATACACCACTTTCTGGGACTTGATCGGGTAATACGGCAACCACCTCACCTCGTTGGAGTCGCTTGAACAATTGAACAATGCCACGAGCAGTTGTAGGCACCATGTGATTTCCGAACTGTGCTCTTAAATAGTGGATGATCCCCGCCATGGCTGCTTGCCTAGGGGGTCTAAAGAGAGCAGTTAAACGCTTGCCACGCGCTGCATGATAGGCATTAAACAACTCCCAATTACCGATGTGTGGCACTATTAACAACACCCCCCGGCCTTGACCGCACAATGCATCAAAAGCCTTCAAGCCATGAGTAGTCGTAATCCATCTGGCAAGTTTCTCCCGCTTACCTAGCCAAACACTAGGCGTTTCTAACGCTGTCATAGCTGTCGCGATCAGACTTTGTCTGGCTAGCGTTTCACGCTCAGCCTCCGAGTAAGAGGGGTAACAAAGGCCAACATTAATTTCAGTGATTCGTCTCGCCTCTGTATTAGTTAACCAAAGCACTCTTCCCAACTGTCGACCAAACCACTGTGCGAAAGAACGGGGCATCCAGCTCGCTAGATAGAAGGCCCCAAGCAAGAGGCGACGTTTTAACACGTTGTTACCGTTTCCCGTTGGTAGCTCGACTGAGCTCTGTTTCTTGAGGACATTCCAAATCGCACAAAATCAGCGCTTGTTCCCGCATGCCGGGCTAGTTATAGATGCGACACACCGTCCGTCGCGACCGGTTTGACACGCAGGCGATCCTGGCGGAATAGGCTATAATCGCCGCCTTACTCATTGGGCGCAATCATGGCCAACGTAAATACCTTCCAAGACCTGATTCTGACCTTACAACAATTCTGGGCTGAAAAGGGTTGCGTTCTTATGCAACCCTACGACTTGGAAGTGGGCGCGGGGACATTTCATCCAGCCACTTTCTTAAGAGCCATCGGTCCCGAGCGCTGGGCGAGCGCCTATGTCCAGCCATGCCGCCGGCCAACTGATGGGCGCTACGGGCAAAACCCTAATCGCTACCAGTATTACTATCAGTTTCAGGTAGTAATGAAGCCGCACCCTGAGGATTTCCAAGAGCTGTACTTAGCGTCGCTCAAACATCTAGGAATCGATACCTCCTTACACGACATCAGATTTGTTGAAGACAATTGGGAGTCGCCTACCCTAGGTGCATGGGGCCTAGGGTGGGAGGTATGGATGGATGGAATGGAAATCACCCAGTTCACCTATTTTCAGCAGGTGGGCGGTCTGCCATGCGACCCAGTCATGGGTGAGATCACTTACGGCCTTGAACGACTGGCGCTCTATCTGCAGGGAGCCGAGGATTTTCAGTCGCTAATCTGGTCTCAACACGATGACCAGGTGGTGACCTATGCAGATGTATTCCATCAATATGAGGTTGAGATGTCCGCTTTCAATTTCGATGAAGCGGACATTGATGGCTTGCAGAACCAATTTGATTTTTTCGAGACGGAATCAACTCGGCTGCTCGAAACGGGGCTACCTCTTCCTGCTTATGAGTATGTTATGAAAGCCTCGCACGCCTTTAACCTCTTGGACGCAAGAGGTGCTATCTCGGTCACGGAACGCCAACGATTTATTCTGCGGGTTCGAGCACTTGCCAGAGCCGTTGCTCAAAGCTACTTCGATTCACGAGCGCAATTGGGTTTCCCGCTCGCGATCGACAGCGATCGACAGCGCGTCTTGGACAAAGTGTCATGACGGACGCATTGCCACTTCTTATTGAAATCGGTACCGAAGAGCTCCCACCAACAAGCCTTACCGCTCTTGAAAGCGCGTTCGGGCAACTCATTAGCGAGGCTCTTAACAAGGACGGTTTCGAGCATAGTGGCCTTCAAACCTTTGCAACGCCTAGACGCCTAGCCGTTCTCATCAAAGACATAGCAACCACTCAGCCGGATCAAACCGTAGACCGGAGAGGCCCGGCTCTGAAAGCGGCGTATGACCAAGCGGGTCAACCCACGAAGGCGCTTGCCGGATTTGCTCGATCCTGCGGGGTGCCCGTTGATACGCGATTTGAGACTGTTACTTCGGATAAAGGAGCATGGGTGGTCTATCGAGCCACGAGACCGGGCCTGCCATTGACTGACCGACTTGAACCTATTCTTGAGGAGACCTCGCAACGACTACCCATTGCTAGACGCATGCGCTGGCGCGATCTGAGCGTCGAGTTTGTGAGGCCTGTTCGTTGGCTCGCCGTGATGATTGGAACCAACGTTGTACCAATCCAGCTGTTCGGTTGCACCGCATCCGATCATAGCCAAGGCCACCGTTTCATGGGGAATGGCGCGTTCAAGATACGATCTCCCCTCGAGTACGAGTCGCAGTTGGTTGAGCACTTCGTGATGGCCAATCGAATGAACCGTCGAAGGACAATTTGGTCTGCACTCAGGTCCAAGGCTGAATCCTTGGGGGGCACGATCACAGAGAACGACTCGCTGCTTGATGAGGTTACCGCCCTGGTTGAATGGCCAATCATCTTAGCGGGCCATTTCAATGAACGATTTCTTCGAGTACCCAGCGAGGTGCTCATCTCCGCAATGAGGGAACATCAGCGGTATTTCCACCTTGTTGATGACGCAGACAGCCTTCTACCGATTTTCCTAACAGTGGCCAATGTTGATAGCCCTGAGCCCGAGGTCGTTATTAAAGGAAATGAGCGGGTAATCACGCCGCGCTTGGCAGACGCAGAATTTTTCTACGACAAAGATCTCAAGCAGCCCCCAATTCAGTGGCTCGAGCCATTGAAGATGGTCACCTACCAAGCCGAGCTAGGTAGCTACTTCGAAAAGGCCAAGCGCCTTGGTTCCCTATCAGCGCAAATTGCGAGTCGTTTGGGCGTTGATGAAGAGTCAGCAGAGCGTGCTGGTCAGCTCGCAAAAACCGACTTAGTCTCTGGCATGGTCGGAGAATTTCCTGACCTTCAGGGAGTCATGGGAGAGTACTACGCGCGTGCCGCTGGCGAGGCAAACAATGTCTCCCTAGCAGTTCGAGAACACTATCAACCAAGATTTGCGGGCGATGCGTTACCGTCTGGTGAAGTCAGTCAAGTCGTAGCGCTCGCCGATCGTTTAGATGCATTAGTGGGCCTATTTGGTATCAACCAGCCTCCAACGGGAAGCAAGGACCCGTTTGCGCTAAGAAGACAAGCTATCGGTATCGTTCGGATTTGCGTTGAAAATCAACTGCCATTATCGCCTTTCACTCTAGTGGATGATGCGGTCGTCAGTTTTGCTCGCGAGTTTGATGGCCAGCCAGTGAAGGATTATTTGATTGATCGATTCGAGCAATGGGCGATTGATGAGGGTGTTTCGTACGATGCGGTTCGCGCGATTCTAGCCAGGAAAGGTGAAGCGCCTGTCCTAGCTGCTATGTATGCTGACATGCAAACCCTCGCCGCGTTCAAGACAGAGCCGTCGGCAGAGGCCCTTATCTCTGCTCAAAAGCGGATCAACAATCTATTGAGCAAAGTAACAGTTGGTGAAGTAGGGAATGTCCAACCCACATTGTTTGAGCATCCTTCCGAGCAGACTATGATCGCTCTCACGGGCACACTCAACCAAACCAAGGACCTTCCGCTCTCAAGCCGTCTTGCCGAGCTTGGCAAAGGATTAAAAGCTATCGAGGACTATTTCGACAATGTACTCGTCATGAGCGACGATGCTGCACTTCGTGCCAATCGGATCTCAACGCTGAAAATGCTCAGGGATGCTGTCAATCAGATCGCCGACTTGTCTTTGCTCGAGCCAGCCGCTTAGCTGTCACACGTCGAGGTTAGCAACAGCTAACGCATTCTGTTCGATGAAGTCTCGCCGTGGCTCCACGTGGTCACCCATCAGCGTATTGAACACCTGGTCAGCTGCGATAGCATCTTCGACCGAGACTCTGAGTAAAGTCCTGTGAGCAGGGTCCATGGTTGTTTCCCAAAGCTGGTCAGCGTTCATTTCTCCAAGCCCCTTAAACCGCTGCCTGCTTTGACCACGGACCGCCTCTTTTTGCAGCCAATTCAATGCATCGACCAAATCGTTGGCAACTTTCGAACGCTCTCCCTTGATCACCCGACTCCCTTCGGGCACAGCAATGAGCATCTCCGCACCAAAAGCAGCTAGCGTTTTGTAGTCCTGCGACGCGAAAAAGTCTCTGCCAAATTCGTAGAGTCGCTCAAAACCATGATTGATGACCGAAACTTGAATTGATGCCTCATTTCCATCAACTGCCTCAATCACATCAACGCTGTATTGAAACTGCGCATTCTGCATGGCTGCTAACCGCTCATTAAGTTGTGAAACAAATGCTTGGAAGCCATCGCCACCATTTGCAAAGGCTTCCACCTCAAGCGCCGGTAAGAAAAGAAACTGATCAAGCACGACCGCGGGATACACTCGGTCGAGCTGATGAATTCGGTCTTGGGTTTTTTGATATGCAGTTGCCAATTCGCCCAAGGCCTCTGCAGAGAGCACTTTGCCATCGGGTAACTCAACACTCGCCTCGTCAAGTGCTAGTTCTAGCGTAAACGCGGCAAGCTCTGCATCGTCCTTTATGTATCGCTCTTGACGGCCCCGCTTAACTTTGTAAAGCGGGGGCTGAGCAATAAGTACGTGACCGCGCTCAATCAACTCCGGCATGTGACGGAAAAAGAACGTCAGCAGCAGCGTTTTGATGTGGGCGCCATCTACATCTGCATCTGTCATAACGATAATTTTATGGTATCTCAACTTATCCGCGTCAAACTCGTCCCGGCCAATGCCGCAACCTAATGCAGTAATCAAAGTAGCAATCTCAGCAGATGACAGCATTTTATCAAAACGAGCTTTTTCTACATTAAGAATCTTTCCTTTAAGGGGGAGGACAGCCTGATTGTGGCGATCACGGCCTTGTTTTGCTGACCCACCCGCCGAGTCACCCTCGACCAAGAAAATCTCAGAGCGCTTCGGATCCCGCTCTTGGCAATCTGTCAATTTACCAGGCAGGCCCGCTATATCGAGAGCTCCTTTACGCCGAGTCATTTCTCGCGCCTTTCGGGCAGCCTCCCTCGCCCTGGCTGCATCGATCATTTTCTGAACTATGGCTTTCGCATCTTGCGGGTTTTCTAGAAGATAATCACCGAAAGCTTGCCCCATCTCTTGCTCCACGGCGGGCTTCACCTCAGATGACACAAGCTTGTCTTTGGTTTGAGAAGAGAACTTGGGGTC
>MDTE01113632.1_pt1 | contig 12440 bp, 10 predicted proteins | sample 811231 | NCBI WGS metagenome assembly MDTE01 (sample SAMN05326651, study PRJNA326480) | marine metagenome | isolation source: seawater | place: Indian Ocean: Red Sea | collected 2010
ATCCCGATCCGGGGCTGGAGGGAGCGCTGAGCTATGTGAGATTCGTCGCTCGGAAAACGGGGGGATGGATTCGAATCTGGGATGAATTCGGGCGACGGCGAATGGTGGTGTTTGCCAAGGGAGGCGATGAAACGGGTTATCTAGTTTTCTAGTTTAATTGGGCCGCCTGTTCGAGAATTGTTTCCGGGCGGACGCGGATGCGCCAGTTGTCGGTCACGGCTTTCCAGACGAGTTGCCTCCGGGCATTGAAGAGGAATACGGCGGGCCGGGCGATATCATTCCCCTTGAAACCGCCGCCAACATGTCGAACTCCGAATTGGTCGATGAGGCGAAGGGAGGGATCCGAAAGGAGAGGGAAATCGAATTTCATCCTGGTCGCGAGCTTGCGGTTGGCGTCAACGCTGTCGGCACTGACCACGATCACCCGGGTGTTACGTTGGCTGAGTTGCCTGCTGATCGTCTGCAAACCTTGCAGCTCCGAGACGCAGAAGGGTCACCAGAATCCACGGTAGAAGACCAGGAGGAGATGCTTGCCTGCCAACTCGTTGAGCCCAAAGGGTTGACCATGCTGGTCGGTCGAAGAAAAGTCGGGGAGCGTGTCGATGGAATCGGTCGTCTCGGAGAGTCCGGGAATCTGGTAGGAGAGGTAACCGATGTAAGCGAAAAATAGCGAGGCGAAGGCAAGCGCCAGAACCCCGCAGCTGATCGCGGTGAGTCGTCGAATGAGGCCCGCTCCAGACCGAAAGCTATCCGCCACGCCCTTCAAGGTCAGCAGGCCGCATCCAATGACCAGAATGGAGTTGAACCACGGCCGGTCCCTGAGTGAAGGGAATTGAGCGAAAACAACAAAGTAGGAGACCACGGCCAGAAAGGTAAGGCCGGCCCCCACCGGGGCCCATCGCCACGCCTTTGAGGACGGGGGGGGATTGGGTGGGCTGGGTTCGCGTTCCTCCATGCGGTGTTGGTCAGATCTGGCGAGACTTTGGGCGGAAAGTGGTCGGGTCGCAAGTCGTGAAATGATTTTCCTCGGGGGCAGGTCGTTGGGCGCCTTGGAGGGGGGGGCAGGGGGCGGATGTCTTTCACCAAATGGCGCTAACGGCTTGATTGCCAGCGGGCGAGGGCATAGGCTCTTCAACTTGATCCATGAGCCAGCGTGAACCCGCAGTCGCTTTCCGGTCGTTTGCAATGGTGGGAGCGCTTTGTCTCTGTGTTTATCTTGCCGCGTCCCCGGCAACTGAGAAGGAAGCGGCCCTCGCCCTTGAGGATCTCGAGCAGCGCTTTCGAGCTCAGATTTACCCCTTTCTGTCTCGGGGAGGGGCGGACGGGTGTGTGGGGTGTCATGACGCCGCGACCAGTTCGGATTTGGTGTTCATCGGCGATGGGGCGGACGATTTCAAGATGCTGTTGGGCGGAGGCTACTTCGAACGGGAGTCGCCTGATGGTCTTTTGAGTCGTCTGCTGGCGCGGAACCCAAAGCGGCGAATGCCCAAGGGACCCAATGCCCATCCCTGGTCCGAAGCGGAGATCAACCTTCTCTCGGGTTTGGTTGCCGAATTGCGTCCCTACTCATCGGTCCTGCGGGATGACGAGTGCTTTCCATTGGCCTTGCTTGAACCGTATCGAGAGGACGTCGAACCGAGGCCTGACACGCAGTTTTTGACCTACACCCAATTGCGAGGGAAAATCAAAGCGCTTTTTGGTGATGACTGGAGGCGTCAGGGACGGGATCGCTTCAGGGAGAACATCGCCCTTTTTGGCGGGGCCGATTTTGAGACTCGGTTCAACGAATCCAGTCAGGCGACCTCGGGTTACATGAGCGCCCTCCGGTTGATGGCATCGGATGTCGCCTCCCTTGCTTACTTGCAGAAAAGGGGGCCGTTCCACGGGCCGGTGGTTCAGGATTTGATTCGCCGCGATCGCTCGCAAGCCGTCGGGTTGCTTTACCGAGCGCTCCTGAACCGGGAGCCGTCCTCTTCGGAACGAACCGAGGCTGAGGCCCTCTATTCGAATGTGATGGCGCAACGGTCGAGCCTGGAGGAGCGTCCCTATGACATGGGGTTCGAGTTGACGGTTCGAGATCCGAAGACGGGCTTGTCGGCCCGACGATTGGTCTCGATCCCAATTCACGGAGGGGGAGGGGCGATCCATCAAGAATGGGTTCGTTTGCCGGTTGGCGAGTCCCAGCAGGGTCCAATGAAACAGGGCTTGGAGGCATCGATTGCGCTCACGCCGCAACGCGCCCATCGTCTGGTGCTTTCCCCCCTCGCCCAGGGGAGGTCGGTTTCCTTCGCCGGATTGCTCCTCGAGCATGTCGACGGGGCACTCGTGGAGTGGATCGGAGTGAACGATTCGCGGGTCGAGTTGGAGGGAGCGTGGAAACTCAGTGAGCGTCATGGCTACTGGAGTGCCGAGGAATCCAGTGGCGGGGCGCAGAATAGTCAGGTCGTGGTGCCTCTTCAGCCGGACTTTGAGGGCGATTACCGGCTGGCCCTGTATTTTCGTCCGGGCGGTGCCGCCAATCACCGTGCCTTGGTTGAAGTCTGGCATGCCGGCGACGAGAGTGTCGTGGTCGATCAGGGCTCGGGTCCGGTTGAGAAGGCGGGACTCGTGAGATATCAGTTCGACGGAACGGTCGATACCGAGGCCTATGTTGATTTTGAGGGGCGCTTCCGGTTTGGGGAGCAGGGCTACGTGGAGGTCAACAACACGGACACCACGAGCAAGGTCGCCGTGGGCCCGGTGGTCTTCAGGGATTTGAAGGATGGTGAAGTCGAGGTGGATACCAAGGAGGCTCGTGGCTTTGCCGACTGGGCGCCTTTCAAGGCGATCTCATTCAACGCCTACAATCGCCGCGGGACCCGGGTTGAAGATCGCAACGAACGCAAGGGAGAGTTATCGCTGCGTTATTTTCCAGGGGTCGCCCAGGACCGTGGTTGGGCCCCGGATCGATTCTACCAGGTCAGACTTTATTACCCTGGCAAACGGGATCACGAGTCGAGGACGCCCTTCTGGGTCCGGGCGGAGGCATCGTCCCCGCTCTTGAGGGTGCGCTCTCCGGTGCGGGCTGTCCGTGGCAGCCGGGTCCGTCTGGATGCCTCGGAATCCTTTACCGTTCAAGGAAGTCCCCTGGAGTTTTCATGGCGCCAAGTGGAGGGGCTTCCCGTACTGGTTGAGCCGGACGGAGCGGGCATGGAGTTTGACGTGCCTGCGTTTGACGGAGATTACTACTACTGGACCTCACTCGCCCAAGCGTTGATCCGGCATCCGGATTTTCTGTTTACCCGGCCGCCGGCGCTCGATTGGGTGAGTGACCCGATTCAGCGTTGGGATCTTTCCATGAGCCGTCTGGCACTGGACTTGGTGGGGCGGGCGCCGAGCGCTTCGGAGTGGCGGCGGTTTAGGCAGGAACGGAATTGGAGCGACCTGGTCCATTACTACTTGGCGAGTGAGGATTTTAAGACCTTTTATCGTCATCGAATTCGACTCTATTTGGAAAGTCAGGGGACGGAGGAACAGGATGAGCCGGTTCGCTTGTGGTGTTATGTGGCCTTCAACGATCGACCCTTTCAGGAGATTCTCACCGCCCGCTACACGGTGAATGAAGCGATGGAAGCAGTGCCCCGGCCCGCCTACCATGGCCGGAGCGGGTTGTTGACATCGCCGGGCTTTATCGCCGGAAAACCCGGGTTGCCGCATTACAACTACGCGGCGCAGGTGAGCATGCTGTTTTTGGGCTATCGATATGAGGTGCCGGCCGAGATTGTCGAACAAAGAGAGGGCGTGACGGCCCTGGGTACCACCGACCCCAATTCAGCGTGCTATCGCTGTCATAAGATCCTCACCCCGCTCGCCTTCCAGCGCAGTTTCTGGACGGATGAGGGGAAATACCGCCTTCATGATGAGTATGGGCTTCCCATCGAGGCGAGCGATCATGGGCTTGTGGAGGAGTATCCCTTCAAGGGAGAGGGATTGGAAGCTTTTGCTCTGCAGGCGGTCAAGAAGGAGCGCTTCATCCGAACGATGATTGACACCCATTTTGATTTCATGTTCGGGCGGGCCATGCGGTATCGGACGGATGAGCGGGTTCTCTACAAGAGCCTTTGGGATGAGGTTCACGACAATGGGTTTTCGATCAAGGGGTTGATTCGCGCATTGGCAATGAGCCCGCAGTATCGACAAACGCTGGGATTGAACGCGACGGTGTCGACGGAAGGTGCCGGAGGAGAAGGAGAGAAGAATTGATGAGTGTCAGGAAGGCGTGTGATATGGCAGCCCCGGTGATCCATCGGGCCGAACCCTGGGCGCGTGCGAAATCGCCCCGCCGTCGTTTCATTCGTGATCTCGCGGTGGGCGCCACGGCGCTGACCTGCGCGGATTTCCTTCGTTATTTTCAGGCTCATGGAATGCCCCCGGAGGGGCGGGGAGAACGTCTGGCTGCCGGGGCGGCGTCCGCCCATGACCATCCCCGCTTCCTGACTTATTGGTATCTCGAGGGCGGATGGTGCGGTTACGACATGTTTAATCCCGTGATGACGGCGAACCACGTTCACGACCGTCTGGACCGGGTCAGTGACGAGCGCTATCGCGTGATCCACTGGGGAGATGAGGATTACACCATCTACCAGCACGGGAACATTCGTTACGGATACCTGGCCAGTGCCGGGAAGGATCTCATGAAGGACATGGCCGTTCTCAGTTCCATGCACACCGGATCGGGGCATTCTCGGGACCGGCTGCGCGTCCACATGGGAAACTACAACATGCGTCAGTCCGATGAGCGGGAAGAGGACGAGCGATCGGTGATGCAGGCCTTTGCCGAGGTCTATGGCCAAGACTACCTGCTTCCGAATCTGTCCTGGCATTGGTGGCTTTCCGATGGCGAGTTGAACGAAGTTCACTACCGGGGAAAACGGGGTTATTATCATGGGCTCGGACCGGTTCATGCGCACACGATTTACGCCGGCACGCCCCAAAAACTGAGACGAATGCTTCAACAGATTCGGCAGGGTGCCGAGGATCCGGTGAATCGAGCCGTCGAGGGCTTTCTCGATCAGGTGCATTCAAGCGCCCTGAAGGACGATCATCTTGAGGCCGTCAAGAGCTACCATTCCGCCCGAGAGATTTATCGGCAGTTGAGCGAGCGCGGCTCGGGCGTGGATCAAGTCGATATGGAGGGGTTGTTTCAAAGACGTGAACTCCGCGAGGCGTTTGGGGTCGAGCGGGAGGATGAGATGATCACCTACCGTAGTGTGAACGGAAACAAAGCACGGAGCAAATTCTCACCCAATGTGAATGTCCAGGCGATGATGAGTTACGAGATGATGTGCGCCGGCCTCTCCTGTGCCTTCTTCATCGAGTCGAGAGATGTGCGACGATTCGATTCTCATTTCAGCCGGAAACGTTTGTGGGGCAATGATGGCAAGACCCCGAAAGGGATGCCCGATCAAACCCAAATGATGAGCGAGGATTTGTGGCGGCCGCTTCACGCCTATGTGGACCAACTGAAGCGAACCGAGTACAAGGAGACGGGGCAGTCGTATTTTGATTTCACCAATATTGTGCTGACGTCTGAGTTCGGCCGCTCGCTCCACGGAAATGTGGAGGGAATCCTCAAGAAGGACGTCTCCGAGGAGGAGAAAGAAAAACAGATTGGCGGACAGGACATCTGTGCCCACTGGAAGGTCACCTCCTGCGCTTTTCTGGGCGGGAATGTGCGGGGGAATTCTCAATTTGGCGGAATTGGTGAGGAAACCTTGATGGCCATTCCGCTGATGCCGGATGGCTCCCTGGACCCGAATTACGATCCCACCTCGGGAAAGCTCCGGCCGGGCAGAGAACCGCATCCGAAGTCGTTTGTGCCCAATCACGGGGACGTGTATTCAACGGCTCTGGCTCTGAGTGGCATCAAGCCCAAGGGCAGGGGGCGCAATGACCGTCCCTCCATGCCGTTTGTGCTCAGGCAAGCGTAGGATGGATCACCGTCGAGCGAAAGCGGGGGGTTGGCTTCTAGGGTGCCTCCTCCATTCCGGGATGCTGGCAGGCGGGCTGGCAGGCGGGCCCGAAGGCGAGGCCAATGGCGAGCGGCCATTCACGGTGGTCGGCAGAGACGGGATGCCCTTTGTTTACATTCCCGCCGCATCGTTCGTGATGGGGACCACACCCGAGGCCGAGGCCAAGCTCCGGCGGAACGGATGGGGGAACCGATTCCTGACGCGGGAACAGCCGGCGCATCCGGTGGTGATTGAACAGCCGTTCCTGATGGGCGTTACCGAGGTAACGCAGGGCCAGTGGACCAAGGTGATGGGGGCGCCCCCGAAAACGGTGGCCTTTCAGGGGAAGGATCGGCCGGTTGAATCCGTTAGCTTTCATGAGGTCGAGCAATTCCTGGTGCGATTGAACCGACAATCCCGAAGCCGATTCCGACTCCCGACGGAGGCGGAGTGGGAGTATTGCTGCCGGGCGGGGGATTGGGATCTCTTTTGCATGGGAACGGGCGGGCGATCCGTCGCGCTCGACCGACTCAGCCGCTACGCCTGGCATAAAGGAAACTCGGAGGGGACGACCCACCCGGCGGCTCGACGGCAACCCAATGCCTGGGGGCTCTACGACATGCTGGGGAATGTGTGGGAATGGTGTTCGGATTATTATCAGCCAGGGGCCTACGGTGAGAGGCAAGGCGTCATTTTCGATCCGCGGATGGATCGACTCTTTCCCGAGCGGGTGATGAGAGGGGGAAGTTACTACCTGCCGCCGGCCTTTCAGCGGGCCGGCGTGAGAAGTGGTTTGCTTGCGGGGGAGCGAAGTCCCTACGTAGGGTTTCGCTTGGTTTGTGAACTGGATTGAATGAGGAGGATGCGGATGAGTGAGCCACCATTTCGGTCCAAGTCGGTCCTTGTCGTCGGGGGAACTTCGGGAATGGGCGCGGCGGTGGCCCGGTCCTTTGTCGGCGCGGGAGCGCGGGTGATGGTGACGGGCCTGTCGGAAACGGAGATTGAGCGCTTCACAGCCGATGAGGAGGGGATTGAGGCGCGACCACTTGATGTCCGGGATGAACGATCGGTGGCGGGACTGGCGGAACAAATTGACGGCTTGGATGTATTGGTCCATATGGCGGGAACCATTTTGAGGGGAGGTGCCGAATTTGAAATGGAGTCCTTTCAAAGTGTGTTGGATGTGAACCTGAACGGGGCGATGCGGGTATCGACCGCGTTTCATTCTAAGTTGATCCGCTCTCGGGGTTCGGTCGTGCATGTGGCGTCCCTTTACAGTCAGTTTGGGGCCCCGCATGCTCCGGCTTACAGCGCTTCCAAGGGAGCGGTTGTGCAATTGACCAAGTCGCTTGCCTGTGCCTGGGCCAAGGATGGAATCCGGGTGAACGCGGTGGCACCGGGGTGGATTGAGACCCCCTTTACCGAGGCCGTGCGCCGCTCCGAAGATCGGTCAAGATCGATTATTGATCGAACGCCGATGGGACGTTGGGGGCAACCCGAAGATGTGGTGGGCCCGGTGTTGTTCTTGGCTTCCGAGGCGGCCCGCTTCGTCACCGGGGTGGTGTTGCCCGTGGATGGTGGTTTTTCGATCGCGGGCTAGCCGGGGCGAATGGCGAGGGAGATAGTGAGGATGAAAGAGAGGCGTTTAGAGCATGAGTCAGGATGAACACGAAAGCGTGAGAGCGCCCGATCAGGTCGGTGATTTGGTCCTTCCCGCGATTCCCGAGGACGAACGGGTTTGGGTGCCCCAGGCAAACAACGTTTGGTTTCGTCCGTTGATGTTCAACACGGTTGAAGGGGCGTGGAGCAATCTGCTGAGGATCCGGCGGTCGGGGGTCTTGAACCGCCATCGCCATCCCGCTCCGGTTTATGGGTATGTTCTGAAAGGGTCGTGGCGCTACCTCGAGCACGACTGGGTGGCCCGGGAGGGGACCTTCGTGTACGAACCTCCCGGCGAGATTCATACCTTGGTGGTGGATGATGGCGTGGATGAGATGATCACGCTATTCCAGGTTCAAGGAGCCTTGATCTATGTGGATGATGCGGGCGCGCCGGTCGGCTTTGACGATGTGCATTCCAAGATTGCCCTCGCGCGCCAACATTATCGCGAGTGTGGTCTTGGAGAAGGTTACGTGGAGCAATTCATCCGTTGAGCGTCCAGGCACGGTCTTCAAGAGGCGCTGGGGAAGCCTTGCTGCCGGAGGGCTTCATAGAGAACGATGGCGACGCTGTTGGAGAGATTGAGGGAACGGGTGTTCGAATTTGGCATCGGAATCCTCAACCACCGATCGCGATGTTGTGTCAGGAGCGTTTGGGGGAGACCGGCTGATTCGCGTCCAAACACGAGGTAGTCATCCCGGCCGAACCGTACTTCGGCGTAGGACCGGGGTCCATCGGATTCGACCAGCCAGAGATTCAGAGGGGAGGGGCATGCCTCGATAAAGGTGGTCCAGTGGGGCCAACGGTGCCAGGTGACATGGCGCCAGTAGTCCATGCCCGCCCGTTGGAGTTGCTTGTTGTTCAGTTGAAATCCGAGCGGTTCGATCAGGTGAAGTTGGGAGCCGGTGACGGCGCAGAGCCGGGCGATATTGCCGGTGTTGGGCGGGATTTCCGGTTCGAAGAGGACCACATGCATGCCATCAAGCCGGATCCGCGTGTCCGACGCGTCCCGGGATCCTAGCGGACCCGGTCGCGGATCTCGAACCGTTTCTCAGGAATTCGTTCGAACGGAAGAGAATGAACCGTGTGCGAGGATGAGATCGGGTGGGCTGGAATCGATTTCGCTGGTTGCCAGAACGGGCTGAGTCGCTATATTGGCGCGGCCTGGGAGTCATTGGTTACAAGGCAATTATGCAGTTTTTGAACGTCATATTCATCCTTTTGGAAGTGATCGTGCTCTTCAACTTGCTCATCATTGTGCATGAGTTGGGGCATTTCCTCGCGGCTCGGTGGCGTGGGCTTCATGTCGAACGTTTTGGGATCTGGTTTGGAAAACCGCTTTGGGAAGCTACATACAACGGGGTCAAGTATTCCCTGGGTTCGATTCCGGCGGGTGGCTTTGTGGCGCTGCCTCAGATGGCGCCGATGGAAGCCCTTGAGGGGGAGAGTGAGGTGCAATACGCCGACCTCCCGAAGATCAGCGCCATCGACAAGATCATCGTCGCCTTTGCGGGACCGCTTTTCAGTTTTGGGTTGGCGATTTTCTTTGCCGGCATCGTGTGGGCCCTGGGACGACCGGTGAGTGAAACCGATACCACGACCGTGGTGGGGTATGTGTTCCCCGATTCCCCCGCCGAGGAGGCGGGGGTTCTCCCCGGTGACCGAATCCTTGAGGTGGATGGTGGTGAGGTCAAACGTTGGTCCGGGATCGGAGAGGCGGTCACCTGGAGGATTGTCAGTAGCGTTGGCGACACCATTCCGCTCAAGGTCGAGCGGGAGGGGCAGGTTTTGGATTTGAGCGCCCGCCCCACTCGTGAAGACACCAAGGCCTGGGAACGGGCGAGCTTGCGGCAAATCAAGATCCTTCCCTATCAGACGCCTATCGTGGCCGCGGTGCAGCCCAACAGCCCGGCCGAGGCAGCTGGGCTCCAGGAGAATGATGTGATTGAAGCGGTCAACGCTGTCAAACTGTATAATCCGCAGGCGTTGAGTCAGTACATCGAGGATCACCCGGACACCGATCTCGTCTTGAGGATTCGGCGAGGGGAGGCATCCGTGGAGGCGAATCTCCGGCCGGTGCAGCCCGTTTATCCCGATGGGTTCGAAGGGGAAAAGCGATCGATGATTGGGATTGCCTGGGATATGTCCGGGGACATGACCATTACCCACCCGAAGCCCTGGGAGCAGATCGATGCGAGTGTCATGGCGATGGTCCGCACGTTTCAGGCCCTGTTCACGAAGGAGTCAGATATCGGGGCTCAGCATCTGAGCGGGCCGGTCGGAATCATGAGGATCTACTATCTCCTCTTTGAGAGCGAGTATGGTTGGCGGCTTGCGCTGTGGTTCAGTGTCCTGCTGAACGTCAATCTGGCGCTGCTCAACCTCTTGCCGATTCCGGTTTTGGACGGTGGTCACATCGTGATGGCGACGGTGGAAGGGATCTTTCGGCGTCCCATTCCCTTTGTGATCCTCAATTGGGTTCAAACCGGCTGCGCCTTGTTGGTCATCGGATACATGCTCTATGTGACCTTCTACGATGTTCAAGATATCAACTGGAAGCAGGAGGCGCGGCCCGAAATCTATTTTGCTCCGGGCATAGAGGCCCAGGACGTGGACGCTTCAGGCCAACCCGAGCCCCTCGAGTAAAGCGTATGGATTATTGCCATTCGCCCTATCGATTCTCTCGACGAGTGACTCGGGAGGTGGTTGTAGGGGATCTTTCACGGGGGGGCGTTGTCATGGGAGGGGACCAGCCGGTGGTTCGGCAGTCGATGATCACCTGCGATACGCTCGATACCGAGGCCTGCGTTCAGCAAACCTTGGATCTGGTCGCCGTGGGGTGTCAGATCGTTCGGATCACAGCCCAAACCGTCCGACATGCCGCCAATCTGGAGCACATTGTGGCACGGCTTCGGGAGCAGGATTGCTGGGTGCCGATCGTCGCCGACATTCACTTCAAGCCCGAGGCCGCGATGGAGGCTGTCCGATGGGTCGAGGTGATTCGAGTCAATCCTGGGAACTATGCGGATAGTAAGAAGTTCGCCGTACGGGAGTACACGGACGATCAGTACGCCGAGGAACTCAGGAGAATTGAAGAGCGATTCGGCCCCTTGGTGGACGAATGCAAGCGACTCGGTCGGGCGATGCGGATCGGGACGAATCATGGCTCCCTCAGTGACCGGATCATGAATCGCTTCGGGGACACGCCCTTGGGGATGGTGGAAAGTGCCCTTGAGTTTGCTCGGATCGCCCGGGATCGCGAGTTTCACAATTTCAAGTTCTCGATGAAGTCGAGCAATCCCAAGGTGATGATTGAATGCTATCGTCTCTTGGTGGCCCGGTTGGATGAATTGGGAGCGGACTGGAACTATCCGATTCATCTGGGGGTGACCGAGGCGGGCGATGGTGAGGATGGTCGGATCAAGAGTGCGATCGGAATCGGTTCCCTGCTCTGCGATGGATTGGGAGATACGATCCGCGTGTCCCTGACGGAGGATTCTCCGAACGAAATCGCGGTCTGCAACGATTTGCTCGAGATCATTCCGGCGCTGACCGATCGCGGCGAGGAGGGGCTGGCCCTTGCGACGAGTTATGATCCTTTTACCTACCAGCGTCGTTCCACTCCGGAGATTGAGCTCAAGGAGGGCGTGGTCGCGGGGGGGGCACAACCGATTCGAGTGGTGGTGACCCAGAACGTCTGGGAGGTGGTGAGCCCGAGGATTCGTCCCCGGGACGATGTCAAACCGGAGGCGATCTATGAGGATCTCAACATTCTAGAAGTCGATCCGCGGGTGGCGTTTGCCGTCAATTGTCACACCCAGTTGGTCACGGTTTCAGATGACTTGCCCGTCCCGGCGATTTCGGCGTTCCGACTTCTCGCGGCCCGGCTCAAGGCGATGGGACTCAATAATCCGATCTTGCTCAAGGATTGCCTGAACGTCCCGGCCCCGGCCTTGTCTCCGCAGATCGCGCTCTTGAGAAGCTCGGTGGTGTTGGGGGCTTTGATTTCCGACGGCATCGGCGATGCCCTCTTGATCCGCAACGAGGTGGGGCCGGGGCAGTCGCTGCGACTTGCTTTCAATATTCTGCAGGCGGTGGGCAGTCGCTCCTTCAAGACCGACTATGTGGCCTGCCCCTCCTGCGGTCGCACCTTGTTCAACCTGCAGACGGTGACGGCCCGGATCCGATCACGAACGGAGCACCTCAAGGGGGTGAAGATCGCGGTGATGGGCTGCATTGTGAACGGCCCGGGAGAGATGGCGGATGCGGATTTCGGCTATGTGGGGGGCGCTCCGGGAAAGATCAACCTCTATGTCGGCAAAAGCCCCGTTAAATTCAACATCCCCGAGGCCGAAGCGGTGGAGCGGTTGGTGGATTTGATTCGCGAGCACGGCAAGTGGCGTGAACCGGAGAGCGACCCCGTGGTTGCGGAACCCGCTCGGAGCTGAGGGCTTGATGGGCTGCGGCTGTCGGGGGTGCGTCAACTGAGGATTGGCGTTGCAACCTTTCCCGAGACATCCGTCAGTCGGAAATCGCGTCCCGCGTGATTGAAGGTGAGCCGGGTGTGATCGAGCCCAAGAAGGTGCAAGAGGGTTGCGTGGAGATCATGGATGGTGCAGCGATCCTCGATGGCATGGTAGCCGAATTCATCGGTTTGGCCGTAACGAAAGCCCCCTTTGACTCCACCGCCGGCCATCCACATGGTAAAACCATCGGGGTGATGATCCCGCCCTTTGGGACCATCCCCTTTCTGAACCGTGGGCGTTCGCCCGAACTCGCCGCCCCAGAGCA
>MDTE01120677.1_pt1 | contig 12440 bp, 7 predicted proteins | sample 811231 | NCBI WGS metagenome assembly MDTE01 (sample SAMN05326651, study PRJNA326480) | marine metagenome | isolation source: seawater | place: Indian Ocean: Red Sea | collected 2010
AAAAAATGAAAAATCTATAGGATTTAGAATAGATAAGCAATCTGAAATAAAGATTAAAACACCGAGACTGTTTGTTCCATTTGGAATAGACAATTACTATAAAAACTGGAGTGTAAATTTTGAACTAAAGAACAAAAACTGTGAAGGGATCCGATTATTTAAAGAGTATTTAATGAATTTTGAAGATTTTATAGCAGAAAAGTTAGAAATTGATAGAGAAGAAGTTAATACACAATTCAAGATCCATAATAAATATAATATGGAGTTTTATGGAAGAATAAGGAATAGATTTGGTAAGTTTGATTGTCAAATTGAAGACAAAAGGAAAAATTCTCCAGAAAAATTTGTTAATTTTTTTAATTTTCCAAAGGAGGTTTATGTTAAAGCAGAATTGTCAACATCAGGAATATGGAAAACAAACAATATGTATTGTTATAAATATACCGTTGATAAACTTACTATAGTGGACTAGTGCGTTTTATAGATTTTAAAAAATTAAGGTATTTTTATATAATATGACCGATAATGATGAATCCCCTATAACAATTGTAAATTATAAGGAATTTGACTTTGAGAATTTAATATTTGATGTTACAAAAAAATCACGTTCAGGTAGTTATGTGTCTGAAGGAAAATATCAGGGAAAGGATTTATATATTCAGACTCCACGATTGAGATGCACGTCATTAATTAAGACAGATAACCGATGTGCTGTTGATTTAGAATTCGATAAGTCTCACGGAATGTTTTATGATTTTATTACTAGTATAGATGACTATAGTATAATTCAAATTCAGAAAAATAGTAAATCATGGTTTTCAAAGGAATTTCCTCTTGATGTTGTGGAAGAATTTTATAAAACTCCAGTAAAAATGGGTAGAAAAAATAAACCTCCATCACTTAAAATAAAAGTGCCAATGTCTAAAGGAGAACCGAATGTAACTATTTATGACAATAAGAATAGCCTTATTGATTTTGATAGAATAAAGGAAAATACTAAGATATTAATTGTTATGAGATTTAATGGATTAAAGTTTTTGAAACAGCAGGTAATTTGCGAGTGGGTGCCTATTCAGATCAAATCATTTCAGTCTTTTGCTCCAAAAAAGAATTTATATTTGATAAGGGATAATTTACTAACTGATGATGAGAGTGAAACTAATTTAAAAAGGAGTAAGCAGAATAACCAGAAAATAATAGTTGAAAAAGTTAGTGATATTCCTATAAATAATATGAAAATATCTGAAAAATCAAGTGAGCTTCAAGTTGTCTTAGAAGATGAAACTGTATCTACTAGAAATAAAACCCCAGAAAATACAGAAGAGACACAGGAAAATAATTTAAAAGAAACAGGAATAGCTGATTTATCGCTCAGACAACTTGAAAATAGTATACTGACAGATACAATTAACAACGAGTTTCAAGAGACTACTTCATTTACAGAGTCTTCAGAAAATGAAGCATCTGATGGGCAAGACGCACAACCTGAAGTTGAGGAACAACCTGAGGTTGAGGCGCAACCAGAAGTAGTATCCCAACAAGCAGTTGAATTCCAACAAGAAGTTGAAGCACAATTAAAAGCTGCTACAAATACAGAATTTAACGCACCAGAAGCCGAAGCCCTACCAGAAGCCGAAGCCCTACCAGAAGCCGAAGCCCTACCAGAAGCTGAGGCACAACCAGAAGCCGAAGCACTACCAGAAGCTGAGGCACAACCAGAAGCCGAAGCACAACCAGAAACCGAGGCACAACCAGAAGCCGAAGCACTACCAGAAGCTGAGGCACAACCAGAAGGCAACGCACTACCAGAAACTGAAGCACAACCAGAAGGCAACGCACAACCAGAAGCTGAGGCACAACCAGAAACTGAAGCACAACCAGAGTCCGAAGCACAGCTAGAAGGCAACGCACAACCAGAAGCTGAGGCACAACCAGAAACCGAAGCACAGCCAGAAGGCAACGCACAACCAGAAACCGAAGCACAGCCAGAAGGCAACGCACAACCAGAAGCTGAGGCACAACCAGAAGCCGAATCACTCCCAGAAGCCGAGGCACAGCCAGAAGCTGAGACAAATACAGAATTAAACGCACAAGAAACCGATGCACTTCATGCACAAGCAGAAATATCAGATACATCTCAGAATAATAATTCAGAAAATACAGTAAATGGTATCGTTATAAATTCCGATACTAGTGAAGAAAAAATATCAGAGTGTATCAAGAATATAGCAAAATCCTTAGAAGAAAACAACGAAAAATTAGATAGTATTGAGGAAGAAATTATAAATGATTTTAATAATAATTGTCAAGAAGAATTATATAATGAATATGATTTAGGTTTGAGTGACGACGATTTATCGGAAGTAGATATTTTAACAATAGGTGATCCAGAAAAAACCGTTGAATTAGATGTTTCAAGTTTATTAAATAATGGGTCTGACAACGAAAATCTAGATTTAAAAGCTAAACTTGAGGAAAAAGATAGACAAGTCCGAGAGCTTCAAGAAAATCTAAGACAGATATTAGAAAAAATTAACAATTAATTAATTAACCATTTTTGCGATATTTTTTTCTCTAATTAGTAGAGTTTTTATGTTATTTATTTTTTTATAATATTTTTCCCAAAAATATTTTATGTTATACTATTATATAAATGAATTTGGATTTAGCTGAAAACACAAATAAATTAATCCTTCTTGTAGTAGCCGGGGTTGCCTTATTACTCACTTTAAATACATACCAAAAACAAGTTGGTAAAAATCTTGCTGTTGTTCTCTCAATTGTAACAATTGTAGTTGTAGGATACGTTGCTTTCACTTTAATGAGCAGAAAGCCAGTAGCCAACAACGCAAACAATGTTAACCTTGCTAATAACTTAGTTAATGACGTTGTAAATGGTAATAACAACTTAAATCTTAACAATATTCCAAGAATGAATAATAACGTTGTTAACAACGGAGCCGCTAACAACAGAGCTAACAATGCCGCTAACAACGGAGCCAACAATGCCGCTAACAACAGAGCTAACAACGCCGCTAACAACGGAGCCAACAATGCCGCTAACAATGGAGCCAACAATGCTGCTAACAACAGAGGCAACAATGCCGCTAACAACGGAGCCAACAATGCTGCTAACAACAGAGCCAACAATTCAGTTAACAACGGAGCCAATAACGTTATGAACAATGCTGTAGTTGAAGGTTTTGAAAGTCAGAGAAGAGGACGTAAGCAAGTAAGAGAAGGATTTCAAGGTTCTAACAATACAGAAGAATCCGAAAATACAAACAATCAGGAAAACACAAACTCAAACTCAAACTCAAATCACCCAGCCGATAATGGTGTGTTAAGATGCTCTGATCTTTTACCAGCTGATACTAACTCAACATGGGCACAAGTATCTCCATCTGGTGTTGGTGAATTATGCACAAAGAACCTCTTAAATGCTGGTCATCATATAGGTGTTAATACACAAGGATGCTCATTAAGAAACGCTAACAGAGGATTACGTTCAGAACCCCCTAACCCACAGGTTCAGGTTAGTCCATGGCTTCAAACTACAATCTGCCCAGATTTATTAAGACGTCCACTCGAATAAGTGAATTATTTATAAAGTTAATTATTTAATTTAATTATTTTTAATTTAATTTCAATTATCAAATTGATTAAAAATTATAAATTTAGATATTAATTAAGTTATTTAGAATTTTTTTTACTTGCTTTACCTTTCTTAGCTTTCTTTGCTTTCTTAGTGCTACCTTTAGTCTTTTTCTTTTGTGTTTTATTCTTATTGTTATTATTATTATTTGAAGAGCCTTTTTTAGATTTACGACTTGTGGAGCCCTTTTTACCAGACTTTTTCTTTTTCTTCTTCTTTTTTTCAACATTTAAATTTTCCTCTACACCTGAGTTATTACCACTGTATTTTTCATCCTCATCATCAGTTCCCATTTTAAATAAATTCATAAAATTTGTTTTTAAAGAATTGTCACTTTCACCAGCGTGTTCTTCATGATGAGCATGTTCTCCATCATGGGCGTGCTCTCCATGTTTGGCATTCTCATTGTTATTACTAACATTTACATTTTCACCGAGATAATTATTAAAGCTTTCAGGAGATCTTTCACCAGAATAAATTCCAGCAACTTTGCCATCCTTATATAACATAATTGTAGGATATCCCTGAACTTGAGGATTACTCTCAACTCTAGAAACGTAATCATCTCTAACCTTTGCTAGATTGACACCATGTTTGTTATTATTTTTCAAATCTTCCCATGGTTGCACCATAGCTACGCAATGTCCACACCAGTCAGCATAAAACCAAACAAACCAAACACCCTTCTTGTGTTGTTTATTAAATTTATGTAAATCATTATCGTTATTTACTTCTAGGCAGCTCATTTATAAAATATATAAATAAAAAAAATAAAAATTAGCAGGAATAATAAATAACAATATATTATATAATGGACTTATCTAGTAATCAAATATTGTATATTTCAGTAGTTTCATGTTTATTCATAATATTAAATATGGTTGTTATAATGAAAGATCAAATAGCAAGTTTTTCTATAATAATAATTTTAATTTCTATTATTTCCTTTATTGTTTTAGCAACATTATCAACAATAAAAAAAAATTAATATATTTATATAATATAATGAACCTAAAACATTTAATTATCTTTATTGTGGTTTTATTAATAGTTTTAGTAAGCTATTTAATACTTAATAAACGCGACCAATTTTATTTTCAAGGGCAAAATATTATCTGTAACCAAATACAGTCAGAGTATGCTTGTGGTTTACATGCCAATAACTGTGCATATAAGGTAGACCGCTGCACCGACATTTGTAGATTTAATCCAGCAAATGCTGATGAAAATAATTTTGAATCTTTTATGATGACAAGACAAGGCACTGGCGACAATGTTGAATATTTTTTTGAAAATGAGGAAGAAAATGGAATTTTTTCCGAATGTTTTAATAAGTGTAGAGAAATTGATAGAGAAAATAGTATTGCTTTAAGCGAATGTGAAACAAGTGATTGCCAGTCAAAATGTAGTGATTATTTAAGATCACGTGTTGAGAGAATAGGGACAGCTGATATTAGATTTACACCTTATCCGACAAATCGTCTTGAACAAGTCGACTATAATACATTGAAAGACACAATTGTTACCGAGATGGTTGGTGATTTCAGACAAAATATTCAAGATACCATTTTTCAAGATAGTATAAACACTGAAATATCAGAACAGGTAAATCTAGAAGAAGAAGCCGTAAAACTTAATAATGTTATAAGTGTATTAAAAAACTTAAATTCTACAGGTAATAATTTTATTCAGCAAGTAGATCAATTAGGTGAATTTCAGGATAAATACTCTCAAAAGATTGAAGACTTACTAGAGGAGAAAAAGAATACAGACACAAATCTTGACCTAAAAATTAGTTCTTTACAAAATAAATTAGAAGAGCTTAATGGATATTATAATCAATTCAACTCTGATGTTAATACAAATAGAAATAATGAAAATAATCGTATTTACAGGTCAGTAGAATGTTTAGCCAATGGTAAATCTTTAAATTTAGTTCCAGTTAATTATAGAAAAGAGGATAATACTTATGCTAATTATAGAAATGGCGTTTACTGTTTAACTGTAACAAGAACATCAGCTACAGGAAATGAAACAGGATTTGTATATGTAGAACCTATGAAACAAGATCCAGATAGTGATGAAACTCCTGCTCCTTACATCTACTGCAATCCTTATGACACAGGATGTTCTTATCAATTAAATATGAGAGGCGCTACTCGTGATAATGGTTCTCTATCTGATGCTCCAAATATTCTTGAAATTGATCTCGGTAATAATGAGAATGTTCTTAGCCAGAGATATCCACAAAATCCAAATTACTCACCTCTAGATTTTCAATTCAAGAGACACGCCTACTTTCATGTAAAAGAAATAACATCTAATGATGAATACAATTCAATATTAATAAGCACACCATCAGGAACAAGTAATTTAATTAGCAATGAACAGATTAAATATCCATTCTTTGTTATTGAGTCAGTAGAAAGTCCTGGTTATTTGATAAATGTAACTAATAATCCAACCTCTGGGTTTAATCTTGAATTAAAACCAGCAAATAAGGGTGGAACTGAAAAATTCAAAGTTTCAAGTAGACCTTCATCTGAGCCAAGCTGCGCTGCTCCCGAGTAAATTATTTATTTTTTTCTTAAAATTTTTAATATTATAATAATATAATGAATAGTATTATTTTTTATACAATAATAGTTATTGTTATTTTAATAGTGTGTTTTTTTATTGCTAAACACTTTATTAATAAAAAGTCTCACGGAATAAATGAAAATAATTTAATAGAAAATTTTAACAATCATTCAATTAATCCTGGTAGGTTAATATCAGACATACAAACTGTATTTGGGTTAGATGCTATGTCTCATGTTCATGGTTTTGATATCAGCGGTGAAGTAGTTCTTAGCAATCTTAACAACTATTTTTTTAAACCAACATCATTTATTGATTTTACACAGCCTGAAACAAATTATTTAGATACTTGTTTGACGAAATATTTAGGAATTTATAATTTGATAGTTGTTGATGATGAGGTTAATTTATCAGGTGATGAAATACTTCATACTAGTGACAATTATTTTAATTTAGCATTAGAGAATGCATTTTACAACGGTGTTGTTTCGAATTCTACTACCTTTAACACAAATGACATACTTGGATTGAAATATAAATTAGGCGATGATAACAACGATTTACTAAAAGAAGATAAATATCTGAATAACGCGGCGTCTGTTATAAGAAAAATTAAGGGTTTAACAGTAAGCACACACAAAGAAGGAAAATTTTACAATGATACTACTGTTGATAATGTTCCTGTTAGAAATACCATCGATTTTATTGATTTTGGTGTATTAGGGAATGATTATCACAATTATTATATCAAAAATATAAGATATTCACTTAGTTCTACAGATTATAATGAATTATTTACTGCGTTAGGTAATAGTGATATAGATATTACTAATCAACTCACCTTAGGTGCATTTTTACTTAAGCCGGTCAGAGGTAATTTAGACAATCAAAATCCGAATGGAATATTTGCTATAATTCGTAAAAACTTACTTGGTGATGTAGATGATAATGACAATATTTTTAATGCTCTAGGTGAAGGTATTGGACAAAATAATGAAAATAATGAAAATAATGAAAATAATGACACTGGTTTAGAAACAACTTGTGTTGGACCTTATGTCACGAGCTGCTCTTTAACAGATCCAGTAGCTCTAACAAGTGCTTGCACCGCAACAACTTCATGTTTAGTTGTTCCAACACAAGCTCCCCCACCAACACAAGCTCCCCCACCAACACAAGCCCCACCTCCTACTTCAGCAACTAGTGAGTCCGGAACTTTAGTCACTTTGAAACATAAAATGTATAGAGAATATGTTATATTCTGTATGGAACTTTTATATTCTAAATTAGCTTTGAAGTTAGAAGAAAATGAAGCTGAAACAAACCGTCTATTTGGCATTAGCACAAATGGAAGTAGCTTTGAAATAGTGCATAATATTTTAGACTCTGACCTTCCCTACAATGATTTTACTTCAATGCTAGAAATTTCCGATGGAGACACAACACATGATACTAACGTTAATCTTTCATTTTATTATCAATTAGTTGTTATTTTACTAAAGTTGAGAACAAAAATAATACAAGATAACTTTTTAGAGAAATTTAGTTGTAAATACTTAAGTTATCTCTTTTACTCCTTTAGTAGAGGAAGAACAGTTTTAGGAGATTATATTGACAATATTCCCTTTGATCAACATGAAAAGAATATATTAAATCAATTCTTTATGAGTTATGAATTTGAGGGTTTATACAAATTATTTATTGTATCAATACGTGGAAATTGTAATATTTTTTATGAAAATGAAACCAATGGAACTTTAGTAAGAGAAGGATTAACTCTTGAAAGTATGGTAAATCAAACACATTTAGAAAGAAATATTGGATTTAACCATAAAAATTATTTTTTCTATGACGAGGAAAATGCTAGAAGACTTAATGAACAGTGTAAACAAATTAAACAATCAGACTGCACGGAACAAAAAACTAATGGTATGTGTTTGTGGCAAGCCGTTTCAAGCACAAGAGGCGTTTGTGCGGCTAGTCCAAATATTAGTGAAAAATGTATGTATTTAAGCGATGCTGAATCTTGTAGAGAAAACGAAATATGTAATTGGGTTGAAAACGAAACGAACAACACCGGAATATGTAAAATAAAAGACTGCACTGACGGTTACAAATGTTTTGACGAAGGTGACAATGATAATGTTACCTTACCCCACTGTAAACTTTTATTAGAAAATAATGAAGGTAATATTGAAAGAAAGTGTTTCGACAATGAGAGAATAATGTATGTATCTAAAATTGGAGGTCAAGAAAAATTAGATAATCCGGATAGTTTCTTTAAACATCCAGAAAATCAATTTAACAGATGTGAGGAAAATATTTACAATACGGAAACGAGAGAATTTTCGCAAACCGCTGAAGGGACTTGTAATCAAAATGAGAATACTAGATGCAACTATTTAAAAAAACTTAACAGAAATCACAATCCATCACATTTTAGAACGTGTGCTCACGATAATTTAATTGATGAACTAGAGTTTTATTCTTGTGGAGATATAGATAATCAACAAGACTGTGATAATAAATCAACATCAAATTTATCGTGCTTTTGGCAGGATGGAAAATGTTATAAGCGTGACGCACCTTACCACTGGGTAACACCTGGCTCACCTATGTATGGAATAGAAGACATGACAGATTGCTCAAACTTTAATTCTGAATTTTCTTGTCCAGTTGACAGGTGTGTTTGGTATAACAACAATTGTATAAATAAAGAAAATCATCCCTATTACCTTCAGCAACAAACTGCTCAGGAAAGTGAAGAGCAAGCCGAAATAATTCCAATTCAAAAAGAAAAGGTAGATTGTGAAGCTATTAATAATAACAGAAATAGTGATGTATTAGAAGCAAGTATTGAATGCAACTCATTCAAGTGTAAATGGGATAGGACAAATAAAATATGTTCACACAAGGTTGGAAATGCGTGTTCACTACATAATAATAGGAACACCTGTTTAGATCATAGAAAAAATTATGATCCTGTAGGACAACAAAATCACTGTAGATGGTCGGAAAATTCAAGCAGAAATTATTGTCAAAATTTTACATCGCAGTCAACGTGTGATTCATACGACCTTTGTGAGTTTAATGAGACACAAAACCGTTGTAATCCTAAACTTAATAATAGTGGGTTTTGTTCTGATACAAGAATGCGCCAGCCGTGTGCATTGTTCAGTGTTGATAATTGTCCAATAGAAGAAAAGGTGGATAATATGGGAAACAAAATACATAATTCAAATCATTGTAAAATAAACCGTAATTCATGTGTAAATAACGACGAAGTATTTGATGGAAATGACGATTTTAATCACTGCCAATACAATTATTTGAATACAGGAAATTGTGATGACAGTCAATGTAGATTAACACAATTATATGACTCTGAACGTAACAGTATTAATGTAAACAAATGTGTGCCTAAAGAAAGACTTCCCTGTTCAACATTAACAGAAAGTGAATGTAGAAATACTGACATCGTAGATAATAATTGTTACTGGGATAGTAGAAGAAGTAAATGTAATCCTATACAGAACTTTTCTACATTAACTAATTTACTTTCAAATGTAGCTGATATAGGTAATAATGATTATAGACAAATACAAAACATTAGCACTGAGTTTAATGATATAAATTTCATTACTAATGAAAACAAGAAATATTATATGAAAGATGTAGAAGAAATATTTGGTTTGGTGAATAAAATAGAACTCAAGAATAACACTCCTAGCGAAAATTCTCAATTGATTTATACAAGTTCCGACTTAGTAAATAAATTAAGTGAAGGTGATCTTATTGAAATAGTATCTAACACATCATCATATATTGTAGAACCAAATACACAATTATCTACATTTAAAGTAAAGGCAACAGACTTATATGGTCCAAATAGTCAAAGCGTTATAGAAATTGAACCTAATAATGTTGATACTACAACTGTAAGTATTAATGGAGAAAATGATGATGTAGAAATAACAAATACAAGTTCAGCTAATGTAAGATGGATAGTAAGGAACCCCAGTCTTGGACTTTTTGGTAGTTATCAGCATTCTCAGGCAATGCTTGACTCTATGAAAATTAACGATTTTTATAATAACTTCTTTTAATTATTTTTTGTATGTAAATAGTATATGAAATCTAACAAACCAAAAGTGATTTTAGTTTTAATGTTTATTTTACTATTTTTAATAGTTATTTCAATTGTATTAAACCTTAAACCTAAAGAGGTTGAGACATTTCAAGGAAGTTCTCGAACAACACAATCATCTAGTTCATCAGAAAATTTGTTTGAAAATACTTATGACTTTGTTGATTATTCAAGAAATTCTGATAAATTGATGGATATGTTTAAATCTCTTGAAGAGGCAGAGAAAAAATGTGAAATCTTAGAAAATCAGCAGCTTCAGCGAGAAGAGAAAGGACAGATGCGCGAAAATGATAGAATATACAAAGAATTACAAGAGCAGGACAAGAAAATACACGAGTTAAAGGAAATTGTTAAATACTTGACAATTGAAAAGAAACGCCGTGAAAAAATTAATAAGAAATGCTTATCAAGTAAACAAAGAAAACTTAATGAAAATTATAATATTGTTAAGTCTCTTAACGATGATGGATTTTTAAACGATAACAGTGTAGAAGTTGATTTAAATGTTAGCGACTCAAAAAAGATGAAAGAGCTTATTAGTAGTATGAACAATAGTGACAGGGACAATGAAGGATCTGTTGATTATTCGGGAAATGCATCAGACACAGAAAAATGTCCTGACAGAGGAGACGATTTTGTTGATATTGATGCTATAGGTATTGATAAGTGTTATGGATGTGATAGGGAAAAATTAAGAGAGCAGGAGAATTATATTGATAATGATTTTAATTAATATTTATTTTATTTTATTATAATATTATAGTAATATGAGCAATATTATGTTAGGTAAAAAGGAATTCGTGCCAATTTTGGTAGTTTTAGTCTGCGTTACAATTTATTTCTTATACGAATATTTTGATAATCAAAAAAGAAAAAAGGTTGCAGCTGAGATAAGAGAGAATTTTCAATCCAGTCAAATGGATAGTAAACGTCTTGATGAACAACGGGAAATAAATATGGCTTTATTCAGTAGATACAAAGATTTCGTTATAAAGGAAAAAGAATTTTTCAGAAATGATATTGATATTGGAAATTATTTTATAAAGAAAAAATTTAATTTAGACCAAATATTAAGAAAGCCTCGAATTGTAAATGGTGTTAGACAATATGTCCCTAATCCTAAAATGACTTCATTCTTATCTTTACGTCAGTCATATTTACAAGGTATGATAGAGGATATTGATAACACAATTGATCAAATAGATGCTTTAGGATCTCAAAATAAGTTTTATGAACTTTTTAAAACTATGCTATTTGATATAAAATACATCTATTCTGATAAACTAACTTATTTTACTCCTGGTAATGAAAACTTTTTTGATGTTGAGCAAATTAATAATATTTATATGCAGTCTTCTACAGCACCTGAACCTGGTTCACCAACAAATCAAGCTAGTGAGACTGATTACTCTTATACAGATTTAGTTTCTGTTTTAAACACTCATCTAATTACATCAAATAAAAAGTTCAAAGATACAACTGAAAATATTGAGAAAACTACTATGGAGCTTGTTGATTTTATAGATAAATCAACTACAATTGATAAAACGGTTAAAAATAAATTAATGGATTTGATACAAACTAGACTGCAGGTTACACTTAAGATAGTAGTTAGAAGCCTAAGCTTTAACTTTTTAGAAACGGTTGTTCTTTTAAGTTTAACGGGTAATGTTACAGAAGGTATAGTTAAGGAAAAATCTGAGGCTGCCAAAAGTAGTAATGTTATTGTAGGAGAACTCATTGATTTAATAAATATTGAATTGGGTAATATTGATGAAGTTATAGTGTATTTTAGAACAGGTAAAAAGGGTTCTATAATTCAAGTAGATAATGAATTTAAATATTTTAATACAGTAGACAATAATACAAATACTCTCATCAATTTCTGTAAGAAAATGAAAAAAATGGATCGACCTAATAATAATAATATGATTTTTAAGAGAATGGCACGTGAATTTGTCAAAAAGAAAAATGACCAAATAGATAAATTAGGTAAAGATATTGATCAAATGATGAGCGAAATGTCTATTACTGAAGCATATAATCACAACTTATATA
>MDTE01158592.1_pt1 | contig 12440 bp, 6 predicted proteins | sample 811231 | NCBI WGS metagenome assembly MDTE01 (sample SAMN05326651, study PRJNA326480) | marine metagenome | isolation source: seawater | place: Indian Ocean: Red Sea | collected 2010
ATGGTGTTGAGACGGATACCGGAACCTATGTGAGTGCCACGAACACGGGCACTGACCCAAGGAACGCAGACACGGACGGTGACGGTCTGACTGATGGAGTCGAAACAAATACCGGAAAATTAGTTGATAACGATGATACCGGCACGGATCCAAATAACGCAGACACGGACGGTGACGGTTACGCCGACGGTGGTGAAATTGTTGGAGGAACTGATCCTAATGATGAGAACAGTAAGGGTGCAATCCCTCCTCCATTCCTCTACGTGGACTTCGAAGCGAATGCGGAAGACATGAGTGGAAATGATTATAACGGTGAAGTCGATGGTGCAGTGAGCTTTGATGTTGAAGGCGCACCCTTAGGTTCCACCCCAACGACTGGTGCAAACTTCACGGGCGGTCATCTTGATTTCTTTGATATCGATATGAATTCAATGATTCGTGATTTTGAAGATGGTAGCTACACCTTTGCCTGTTGGTTAAAGCCAATCGGATCAGCTGGAGGCCAAGGGTTTATTTGGGGCCAGACTCAACAGGGGATTCATAATGGTATCCGAAACGGAGGCGTATTGCATAGCGCTCATTGGGGAGCTGACTGGAACGCTGTCACTCCATTAGAAGCTGAAAAATGGGTTCACGCAGTATGGACCTATGACGGGGCCAATGACACAGCTGCAATTTATCTTGACGGTGAACTTGATGGAGGCCCACGAGCTCAGCGAGCCCCTAACGGAGGAGGTTCATTCTTGCTAGGTGCACGGAATAATGGCAGTGAGCAATATGATGGATATTTGGATGATGTGGTAATCTGGAGGGAAGTGCTTCCGGAAGCAACAATTCAGGCACTGGCGGACGGAACGAGCCCCATAGGTGCTACACAGGAAGATGCGGACGGTGACGGTTTGCCGGACTCATGGGAAGAGAAGTACGGAGTCGATGATCCTGAAGGGGACGATGACAATGACGGACTAACTAATGCCGATGAGTTTGAAGCAAGGACAAAGCCTAACAAAGCTGATAGTGACGAGGACGGATTAAATGATAACCAGGAACTGACGGTCACTAATACGAATCCATTGAATTCGGACTCCGATAGGGATGGCATTCTTGACGGTGCTGAAGTGACTGGCGGAACTGACCCTAATAAGCCAGACACTGATGGGGATGGTTTTGACGACAATGTAGAAATTAGCCAAGGAACTGACCCTACAAATAAAAATGATTTTCCCCAGTTAGGGCAGACGATACTGTTCATTGGCGGCCAAGCCGATGCGACTCAAGGAGCTGACGGGACCGTAATGAGTTTCCTTGAAGAAAGGTACGGACCACAAAACATTACCTACAAGCAAGCCAACCAGACTGTTGCGGGAGAAGAGGCAGAATACGCTCTACTGGTCATTTCTTCTACTCCTGGATCAGGAGACATGCGCAATAAATTCCATAATTCCACGACTCCAATCGTTAACTGGGAAGAGGCCATTGCAGATAATGGTGGAGGAGAATTCCAAGTCACTGCAGGAAGGACCAAAGACAATGTGGCAGAGGATCATGTGATCACGATAGTCGAAGATCATCCCATAGTAGCCGGTTACAACGTCGGTGAGGATGTGACGATATCAACCGGTCAGACCGAGGTCTGGTGGTCAACTGGTCAGCAGGCACCAGGTTCATTATCACTCGCAACAGAAAAAGAGGATCCGAGTAGGTTATTCCTCACTATTGTAGAAGAAGGCGAAGAGCTCAATGATGGAAGTGCTGCACCGGCTAAGCGTGTCATGCTCGGTATCACAGATATTACTTTCAATAACTTCACCGAAGACGGAAAGACACTCATTGGCCAGTCCATTGATTGGGCACTTGGCATAGCAGGTGGAGTCACTCCTCTAGAATTCACTGAAATAATCTATAACGCCGAAGAGGACACGTTCCGCTTCAAGTGGAGTTCTAGAGGAAAAAAGACCTACTCTCTTTATTACTCAGAGGACATGACACAGTTCGATGCTGACCTCGATGATTCAATCGAATCTGGAGGAGATTTTACCGTTTATCCAGCCGAAGGTGAACCAGGACTGGAAAACCCTTTGGAAGGAGCAAGTAAAATATTTTTTAAGGTAGTGGAAAACGAGGAATAAAAAATCACAAGCCGGTCCAGAACTGAATGAAACCGCCACTACGCTGAGCATCTGAACGAACCCAAGTTGAATGCACTTTCCCTTTCTAATTCTGCTGGGAATCTTTTTGATTCCCGGCAGTTTCATCATCAGTGCTGAAAAACCAAAAGTAGAAAAGTACCGAGAAAGCGCGTCCAGAAAGGAAGGTAATTTGGAACGTGGACGTAAGATCTTTCAAAGTGAAAGGGCCCTATGTTCTGAGTGTCATAGTGTCGACGGTAACTCCAAGAGTGTGGGCCCTGATCTGTTTGCTGCGGGAGATAAGTTCTCAAGAGCTGACCTTATCAAATCAATAATTGAGCCTTCCTCATCAATTATGACAGGTTATGACACTACCGTCATTGAAACGAAAGATCAGAAAACGTTCACTGGAATCTTAAAATCAACGACTAAAGAAGAAATTACTCTTTCTAACCTTGGGAACAAAATCACAACGATCCTCAAATCCAACATAAAGAAACAGTACACAAATCCTGTCTCTCTAATGCCTGCCGGGCTACACGCTAAGCTTGAATTACAGGAATTTACTGATCTGATCGCTTATGTAGAAAGCTTAAAGCAACCTCAATCAGAGGGGTTGAATAGGAACGGCACACCCGAAAAAATAGAGGCGCTTTCCAAACAAATTAAACTCTTAACTTTCTTCGGGAAAAATATTGATCTGGAAAAACCGGTCTGGTTCGGTCAGCACCCAGTCATTGATGATACATTTGTGATCGTTGAAAAGAGCAGAGCCTCTGTTTCGCTGTTAAAAAAGAATAAAGACGGCATCGAGAAGAAAATTCCATTCGTTGCGATTCCTGATGAAGTCTATGTAACTAACGATGAAGGGCTCCTTGGATTTGCATTCCACCCTGAATTTTCTGAGAACCGGAAATATTATTTAATGTATGAAACAAAGAAAGAAAACTATAGGGGCATGGCGATCAGTGAAAGGATAGCCTCTGAGGACTTTCTAAGGGATTCCGGAAAGCCTACCAGAAAAATTCTTGAATTTGAAGTCGCTACTCAGTTCCATCATGGTGGAGGAATAGAATTTGGCCCTGACGGTTATTTGTATATAGGAATGGGTGATGGGGGGCCTCAGGAAGATCCACTGGGCCATGCTCAGGACCTCGAATCATTTTCAGGAAAAATTTTAAGGATTGATATCAACAAAAAAGAAGATGGTAAATTCTATTCAATTCCGAAAGAGAATCCCTTCAACAATCACCCGAATAAAAAAGTTCTCCGTGAAATATATGTATACGGACTGCGTCAGCCATGGAGATTCAGTTTTGATTCAACTAATGGAGATCTGTGGGTAGGTGATGTTGGACAGAACCGTTTCGAGGAAGTCAGTATTGTCCGTGCAGGAGAAAATCACGGTTGGAACGTTTATGAAGGCTTTGAACTGTTTTCAACTCAATACAGAAAAGAGAACAGTACTTTCATTCCTCCAATAATTTCTTTCCGCCGATCGCACGGTGTTTCTATTACCGGAGGATATGTGATTCGCTCAAAGACCAAGGAAAAGAGTTCCTTCGAAGGTGTTTATATTTGCGCAGATTATCAGTCAAAAAAGATATGGGGATTAACCCAAAATAACAGAAAACTTAGAACTATAAGACAAATAGGCCAATGCCCTGATCGGATCGTTGCCTTTGGGAGGGACCGGAATCACAATCTCTACGCCATAGGGTACGACAAAGGAACCATCTATAAATTAGATTTCAGCGAAGCATCTTTTAAATAAAAAGAACCTCATCTTTTTACCTGCCACGAACCGTCATGAGATATGGAGACCCGCAAATCCCCTATGTTTGCTGAAACATTTCCTTCATTATCAACGAGGGTCCTGATCTGACTCGCTATTTTTGTTTTATCCTCACCCTCATCGTAAGGGCGGAAAACGCTAACCCAAACCAAAGGTTCCCCCGCCTTGAGCGTTGCCTTGGAAAAAGTATTCATCACATTGGCCCCTCCAATGTCCTGAGATGTTCTTGTCCTGACCTGCCCTACCTGTTGCCCATTCTGGGGATGAAGATAGAGAATGACTCTCTTTTTCTTTTGTTGCCACCAGGCATGGTCCCGTGCAGGAGCATCGAACCAATGAGTTCCATTCTTTGATTTTTGGTCCGTCACAGCAATGGACCAACACGGCGATGCAACATATCCGTCCACGTCCGAACACGGAACATAATAATCACGAACGATAAGATAACCCTCCGCAGTCAGAACCGTTTGCCTCGACCATTTACTATTGGCTCCATAATAATTCCGCATCGTAAATTGACCAAAAGAGTCGTCATCCTCATTCTCAGCGCGAAGATCTTCTCGTACAAGAATGGCGCCCCGGTGCCATAAAGGAGTAAAATAGCGGGGATTAGTTCTCACGTTCGGAGTAATGCCCCCTGCGGACTTGCCTCTAAAATCATAAGACATCCTGGTGAATTCGTTCTGACCATCAAAATTTTGATTGAGACCCTTAAGAACAAAAGCGATACCGTTACCATCCCCAACATCGCCCACTTCGATGCACTTTCCCGGTCTCCTCCCATCCTCTACTGTCCTGCAAGCAATGTCCCGCATCTTTCCGGTTAACTCGACACGGCCCTCACCTCGAACCAGTTCAATGACAAGGTCATCAGAAATAGAATCGAAGGGCTGCAGAATTTTTTCACCTTTCGGTCCCGCAATTCTCAAATTCTGAATTCTAGTGCCTGATGAAAAGGGACCGATCCGTAAAGAATCAAGATTATAGTTATTATTTAAGTGCCAGTACCCATCCATGTTTCCATGAGAGTATCCCAGATCGGGCTCTTCGGTGCGGCGGAATAAACCTACTTTATTATCAAACTTCCAATTCTTGGAATCGGGTCCCTCTCTAGAATTTAGAGCCAGTTTTATCGACATCGAAGCCATCTTCCAAGCCTCTCCAGTCGGTTCATCCATACCTAATCCCTCTTTTATGGGGAACTTCATATCAGGCGGTAATACCGATAACATATCATAAGCAGTTTCTCCTGTACCGGCCCGGCCACTCGTGTACTTGCCTGAAGTATGAAGAAATTTTGCACCGTCCACACAATACTCATAAAGCTTTCCGTCAGAATCATCGCAATAGTGCATGTAATTATTATTCCTGTCATAGATGAAAAAGGAGACAAAAGGATTCCCACTCTCGCGGCCAGAGCAGAGGTACAGACGTTCAGGAATTTTATATTTTAGTGGGCTGTAATAACTTATTCCTGATCCACCTTCAGGAACTTTCGGCTCGATTCCTCTCTCAATGAACCAGAAGTATCTTTTCTTATATGCCTCGAGGTACTCTTTGGGGATCTGATATCCTCGCGGAGGCCGGCCACCGAGGCAGACCTGCTCTGATGCCCAGAGAAATTCTGGGTCCTTGAATTCCTTTGCCATGCGATACCAGACATGCCCATCATTGACCTGTTCAGCACCACCATAATATTCAGCATTCCACGGATCAGCATAGATTTTTGCACGTTGCCCCTGAATGATATTTGCGCCAGAATTCGGATTACCCCTCACTCCACCACCATGCATATAATAAAGATACCTGCGGAAATGAGCGTATAGGAAATTCCTATCGGTCTGGAACTTGTTCATGCCATAGGCCATGTCAATTAGACCCTGAAGATATAAAGGACCATAGGGATAATAATTGGTCTCGGTCATATCTCCATACTCGATTAACTCTCTCCACAAAGCATCTAGCCAGGGCCTGTGGCGGACAGAGTTTGGGTGCTGGGGAAACATTCTCACAGCAAGGGCAGGCCCGCCATTGATCCCGTAAGGCCGGTTATTGACTCCCCTTTCCAGCGCAGAATAGTCCTTAAAATCAGCACGAAGACTGTGCAGAACAAGTTCTCTGAAATTTTGTTTCTCGGACTCAGTGAGTGCATTTTGCTTAATGAGTTCCTCGTAAATTCTCATTCTTCCACCGCTTCCCCATGACTTATGATTATAAAAGAGTGTAAAATTCATCCCCTCTCCCCTGTCCTTTGCTTCCTGATAACGGTCAAGAATACTCAACAAATAAGCACGGAGAATCTTTAATTCATTAGGGTCTTTCCTGCCACTGTCTATGTGCCTCTCTAATAGACGGTCCCATTGCCAACCTCCACGATGCATCTGAGGCCGACTCTCACGGACCGCAGCGGCCTGATCCTTGATCTCTTGCTCAGAGTAATGAGAATATGAAGGCCGGGGATGATTTTTTTCAGGACCAAGAAGCTGCGCCTCTGACAAAGAACCTATCCCAAAATAACAAATAAAGAGAGAAGATATATTAATAGGCACTTTTAGCATCTGCAGTATTTTATAGTTAGAAGTTAATGGCCTGACCAGTTAAGAATTTCTGCACTCAAAAATTAATGATGTGTGTTTGTGATAGTCATTGCTATTTTCAGGAATTAAGAGATAAAATTCTGATTATAATACAATGTCTAACATCATCACTGTCACTCTTTTAACCCTGCTATCTCTGACACTGTCCAGTGCAAAGAACGGTTCCGGAAATATTAATCTTTTTAATGGAAAGGACATGGATGGATGGGAGGGAATTGGTGGTAACGCAACAATGAACTGGGAAGTGAAAGACGGAACACTTTCATGCACGGGCGGAAAAGGAGCTCAGTGGATTGCGACTGAACAGGAGTTCTCTGACTTTGATCTTAGAATGGATTTCAATCTCCCAGTGAACGGGAACAGTGGAATTTTTATCAGGGCGCCAAAAGAAGGGACTCCGTACGTTGACGGAATCGAGATCCAATTGCTCGATGATGCCGGTGAAAAATGGAAGAACCTCAAACCAAATCAATTCACTGGTTCAATATATGCAGCACTCGCACCGAGTCACCGTGCTACCAAAGCAGCCGGTGAATGGCAAAGCATTCGGATCACCTGCGTCGGTTCAACGTGCAAGGTATGGGTCAACAATCAACAAATCATAAATACCGATCTGGATGATCTGGCAAAAGTTCATGGAAAGAAAATCCCCGGCCTTCACCGGAAGGCCGGAAGGATAGGAATGCAAAACCATGGAGATAGAGTTTATTTTAGAAATATTAAGCTGACGAAAATCGATAAGGTTAAAACAAGACCTCCCCTTTTCGCTTTTCATAATGGGGTCCACTTTGATACGGCAAAAGAAAAGGCCAAGACACTAAAAGAATTAGGTTATGACGGTATAGGCTCCGCATATCTGAAAACCAAAGAGCCTATCAAGGAGCGGTTATCGACTTATAAAGAGAGTGGGATAAAAATTTTCAGTTTCTACGTTGGAGGAAAATTAAAAAGGGACGGTCACAGCTATGACCCTGCAATTTCAGAACTGATAAGGGAATTGAAAGGGACCGACACTGTGATAGAGCTATATGTTCAGGGAGATAAGAAAAACAACACTGATGAAGAGGCGGTAAATTTCGTTAAAGAAATTGCCAAGCAAGCCAACGAATCTGGTCTGAAGGTAGTTCTTTATCCGCATGCCGGTTTCTATATTGACCGGATCGGAGATGCGGTCAGGATTGCCAAAAAAGCAAATCAGGAAAATGTCGGCGTCATGTTCAATCTTTGTCATTTCCTGCAGGTCGAACCCACGAGTAATATGAAAGAAGCTATAGAAAATGCTGCTCCATTATTGTGGCAAGTAAGTATCAGCGGCGCCGAAGAGGGTAGCCGTTCATGGCAGAAATTAATACAGACTCTTGACCGGGGTAACTTTGATCAGTCCAAACTAATGAATCTTTTACAGGATTCGGGATTCGATGGCCCTGTGGGTCTGCAGTGCTACGCCATTAAGGGAGATTCAAGAGAAAACCTAAAACGATCAATGGATGCATGGAATAGGATCTGGATACCTTAACATGATCCGTTATCGTTACTTATAATCATCAAAAAAATGAAATGAGAAAATTGCACCGGAATCAAAAAATGAAATCGCCTGGATTGATTTTTTTATTGATTATTTCATCTGTCCTATGGGCTCATGGGAAAGAATCATCCGCAATCAACAAACTCAAAGAGCGTGGTGGAATAATTTCCGCTGCGCAGAGCGGGGGATTGAGTGTTGAGTTTCATTTGAGAGGAAGAGACCTGCAGGACGAAGGTCTGGAGCCGGCTCAGGAACTAAAGGATGTCAGGGTATTAAATTTGAGAGATACAAAAATAACAAGTGCCGGAATCAAACACATAGGGGGAATGGAAAACCTGAGACGGTTGCATCTGGAAAGGACCCAGGTCGATGATTCATGCATTAATTATCTGACAGGACTTCAAAAACTTGAATACCTTAACCTTTACTCAACCAAGATAACTGATGAGGGACTTACAAAGCTAAAAGAACTAAAGAACCTCAAACAATTGTTCGTCTGGCAAACGGACGTGACTGACGAAGGCGTTCAGCAATTGGAAAATGAATTGCCCCAATTAAAAATCGTCCGTGGCGTTGATCTCGACAACATAGTTCCCGTAAAAAAACCACCGCCCAGACCCACTGAGGATCTGAAATGGATCCCTTCTAACGGGGAAATACCTCCAAGGTCAATATCAGGTGATAATACAACCATCATATTTCATAACCAAATGAAGCAAAAGGTGAAAATCTATTGGGTAGAATATAATGGTAAACTCAGACTCTATGGTGAAATAGCTCCAGGAGGAACCAGAGAACAAAATACCTATTCAACGGCCAGTTGGCTCGTCACTGATTTAGAAGACAATTATCTTGGTTACTTCAGGACATCGACAAAAGTTGGCAAAGCATTAATTCCTAAAATATGAACTGGACTAGTATCCTCTTTTCCTTCATCTAAATACATTAAACCTTATAAAAACAAGCAATCACTCCAATGAAAATCAAATCGCTCCTTAGTCTTTTCAGCCTCATCATAGTGTCCCTTTCCTATAATGGATTAGCTGACATCAAACTTCCAAACGTAATCGGTAGCGGAATGGTTCTACAACGTGACATGGCAGTTCCTGTCTGGGGCTGGGCCGAAGTAGGCGAAGAGGTCACCGTTTCATTTGCGGGGCAAACTAAAAAAACAACAGCAGGCGATGATGGAAAGTGGATGATCAAACTTGATTCTCTCAAAGCCAATGCAAAGGGATCAACTCTAACAATTTCCGGAAACAACAAAATCAATCTAGATAATGTCTTGGTCGGGGAAGTCTGGATATGCTCCGGGCAATCGAACATGGAATGGGCGATCCGGCAATCCATGAACCCTAAAGAGGAGGCTGCTGCCGCTAATTACCCTCAGATCAGACTATTTAATGTTCCCGGACACACAGTGAGCCCATTACCAAAGGATGAAGGTGCCGGGCAGTGGCAGGTATGTGAGCCAAATTCAGCTAATAATTTCAGTGCAGTTGGATATTTCTTTGGTCGTCGTTTGCATAAGGACCTGAAAGTTCCTGTTGGTCTGATCGGCTCTAACTGGGGAGGAACCAGAATTGAACCTTGGACGACTCTTGCCGGCTTTGAATCAGTTCCTGAATTATCCAAGATCGCTGATCAGGTCAAGAATTACAAGCAGGACACACGCGTGGGTGGAGGTCAGCCTTCCGCGATTTATAATTCAATGGTCCATCCACTGACTCCATTTGCTATGCGTGGAGGAATCTGGTACCAGGGCGAATCAAACGGGAACGAAGGAATCACCTACTATCAAAAGAAACATGCTCTGGTCAATGGATGGAGAAAAGCTTTTCAAAATAAGGACCTTGCATTCTATTGGGTTCAATTGGCAAACTTTCAGAAAGAAAGTGACAAGCCTGAGGGAGGTGATGGATGGGCAAAGCTACGTGAAGCTCAAACTAAGGCACTGGACATACCGGGTACAGGGATGGCGGTCATTACTGATATCGGCGCAGCCAATGACATTCACCCAAAGAACAAACAGGACGTTGGCTGGCGCCTCGCTCAGTGGGCACTGCATCAGACTTATGGACAAAAAAATCTAGTGCCATCAGGACCATTATATAAGAGTCATAAAGTGGAAGGAAACAAAATACGCCTCTCATTCGATCATGCTGGATCAGGACTCATAGTTGGCAAAAAAACCGGCCTCGAACCTACTGAAGAAGTAAAAGATGGAAAACTCGAACATTTCTCAATCTCCGGAAAGGACAATAAATGGGTCTGGGCAGATGCCAGAATTGACGGTCAGACTGTCGTAGTTGAATCGAAGGAGGTTTCTGAACCAGTGGCTGTTAGGTACGGTTTCACGATGAATCCCGCTAAGGCCAATCTCTATAACAAAGAGGGATTACCGGCAGGACCTTTCCGAACAGACACCGAATAATACCGCCAAATTGATACTCTATATCAGGTGAAAAAGTGACCTTAATCCAGAGTAAAATTAATATTGTAGACTTGAGATTAGTCAAAAATTGTAATAAATTGTTGTTGTATTAGATTTATTCTATTGATGATAAACCTACAACATACTCGGAGAGATTTTCTTAAATCGAGTATTGGACTGGCCGGACTCTCAGTCCCGAGCTTATTTTCTCTAGTCTCTCAAGCAAGCACGCAGGCACCCAAAGCCAAATCATGCATTGTTCTATATACCTGGGGAGGGATGAGCCATTATGAGTCCTTTGACCCCAAGCCTGATGCCCCTTCTGATATCAGAGGAGAATTTAAACCGATACCCACAGCGACTCCCGGAATTCAGTTCTGTGAACATCTTCCACTCCTGGCAAAGCATTCAGAAAAGTTGGCCATTGTCCGATCAATCCATCATCGGCACGGCGGTCATCAGCAAGGAATGTATATATCCTTGACAGGACATGACCCTGAGGGAGGCCTCAAAGCCAAGAAGCGTAATAACTGGCCTTCCTTAACTTCAATGATCTCAAAGTTCAATGAACCGTTGGCCGGGACCCCAAGAGCAATCAAGCTTCCATATAACATGTATGACAATGGAACATTGATGGCCGGCGATTATGGAGGTTGGTTAGGGTCCGCTTATGATCCTGTCATTTTAAAAACACCTGCCGGAGAACCTTTTCAGGGAGTGACCCGTTACACTGATAAGGCACTCAATCTTAAACTGAACGTTAAGAAAAACAGGATCAGAGAACGGAGTTCCCTCCTAAATGAACTGGACAGTCAGCTCGGCAGTAAGAACGGAACGGGAACAGAGTATGATCAGTTGGATCGTTACCGGCAAATGGCTGCTGACCTGCTCCTAGGTTCTCCGGTCCATGATGCCTATGATTTGGAAAAAGAGGATCAGAGAGTAAGAGACATGTACGGAGACCATATTTGTGGTCAGACTCTCCTTCTATCAAGGCGTCTAGTTGAGGCCGGTGTTCCGGTAGTTCAGGCCCTATGTTCAGCAGGAGACCTTGCTGGTGGCGGTGGAGACAATTGGGACACTCACAGGAACCATTTTCCAAAGATGAAAGACCGCTTATTACCGGTCTTTGACCGGTCAGTCTCCGCTCTGCTGACTGACCTCGAACAAAGAGGAATGCTAGATGAAACACTAGTGGTATTCCTGACTGACTTTGGCCGAACTCCAAAGATTAATGGTAACGGTGGTCGCGACCATCATCCGGGAGTCTACTCAGTTGCACTCGCGGGAGGTGGAATCCGCGGAGGACAGGTTTATGGATCGAGTGATTCGAGAGGCGCTGAACCAGGCTCAGATGCCTGTTCGCCCGCTGACTTCCATGCCACTGTATACGCAGCTCTAGGAATCGATCATAAGGCTGTTCTTCACGATCAGCAGGGCAGACCCTTCAATATCTGTGATGGTGAGCCATTACCACTTCTCTAGATCAGATCCCTCTCATAAATTTCCCAGATTTAAGGGACGATCAATTCAATGATATCAATTGATTAATAATATCTAAAATGCATTCTCTCCCCGCTATATTCATCACAGTAATCAATTTTTATCTGATGAATCTGTGCTCGGCAGGAACAGTAAAAAGCATCAAAGACATTGAGTTTGCAAAAATTGATGATCATAGCCTCAAATTGGATCTGTATATTCCCGAAAAGACCAACAAGTCAGCACTGGTCGTATGGATTCACGGAGGCGGCTGGCAAAAGGGATCAAAGAAGGATTGCAAACTCGATTGGTTAACAGAGCACGGTTACTCAGTGGCCAGTATCTCGTATCGGCTAAGCCAAGTCGCTAAATTTCCGGCACAATTGCATGACTGCAAAGGTGCAATTCGCTGGTTACGTGCCAATTCCAATAAGTATGGCTATAAGACCAATCGCATCATCGTTGCCGGGGCCAGTGC